>Ga0207428_10000056_pt1 | contig 159770 bp, 133 predicted proteins | sample RhiMethybrSRZTD1_FD_187600 | JGI IMG/M metagenome (GOLD analysis project Ga0207428, IMG submission 187600) | Populus rhizosphere microbial communities from Tennessee, USA - Rhizosphere MetaG P. TD hybrid SRZTD1 (SPAdes) (version 3) | ecosystem: Host-associated > Plants > Roots > Rhizosphere >... | reverse complement strand
CGCCGCGCTGGAGTCGGGCCTGCGCGCCTACGAGACGCGCCATCCGAAGAGCCGCGGGCTCATCCAGGGCTCGGTGGTCGTGCTGCGCAACGCGGACGCCGGCGTCCTCGCCGAGGCGGGCGGCCGCCAGGTCTACAAGGACCGCTACACGTCGTACAGCGACTACAACCGCGTGACCGACTCCCGGCGCCAGCCCGGTTCCGTGATGAAGCCGATCGTCTACCTCGCCGCCTTCTCGCAAGGCGAGGCGCTCGACGACCAGGTGGCGGATGAGCCCATCTCGGTGAGCACGGGCCTGAACACGCCGCCGAAGTGGATCCAGAACTACGACGCCAAATTCAAGGGCCTCATCCCCGTGCGGCAGGCCCTGGCCGAGTCGCGCAACGCGGCCACCATCCGCCTGGCCCAGGGCGTCGGGGTACGGGAGATCCTGCGCACCGCGCGCGAGCTGGGCATCCGCACGCCCCTGCAGCCCTACATCACGACCGCGCTGGGGGCGTCCGAGGTGCAGCTCCTGGAGCTGGCCAACGCCTACCGCGCGCTGGCTTCCAGCGTGAGCGCGGAGCCGCACGTGATCGCCCGCGTGAGCGGCACGGCCGGGGAGGCCCTGTTCACGCCGGCCCCCTCCGTGCGGCCGCTCGCCATCGCCCCGGAAGCGGTCGCGGCCATACAGGAGGGCCTGCGCGGCGTCGTCCGCTTGCCCAGCGGCACCGCGCACGCGCTGGCCGCGGACGAGTTCGGCATCCCCGTGATGGGGAAGACGGGCACGAGCAGCGACTTCCGCGACGCGCTGTTCGTCGGCTCGACCTACGGGCCCGAGGGAGTGACGGTGGCCGTCCGCATCGGCTACGACGACAACCGCGAGCTGGGGGAGAAGGAGACGGGCGGACGCGCGGCCCTCCCGATCTTCCGCGAAGTGGTGCAGGGTATCTACACGCAGGGCCTCACGGGGACGGCGCCCACGTTCCCCGAGGAGATGGAGCAGCGGATCACCGACTACGTGGCCGCGGCCGCCGCCGATTCGCCGGACGAGTGGGCGGCCGAATCCGTGGCTCCTGTCTTCGAGCCCGCGGTCCTCCCCGCGCGGCTGATGCCGGCGCTCGCCCTCGCGCCGGTGGCGCTGGCCGCGCCCGGGCCCGTCTTCGATCCCGCCCGGTCCGAACGGCGTTCCAAGCGAGATCCGCACGGGTCGATGCGGGATCGCTAGGCGACACCCCGGTTCATAATCGCGACGTGCCGCTGACCCCGTCCTCGGCCTCGCGCCTGGCCCACCAGCTCGAGTGCCTGCCCGCGCTCCTGGAAGGCGCCGCTCCCAGCGCGCTGGAGCGCCGCACGCGGTCGGGGAAGTGGTCGGTGCAGGAGAACCTCGCCCACCTGGCCCGTCATCACGCGGTGGTGCTCGAACGCGTGCGCAAGGTGCTGGCGGAGGAGCGCCCCGCCCTTCCGCGCTACGCGGCGGAAGACGACGCGGAATGGCCGGCCTGGGTCGCGCTCCCGCTGCCCGAGATCCTCCGGCGCCTGACGACCCTCCGCGCCGAGCTGGCCGCGCTCGTCTCCGGCCTGAGCGAGACGCAGCTCGCGCGCACCGGCGTCCATCCGACGCTCGGCGAGATGGCCCTGCCCCTGTGGATCGAGTTCTTCCTCCTCCACGAGGCGCATCATCTCTATGTCGTCATGAAGCGGGCCCGCGGCGGCGAGTAGCGCCGACCAGGCCTTCGATCCTCCGCACGACCTCGTCCGTGTCCGTGCCCGAGGTGTCCACGGTGTGGGCGGCCTCGGCGTAGAGAGGCCGCCGCGCCGTGAGCAGGCGCCGCAGCTCCGCCATGGCCTCGGGATGGTCGGCCATCGGCCGGCGGTCGCCCTGCTGCACGACGCGGTTCCAATGGTCCTCCGGGTCCGCGCGCAGCCAGATCGTGAGGGCCCGCTGGCGCAGCACCGCGAAGGTATCCGCGCGCGTGACGATGCCCCCGCCCGTGGCCAGGACGAGGGGCTGCGCCTCGCGCAGCACGCGGTCGAGCGTCTCTCGCTCCAGCCGGCGGTAGTACTCCTCCCCGTGGAGGGCGAAGATCTCGTCGAGGGTGAGGCCGGCGGCCTCCTCGACGCGACGGTCCAGCTCGACGAACGGCACGTGCAGGCGCCGGGCGAGGCGCCGTCCGATGGTGGTCTTGCCCGCGCCGCGCAAGCCGAGGAGGGCGATGGCGGGAAGAGCGCGCTCGCCTCCGGCGCCCGTGAGAAGCTCGGCTGGTGTCGAGCCCAGAGCGCCGGCCAGGCTCGCCAGCTTCCGCACGGAGATGTTGGCGTGGCCTGACTCCACCTGCACGAGGAAGCGCTCGGAAAGCCCGGCCCGGCCGGCCAGGTCCCGCAGGGTCGACTTCCGCTCCAGGCGCAGGGCGCGCACGCGTTGTCCGAGCCCCGCGAGCAGAAGGTCCGCGTCCATCGTGGTTACTGCAATATAATACAGTAGACTGATCGATGTCACGCACTATAGTGCTTGACGGCGGCCCCCGCCGCCCGTAGCATCGAGAGGAAACATGGAACACCCTGCTTCCGCGACCGCTCCCCCCGTCCGCTTCGAAACCCATCCCTCGCGTTACGTGCACTGGCGGCTGGAGATCGAGCCTCCCGTGGCCCGTCTCCTGATGGACGTCAAGGAGGAGCGCGCCTTGCGCGGGGATTACCCGCTCAAGCTCAACAGCTACGACCTCGGAGTAGACATCGAGCTCGCGGATGCCATCCAGCGCCTGCGTTTCGAGCACCCCGAAGTCCGCACGGTAGTCGTCACGAGCGGGCGGGACCGCGTGTTCTGCTCGGGGGCCAACATCTACATGCTCGGCTCCTCGACTCACGCCTTCAAGGTCAACTTCTGCAAGTACACGAACGAGACGCGCCTCTCCCTCGAAGATGCCTCGCAGCATTCGGGTCTGAAAGCGCTGGCCGCGGTGAACGGGCCGTGCGCGGGCGGCGGCTACGAGCTGGCCCTCGCCTGTGACGAGATCCTGCTCGTGGACGACGCCTCCTCGGCGGTCAGCCTGCCCGAGGTTCCGCTGCTGGGAGTGCTGCCGGGGACGGGCGGCCTCACGCGCGTGGTGGACAAGCGCAAGGTCCGCCGCGACCTGGCCGACGTCTTCTCGAGCCTCGGCGAAGGCGTCAAGGGCAAGCGCGCCGTGCAGTGGCGGCTCGTGGACGAGACGGTGCCCCTCTCGAAGTTCCCGGCGCGGATCGCGGAGCGCGCGAAGGCGCTGGCCGGGCAGTCGGCGGAGAAGAAGGGCCCCGGCGTGCCCCTGGAGCCGCTGGGAGGGAAGTACACGGAGGCGGGCGTCGAGCACCGCTACGTCACGCTCGAGATCGACGCCGGCGAGCGGGTCGCGCGCCTCACCGTGCGCGGGCCGGAGGCCGACGAGCCCGCCACGCCCGCGGCGATGCACGAGCGCGGCAGCGCGCTCTGGGCCCTGCGCGCCTTCCGAGAGCTCGACGACGCTCTGCTCGAGCTGCGGTTCAACCGGCCGGAGATCGGCGTAGTGGTCCTCCAGACGCGCGGGGAGGCCGCGCGCGTCCTGGCCGTGGACGCGGCGCTGGAAGCGGGCAGGGACGACTGGTTCGTGAACGAGGTCCGCCATCACATGAAGCGCGTCCTGAAGCGCCTGGACCTGACCGCGCGCACGTTCCTGGCCGTGATCGACAAGGATTCGTGCTTCGCGGGCTCTCTCATGGAGCTGGCGCTGGCCGCGGACCGCTCCTACATGCTGGCCGCGGAGGACGGGCCCAAGGTCGCCCTCTCCGCGATGAACATGGGTCCGTTGCCCATGTCGAACGGCCTCAGCCGGCTGGCCACCCGATTCCTCGGCGGCGGCGCGGACGCGCTCGAGGTCGGCCGTCCGTACGACGCGGAGGAAGCGCTCGACGCCGGCCTCGTCACGTTCGCGCCGGACGACATCGACTGGGAGGACGAGGTGCGCCTGGCCCTCGAGGAACGGGCCAGCATCTCCCCGGACGCCTTGACGGGAATGGAAGCCAACCTGCGCTTCGCCGGGCCCGAGACGATGGAGACGAAGATCTTCGGCCGCCTGTCCGCCTGGCAGAACTGGATCTTCCAGCGCCCGAACGCGGTCGGAGAGAAAGGCGCGCTGACCCTGTACGGGAAACCGGAGCGCGCGCGGTTCAGCTGGACGCGCACGTGAGAAGTCACAAGGCTGTGGCCAGAAGTATTAAGTCAGGGGGGGCACTCACACACCATCCGCGATGGGTGTTCGCGGCCCCCCCTGAAACCCCCCTCGCGCCGCGCCGCCGCTGCGCGTCGCCGCGTCGCTCTACGTGTTCCTGATCCTGGTGCCCTAATGTCCAACGTCGACCTGTCGTCCAAGATCCCCAACAACGTCGATCTCGCGCAGGACAAGCGTCTCCTGCGCGCGCTCGAGCAGTGGCAGCCCGACTACATCCAGTGGTGGATGGACATGGGCCCGAGCGGCTTCCAGTCCACCGACATCTGGCTGCGCACTGCGATCAGCGTGGACGCCGAGGGCTGGGCCCATTTCGACTACGTGAAGATGCCCGACTATCGCTGGGGCATCTTCCTGGCCGATCCGCAGTCCGATCGCACCATCGGCTTCGGCGACAACATGGGGAAGCCCGTCTGGCAGCAGGTGCCGGGCGAGCACCGCAACACGCTGCGCCGGCTCATCGTGACCCAGGGCGACACCGAGCCCGCCTCCGTCGAGCAGCAGCGGATGCTCGGCCACAGCGCGCCCAGCATGTACGACATGCGGAACCTCTTCCAGGTGAACGTCGAGGAAGGCCGGCACCTGTGGGCCATGGTCTACCTGCTCCACAGCCAGTTCGGGCGCGACGGCCGGGAGGAGGCGGAGGAGCTGTTGCAGCGGCGTAGCGGCAACCCGGACAAGCCGCGCATCCTGGGCGCCTTCAACCAGCCCGTGGACAACTGGCTCGACTTCTTCATGTTCACGATGTTCACGGACCGGGACGGCAAGTACCAGCTCCTCGCCCTCGCGGAGAGCGGCTTCGACCCGCTCGCCCGCACCACGCGCTTCATGCTCACGGAAGAGGCGCACCACATGTTCGTGGGGGAGACGGGCGTGGAGCGCATCGTCCAGCGCACGGCGGAGCTGATGAAGGCCGACCCCAACGAAGACGTGAGGAAGCAGGGCGGCATCCCCCTGGACATGATCCAGCGCTACCTGAACCTCTGGTTCGCGCTCTCCCTCGACCTCTTCGGCGGCGAGATCTCGAGCAACGCCGCCTCCTTCTTCGCGGACGGCCTCAAGGGCCGCTACAAGGAAGAGACGTACCAGGATCACCTCGCGCTCAGCGACACCTATCGGATGGCCGTCCCCAAGGATGGCCGCGTGGCGGAAGAGGACGTGCCGCTGCGCAATGCGATGAACGAGGTCCTGCGCGACGCCTACATCGAGGACTGCCAGCGCGGCGTCGATCGCTGGAACAAGCGCCTGGCCGAGGCCGGCCTGGCCGACCGGCTCGTGCTCCCGTCCAAGCGCTTCTACCGTCACATCGGGATCTACGCCGGCCTGCCCTTCGATCCCGGGGGCCGCTTCCTCGACCAGGCGGAATGGGACCGGCGGCGCGGAGAGTGGCTGCCGTCGGACGCGGACCGCGCGTACGTCGCCAACCTCCAGAAGTCCGTGCGCGATCCGGGCCAGATCGCCAACTGGATCGCCCGCCCCGCGCGCGGCATCAAGGGCCTGCCCTTCGAATACGAATACGTGCGTTTGGATTAGCTCTCGGCGCGGCCCGCCGAGGCACAAGAGCGGCGGGCCGTGCCGAGCCCTGTTGCCGTAATATCCCCGGGTGTCTCCCTCATCGTCCGTCTTCCTCCCGCTCATCGAGAACGTCGAGCGCGTCCTCTTCGGCAAGCGGGCGGCGGTGGAGACGGTCGTGGCCGCTCTCCTCGCGCGCGGGCACGTGCTCCTCGAAGACGTGCCCGGCGTGGGCAAGACCGTTCTCGCGCGCGCCCTCGCCCGCTCCCTGCGCGCGGACTTCCGGCGCATCCAGTGCACGCCGGACCTCCTGCCCAGCGACGTCACGGGTGTCGCCGTCTACAACCCGCGCGACCTGACCTTCGAGTTCCGCCGCGGCCCCGTGTTCGCGCACGTGCTGCTGGTGGACGAGATCAACCGGGCCACGCCTCGCACCCAGTCGGCGTTCCTGGAGGCGATGGAAGAGGGCCAGGTCACCGTCGACGGCACGCCCCATGACCTGCCCCGTCCGTTCTTCCTCGTGGCCACCCAGAACCCCATCGAGCTGGCGGGCACGTTTCCGTTGCCCGAAGCCCAGCTCGACCGGTTCCTCGTGAAGCTGAGCCTCGGCTATCCGGATGACGCGGCGGAGACGCGCGTGCTCGTGGCCCAGCGCGAGACGCATCCCCTGGCCAGCCTCGTCCCCGTGGCCGACCTGGCCGGCCTGCTGGAGGCGCAGCAGGCGGCGGCGCGCGTGCATGTCCACGACGCCGTCCTGTCCTACATCCAGCGTCTGGCCGCGGAGACGCGGCGCCATCCGGGAGCGGCCTGGGGCGTCAGCCCGCGCGGGGCGCTGGGCCTCATGCGGGCGAGCCAGGCCCTGGCCCTCGTCCAGGGCGCGCGTTATGTCACGCCCGACCACGTCAAGCGCCTGGCCGGACCGGTGCTCGCGCACCGTGTGATCGTGAACCCGCGCTCGCGCGTGCAGGGCGTGGACGGCCGGGCCGTGGTGGAGGACGTCCTGCGGCGCGTCGAGGTGCCGGTGGAGGCCGCGCTCCGGTAGATGGTCGCTCGGGGCGGCTCCGTTCACGCCTCGCTCCTCTTCGCCGTCGCCCTCGTCGCGCTCGTGGGCCTCGGGCTCGGGTCGAGCGCGCTCGTGGGTCTGGCCGCCGCCTGGTCGGTCCTCCTGATCGCGTCACGCGCGCGCGCCCTCGGGCAGGCGCGCGTCCTCGGCGCCGCCCGCACCGTGCCTTCGACGGGCCTGGAGGACGAGGCGGTGCCCGTCGAGATCTCCATCGACAACCGCGGGACGCGGGACGCGCTCTTCACGGAGATCCTGGACGACTTCGGCCCCGCCCTCGCGGACCGGCAGGCGCTGCTCGAGCCGGGCCCGCTCCCCGGGGGACGCCGGCGCCACCTGCGCTACCGCACGGCCTGCTCCCGGCGCTGGGGGATCTACACCGTCGGGCCCTTGCGCCTGACCACCGGCGATCCCTTCGGGCTGTTCCGCGTCGTGGCCCATCTCGCCCCGCCCGCCCCGTTCGCGGTCTTCCCGCGTCTCGTGGAGATGACCGCGCTCTCCCGGCTGGGCGGCGCGCCGAGCCTGGCCGCGCAGGAGACGGCGGAAGCGCGGGCGGGACAGGGCGCGCTCGTCCTGGGCGTGCGCGACTATCGCGCGGGCGACGACGTGCGGCGCATGCACTGGCCCGCCTTCGCCCGCCGCGGCGCGCCCGCGGTGCGCGAGCTGGAGCGCGACCTTCTCCCGTACCTCACTCTCTTCCTCGACCTCGCCAAGCGCCACCGCGCGGGCACGGGCCTCAAGTCCACGATCGAATATCTCGTGCGCACGGCGGCCTCGGTGCTTTGGTCGGCTTCGCGGCGGGGTGACCTCGCCCAGCTCTTCGCGGAGGGGGCGGCGACGACGTTCGTCCCGCCCGGGCGCGGGGTCGCGCACCTGGGGGACGCGCTCGACGAGCTGATCCGGGTGCGCCAGGAGGGATCGATCGACATCCTCTCGCTCGTGGAGAGGCACGGCCCGCACGTCCCGTCGCGGTCCATCGCCGTGATCCTGAGCGGCACGACCGCGCTGGACCTCGAGCGGCTCGGGCCGCGGCTCGACGCCTTCGCGGCGCGCCGGGTGGCCGTGGCCGTCCTGGCCGTGGAGGCGGACTCGTTCCTTCCCATCGACCGCCTCGCGTCTTCGGTCGAGGCGATGAGCGCGCGCCGCCTGAGCCTGCTGTCGTTCCTGCGCGACCGGGACGTCGCGGGGACGGTCCTCACGTCGGATGACGACTTGCCCGCGATGCTCGTCCGCGCGGACCTCCTGGACGCGCCGTGGGCCGTGCGCGCCACGCCGGCCGATCGCGCGGAGGTGGCGGGTTGACGCGGACCGGCGATCCCTCCGCCGGCTTCGCGCTGCTGCGAGCGCTGGCCCTCTACCTGCTGGCGGTGGTCACGGCGATGGCGGCGCTCCTGGCCTGGCCGTGGACGGCCTCGCTGCTGACGGCGCTGGCGGTCGCGCCCGCGGCCGCGGGGGCGCTGGTGGCGGGCGAGATGGCGGCGCCTTCCATGGCCGACGCGCAGCGGACGTGGCGGGCGCGCGGGCGGCTCCTCTTCGCCATCGCGTACGCGGCGATGATCGCAATCGCGGTCTTCGTGGCGTCGGCGGTGCCCGAGCCCGCCGTCTTCGGAAGGCAGGCCGTGGTCTTCGCCGCTCTCCAGCCCGCGTTCCTGCTGATCGCGGGCGCGATGGCGGACGTGCGTCTCGCCCTCGTCAACGCGCTCGCGCTCGTCGTCCTGTCCTGTCTGCGCGGTGGCGGGGTGGCCGCCGTGGCCGCCATCGGGGCCTTCGTGCTCATCGCCTCGTTCCTGCTCGCCGACAACGCCGCCCGCATCCTGGGCGCCTATGCGGCGCGCCGTGGGCCCTCGCCCGCGCTCGTCTGGCGCCAGGGCCTCTCCCTGATCGCGCCCATCACGACGGCCTTCGTGTTGATGCTGGCGATCGCGCCCCCGCGGCCGTGGGCCGGCGTGCGCTGGAGGAGCGGGCCGGAGACGGACGTGCCCGCGCGCGTCTACGCCCTCGTGTTCTTCGCGTCTCTCATCGGGGCGGGCGCGGTCGGCCTGGCCGTCCAGTTCCTGCGCCGGCGCCGCCCGCGAATGGCCCCGCCCGCGGAAGACGTCGTCGACGTCGTTGCCGTCGAAGACGAGGTCCTGCCCGAGCCAGGGCCCGCACGCCGCGGGATCATCCCCGGCACCCGCGGAGCCACCGTGCGCGCCTACCTCACCTTCCTGGCCGCTGCCGCCCGCCTCGGACGGCCGCGGCCCGTGGATGCGACGCCGGCCGAATACGCGGCCGCGCTGGGGCCGCTAGGGGGGCTGGCCCAGCTCACGGACCTGTTCATGGACGCGCGGTACGGACCCGACGACCCCATGCCGGAGTCGGTGGTGGCCGCCCAGCGGGCCGCGGACGAGGCCATTCGGAAAATGGAAATCGCTTTCGCGATGCGTATGCGGCGGAGCCGGCCCTAGTCCTGCTGAGGAGGCGGCGGCGGCTGGCGGCGCGGCAAGCTGCTCGTCGTGCCGGTGGCGGCGGAGGTCGCGGCCCCGACCGCCGAGCGCAGGACGCGCAGCGCGCCCGCGTAATAGCCCTGCTTGTGCCGCAGCATCAGGTTCCCCTGGTTGGTCTCGATGGCGATGCGCCGCCACTTGCCGTCGAGCCTCGGATTGCTCGAGACGTAGCCGAGCGCGTATTGCGTGCGCAGCTCGTCCGCGATCTTGTCGTACACGCCGTCGATCTGGGCCAGGCCGGCCGGGAAATACGAACGGCCGCCCGTCTCGCGGGCGAGGGCGGTCAGGAAGAAGGCGGCCCGATCGGGCGCCTCCGTGTCGAACGTGGACGTCCGCGGCGGACGCAGGCTGATCGCGAAGATGGTGACGTTGCCTTTCTTCGCGAGCTCCAGGACCTGGTCGTCGCTGACCAGGGACGACGTGTCTTCGCCGTCGGAGAGGATGACCACGGCCTGCCGTGTCATGTCGTCGGCCGCGCGCCGGAAGCGCGGGTCCTTCAGCGTGAAGTAGAGCGCGTTGTAGACGCCGGTGGCGCCGTCCGCGCTGATGCCGCGGATGGCCGTCTCCAGCTTCGCCTGCTCGTTCGTGAAATCCTGGAGCACGGTGAACTTGTGATTGAACTGGATGATCTCGGCCTGATCGTGCGCGCCGAGCGCGCGCACCAGGCGCATCGCCGCCGTGCGCACCGCGGGCAGGTTGGGCTGCATCGAGAGCGAGCTGTCCACGAGGATCGCGAGCGAGATGGGGAGCTGCTCCTGGGTGAAGAGGGTCAGCTGCTGGGGGACTCCGTCTTCGAAGATCTTGAAGTCGTCGGCGGCGAGGCCGGTGACGTGGCGGTCGCGGCCGTCGGAAACCGACACATTCAGGTTGACGACGTCGACCGTGGACGAAAACGTCGGAAGAGGCCGCTTGGTCTCGTTGTCGGCCCGCACGCCGCCCGCCGCCGCGATCACGCCGATCGCGCAGGCCAGCGTGCTTCCCAGGCTGGGCCAGTTCCGGTTCCGGTGTCTCATGGGCGCCTTGTCCTCTGCTCGGTCTCTGCCACACCGTCAGCAAAAACCATACCGGGTGGGCTACCTATGATCCTCCTCACGGCGCCAGCGCCGCCGGGCAGGAGGAACCGCTCCGGGCCGAGGTACGCTCGCGACCCTGGTGTTTGACTCGTTCGCCGAGTGAGCGTACGTTCGCTCGTCGCTTGTAAACGTTTCATCCGACTCCAACATCCCGAGTCTCCCATGGCCGCCCTCGAACCCGGCACCGCGCTCTCGCACTACAAGATCGTGTCCAAGTTGGGTCAGGGCGGACAGGCCACGGCCTATCGGGCGGACGACCTCCGGCTGAATCGACCCGTCGTGATGAAGGTGCTGCGTCCGGAGCTGGCGGCGAACGACGCGGCGCGCCGGCGCTTCGATCGCGAGGCGCTGCTCTGCTCCGCGCTCGACAACCCGAACATCGCGGCCATCTACGACACGGGGGAGGCGGACGGGCACTGCTACATCGTCATGCAGTACGTCGAGGGCACGACTCTCAAGGAGCTGATCGGAGGCAAGCCGCTCGAGCTGCCTACGGCCCTCTCGATCGCGATCCAGATCGCGGACGCCCTTGCCGTCGCACACGCCAGCGGGATCGTACACCGAGACATCAAACCTTCGAACGTAATTGTGACGGGAAATGGTCAGGCCAAGGTCCTGGACTTCGGGCTGGCCAAGCTGCTGGGGGGCCAGCGGCCGGAGCTGGACGCCGACGACTCCCTGACCGACGTCGGGGTGCCCTACGGCTCCCTGGGCTACGGCTCGCCCGAGCAGGCCATGGGACAGCGGGCGGACCACCGCTCGGACGTGTTCAGCCTGGGCGTGGTGCTCTACCAGATGGCCACGGGCCACCTGCCATTCCCGGGCAGCACGCCCCTGGAGCGCATCCGCGCGGTCCTGCACCAGGACCCCATCCCGATGTCGCGCTACAACCCGCGCGCCCCCACATCGCTCCAGCGGATCCTCGAGCGCGCGCTGGCCAAGGACCCCTCCGACCGGCACCAGACCATGGCCGCCCTGCGCGACGAGCTGAAGGCCCTCGAGCGGCGGCTCGCCCGCGAGGCGAGCGCGGCCAGCGGGACCCCCGCCCGGTCCACCGGCCGCGTGCCGCGGCCCTGGGCCGCGCTCGGGGCCGGCCTGGGACGGGTCTTCGGCCGGCGGCGCGAGGAGCACGATGCCGAAGGCCCGACGCCGATGCGGCCGCCGCCCGCGCGCACCGCCGTGCCGACGTCCGCGCCCACCCGGCCCGCGTCCTGGGGCACCGAGACCAAGCGCACGATCGCCGTGCTGCCTTTCCGCAACCTCTCCGGCGATCCGCAGGCGGACTTCTACGAGTTCTCGCTGGCCGACGCCCTCATCACCGAGCTGGCCCAGATCCGCTCCGTCGTCGTGCGGCCCTCGTCGTACATGGCCGCCTACGCCGGGCTCACTCCGGACCCGCGCCAGGTCGGCGAGGACCTGGCCGTGCAAGCGGTCCTGGCCGGCAGCTTCTTCCGCGCTCCCGATCGCCTGCGCGTGACCGCCCAGCTCGTGGCCACCGCCACCGGCGAGATCCTGTGGAGCGACAAGGTGGACGTGCCCGCCCAGGACCTCATCACCGTCCAGGACAAGCTGGCCGAGCGCGTGGTGGCCGGCCTGCGCCTGACCCTGACCCCGGAAGAGCAGGCGAAGATCGAGCAGCGCCCGACGCGCAGCGCGCCCGCCTACGAGTTCTACCTGCGCGGGCGCGACCTGCTCCTGCGCTACGTGCTGCGCACGCTGGACCTCGAGGACCTGGAGCGCGCGCTGGGCATGTTCCACGAGGCCATCGGCCTCGACCCCGATTTCGCGGCCGCCCACGCCGCGCTGGCGCGCTGCTACGTGCTCCATGCCCAGGGGTACGGCGGGGACGAGCACTACCAGCTCGCCGAGCGCTCGCTGCGCCGCGCCCTCGAGCTCGACCCCACGGACCTGGAGGCAAGGCTCCAGGGCGTGCACGTGGACCTCCATCACGGCAACAAGGAGCGCGCCAAGGCCACCATCACCGCGCTGCGCCGCGAGCGGCCGAACGACCCGACCGTCCTCCTCACCGCGGCCATGCTCTACCGCCTGGACGGGCTCTACGATCGCGCGGCCACCGAATACGACCACCTGCTCGCCCTCAACCCTGGCGACGCCGTGCTCGTCAGCTACAACAAGGCGCGCCTGGCCATGAACCAGGGCGACAACGACCGCGCGGTGGCGGAGCTGGAAGCGGGGCGCACGGCGGAGGCCGAACATCCGCTGCTGAAGATGTTCCTCGCCATCGCCCGCTTCCAGCAGGGGCGCATCAACGAGGCGCAGTCGCTGATCGAAGACGTCCTGCGCCAGAGCCCGCAGTTCGACGCCGCCCAGCCTCTGCTCGCCTGGTGCCTCAACGCGCGCGGGCAGGCCGAGGCGGCGCGGGCCCTCATCACGGAGCGCGTGCGCGAGACGGCGAAGGCCGATCACGAGGTCGCCTTCTGGCTGGGCTGCTTCTGCGCCGGCCAGGGCCAGCGCGACGAGGCCATGGAATGGCTGCGCCGCTCCGTCTTCCTCGGCAACGAGGACTACATCCTGTTCCGCGACTGTCCCGTGCTGGCCCCGGTCCGTGACTACCCGCCGTTCGCGGAGCTCGTGGCCGGGCTCAAGACCCGTTGGGAGCGGCGCATCGCCGCCGCCGGTTCCCCCTCCTCGCCGTGACCGCGCCCAAGGAACTGCTGGAGCGGATCCAGCTCCGTCTCGAAGACAGTTTCACGGGCATCGGCGAGGTGGTCGGCGACATGCCGGCCGCGGACGTCGCCGACCTCCTGAACCAGCTCACGATCGTCGAGGCCGCGACCATCTTGACCATGCTCCCCGTCGCGCGCGCGGTGCAGGTCTTCGACCAGCCCACGCTGAGCCGGCGCGCCGCCATCCTGGAGAACCTGCCCGCGGCGCGGGCGGCTCAGATCCTGGAGGGGATGGCCGCGGACGAGCGCACCGACCTCGTGCAGCACCTGGGGGAGCGCGACCGCCGCAAGCTCCTGCCCACGCTCAAGACCGAGGTGCGCGCGGAAGTGGAGCGCCTCTGCCAGTATCCCGACCACTCCGCGGGCGGGATCATGACCACGGAGTTCGTCCGCCTCGAGCCGTCCATGACGGTGGGCATTGCCCTCAAGCACATCCGCGCGGTGGCGCGGGAGAAGGAGTCGATCTACGCCTGCTACGTGCTGGAGCCGGGCACGGGCCGGCTCCTCGGCTCCCTGTCCCTGCGCGACCTCGTGATGGCGGAGATGGACCGGCCGATCATCGAGGTCATGCGGAGGAAGCCCATCACGGTGGACGCCCTGGACGACCAGGAGTCGGTGGCGAACAAGATCGCGAAGTACAACCTCCTGGCCGTGCCCGTGATCGAGAAGGACGGCAGCGTCGTGGGGTTCGTGACCGTGGACGACGTCATCGACGTCCTCATCGAGGAGGGCACGGAAGACATCCTGCGCCTGGCCGGCGTGGAGCCGGGCGCCCTGGACAAGCCGTACTTCGACAACCCGGTCTGGCTGGTGGTGCGCAAGCGGATCGGCTGGCTGCTGCTGTTGTTCGTGGCCGAGACCTTCACCGGGACCGTCTTGCGGCACTTCGAGAACGAGCTGGCGGCGGTGGTGGCCCTGTCGTTCTTCATTCCCCTGCTCATCGGTACCGGCGGCAACGCGGGGTCGCAGACCGTGACGACCATCATCCGCAGCCTGGCCTTGAAGGAGATCAAGGTGAAGGACGCCTGGCGAGTGCTGGCCCGGGAGGCGAGCACCGGGGTCACGATCGGCCTGCTCCTGGGCGCGTTCGCGTTCGGGCGCGCCCTGCTCTGGGGCGCGCACATGCCGCTGGCGGCGACCGTGGCCATCACGATCCTCGCCATCTGCTCGTGGTCGACGACCGTGGGCTCGCTGATCCCGATCCTGGCCGAGCGCTTCGGCGTGGACCCGACGGTGCTGTCCGCGCCCCTGATCACGACCCTCGTCGACGCGACGGGACTGGTGATCTATTTCTCGATCGCCAAGGTCGTGCTGGGGTTGTAGCGGCGGGCTAGGGCTGGTTGCGCGAGCGTTCGGCGGCTTCGTCGTCCTTCAGGGCCGTGATCATCTCCGCTACCGACATCACGACCTTGCCGCTGGGGAAGTCCAGCTCCAGGGGCCGGTTGGCGGCCACGTGGATCTTGAACAGCGCGCGCAGGGAGACGGATGGCCCCTTCCCTTTCTGCTTCTGGGCGACGGGGTCGTTCGGCTCGCTCATGGCCGGGAATCATAATACGCCGTTCGATCCACGCAAGCTCGCTCAACCGGGGCCGGCGTCTAACGCATGTAGCTCAAGGCTTTGGCCAGCCCCCGGCGCAGGCCGGGATCCAGCCGGAGGGGCTCCAGCTCGTCCCAGCCGAACCAGCGGAGGTCCGCCGCTTCCTCCTGCGCGCGCGTGAGCGCGCCCGTTCCCGCCAGCACCAGGTACCGCAGGTCGAGATGCGCGTGGGCCGGCTCCCCCGGACGGGCGGGGATCTCGTGCACGTCGACGTCGAGAGGGCGGGGCGCCGCCTCGTGGAGGAGGAGGGTCTCGAGCCCGGTCTCCTCGCGTGCCTCGCGCAAGGCGACCGTCTCGCCGGCGGCCTCGCCGGGATCGGCGTGCCCGCCGGGCTGCAGCCAGCGGTCCAGCTTGCGGTGGTGCAGGAGGAGGACGCGCGTGCCGTCCGCGGTCAGGACGAACGCGCTGCCGGTGAGGTGGCCCTCGGTGATCCGCCGGTCGAACGGATCCGGGTGACGCGACACGAAGTCGAGCACGCGGGCGACGTCCCGCGTCTCCGCCGCGTCCGCGCACCGGTGCGCGCGAAGCTGGCGCACGAGCGCTTCCAGATCCGCCGGCGGCACGGGAAGGCTCAGGAGCCGGGGCGCCGGTCGATCAGGCGCTCGAGGCGGCGGATGCGGGCGGCCGTGTCCGCCGCGTTCGCGTTCATGAGGTCGACCTTCTCGTGGAGGTGGGCGACCTCCATCTCGGCCTTGATGTTGACCTCGTATTCGATGTCGCCGCGGATCCTCTCCTTGGCCGCCTGCCGGTTCTGGCTCAGGAGGACGAACACGGAGAGGAAGATGGCCTCGAGGGAAACGACCATGGTCAGCAGGCCGTACGGGAAGGGGTCGAACATCGGGGCGTGCGGAATGCGCGGGACATTGAGGAGGATCCAGGCCGCGAAGAAGGCGACGTGGAGGACGAGGAACGGGATGCTGCCGCTGAAGTCCGCGATCCAGTCCGCGACCTTCTGCACCGTCGTCCGCTTGTCCTCCGCTTCCACGTTGACGTTGCGCGATGCCGTGTGCCGCAGGCGCTCCGCGGAGACGCGCAGGCGCCGTCCCATTGCGCTCAGGAGGTCGATCGCGGCCGCGGGGTGCGTGCGCAGGAACTGGTCGAGGTCGCCGCGGTCGAGGCGGAGGGCATCGAGCGCCTCCGTGACCACGACCGAAGCCGTGCGCGGGCCGCCGTCCAGCAGCGAGAGCTCGCCGACCACGTCGCCCGTTCCCGCGACCTCCAGCACGATGCGCGTGCCCGTGTCGTCCTTGAAGAAGACCTCCGCCTTGCCGGTGCGGATCACGTAGAGGCAGTCCCCGGGCTCGCCGTAGTTGAAGAGGACCTGACCCTCGGGAAGCTGGACTTCCTCGAGCTGGGCGGCCAGGGCCACCCTCTCGTTGTCGTCCAGGAAATGGAAGAACGGGATATCGGTCAGGAGTGCGGCGTCGGCCGGCATTCGACCTCCCAGGGAACGCGGCATTGTAAACGACAGGGCGGTATCATTCCCGACCATCGATGGAGATGGTGGCGGTCAACGCGGGCGGGACCCTCTTCGTGTCCGGGGACATCGAGGGCTGGGAAGACGTGATGGCCCGCGGCGTCGACACGGTCGTGGACCTCGACGGGTCCATCGACAAGGGACTCCCCGAGATCCACAACCGGATCCTCTACGTGTACTACCCGATCTTCGACGAGGCCCTGCCCTGCCTGGACAAGCTGGAAGCGGTGGGTAAGCTGGTGGCGGAACTGGTGGCCACCCGGCACGTCGTGCTCGTCCACTGCCGGATGGGGTTCAACCGCTCGAACCTCGTGATCGCGACGGCCCTGACCTATCTCGGCCTCACCGGCGCCGAAGCCGTCGACCATCTGCAGAGAGTGCGGCCGGGCGCGCTCTACAACGAGACCTTCGCGGATCACGTGCGCACCCTGCCCTGCCGCGGCGCGCGGCCACGCGAATAGGCCCATGCCCGCGCCGGCGCGCGTCAAGATCTGTTGCATCCGCGATGTCGAGGAGGCGCGCCTGGCCATCGGCGCCGGCGCTTCCGCGCTGGGCCTCGTCTCGGAGATGCCGAGCGGTCCGGGCGTGATCGACGAGGCGACGATCGCGGAGGTCGCGGCGGCCGCGCCGCCCGCGGTGGCCACCTTCCTCCTGACCTGCCTTCCCGACGCCGCCCGCATCGCGGACCAGGTGCGGCGCACGCGCGTGAGCACGGTCCAGATCTGTGACCGGGCGGAGCCGGGCACGGCGGCCGCGCTGCATCGCGCCTGGCCCGCCCTCAAGGTCGTGCAGGTGGTGCACGTGACGGGCCCCACCTCCGTGGACGAGGCGGTGGAGGCGGCTCAGGACGCGGACGCGATCCTGCTCGATTCCGGCAACCCGGCGGCGCGGGTGAAGGAGCTGGGCGGCACGGGCCGCCGGCACGACTGGGCGCTCAGCGCGGAGATCGTCGCGCGCGCCTCGCGGCCGGTCTTCCTGGCCGGCGGCCTGACCCCGGAGAACGCGGCGGAGGCGATCCGCACCGTGCGGCCGTGGGCCCTCGACGTCTGCAGCGGCGTGCGCACGGACGGACGCCTCGACGCCGGGAAGCTGGAGCGGCTCTTCGCCGCGATCAGGCTTCGCTGAGGGCCGGCTCCGGCTCGGACGCCGCCGTCACCGGGGATACGTCGGCAACGCGTCCGGCTCCGCCGCGCAGGCGGTACTGATCCGCGGTCTTGGGCAGGAGCTGCACGTCGCGCGCAAGGCCGAGAGCCATCAGCACGCGGACGAGGGCCCAGGTCGCATCGACTTCCCACCACTCGTGGCCGTGGCGGGCCGAACGCTGGAACGCGTGGTGGTTGTTGTGCCACCCCTCGCCCCACGCGATGATGCCGACCCACCAGCAGTTCGTCGATCCCTCCGGCGTGTCGTACGTGCGGTAGCCAAAAGTATGGGCGGCGGAGTTCACGAACCAGGTCGCGTTCAGACCCACGACGAGGCGCAGGAAGATGCCCCACACGACGTAGCTCCAGCCGCCCCAGGCAAAGAGGGCGAGGCCCACGAAGATGTTCGGGTAGACGTGCAGGCGGTTGAGCGCGCGGTGCACGGGGTCGGCCACGAGCTCCGGGGCGTGCCGCTGCTCCATCTCTTCGCGGTCCATCCCGAGGTGGCAGACGATCCACCCCATGTGGCTCCACCAGAACCCGTCCTTGGGCGTATGGAGGTCGCGGCCCTCGCGGTCGGAGAGAGTGTGGTGGAGCCGGTGCATCGCCACCCAGGTGATGGCGCCGCCCTCGCTGGCCAGCATCCCGCACAGGGTGAACAGGTATTCGAGCGGCTTCGGGATCTTGAACCCGCGGTGGGTGAGGAGGCGATGGTAGGTGAGGGTGATGCCGACGGAGGCGGTGAGCCAGTAGAGGAAGAGCGCGATGCCGAGCGCCGTCCACGAGAACATGAAGGGCGCGAGCAGCGCGCCCGCGTGGATGACGGAGAAATAGATGACGTTCGTCCAGTCCAGCTTCTTGCCGTTCCAGGTCAGGGCCACCGCGACCTCCTCGTTTTACGGAACCACAAGGACAGTAGCATCCAGCCCGAAAACGGACTGTCACAATAACGTAATACTTGAGGGTTCAGCGGGTTCTGGGGTCCGGGACCGCGCCGCAGAGGCCCCGCCAGCCGAGAGTTACGCGATGTGGAGGGCGCGGCGCGGACGGCTTTCGCGCAGGACCAGCCAGAGGCCCAGTCCGACGAGGGCAAACGGCAGCAGGGGCAGAAGGACGAGGAAGAACACCGCCGCGAGCAGGCCGAAGACGAGCCCGACGCCGGAGAAGAGGACCTTGAACACGAGGCCGACCACGCCGAACACCACCCGGAGGACGACCCCGAGCAGCTTGAAGGGCAGGAAGACGAGCCCGATCGCCAGCCGCAGGATGATTAGGGGCAGGACAACCACCGCCGCAACCATCAAGGCCATCACTACCAGAGCCGCCATGAAGTCTCCTCGCCGCCCGCGGCCGACACGAGGTGCGGGCGCTCACACGCATGTACGAAGGCCGCCGTCGGAGGGTTCCCGCTTCCGGATCCGCTACCGCACCACGAACACGGCCACGTCGGGCGGGGCCCACGTCCGGAAGGGCACCAGGCTGCCGCCCACGCCGCGGGAGACGAACAGGGTCGTGCCGTCCACCTCGTGCCGTCCCCAGGGATAGCGCTTGCCCACCGGGCTCGGGACCCAGAGCGGCCGGTAGCCAGGCAGGGCGATGTGCCCGCCGTGCGTGTGGCCGCAGAGCAGGAGATGGATTCCGCGCCCGCGCACCCAGAGGAGGCCGTCTGGCGAGTGACAGACGGCGATGCGCACCTTGGCGTCCGCGATCTTCTCGAGCGCCTGGTCCACCGCCTGTTGGCGTGACTCGAAATCTCCCTGGTCGAGCGAAGTGAACGGATCGTCCAGGCCGGCGATGCCGACGTCGTCGTGTGGAGGGGGCAGACGCAGGGCCTCGTTCACCAGGATGACCGTGCCGGCGGCGCTGAGCGCGACTTCCAGGCGGGCCGGCCGCGCCCAGAAATCGTGATTGCCGAGCACCGCGATCTTCAGCTCGGCGGGCACGCTCCGTACGAGGTCGTTGAGCTCGTTCACGCGCGCCTGGGTGGCGCCGAGGAATACGTAGTCGCCCCCCAGCAGCAGGACGTCGGGCCGGGCCTCGCGCAGGAGGCGGAAGGCGTTGTCGAGGGTAGCGCGATGCGTGGTCGGCCCGAGGTGGAAGTCGGATCCGAAAGCAAGCCTCAGCGGCGGGCGGCCGTCCTCGCGACCTACGGAGAGCTCGTGCTGCTCGAGCCGTACGCTGGTCGAGCCTGGGAACAGCCCCCACAGCTGCGCCGGCCACCCCCCCGCGTACAGCGCGGCGAGGATCTTCTCCATCCGCCGGTGGCCGGCGTCGTACGGCCGGCGCTTGCGGGACACACGTCCAGCGTAGCGCAGCCCCGCGCGGCCGTGGCAGAATAGGCTGTTTCACTACAACGCACTGGGCGCGCAGAGCGCCGTCCGCCAAGGAGGCGAAAGGCCGCATGGCACCGCAATACATTTTCACGATGAAGGACCTGCGCAAGGTGACGCCGCAGGGCAAGGAGATCCTCAAGGGGATCTGGCTCTCGTTCTATCCCACGGCCAAGATCGGCGTGCTCGGCGGCAACGGGGCGGGGAAGAGCACGCTCCTGCGCATCATGGCCGGCGTGGACAAGGACTTCGCGGGCGAGGCCTTCGCCGCCGCGGGCACGCGCATCGGATTCCTTCCCCAGGAGCCGCAGCTCGATCCCGCCAAGACCGTCCTCGAGATCGTGGAGGAGGCGGTGGCTCCCCAGCGCGCGATCCTCCAGAAGTACGAGGACCTCTCCGCGAACTGGTCGGACGAGAACGCGGACGAGCTCGGCCGCCTGCAGGACCAGATCGACGCCCAGAACCTGTGGGAGCTGGACCGTCACGTCGAGACAGCCATGGACGCGCTGCGCGTCCCACCGGGCGACGCGGACGTGAGCACGCTGTCCGGCGGCGAGCGCCGCCGGGTCGCGCTGTGCCGACTCCTGCTCCAGCCCAACGACATGCTGCTGCTCGACGAGCCGACGAACCACCTGGACGCGGAGTCGGTGGCCTGGCTCGAGCAGTTCCTGAAGGAGTTCAAGGGCTGCGTCGTGGCCGTGACCCACGACCGCTACTTCCTCGACAACGTGGCGGGCTGGATCCTGGAGCTCGACCGCGGCTCGGGCATCCCCTGGGAGGGCAACTACTCCTCCTGGCTGGACCAGAAGCAGACCCGGCTGTCGCAGGAGGAGAAAGAGGAGTCGGCACGGCGCCGTACCCTGCAGCGCGAGCTGGAGTGGGTGCGCCTGTCCCCCCGCGCGCGGCAGGCCAAAGGCAAGGCCCGCCTGCAGCACTACGAGGAGCTGCTGGCCGAGGAGCAGTCGCAGGAGAAGCGCGAGGGCGCGCGCGAGATCTCGATCCCGCCCGGCCCCCGCCTCGGCGACCTCGTCATCGACGCCAAGAAGCTGCGCAAGGCGTACGGCGACAAGCTGCTGATGGACGACGTGAACTTCATCCTGCCCCGCGGCGGCATCGTGGGCGTGATCGGACCCAACGGCGCGGGCAAGACCACGCTGTTCCGCATGATCGTGGGCCAGGACAAGCCGGACGCGGGCGCGCTCAAGGTGGGTGAGACGGTCGCGCTCTCCTACGTGGACCAGAGCCGTGACTCCCTCAAGGGCGAGCGCACGGTGTGGGAGGAGATCTCGGACGGCGGCAAGGATCTCGTCATGGTCGGCAAGAAGGAAGTCAATTCGCGCGCCTACGCGAACTCCTTCGGCTTCCGGGGCCCCGACCAGCAGAAGAAAGTGAAGGACCTCTCCGGCGGCGAGCGCAACCGCCTGCACCTCGCGACCCTGCTCAAGAGCGGCGGCAACCTGCTGCTCCTGGACGAGCCGACCAACGACCTCGACGTGGACACGCTGCGCGCGCTGGAGGAGGCGCTGGTGAACTTCGCCGGCTGCGCGGTGGTCATCACCCACGACCGCTGGTTCCTCGATCGCATCGCGACCCACATGCTCGCGTTCGAGGGGGACAGCCGGGTCGTGTGGTTCGAGGGGAACTATCAGGACTACGAGGCGGACCGCCATCGCCGGCTCGGCACCGAAGCCGACCAGCCGCACCGGATCAAGTACCGCAAGCTGGCGGTCTGAGCGGGCTCGGGGACTGACCCTCCTCCCATAGCGGCGGCGTCCCATCGTCAGTGCCGGTCCAAATGTGAGCCGTTCCACGCCCGGATTTCGCGTCTCGTGCAGGCCACTCGCCGGCATTGCCGGCGGGGCGAGGCGTCGGATGCCCGGTCCCGACGTCGGCGACCAGGAGGGGTGCGATGAGATGGAGCCGGAGGACCGCGAATCGAGGGGCGAGACTGGCGGTGCTGGTGGCCGGCGTGCTGGTCCTGCCGGTGGCGCTGTTCGCGGACGGCGACGTGCAGGACCAGTTCTATCGGCACGTCGAGATCAAGAACAAGACTTTCGAGCCACACCTGCCGGGGGAAACGGTCGACCATTTCACGGGGACGCTTAGCATCGTCCAGGAGGACCTGTCCCTGCCCGGCAAGGCGGGCCTGGACCTCAAGATCGTGCGCGCCTACTCGAGCCGCATCTGGGGACGCACGGACATCGCGCTGGACCCGGAGCCGTTGCTGGCGGAGAAGGATCCCTCGCCCCTGGGCTACGGGTGGTCGCTGCACATGGGACGACTGCAGCGCCCGAACGCGACCGGCCAGCCGCTGCCCTGCGGTGGCGGCGACTATCCCGTCTACGAGGCACCGGATGGCTCGGCCCGTACCTTCTACCCGCTCGCAAACAGCAACACGCATTTCATCTCCCGCGACTGGTGGACGCTCGACACGCAATGCACCTGGGCGGGTGGCGGCAGCGGAGCCTGCATCACTACGACGACCGGTGACCACCTCCAGTTCGATTCCTCCGCCCAGTTCAACGTCGGCGTGCCGCCCGTGTGGCCCCTGACCGTCCATGAAGACGTTTTCGGCAACGCCATCGAGGTCACGTACCTGAGCGGCGGCCGGATCGACACCATCACCGACACCTGGAACCGTACCGTCTCCTTCTCGTACAGCGCCTGCGGCCCGCGGCGTTGCCTGGACTCCATCACCGCGGCGGGCACCGGAGGCAGTCGCACGGTCACCTACACCTACACGTCGTTCCCGGTTCCCGAGGCCGGGGGAAGCCGCTCGTTCCTTACCGGCGTCCAGCCCGCGGCCGGCCCCGGCTACACCTACGGATACGGCACGTCCGTGCCCGTGCCCCAGAACCGGTACGCGCTGTCCTCGATCGCGTACCCGTTCGGCGGGGCCACCACCTACACGTACTCCACGTGGTCCTTCTTCACGGGCCGCGAAGACGTTCCCATGGCCGCGGTGGCCACGCGCCGCACGTCCGGCCGGGCGCTTCCCACGGCGACCTGGAGCTACGAGTACGAGGCGCCGCGCACGAAAGACGTGCAAACGACCACGGTCACGCGGCCGGACCTCAGCAAGGACGTCTACGAGTTCGTCGGCTTCGGTTTTCCCGCTCGCATCCTCGCCACGGGCAACGTCTGGAAGGTGGGCCTGCAGACCAAGGCGAGCCACGCGGATGGCGCCGAGGTCGAGGAGCTCACGTGGGAGAAGGGCGCCCCCGTCACCACCGCGAACTTCGCAGCGCCGTTCTATGGCAACGGCGCGTGTCCGGCCTGGCTCTGGGACACCGTCGTCCAGTCGCCCATCTTGAAGAAGCGCGTGGTGACCCGCGATGGTTCGCGTTACGAGCTGGAGACCAGCGGACACGATGCCTTCGGCCAGCCGGGAACGGTGACGGAGACGGGCGAGGCCCAGCGTCCGAGCCATCGGCCCCAGCGGACCACCACCTACACGTACGACCACGACATGAGTTCGAACCAGGTGATCGGGCGCATCTCGAAGGAGGAGACCTGCCAGGGCACCGGAAGCTCCGACTGCGTCGTCAACGCGCGGACGTTCAACGGCCCTCACCGGCGGAAGGATACGGAGACCCTCCGCGGCGTCACCACGGAGTTCGGCTACTGGCCCAATACCGGAGACCTTCAGAAGATCGCGAACGCGCTCGGAGAGACGCTGACCCTCGACGGCTACGCGGCGGGGGCAGGCATCCCCACCAGCCTCGACTTCAACGGGGCCTACACCATCCATCGCACCGCGTACTGGGACGGCAGCCTGCATACGGAATCGAACGGGAGGGGCGACGTCACCACGTATGACTACGACCTCGCCGGCCGGATCAAGACCGTCACCCCTCCGGGCAACAACGACGCTTCGACCTATGCGTATGCGCCCAACGGCGCCACCTACTCGGTTACTCGAGGGAGCGGCACGTCCGCGTACGTGGAGACCACGACGCTCGACGGCCTGGGACGGGTCATCGATTCGAGCACCGGGGTGGGAGAGAAGCGGACGCGGGAATACGACGGGTTCGGCCGCGTCGTGTTCACGTCCTACACCTTCGCCGCCGGTCAGCCCGAGATCGGCGACCGCTTCGAGTTCGACGGGCTCGGCCGCCCGACGAAGACCTCACGGCGGTTCGTGGCCACCGGCCATCGCCCGCTCGCCGGACACTGTGCGGATCCGATGGCGTGCGCGGTGACGGTCGAGTACCTGGCCGACCACTGCCGCCGCACCACGGTCGACCGCGGGCCGAGCGACACCACCGGCACGCGCGCATGTTTCGATTCCTTCGCCGACGTCTCCGAAGAGCGCCTGCGCGTCGTCACGGATGTGGCGGGCAAGGCCTGGAGCTACGCCTACGACGTGGTCGGCGGCCTGCAGCAGCTCACTGCGCCCAAGGCGGCGGGCCACCGCTCGTTCACGTTCACGCCGGGCACGTTCTTCCCGGAGACCGAAACCTCCGGTCCGCGGGGAACCACGCGGATCACCGACCGCGACGACATGGGCCATCCGCTGTCGCGGGAAGACGCCGCGCGTCCGCCCGCCGTCACCACGTTCGAGTACGACGACCCGCTGTCGCGGACGACCCTCGTGAAATACGGCACGGGCAGCGACGACGACGTCGAGCGCACGTACGACCGGGACGTCCTTGAGACCGTGCACACCAACAACGGCGGAACCTACACGTACGGTTACGACGAGCTCGGGCGGATCACGTCACAGAAGTGGGAATTCCGGGGCCAGACCTTCGAGACGACGTATGAATACGATTCCAGCGGCTGCCTCGAGCGCCTTACCTATCCCACCCGGACGAAGGCGACGATGACCTGCGACGCGAAGGGGCGGCCGAAGACCGTCGATCGCGTGCCGCCGGGCCCGTCGCCGACGACGGAGACCATGGCCAGGGACGTCACCTACCACCCTCTCGGCCGCATCGCGTCCATGACCTTCGGCAACGGCCTCGTGGTCACGACGACGCTGACCAACGGCCGTCTCGAGTCCATCCGGACACCCGGCGTGCTGGACCTCGCGTTCACCTACGACGGAGCCGACAACGTCACGAGACTGGTCGACGCGGTGATGCCCTCGAACACGCTCTCGAAGGTCACCTACGACAAGCTCGACCGACTCTTCGACGTCACGACCGCAGCCGGCGTCGCCTCCTACCGCTACGACGAGCTCGGAAACCGCACCGAGAAGACCGTGCCCGGCGAGGGAAAGACGACCTACGTCTACGACACGATGACGAACCGCCTCTCGTCGTCCACAGGCCCGAGCGCGCTGCCCGTCATGACGGTGCAATGGACGCCGGCCGAGCGGATCGCGGTCACGTCCGACGGAGCGACCTATCAGTACGACGGCCTTGGCCACCGCGTGTCGAAGACTTTCCCCGGCGGGGGCGAGGTCTTCTATCACCGCGATCCGAGCGGTCGGCTGTTGGCGGAAACGACGCCCTCGGGCGACGTGCTTCGCGAGTACTTCTATGTCGCGGATCAGCTCGTGGCCGTGCACGGCTGCCCGGACGGCACCCTGCCCGGTTGCAACGTCACCCAGTGGTACCACACGGACCATCTGGGGAGCGTCCGCGCACGCACCGACGCCGCCCGGACGGTCCAGGTGCAGTTCGCCTACCAAACCTGGGGCGAGTCCGCCGGCTCGGGTCCGGTGCTGTTCAATGGTCGCGCGCTCGACGACGGCCCCGGACTCTACGACTTCGGTGCGCGTGCGTACGCGCCGAAGATTGGCCGCTTCGTGAGCGCGGATACCGTCTGGACGCCCGCGGCGCCGCAGGGGGCCAACCCCTACGCCTTCGGCCTGAACAACCCGCTGAAGTACACGGATCCCGATGGCCACCTGGCCTGGGTGGTGGTCACGGGCGCCATTGGCGGCGTCATCGGGGGCGCGGCCGCCGCCTACGTATACCGCGACCTGAACGGCTGGGAATACGCGGCGAAGGTCGCCGGCGGAGTGGGCGCGGGGGTCCTGGGCGGCATCGGCCTCGGGACGGTGGTGCCGGTAGCCCTGGGCCTGCCGGCCACGGCGTCGGCGGGCTCGGTCTACGCCGGGCTGTACGTCGAAGCGGCCAACCTCTCCGCGATCCTGCTCGGCGTCGGCAAGGCGGCCTCGGACCGGCCCCAGGCCGCGGAGGCGCCCGCGGTCGTCAACTACGGGCAACAGAAGTTCGCCGGCAGTACCGGGTTCGGAGTGTGGGGCAACGTGTCGCAGGAAGGGAATCGCCTCATCATCCGCGACTTCACGATGGCGACCAGGTTGACCAGCGACCGGTTCGACCGGGCCATCCAACTGCGCGACGGCCTCGACAAGCTGCTCGCATTTGCGCAGTCGAAGGGGGCCACCACGATCGTCCTCGAAGGCGTTTTCGCCAACGGAGACCTGGGCAAAATGGCCGGTGGCGGAGCCGGCACCGTCTTCAGTTACTCGATTCCGGCCACACGAGAGGCGCTCATGAAGATCGGGAGCGGGCTGTGAGGGCCCATGCCGCGGCGGCACTGCTGGTCCTGGCCCTGCCTGGTGCAGCGGCCTACGCGGACCGCGTGTATGTGTACGACGAAGTCGGACGGCTCAAGGAGGTCCGGGAAATCGATCTCCAGAACGACCCCGACAATTGCGGCACGCTGGACCACGTGTGCTCCACGAGCGCGCCCATTTGCCGGATGGGCACCTGCCAGGCGTGCGCGCGGACGGATTCCGACTGCGACGGCTTCGACGACGTGGACGACAACTGCCCCTATCGAAAGAACCGGCTCCAGGAGGACGGGGACAAGGACGGCGTGGGCGACGTCTGCGACAACTGCCCCATGGTGACGAACGTGGACCAGCTCAACACCGACGGCGCGGACGACGGCGGAGACGCCTGCGATCCCGACGACGACAACGACTTCTGCCTCGACAAGGAGGACGACAAGCCCAAGGAGGACTCGAGCGTCGTGCGCTGGCGTATCGCCCAGAACTGCCCCGACGCCAGCCGGGCCGTCTACGGTTGGGACGGGTGGGATTCGGACGGCGACGGCGTCCGTAACTGCCAGGACAAGGACGACGACGGCGACATGGTCCCGGACGTGAAGGACGCCTGTCCTATCGACAAGGGCACGGATGCGCTCGTCTGCCAGGTCCAGCCTGTGAGCTGCCCGTTCGCCACCGTCATGGACGTCTGTCAGTTCGGCGGGTGCAACGAGCTCCTGATCCAGATCGTCTCCGTCGTCTATCCCCCGCTCATCGTGGAGAAGTTCACGGTACGCGGCGGGGTGTTGATCCTCTACCCGAGCCTCCAGACGAGCCTCGAGCAGATGGAGGCGGCGCTGCTCGACGCCAGGGGCGAGAGCGCGGAGGGAAAGGCGGCCCCCTCGAAGGCCGGTCCTCTGCGAGTCGAGATCTGGTCGAAGGGCGAGCGCGGCGCGCCGGTCAGCCTCGTGGCCCGCGTGGCGGAGTACGAAGCTTCGACCGTCGAGCAGCGAGAAGTCATCGGACAGAGCGTCCTCCTGCTATCCGTGCTCGACAACGGCACCATCGCCGTCCAGAAGGCGTCGGTTCCCCCTCCGGCGGTGGCCGCGAAAGAGAGGTGACTCGGGCCGCATCTTCACATCGAAGGCCACGGGGAGGGGCCTATCGCGATAGCATCCCGTTCATGAATCTCGCCTCCGCTGCCGTTCCTCTTCTCGTCATGGCGGCGGCCCCCGCCAGCTACGACGTGATTGTCCGCGGTGGCATCGTCTACGACGGTACCGGCGCGGCGGGCCGCGTGGCGGACGTGGGGATCCGCGGCGACCGGATCGCGGCCATCGGCGATCTCGCCAAAGCGACGGGCAAGACCGTCCTCGACGCCAAGGGGCTCGCCGTCGCGCCCGGCTTCATCAACATGTTGTCCTGGTCCACGGACTCGCTGATCGCGGACGGGCGCTCCCAGGGCGAGATCCGGCAGGGCGTGACCCTCGAAGTCATGGGCGAGGGCAACTCGATGGGCCCCCTCACCGACGAGATGAAGCGGCGCGCGGTCGAGCAGATGGGCGACATCCGCTACGACATCACGTGGACGACGCTGGCGGAGTACCTCGCTTTCCTCGAGAAGAAGGGCATCTCGACCAACGTGGCCTCGTACATCGGGGCGGCGACGATCCGCGAGCACGTGGTCGGCCTGGAGGACCGCCCGGCGACGCCGGCGGAGCTCGAGAAGATGCGCGCGCTCGTGCGCCAGGAGATGCAGGCGGGAGCCCTCGGCATCGGCTCGTCCCTCATCTACGCGCCCGGCACCTACGCCTCGACGGAGGAGCTGATCGAGCTGAACAAGGCGGCCGCGCCCTACGGCGGCCGCTACATCTCGCACCTGCGCAGCGAGGGCGACCGCTTCCTGGAAGCCGTGGACGAGCTCATAAGGATCGCGCGCGAGGCCAACGTCCCCGCGGAGATCTACCACCTCAAGGCCGCGGGAGCGTCCAACTGGCCGAAGATGGACCAGGCGATCGCGAAGATCGAGGCCGCGCGCAAGGAGGGCCTGCGCATCACCGCGGACATGTACACCTACACCGCGGGCGCCACCGGCTTCGACGCCTGCATCCCCCCCTGGTCGCGCGCGGGCGGGTACGACGCGCTGTTCAAGCGCATCGCCGACCCGGCCACGCGAGCGCGCATGATCGCCGAGATGCGGGCGCCGGCCGTGGGCTGGGAGAACCTCTGCCAGGCCGCGGGCACGCCGCACGGCCTGCTCCTCGTCGAGTTCAAGAACGACACGCTCAAGCCCCTCACGGGCAAGCGGCTCGACGAGGTCATGAAGATCCGCGGCAAAGACGCGGAGAACACGATCCTCGACCTCATCGCGGAGGACCGCACGCGCGTCGGCGTCGTGTTCTTCCTGATGTCGGAGGACAACGTCCGCAAGCAGGTCCAGCGGCCCTGGGTGTCCTTCGGGTCGGATGCGTCCTCCATGGCCCCCGAAGGCGTGTTCCTGAAATCGTCGACGCACCCGCGGGCGTACGGGAACTTCGCGCGCCTGCTGGGCCGCTACGTCCGTGACGAGAAGCTCGTGCCGCTGCCCGACGCCATCCGGCGGCTGACCTCGCTGCCCGCGGCCAATCTCGGACTGAGGGACCGCGGAACGCTGGCGGTCGGCGCCTTCGCGGACGTCGTCGCCTTCGACCCCGCTGCCATCGCGGACAAGGCGACCTACGAGCAGCCGCACCAGTACGCCGTGGGCATGCGCCACGTGGTGGTCAATGGCGTGCCCGTGCTGCGCGACGGCGAGCACACCGGCGCCACTCCCGGCCGCGCCCTCAAGGGATCGGGCGCGCGCGGGACCGCCGCCGCCCGGTAGGACGCCCGTGCCGCGCCTCGCTCTCACCGGCGCCGGGGGCTTCGTCGGCCGCCACGTCATCAGCGCGGCGACGGCGGAAGGCTGGGAGGTCGCGGGGCTCGTCCGATCGGAGGAGTCCGCGCGCACCGTCACCTACGCCGGCGGCCTGCCGGTCCACGTTCCGAGCCTGACCGTCGAGGCGCTGACTTCCGCCTTCGCGGGCGCGGCGGCCGTGGTCCACCTGGCCCAGATCGGCTCCGAGAAGGGGGGCGAGACCTTCGACGCCGTCAACGTGGAAGGCACACGCGCGGTGGCCGCCGCCGCCCGTGCCGCGGGCGTGCCGCGCGTCGTGTACTTCAGCGGCCTCGGCGTCGCCCATTACGGGATGGCGGCGCGCACCACCGACCGCTACTTCCTCTCGAAGCTGCGGGCGGAAGCCGCTCTCTTCGAGTCCGGCCTCGAGGTCCTCGCCTTCCGGCCTTCCTACATCGTGGGGCCCCGCGACGGCCTGGTGACGTCGCTGCTGAAACAGATGGCGGCGGGCGAGGTCGAGCAGGTCGGCGACGGCGCCTACCGGATGCAGCCGGTCGCGGTGCGCGACGCCGCGGCGGCCGTCGTGGCCGGTATCGGCGGCCCCACGCCCGCGCCCGCGCCCGGACGCGGGCCCCACCGCGTGATCGAACTCGTGGGTCCGCAGGCGGTCACCTTCCGTGAGTTCGTGGACGCCCTGGCCGCGGTTGCGCGCGACCGCCGGCGTCCGGCGGAGTTCCGCATCCGCGTCGTCCCCGTCGAGGAAGCGGACCGCCGCGCCCGCGAGGGAACGGGGATGCCCCCGGAAGAGCTGGACTGCCTCCTCTGTGACGAGATCGGGGACGGACGCGCGCTCGAGTCGCTGCTGGGCCGGTTCCTCACCCCGCTCGACGAAGCCTTGTCCGCCGCCGTGCGCGGGACGCCCCCGGAGAAACGGACGAGCTAGGACTTCGTCCCGCCGGGAGTGCGCCCGGCCAGGCTGGCCACCACTGCCACCAGCTCCGCCGGTTGCACGGGCTTGGGCACGTGGATCTGGAACCCGGCCAGCAGGGCCTGCACGCGGTCGTCCGTGCGCCCATACGCGCTGAGGGCGGCGGCAGGCACCAGCCCGCCGCGCTCCGGGGGGAGCGCCCGTACCTTCTGCATGAGCGAGAAGCCCGTCTCCCCGCGCATCTCGACCTCGCTCACGAGGACGTGGGGCGCGAAGCCGGCCAGCTCTTCCAGGGCCTCGCTCGCGGTGCCGACCGCCCGTACCTCCGCTCCACACTGGCGGAGCACGACGCTCACGACCTCGCGCACGTCTTCGCCGTCGTCCACGACGAGCACGCGCACGCCGGAGAGGTCGGGCGCGTCCGCCGGGAGGCACGTCGACGGGTCGGCACCCCCGGCGGGCGCGGGCGCTTCGGGCGGAAGCGGCGCGGGATCGGCGACGGGCAGGACCACCGTGAAGGTGGCGCCGCGCCCCTCGCCTTCGCTGCGCGCTTCGATCGTGCCGCCGTGCAGCTCCACGAGATGGCGCACGACCGCGAGCCCCAGGCCGAGGCCGCCGTGGCTGCGCGTGTTGGAGGCGTCACCCTGGCGGAAGCGTTCGAACACGTGAGGCAGGAAGTCGGCGGAGATGCCCTCTCCGGTGTCCTCGACGACGAGCCGCACGTCCGCATGGGGAAGGCGCTCCACGCGCACGGTGACGCGGCCCCCGCGCGGGGTGAACTTGACCGCGTTGGCGGCCAGGTTCCAGACGACCTGCCGCAGGCGGTCGGGGTCGCCCACCACCAGGCCCGCGGCGGGATCGAGCAGGGTCTGGACCTTGATGGCCTTCGCGGTGGCGGCGGGCATCAAAGGCTCGAGGGCGGCGGCGGCGACGGGGGCGAGCTGCAGCGGGCGCACGTTCAAGCGGAACTTCGCCCCCACCATGCGGGACAGGTCCAGGATGTCCGAGATGACCTGGGCCTGCGCGGCCGCGTTGCGCTCGATGGCTTCCAGGCCGCGGGCGGCGGTGGCGTCGTCGAGGCGGCCTCCGCGCAGCAGGTACGTCCAGCCCACGATCGCGGTGAGGGGCGTCCGCAGCTCGTGGGACAGGGTGGAGAGGAACTCGTCCTTCACGCGGGCCGCCGTCTCCGCCTGGCCGCGGGCCCGCTCGGCGTCGCGGAGGAGGCGCGCCCGCTCCTGGTCGTCGTCTTTTCTTTGCGTGATGTCGCGGGCGAAGGCGCTGAAGCTGAAGTCGCCGCCGTCCGGGATGGCGGTGATGGTGAGCTCGAGGGGGAACGGCCCGCCGTCCGCGCGCCGAGCCTCCACCTCGAGTCGCAGGTTCGATCCTCCTTCCGCCGCCGTCAGCCGGGACAAGGCGTCCGCGAGCCGCCCGCGCTGCGGCCCAGGGAGGATCAGCTCGGCCAGGGGCCGGCCGATCGCCTGCTTGCGCGGGATCCCGAAGGTCCCCTCGGCCTGCGGATTCCAGAACGTCACGAGAAAGGCGGCGTCGAGCGCGATGACCGCGTCCAGGGTGTTGTCGAGGATGGAGCGAACGTGGGCGGCGCTGGAGCGGCGGCGCTCGTCCACACGCCCGGAAGCTCTCACGCCTCTACGCTAGCGTCCGCGCGGCCTTGCCACAAGAGACCTTTACCAACAATTGGATCCGCAGTAGTCTGGGCTGTTCCATGCGTCTCGGAATCACCGAGTACATCGACTGCGCGCATTTCCTCCCCGGCCACCCCAAGTGCGGGCAGGTGCACGGCCACACCTACAAGGTGGAGGTCGTGATCGAAGGCGAGAGCGACCGTGGCGGCATGGTCGTGGACTTCAACGACCTCAAGACGCGCACGCGCGAGGTGCTTTCGAAATACGACCATCGGCACTGGAACGACGTCCTCGAGTTCCCGACCGTCGAGAACATCTGCGCGCTGCTCTCCAGCCAGCTCCGGGAGCAAATCCGGTTCCCGCTCGTCATCCGGGTCTGGGAGGGCAACGGCAAGTGGGCGGAGATGTGACGTCCGCTCAGCGCAGCAGGTGGTCCGCCACCGACTTCATCCGCGCGCGGTAGCGCTTCCGCAGGTCCCGAGCCAGGGACCCCGGCTTCCCGCGGCCGATCCTGACCTCGTCCACCCGGACCACACCGAGCACTTCGCGCGAGACGCTGGTCAGGAACATCTCCGCCGCGCGGCCGAGGTCCGCCTTGCGGATCGGCTCGAACGAGATGGGGACGACCCCGCGCGCGAGCTCGAGGACGAGCCCACGAGTCGTGCCGTGCAGAACCCGCGCTTCCTCCGTCCGGAGCACGCCGTCCACCACGGCGAAGACGTTGCTGGAGAGGCCTTCGAGCAGCGCCCCGTCCTCGCCGAGGAGCAGCCCCTCGTGCACGCCCGGCGGCAGCGCTCGATACGCGCCCTGGGCCGAAGAGAGGAAGCGAGTGTCCTTGGACTGCGGCTGCTCTCGACGCAGCGGCACCGTGACGCAAGAGACGCCATCCTTGTAGACGTCCTCCGGCAGCGGCTCGAAGGGCTCGATCGATGCGAAGAGCTCGGGCGGAGCGAAGGTGACCCGGATGCGCGATTCGGGATGGCGCGTCGCGCGCAAGACCGCGGCCAGGCCGGCCCTCAGTTCCTGGCCATCGAGGGCGGCCGGACGGCCTTGCAGCGCACACGACTCCTCGAGCCGCCGCACGTGATCGTCGAGGAAGGGGACGCCGTCGCCCCCATACGTGCGCAACGTCGTGTACGCGCCGGCGGGCAAGGTTCCGGACGCGGTGGCGAGATCGGGCGCGGACCGGAGCGGAGTCGCGGCGCCCTCGGCAAGAACGAAGGTTTCGACCATGACGCGAATCGACGACCGGATCTTAGCGGAGTGCGGGGGCGCCCTCGGTCCGCGGCGTCTAATTTATTGATTTCAAGACTGATAAATCTGGTCCGCGCATGTTTCTTGACAATAGAACACTCAATGCTGTACCTTGCCTGAGGGAGGGTTTTTCTTGAGCAAGATCATCGGCATCGATCTGGGGACGACCAACTCGGTGGTCGCCATCATGGAGGGGGACGCGGCCTCGGTGATCGCCAACGCGGAGGGTGGACGCACGACCCCTTCCGTGGTGGCGTTCACGAAACAGGGCGAGAGGCTGGTCGGCCAGGTCGCCAAGCGCCAGGCCGTCACGAACCCCGAGAACACCATCTTCTCGATCAAGCGGTTCATGGGGCGGAAATACGCCGAGGTCAACGAAGAGCAGAAGATGGTGCCCTACAAGGTGGTGGAGGGCCCCAACAGCGACGTGCGCATCGAGGTCGAAGGCAAGGTCTATTCGCCCCCCGAGATCTCCGCGATGATCCTGCAGAAGATGCGTGACACCGCCGAGGCCTATCTCGGCGAGAAGGTCACGAAGGCCGTCATCACCGTCCCCGCCTACTTCAACGACTCGCAGCGCCAGGCCACCAAGGACGCCGGCCGCATCGCGGGCCTCGAGGTCCTCCGCATCGTGAACGAGCCCACGGCGGCCGCGCTGGCCTACGGCCTCGACAAGAAGAAGGACGAGACGATCGCGGTCTACGACTTCGGGGGCGGAACCTTCGACATCTCCATCCTGGAGGTCGGCGAGGGCGTGGTCGAGGTCAAGGCCACGAACGGTGACACGCACCTCGGCGGCGACAACCTGGACCAGCGCGTCATCGAGTGGATCATCGGCGAGTTCAAGAAGGACCAGGGCATCGACCTCGGCAAGGACAAGATGGCCCTCCAGCGGCTCAAGGAAGCGGCGGAGAAGGCCAAGATGGAGCTCTCCACGACCGCGGAGACGGAGATCAACCTTCCCTTCGTCACCGCCGACGCTTCCGGCCCCAAGCACCTGAACCTGAAGCTGAGCCGGGCGAAGTTCGAGCAGCTCGTGGGGGACCTCCTGGAGCGCTCGATGGCGCCCGTACGCCAGTGCCTGAAGGACGCGGGCGTGACGCCGGACAAGATCGACGAGGTCGTCCTCGTCGGCGGATCGACGCGCATCCCAAAGGTCCAGCAGCTCGTGAAGGACTTCTTCGGCAAGGAGCCGCACAAGGGCGTGAACCCGGACGAGGTGGTCGCGGTGGGCGCGGCCATCCAGGCCGGCGTGCTGGCGGGCGACGTCAAGGACCTGCTGCTCCTGGACGTAACCCCGCTGTCCCTCGGCATCGAGACCCTGGGAGGCGTCTTCACGCGCCTGATCGAGCGCAACACGACCATCCCCACCCGCAAGACGGAGGTCTTCTCCACTGCCGCCGACAGCCAGACCTCGGTCGAGGTGCACGTCCTGCAGGGCGAGCGCCCGATGGCGCGCGACAACCGCACACTGGGCAAGTTCCAGCTCGTCGGCATCCCGCCCGCCCCGCGCGGCGTGCCCCAGATCGAGGTCACCTTCGACATCGATGCCAACGGCATCGTGAACGTCTCGGCCAAGGACCGCGCCACGGGCAAGACGCAGAACATCACGATCACCGCCTCCTCCGGCCTGGCCAAGGACGAGGTCGAGAAGATGGTGCGCGAAGCGGAGTCCCACTCGGACGAGGACAAACGGCGGCGCGAGGAGGTGGAGGCGCGCAACCACGCGGATTCGCTCGTCTACGCGACCGAAAAGACCCTCGACGAGCACAAGGACAAGCTCTCGGAGGCGGAGACGGCGCCCGTGCGGCAGGCCATCGACGAGACGAAGAAGGCGGTCGAGGAAGGCAACAAGGAGCGCATCGAGAAGGCGACCCAAGAGCTTACGCGGACCTCACACAAGCTGGCCGAGCTGCTCTACCAGAAGTCGGGGACGGCGCCCGGAGCCGGCCCCGACGCGGGCGGCTCCGCGGGCCCGGGCGCGGGCGGCAGCGGCGGTGAAGGTCCGCGCGCCGGCGGCGACGACGTGATCGACGCCGAAGTGGTGGACAAGAAGTAGCGCGTAATCGCTGAACGGACGGGAACGGAGACGGAGACGGGAACGGGAATCATGGATCTGTATCAACTGCTCGGGGTGAGGCGCAGCGCCAGCGTGGCGGAGATCCGGCGCGCGTTCCAGAAAGCCGCCCGCCAGCTGCACCCGGACCTCAATCCGGGCGATCCCGTCGCCGCGAACCGCTTCCGCGCCGTCTCGGAGGCGTTCGAGGTGCTGGTGGACATCCAGCGGCGCGCCGCCTACGACCGCGGCGAGACGCGGACGCCCGAGTCCGCGGTCCCGGAGATCGGGTTCGAAGGGTTCGATTTCTCCGCCGAGGTCCGCGTGGGCAGCGCCGCCTTCCAGGACATCTTCGCCGGCGTCCTCGAGGCCAAGCGCGATGCGGCGCGCGAAGGTGCGCACCGCGGCGAGGACCTCGAAGAATCCGTGCGGATCACGTTCGACGAGTCCTTCCATCCGACGCGGCGCCGCCTCCACGTCGTGCGCCTCGATCGCTGCGAAGCCTGCGGGGGGGCGGGGGAGCGGGCCATCGGTCCCGTGGCCTGCCCCGAGTGCGCCGGCACCGGCCAGGTACGATCGCACCGCGGGCGCATGATCTTCAGCCGCCGTTGCGGCGAGTGCGGCGGATCGGGCTCGCTCAGTGCCCGCGCCTGCGCCCGCTGCGCGGGCGAAGGCCGGGTCATGCAGAGCGACTGGCTCGACGTCGAGCTGCCGGCGGGAGTGGACGAAGGCAGCCGCATCCGCATTCCGGGCGCGGGCAACGCGGGCCAGCGCGGAGGAGAGGCCGGCGACTTCATCCTCGTCGTGCACGTGGACCCGCATCCGCTCTACCGCCGGGAAGGCGAAGACCTGCACCGCGAGATCCCCATCACGATCACGGAAGCCGCGCTCGGCGCGCACGTCGAAGTGCAGACCCCCGAGGGCACCGTGGTCATCGAGATCCCGGCCGGCACGCAGACCGGGCAACGCTTCCGGCTGCGCAAGCGCGGGATGCCCCGGCTCGGGGAGAGCGGCCGGGGCGACCTCTACGTCGAGGCCCGGGTGTGGGTGCCGCGCGTGCGCGACGACGAGAGCCGCGAGCTGTTGCGCGAGTTCGCCCGGCGCAACCCCGACAACCCGCGCCGGCAGGCCCCGCTCGCCCCCGCCGCCGGCCAGAAGGGATCCTGACCATGCCCCGCGGCCGCCGCCCCCGAGCCCCCGAAGGCGAGACACGGCCCGCGCCCGGCCGTGGCAAGTACTACATGATCAGCGTGGTGGCCAAGTCCTACGGCATCCACCCCCAGACCCTGCGCCTCTACGAGCGCGAGGGGCTGCTCAAGCCCTCGCGCACCGACGGCAACACGCGCCTCTACTCCGAAGACGACCTCCGCCAGCTCGAGGTGATCCTGAACCTCACGCGCGATCTCGGCGTCAACCTCGCCGGCGTCGAGATCATCCTGAACATGCGCCGCAAGATGGAGCAGATGCAGTCGGAGATCAACGAGTTCGTGGGCCACGTACGCCAGGAATTGCAGAAGACGAGCAAAGAGGACGGAGACACGGACGCGAGCGAGCAAGCCCTCGTGAAGGTGGCGCCCGCGCCCATGGTCAAGGCCCCGGACCGTGCCAAGGAGCCCGCGGCCGGCGTGAAGGCCCGCGACGAGGCCTAGCGTCTCCGCCCGCGAGGAGACCCTATAATCGGAAGGACACCGTCCGTGTCCTTCGCCGCGACTCATGCCCGCGACCCGCAAGATCGTGCGGAAGAAGCCGCCTTCGCGCTCCGCGGGCGATGGCCGGGCCGAGCGCGCGCCCACCGGCGACAGCCTCAACGCCTACATCCGCGAGATCTCGAAGTTCAAGCCCCTGAGTGCGGACGACGAGAAGGTGCTGGGCCGCCGCATCCAGCAGGGTGACCAGGAGGCGCTGCAGCGGCTGGTGGAGGCGAACCTGCGTTTCGTCGTCTCCTACGCGAAGCGCTACCGCGGCCTGGGTCTCGCCTTCCTCGACCTGATCCACGAGGGGAGCCTCGGCCTCATCGAGGCGGCCAAACGCTTCGACCCCGAGCGCAACGTGAAGTTCATCTCCTACGCCGTGTGGTGGGTGCGGCAGGCCATCTTCCATTCCCTCTCCGAGCACCACCGCATCTTCCGCCTCCCCCAGAAGCTCTCCGGACAGGTCTCCAAGATGGGGAACGCGCGCGAGAAGCTGGCGGCGGAACTGGAGCGCCAGCCCACGACGGAGGAGCTGGCCAAGCAGACGGACATGACGGAGGAGGAGGTCGAGAAGCTCCTGAAGGTCTCCGGCGACGACCTCTCGTTGTCCTCGGCCGTGGGGGAGGACGGCAGCCTCGAGCTCGGCGACACCCTCGAGCAGGACACCGTCCCCTCCGTCGAGCTGCAGCTCATGAAGTCCTCCTTCGAGGAGCAGATCCACAACCTGGTGGCCGAGCTCGACGAGAAGGAGCGCGACGTCCTGCGCATGCGCTTCGGCCTGGACGGCGAGGAGCCGAAGACCCTGCAGGAGATCGGGGAGGCCCTGGGCCTCAGCCGCGAGCGCATCCGCCAGATCGAGAGCAAGGCCAAGGAGAAGCTGCGCCGCAGCCGGCACGCGCAAGGGCTGCGGGGCGCGCTGAATTGAGGCCGGGTGCGTCCGTGAAGCGATGGCCGGGGCTGGCGGCGATGGCGATGGCGCTGATGCCCGCGCTTCTCTCCGCGCAGATTCCCATTCCTTCGCCCCCTCCTCTGACGGGGGGCGGCCCGCGGGATCTTCCTCCGGTCGGAGTCGAAGACCTTTACGGTCCCGCGGAGCCGCAGGACCTGGAGCAGATCGCGTACAGCGGCAGCTCCTACCAGAAGCACAACGTGCGCGTGAGGGGCCGGCTGTCCGACCTCGTCCCCGGCCGCTATCTCATGCTGATGGAGGGTGCCGTCCGGGTCATGCTCGTCACGTTCTACGACGCGGACTACCACGAGATCTCCGCCCTCATGGGCCTGGAAGTCGAGGTGAAGGGGATCGTCCGGAGGATCCCGGCCAAACAGAAGCGTCTGCCGTGTCACGGAGGGACCTACATCGAGAGCAAGTGCGAAGATTTCGAGCTGCCGGAGCTGCCCGACGCGCAGCCGGGCTGGCCCGAGCAGTCGATCACCCTCCTCGCGATCTCGGACCGCGGAAAGGGCCTGCCGCGCAAGGAGACGCGGAGGCTGGCCGACACCGGAATCGATGCCGCCGCCGCCGACGGCAAGCCCGTGCGTGCGATCGGGCAGTTCCGCGGCGCCAACCTGTGCAAGGACCTGCCGGAGGCCTCGCGGCGCGATCCGCTGGACTGGGTGCTGCAGACGCCGGAAGGGCCGGTATGGGTCACGGGCCGGCGCCCGGCGGGCAAGGGCTTCCAGCTCGACCCCGCCTATCGCGCGGACACCAACCGCTGGCTCGAGGTGAGGGCCAAGGTCCTCGTCCTGGAGAACGTGCGCTACCTGAAGGCGAGCAATGTCGCCCTGATCCCCCGGCCCGAGGACGCCGAGCCGGTGCCGTGCCCGCCCTAGGTCAATCCGGTCGACGCGAAGCCGAGGAGCTTGCCCGCCAATAGCGCGGTCGTCCCCGTGAACCGCACTCCCACCACATGGACCCCGTTGGGGGCGATCCGATGCCAGCGCACCTCCGCGCCCAGGGCCACGTGCGTCGAGTCCTCGTGCCCGTGCAGGATGATGCGCACGAGGTCGCCCGGGCTCAGCTCTTCCTTCAGCTCGATGCGGCAGCCGGCCCCGCTCGCGTCCACCAGCTCGCCGGCCACGCGCACCTTGCGGGCCCGGATGTCCACGTCCACCTTCATGAGCAGCGGACGCCGCAGGCGGCGCCGCTTCTCCGACCGATCGGCGTTGCGCTTCCAATCGCACAGCTTCTGGGCCGCGGCCGTGAACTCGTCCGCGCCCACGGGCTTGATGAGGTAGCCGGCCGCGCCCTTGGTGAGCGCGCCCGTGTAGCTGTCGATGTCGTTGTCGTAGGCCAGGATCAGCAGGGGCACGCCCACGAACGAGGGATGGGCCTGCAGCCGCCGCTGCGAGGCCTTGCGCTCGTCGCGCGAGCCCTGGTCGTCGAGGACGAGCAGGGTGGGCGGAACCCAGTCGCGGCCGCCGAGGATCTCGTCTTCGGTGGCGGCGGCGACTTCGAGCCCGTTCTGCTGCAGGGTCACCGCGGCCCAGTCACGGTCCGGCCCCGCGGGTCCCACGATGAGCGCGTAACCCTGGCGGGGGGACTCGGCGCCGCCGTCCTCGTCCAACGGACCTCCCTAGCGGCTAACGGCTCGGCCCTCCGGCGGAGGTGGCCTGGCCGGCCGTGGTCGCGCGCGCGGGCGGGGCAGCAGACGAAGAGGATGCGGCCGTGCCCTGGCCCAGCGTCATGAGGTATTGCGTCACCGCTTCGATCTGCTTGGCCTGGTCGCCGCCCAGCACTTCCGGATACGCGTTCTCGGCCGCGTCCTTGGGGAAGTTCGCGGGCATGCGCGTGCCGGGCTGGATCTTGCCTGGATCGGCCAGCCACGGGTGCAGCCACTCCGCGCGCAGCCGGCGCGGCACGTTGGCCAGGTCCGGGGCCATGTTCTCCGGCGGCTGGTTCGGCAGCTTGCCCGCCACTACGTGGCACTTTACGCACTGCCAGCGCCCGAAGAGGTCCCGCCCGGCCGCCACCAGGGTGGGATCCGGCTGCGGTTTCGCGGAATAGGGATACGACACCTTGTCCATGGCCGCGAAGTACCGCGTGAGGACGTTGAGCTCGTCTTCGGTGAACTCGAACGTCGGCATGCGCAGCTCCACCCACGGGCGGATCTTGTGCGAGGGATCGGAGAGGAACCCGTGCAGCCAGTCCGTCTGCACCCGCGCGCCTTCGCCGATCTTCGCGTCCGCGTTGTAGAGGAGCGGCGGCGAGAAGGCGACGGTCTGCGTGCGCGCGGTCAGGGTGTCCAGGCCCTGGGCCTCGAGCTGGTCGGCCACGATGGCGCGGATGGCTCCGCCCTGCTCGCCGAGCACGTGGCAGGCGCGGCAGTTCTTGTCCCGCACCAGGCGCGCTCCCCGCTCGATGTAGCGCTCGTCCGCGCTGAGCTGCTTCTGTGCGGCCAGGGGCACCTGCTCCTTGGTGAAGGACATGACGGCGGTGACCAGCGCTTCCGCTTCCTCGTCCGTGGCCCCGAACTTCGGCATGCGCAGCAGCTCTTCCGGCCGCTTGTGCTTGCCCTCGTCGAACACGCGCGGCTCCATCACCTTCCGGTGTACCCAGCCGGGCAGGGTGTGCGGGATCTTGCCTTCCTCGAACCCGAAGTCGAGCCGTTCGACGAGCTTCGATCCCTCCTCCGTCAGCTCGACGCCGATGGGGCTGGCCTTCTCGAAGCCGGAGATGGTGTGGCAGCCGAAACATCCGTAGCGGCCGATCGTCTTCTCGCCGACGAAGATCGTCTTCTGGTGATCGTCCATCGACTTGAGCTGGCGCTCTGCCTCCGCCACGGGCACGTTGGCGGCCAGGAGGTGCTCGGTGATGAGCTCGTTGCGGATGTCCTCCTGGAGGGGAGGCCGCGGCTGGGCCATGAAGGCGTCGTTCTTCAGGCTCATCAGGTAGGCGGTGAGGTCCGCCGCCTCCCTGTCCGTGAGGCGCAGGTTCGGCATCCGCGTGTCGTGCCAGTAGCCCTTCGGGTTGCGCACCCAGGCGTAGAGCCAGCCCGCGTTGACTTTGCTCCCGGTGCCGTCGAGGTTCGGGCCGTGCGTTCGGAACGACGCCGCATCCAGGCCCTTGCGCGTGGTGCCGTCGGGCAGCGTCTCGTCCACGCCGCGCCGGTCGGGGCCGACGCGGTGGCAGGCCAGGCAGCCGATGGTCTCGAAGGTCTTGCGCCCCTGGGCCAGGTCACCCGCGGGCGGATCCGGGTAGGTTTCGCGTCCGGACTTCTCGACGAGGTACGCGACCACCGCGTTGGCCTCGACGTTGTTCCGGACCTTCATCTTGTCCGTGTCCTGGTCCGCCGTGCGCACGTCCCACACCTGCGGCATGCGCGTGGGGCGGAAGGCGCTGGGCTTCTTGATCCAGCGGAAGATCCACTCCTCGTTGGTCTTCGAGACGATCTTGGTGAGGTCGGGGCCCACCTTGCGCAGGTCCTCCCATCCCTTGACCTTGTGGCAGCCGTAGCAGCCGTACTTCTCGAAGAGGAGGCGGCCGGTGTTGAGCGAAGCGGCCTTGGGGATCTCGACCTGGCCCTGATGGCACTTCACGCACTGGGCCTCCGTGTGGCCCTTGGCCATCATCGGGTAGTCCCAGAAGTGGAAGGGGTGGTACGTGTCGGAGTGGCTGTAGTCCTTGCCCCACTGCTTTTCCTGGGCGGCCGTCGAGGGGATGTGGACGGCGCTCATGAAGCCGGTGGCGCGGCCGCGTCCCTGGTGGCACGAGGTGCAGCCCACCTTGTCGATGGGATGCGGGCCCTGGAGGTAGAAGGCGAGGTTCGGGTGCGTCGTGAACGGCTGCTTCTCCTTCTCGAACCCCTTCTTGTCGATGCCGAGGTGGCAGGTCGTGCAACGGTCCACCTTGGGTGTGCCGGAGAAGATCACGTCGTCCTGCAGGTTCGCGGGCATGATCTGGTTGACCTTGAGCGACGGGTTGGCCAGATCCAGCACGGGCAGGTTGCGCACCGTGGTCACGAAGCCGGGCTTGATCTTCTGGAGGCGGTCCTCGAAGCGGTTGTAGTCCGCGAAGAGCTCCTTGCTCTTCTTCTCCGCGTCCAGGCGCGTGGCCTCGAGCTGCGCGATCTCCTTGTCCTTCGCGTCCTTGCGCGCGTTGACGTCCTCGAGCTTGAGGCGCAGGTCGTCCCAGCGCTTCTCGTAGCCCCGGAGGTCGGCGAACTTCTTGTCCTTGTTCCCCTTGTTCTTGTGCGCGGCCTCTTCGTATTCGTAGCGCTTGACGTCGATCTCCGCCTTCGTGAAACGGTAGTCCTGGTCGACGGCGTACCACTCGCCCTCGAGCTTGTCCCGCTCCGCCTGCGCCTTCTTGATGTCGGCCCGGCGCTGCGCCTCTTCCTGCCTGGCGCGGTCCATCTCCGCCTGCAGCGCCTGCTGCTGCGCGGAGGGGACCTTGTCCTTCGCCTGCTTGGCCTGCGCCTCCGTGACCTGGACCTCGAGCTTGTTGAAGGCCTTCTGGTACTTCTTCCACTCGCGGTCGTAATCCGCCCAGATCATGATCGTGAAGGCCACGAGCATGGCGATGGAGGTCAGCGCGAAGACCACGTTGAGCTTGCGCGCGCGGTCCGCCATGTTGGGATCGCGTCCGGGTTCAGGCTTGGAAGGAGGTGCCATTAGCTCTCAATCACTTCACTGCGGTAGCAGGGCAGCGAGAGGGGGGTAGCCGAAGGCGCAGGGGGGTTCGAGGCGAGGAGGCGACCCCCCTGAATTGAAGGAAGACGTTCGTGTCGCCCGGAAATCTTTTTCATCGTTGCGCCCTGACCGAACCGGATGGCATCCATCGCTAGATATTGAAAAAGATTTCGGGCAACGACACGATGTACTTGAGGTTGAGCGTCCAGCGCAGCACCATCTTGATGGGCAGCGCGATCATGCACAGCAGCAGCATGACGAACACGCTGTAGCGCCAGGGCCCCAGCTTCTCGAAGTACTTCCGCAGGCCGAAGGTCATGGTGAACGTCCGCGACCCGAGCTTGATGCTCCAGGTCTTGCGCGTCATGGCCAGGATGCCGGGCAGCACGCCGATGTAGAAGAGCGTGAGCAGGATGCCGGGCAGCTCGCGGATCCACATGCCGACGGGACCGCTCGGCAGCTTCACGTGGAGCATCTTGACCCAGAAGTACTCGGACAGGTTCACGTTGTTCAGGGCGAGCAGCTTGTGCAGGTCCCAGTATTCGTAGGGGCCGAAGAAATTCCAGTTCGGTCCGCGCAGGAACGTCCCCAGCGTCACGAGCAGGACCCACAGGATCAGGAACCCGAACAGGAAGAGCGTGATCTCGACCTTGCGCTCCTTGAAGGTGAAGTAGCCGTTCCCCTTGGGGTTGGTGTCGATGTAGGGGATGGCCATCAGGCCCACGATGATCAGGCTGGGGAAGACGACCCCGGCCAGCCAGGGATCGAAGTAGACCAGCATTTCCTGCAGGCCGAGGAAATACCACGGCGCCTTGGACGGGTTCGGGGTTCGCGCGGGGTTGGCCGGCTCCTCGATGGGCGCCTTCAGGAGCAGGCTCCACACCACGAGCACGATCATCCCGATGACCATGGCCAGCAGCTCGGTGTAGACGAGGTCGGGCCAGACCCAGGTCTTCTCGGCCTCGCCGTCGCTGGCTTCCTTCGGGGGCTGGCCGGCGGCGATGCGGTCGTCGTTGTCGTAGGCCTGGGCCATGCTGAGCCACAGGAAGAAGCCGACCAGGAACAACATGGCCACGATGGGCACGTTGTCCGGCTTCTTCACGATGAGCGCGAAGTTGGGGTCCAGCATCGACACGCCGAGGAAGGCGACGGCCAGGATGCCCATGATCGCGGCCGGCCGCGAGCGCCAGATGCCGCGCGTGCGCAGCGCGAGCAGGAAGGCGATGGCGCAGACGGTGATGAAGATCTCCGGCGCCGTCAGGGCGTTGACGACGTCCTTGAGGGTGCCGATCATCTTTGCGTCCTCGCTCCGCGCGTGACTTCACCGAGCGACTCGGCGGGAGTGAATCCCGCCTCGTCGGCGAAGGAGACGCTCCGCTGCGGAAAACGCCGACGACCAGTGCGCATCACAGCGGCCCCGAGATCCCGCCGTCCTTGCGGACGCGCCAGAAGTGCACCGCCATCAGGATCCCCGCCACGAGCGGGATCCCGACGCAGTGGAGGACGTAGAAGCGGAGGAGCGCGCCCTCTCCGACGAAGCGCCCGCCCAGCAGGGCGAAGCGCGCGTCGGACCCCGCGTGGACCATCTTCACGTCCCCTAAGACGAGCAGTTGCGAACCTGGCCCTTCATACCCGAGCAGCGGCGTCGCGCGCGCCATGTTGGAGCCGACGGTGATGGCCCAGATGGCGAGCTGGTCCCAGGGGAGCAGGTACCCGGTGAAAGAGAGGAGCAGCGTGAGCACGAGCAGGATCACGCCCACGTTCCAGTTGAACTCGCGCGGCGGCTTGTAGGAGCCGGTCATGAACACGCGGAACATGTGCAGCCAGACGCTGATGACCATGGCGTGGGCGCCCCACCGGTGCAGCTCGCGCATGATGCCCAGGGGCACCTGCTCCGCGAGGTCGATGATGTCCATGTAGGCGTAGGCCACCGTCGGCCGGTAGTAGAACATCAGGAGGAGGCCGGTGAAGGTCTCCACCAGGAACAGGAAGAAGGTCAGCCCGCCCATGCACCACGTGAACTTGAGGCGGATGCCGCTCTTGCGGATCTTCACCGGGTGCAGGTGCAGGAAGACGTTCGTCATCACCACCAGCACCCGGTTGCGGTTCGTGCTGGGCACACCGTGCCGGAAGATCGACTTCCAGAGCTGGGTGTCCGTGATGTAGTCCCACGTGCGCGTGAGGAACGGTTCCGGCGGCTTCGCAGTGGCCATCTACCCTCGCTGGTTCGGGGTTGGAGATCCGCCTTGCGACGACAGCATCAGACCTTCAGGAACGACTCTTCCTTGGTCCACTCGCCCTTTTCCGCCTGGAACTTCACCGACTTGTCGACCAGGATCTGGCCGTCGTCGGAGAGCACGATGCGCGCGCGCTCCAGGGGCCGGGGAGCCGGACCTTCGAAGTTGACGCCCGTCTTGTAGAACCCGCTGCCGTGGCATGGACACTTGAACTTGTTCTCGGCGGCCAGCCAGTTCGGCGAGCAGCCGAGGTGGGTGCACACCGCGATCAGCGCGTAGAAACCGTCGGAGTTGCGCACGATCCAGACGCCGTAGGCGTCCTTCCAGCGCGTGTCCACCTCGCCCACCGTGTATTCGCTGGGGAAGCCGACCTTGAATGATTGCGGCGGCTCGAACAGGACGTTGGGGAACAGGAACCGCGTGCTGGCCACGAGTCCCGACGTGCAGGCGGCGGAGAACGCGACCCACCCGACCGTCGTCCACTTGAGGAAGCCGCGCCGCGACACGCCATCCGCTTCCGCCGTCTTCGCCGCGACCGGAGCCGCGGGAGCGGGAGCAGCGGGCGCGGGCGCCGGCTTGGCGGCCGCCGGTGGCACTTTCGGCTCCGCGGTAGCGACTCCTGCCGCTCGTGGCGGCGCCGGATCCGTGACGCCGCTGGCCGCGTTCGATCGCGGCGCGGTCGCCGCCTGCACTCCCCCGGGCGCGGTAGCCGGCGTCATGGGCGGCGTCGGCATCGGCGGCGTGGATCCGGCCGCGGTGCCCGCGGGATGCGCGGCCGCGGTGTCAGGAGGTCTGGTCGGCGGTGCCCCGGCCGCGGCCTCCGCACCGGGGGCCGGCTCACTGGGCTTGGAAGGGTCCTTCTCGTCAGCCATCCAGCTCCTCGCGTGTGGTGGATAACCCGAATCCGCTGAGCTGCCTGCACTGCGGCCACCACCGGGATGGATGGCTGAAGCGCGAGCAATGATACCTTCCGTCGAAGTCGTGTCAAGGCAGCGCGCGCGTGATGCGGATCGCGAGCGCTGAGCGCGGCGATGCCCAGCTCATCCAAGAAAGTCATCTACGCGGCCCTCGTCGGCAACCTGCTGGTGGCGGCGACGAAGTTCGTCGCGGCCGCCATCACCGGCAGCTCCGCGATGCTCAGCGAGGCGGTGCATTCCCTCGTCGACACCGGCAACGAGGTCCTCCTCCTGCACGGCCTGCGGCGCGCGGCCCGGCCCGCGGACCAGGCGCACCCCTTCGGGCACGGCCGCGAGGTCTACTTCTGGAGCTTCGTGGTCGCGCTCTCCGTCTTCGCGCTGGGATCGGGCGTGTCCCTGTACGAAGGCATCCACCACGTCCGCGAGCCGGTGCCGATCACTCGCCCCGCCGTCAACTACGTGGTGCTCGGCCTGGCGCTCGTCTTCGAAGGCGCCTCCTGGAGGGTGGCCCTGCGCGAGTTCCGTCGCGAGAAGGGCAGCCGGACTTTCCTGGCCGCGGCGCGGGAGAGCAAGGACCCCACGACGTTCATGGTGCTGTTCGAGGACAGCGCGGCGGTGCTCGGCCTCTTCATCGCCTTCGCGGGGACGCTCGCGGCGGAGGTCCTCGGCAATCCCGTCCTCGACGGCGTGGCCTCGATCGCCATCGGGGTGCTCCTCGCCCTCGTGGCCGCGTTCCTGGCCCGCGAGAGCAAGGGGCTGCTCATCGGAGAGCCCGCGCAGTCGGCGGTCTCGGATGCCATCTGCGCCATCGTGACCGCGCAACCAGGGATCGAGCGCGCGAACGGGCTCTTCACGGTGCACGTGGGGCCGCGCCAGGTGGTGGCCGGCATCACCGTGGACTTCCGCGACGACCTCACGGCGCGGCAGGTCGAGGACATCGTGGCCCGCGTGGAGGCGCGCGTGCGCCAGGCCCATCCCGAGATCGTGTCGCTCCTCATCAAGCCGCAGAGCGCGGCCGGCTTCGAGAAGGCCCTGCCCACTCACGACGAAGCGGGCGACGAGGACGGCCGGGAAGGCTGACGGTCAGGACGCCGGGGAAGGGGCCCGGCGTCCGTCGAGGGCGGCCCGCGCCGCCTCGCGCACCTTGAGGCTCGCGTCGTGGTCGCGCAGCGACTCCAGCGGCGCGCGCAGGCGCGGATCGGGCACGACCCCCGCGGCTTCGATGGCCTGCAGGAGGGTGTCCACCCGCTGCTCCTCCGACATGCCGGCGATGGCGCCGAGGTGCGCGCGGTCGAGCATCTCGAGCAGCACCGGCGCGGCCGCCAGATCCCGGCGCCGGGCCAGCGCCACCGCCGCGTTCCAGCGCACGTCTTCGATGGGATCGCCGAGCGCGCTCGCCAGCGCCGCCCGCGATTCCTCGCCCGGAAACGAGCCCAGCGCGTGTATGGCCGTCTTGCGCACGCCCGCGTCTTCGCTGCGCGCCAGCTCCACGAGGGCGGGCTCCGCGGCGGGATCGCCGATCGCGCCCAGCGCCCAGACCGAATAGATCTGCGTCTCCGGATCCGCGTGCGGGCCGTTCGCGGCGGAGTCCTTCGCCGCCTCCAGCAAGGCGGGTGTCGCGCGGCGATCGCCGAGACGCCCGAGGGCGAGGGCCAGGTAACGGCGCACGCGCGGGTCGTCGCCCGCGGACTCGCGGAACGTGCGCACGGCCTCGTCCACGAACCGCGGGTCCTTCAGCGCGGGGTCCTTGTGGGCTTGCAGGACCTTGGTCAGCTCGAAGGCGGCCTGCCACCGCCGGTTCGCGCTGCCCGTGCGGACCTCGTCGAGGTATTGCCGCGGACCTTTCCCTTCCGATGCGATGAGGCCGAAGATCACGAACACGGTCACGCAGACGGCGACGATCGAGAGCGGAAAGATGAAGAACTGCAGGACCAGGAACGGTGTCGTCTGGCGGGGTTCCTCCGAACCCTCGGCCGGAACCGCTGACGGATCGGGGGGCGGCGCGGAAGGATCGGAGACGGGCACGGAGACGGGAGGCGTCTTCGGTTCGTCGGGAGGATTCATGGGGAGCGCAGTATCCCGCGGCGGCGGCGCCTCTTTCAAACGCCGGCCTTGACCAGCACGACGTAGTCCGCGGTGACGCCGGGGATGGCGACGCGATCCCCGCCGCGCGCTTCCGCGGCGTAGAGACGGAAGGGCACGAGGCGGAGCGCGTTGTCGCGCCACTGGCCGCGCACGCCCGTGTCGCGGAGGCCGGCGCGGGAGAGGGCGGCAGCCAGGGCCGGAGAGTCCGAGCCCATCACGTAGACGGTCGCGCGCGGCGTGTCGGGAGCGATGCGGAAGCGGAGGTCGGTGCGCGCGTCGGGCTTGCTCAGGCGGCGGGTCGTGATCCAGCGCGCGCCGCGCACCGCTTCGGGCAGGAGGTCGAACGTGTCGTCGGCGCTCCCGTCGAACTCGAAGTAGAACGGCCACTGGTCGCGCGCCTCCTGGTCGATGAACCAGGCCGGGCTCTTCGGGTTGCTCGAGACGAGCTCGCGCACGAGCCCGGCGTCCTCGGGCACCGTCACGCCCGCCGGCGCGTAGTGCACGACGGCCGTGTCCTCGTGGCCGGCCCCGTCCCTCACCCGGATCTCGTTGGGGCCGGGGCGGAGGGCGGCCCGCCAGAAGAAGACGTTGGCCACCACGCGGCCGTTGGGATGCCGGTGCTCGCCGTTGCGCTGCGTGCCCTGGTCGGTCCCGTTGAGAGTCAAGGTCAGTGCGGGCGCGTTCGAGTAGGCCTTGATGCCGTCGTCCGCCTTCCCGCGGCGCAGGAAGTAGGTCTTGCTCGCGAGGTGCACGGTCGGTTCCTGCGGGCGGAGGAACGAGCGATAGAGATACCAGACGTCCTTCTTGAAGCCGGCGTAGGTGAGGAGGCCTTTCGTGTTCCGCGCGCCCTTGTACTTCTCCGTGCCGAAGTCGCGGAAGTTCCAGAGCGAATACATCGGGACCTCGTCCGGATGGTCGCGGAAGACGACCTGGTCGTGCACCTCTTCGATGACCTGCCGGTACTCCTCCGGCTCGAACTCGTTCACCACGTGGTGGAGGCGGCCGTAGTCGGCGTGGTTGCTGATCACGGCCCCCGCTCCGCTCTCGGAGACGAGACGCATGGTGAGGGCCTTCTGCTCGAACTCCCAGGGCTCGCCGAAATACCAGCCGCGGTACGTGTTCTGCGCGATGAGGTCGAGGTCGGGGTAGAACCGCTTGCCCTTGGTGCCCATGTTGCTCGCGTAGGCCACGATGCGGTGCGGATCGACGCTCTTCACCACCGCCGCGTAGCGGTTCACGCGCAGGAACCCCGTCTCGTTCCCCACCGACCAGAAGACGATGCTGGGATGGTTGTAGTTCTGAAGCACCATCTCGCGCGTGATGGTGTCGCCGGTCTCCTTGATCTTGCGCTCGTTGGAGTGGCCGTTCTCCGCCCACACCAGCACGCCCTGCTCGTCGGCGAGGTCGTATTCCAGCGCCGCGTGCGGGTAGTGGGCGAGACGGACGTAGTTGACGCCGAGGTCCTTCAGCCAGGCCCATTCCTGCCGCAGCTCGTCGTCGCTGACCGCGCTCAGGTGCGCTTCCGTCTCCTGATGTTTGCCGACGCCGCGCAGGCGGATGGGGGTGCCGTTGAGCGTGAAGCCCTTGCCGTCGTAGCGGAAATCGCGGAAGCCGAAGCGCTCGGTCACGCGATCGGTGGCCCGGCCCTCGACGACCGTCTCCGTCTCGACGGAATAGAGGCGCGGCTCGGCCGTGCTCCAGAGCTGCGGGCGCGCGACGTGCGTGGCCGCCGTCACCTCGCCGCGTGCCCCCGGCTCCACCGTGGCCGTGCCCTCCAGCGTCGCGACCTCCGCCCCCTGCGCATCACGCACGCGGCTCCGCACCACCACCGGGTGCGCGGCGGCGGACGTGTTGCGCACGAGGGTACGGATGGCCAGGTCCGCGCCGTCCGCGGTCACGTTGGTGGGCGTCACGTAGACGCCCGACGACGCGTGGTCGGTGGGATCGACGTGCACCGCATCCGTCTGGATGAGCCACGCCTTGCGGTAGATCCCGCCGTAGAGGTTGTAGAGCTGCTTGCCCGTGCCGGAGGGCAGGGAGTCGGCGGTCGAGAGGAGCTCGTTGTTGGCGCGGACGGCCAGCACGTTTTCGCCCTCGACCACGTGCTCCGTCGCGTCGAACACGAAGCGCGTGAACGCGCCGCGATGCTGGCCAAGGTGGTGGCCGTTCAGGTAGACGTCGGCGAAAACGGCCACGCCTTCGAACACCACGTAGACGCGCTGGCCGGGCGCCGTCCTGGTGATGGGCAGGCGGAGGCGATACCACGCGTCCTTGAACGGCTCGGCGCCCCAGGTGTGGGGCACGGTCACCGTCGGCCACTTGCCGTCGTCGAACGCGGGCATTTCCGCCCCGGCGAGGTCCTGGCTGCCCTGGAAGCGCCAGGGTCCGGTGAGGAGGACGCGCGAGCGGAGGCTCGCCGGCGGCGACGCCACCGAAGGCGAGGCCGCGGGCGCGGACGCAGGCGACCGGCGGCAGGCCGGCGCCAGCGCCGCCGCCAGCAACAGCACCCAGGCGACGCGCGCGGCCGGGCCGCGCCAGGCCACCTTCAGCGGACGATCACGCCTTGGCGCGATCGCGCAGCCGGCGCAGCGTCAGCTCGACGTCGACGATCAGGGCCTCGGTCGTGTTCTCGAGCTGGTCCAGCCCGCGGTGGAACTGGGCGTAATCCGCCTGGTCCGGCTCGTCCGCCTCGGCCAGGTTCTCGAGGCGCGCCGCCCATTCCATGAGGCTCTGCAGGCTCGCCTCGCCGTGGGAGTCCATGTGCGAGGTCTCGGTCCGGCCGAGGTCGAGCCCGCGCAGGAACGCGCCGATCTCGCGGCGGCGGTGCTTGGCCCGCTCCACCACGCCCTGGAAGTTGCGCTTGGAGGTGGGACGGATCGGGAGGAGGGGCTCGATCGCTCCCTTCTCGAACCGGTCGCCCAGGCCCTCGGAGAAGCGCGTCAGCTCGCCGCGATCGCCCTCCGCGTCCGGCGTGCCCTTCTTCATGATGATCTCGCTGACCGCCGTGGGGCCCGCCGTGTGCTCAGCAGCGACCGCGCCGCGCAGCAGGTACTGGATCTCGTCCGGACCCTGCGGGCCCGTGGGCAGCAGCAGGTCCCCCGGCGTGAACAGCTCGCCGTTGGGTCCGCGCCGCTGGGAGAGCGGGCTCTTGCGCCCGCCCTTCTTGCCCTTCGGGCGATCGCCGGGCTTGCCGGGAGCACCCGGACGCCCCGTGGGGGCCACCGGCCGCGGAGGCATCGCGCCCGCCTTCTGGGCCGGCGCCGGCTTGGCGGCAGGCGCGCCCTTGCCCGCGGGAGCGGGGACCGGTGCCGCGGCCCGTGCCGGCGGTGCCACCTTCGCCACCGGGCGCGCGGCCGCCTTGTCCTTCTCCTTGGCCGCCGGCCGCGCCTCGGCCTTCTTGTGGGGCGCGGGACGGGCGGCGGTCTTCGTCTTCTTCTTGCTGGTTGCGGCAGCCATCGGCTCTCCTCGTCCTACGGGTGAGACCATCTCGGGGGATGCAGGCGGAACGCCCTTCAGGAGTGTAACACGGGCACCTGTAACGTGCGGTCTCCGCTACGATAGCGCCCATGTTCAACGCCGCGTCGTGGTTCGTCGACCGCAACGTGGCCGAAGGCCGCGGCGCGTCTCCCGCGTTCCACTACCAGGGCCGGACGTTCACCTACGCGGACGTGCAGGAGCTGGCGGGCCGCACGGGGAACGCCCTGCTCGACCTCGGCCTGCGGCGTGAGGACCGCGTCGTGCTCCTCTGCCTCGACGCGCCCGAGTTCGTGGGCGCGTTCTGGGGCGCGATCAAGATCGGCGCGGTGCCCGTTCCCGCGAACACGTTCCTCAAGCCGGAGGAGTGGCTCTACTGCCTCGACGACAGCGGGGCGCGCGCCGTCGTCGTCTCCGCGCCCCTCGCCGAGGCGGCGGCGGGCGCGGTGACGCGGGCCGCGCACCGTCCCCACGTGCTGGTCGCGGGCGGCGCGGCCGGCCCGCACCTGTCGTACGAGGACCTCTGCGCGCGGGCGCGCGTGGACCTCGTACCCGCCGCCACCTCCCGCGACGATCCCGCGTTCTGGCTCTACTCCTCCGGCTCGACGGGCGCGCCCAAGGCCGCCGTGCACCTCCAGCACGACATGGTGGTGTGCAGCGAGACCTTCGCGCGGCACGTGGTGGGGATCCAGCCCACGGACGTCGTGTTCTCCGCGGCCAAGCTGTTCTTCGCCTACGGCCTCGGCGCCGCCGGCTACTTCCCGGCCAGCGTGGGCGCGCAGTGCGTCCTGCATCCGCAGCGGATGACGCCGCCCCTCGCCTTCGAGGTGCTCGAACGCCATCGGCCCTCGCTCTTCTTCGCGGGGCCCGCCCTCTACGCGGCCATGCTCGCATTCAAGGACGCGCCGCCGCGCGAGGCCCTCGCTTCACTCCGCCTCTGTATTTCCGCGGGAGAGTCGCTGCCCGCCGACATCTTCCTGCGCTGGCGCGATCGCTTCGGGGTCGAGATCCTCGACGGCATCGGGACGACCGAGTGCCTCCACATGTTCATCTCGAACCGGCCGGGGGCGGTGAAGCCGGGCTCGTCCGGGCAGCCCGTGCCCGGGTACGAGGCGGCGATCGTGGACGAGCGCGGGGCGCCGGTGGCGCCGGGCGAGATCGGCAACCTGCGCATCAAGGGCGACTCGATCATGGCCGGCTACTGGAACCAGCCCGAGAAGACCAGGGCCACGTTGCGGGGCGATTGGATCGAGACGGGGGACAAGTACTACCAGGACCCGGACGGGTATTTCTGGTACTGCGGCCGCAGCGACGACATGCTGAAGGTCAAGGGGGCCTGGGTGTCGCCGGCGGAGGTGGAGTCGGCGCTCATCCAGCATCCCTCCGTGCTGCAGGCCGCGGTCGTCGGCCACAAGGACGCCGAGGGGCTCATCAAGGCGAAGGCCTACGTGGTGCTCAAGGACGCCTCGCTCGCTTCCGACGCGCTCTCCGCGGAGCTGATCGCGTTCGTGCGGGAGAGGCTCGCCCCCTACAAATGCCCGCGCTGGGTCGAGTTCCGTACGGAGCTCCCCATGACCGCGACGGGCAAGATCCAGCGCTTCAAGCTGCGGTCCTGATCGCGCTTCCGATGTTCCTCACCACGTCGGCGGGCGCGCGCCTCGAATACGTGCGGATTCCGGGGCGCGGGCCCGCGATCGTCATGCTGCACGAGGGGCTCGGCTCTGTCTCGATGTGGAGGGACTTTCCGCAGCGCGTCGCGGACACGACCGCACACGCGGTCGTCGCGTATTCGCGCCAGGGCTACGGCCGGTCGTCGCCCCTGGCCGCGCCGCGGTCCGTGCGGTTCATGCACGATGAAGCGCTGGTCGTGCTGCCGCAGGTCCTGGACGCGCTCGAGATCCGGCGTCCGATCCTGCTCGGCCACAGCGACGGAGGGTCGATCGCCCTCATTCATGCCGGGGGCAGCGGACGCGAGGTGGCCGGTCTCGTCTTGCTGGCGCCGCACGTGATGGTCGAGGACGTCTCCATCGCCAGCATCGCGCAGGCGCGCAGCGCCTACGCGCAAGGGGACTTCCGCGCGCGGCTGGGGCGCCATCACGACGACGTCGATGGGGCGTTCCGCGGGTGGAACGACGTCTGGCTGCGGCCCGAGTTCCGCGGCTGGTCGATCGAGGAGTACTTGCCGCAGATTACGTGTCCCGTACTCGCCATCCAGGGGGAGGAGGACGAGTACGGGACAATGGAGCAGGTCGATCGCATCGGACGCGCGATCCCGCACGCGCGAATCCTGAAGCTGGCGCGCTGCGGACACTCACCACACCGCGACCGCGCCGAAGACGTCCTGGAAGCAATCCGCGGGTTCGTCGGGGGAGTCCTGATGGCAGACCAACCGGGGTGACAGACCTCTATTTTGCTAACCCCGGCCGATCGATCTTCTGTTTCCTACGCCCCGACGAACTTCGTGACCTTCTTCTTGCCCTTCTCGTAGCGGTCCTGGACCTCGTCCGCGACGTCCTCGACGACGCGGCCGACGATCTTGCGGCCGTCCTTGAGGCGAGCCTCGACGTATTCGCCCGCCTCCTCGGCTATCTCACGGCCCTGCCGCACCAGCATCTCCCGCTCGCGCTGCAGCCGGCGCATCATCTTGCGCCGGGTGTTCCGTCCCGTGTCCGGGGCGAGGAGCAGTGCCACCGCGGCCCCGACCGTGCCGGCGACAAGTGCCACCGCGACGTACCTCAGCTTGTACATGCCCGACCTCCTTCCGACAGCATGGCATACGGCGAGGCGGATCCGCACTCCGCGCCCGTGATTTTCCGGATCCCGGCCTAGGTCGCGAAGGAGACGGACTTGCCGCGGGTGAGGCGCCGGAGCGCGCCGACCAGGGCGTCCACGTCGGCGCGGTTGTTGTAGAAGGCGAGCGACGGGCGGACGGTCGCCTCCAGGCCGAAGCGGCGCAGGATGGGCTGCGCGCAATGGTGCCCGGCGCGCACGGCGATGCCTTCGCGATCGAGGGCGCGTCCGACCTCGGTCACTTCGTGGCCCTGGAGGACGAACGACAGGACGCTCGCCTTCTCGGCCGCGGTGCCGATGATGCGCAGGCCGGGCACCGTCTCCAGAAGCCGCGTCGCGTACTCGAGAAGCGCGTGCTCGTAGGCGGCGATGGCGGGCATGCCGATGCCGCCGACGTAGGCGAGGGCGGCTCCCAACCCCACTGCGTCTCCGATGCTGGGCGTGCCCGCCTCGAAGCGCGCGGGCGGCCCCTGATAGCGGATCTCCTCGAAGGTGACGTCCTGGATCATGTTGCCGCCACCCTGCCAGGGATCCATGTCGTCGAGGACCGACTTCCGGCCGTAGAGCGCGCCGATGCCCGTCGGGGCGAAGACCTTGTGGCCGGAGAAGACGTAGAAATCGCATCCGAGCGATTGCACGTCGACGGGCATGTGGGAGACGGCCTGGGCGCCGTCCACCAGCGCGAGCGCGCCCGCCGCGTGCGCCATCGCCACCATCTGTTGGGCGGGGGTGACAGTGCCGAGGGCGTTCGAGACGTGGGCCAGCGACACGAGCTTCGTCCGCGGGCCGAGCAGGCGCGCGTATTCGTCGAGGAGGATCTGGCCACGGTCGTCGACCGGGGCCACGCGCAGGCGGGCTCCCGTCTCCTCGCAGAGCCGGTACCAGGGCACGATGTTGGCGTGGTGCTCGAGCCACGTGATGAGGATCTCGTCGCCCTTGCCGACGTTCTTCCGGCCCCAGGCCTGGGCCACGAGGTTGATGGCCTCCGTGCCGCCGCGCACGTAGACGATCTCGTCCTTGGTGGCCGCGTTGAGGAACGCCTTCACCTTCTCGCGGGCGTCCTCGTAGGCGTCGGTGGCCCGCGCGGCCAGCTCGTGGGCGGCACGATGGATGTTCGAGTTCTCGTGTTCGTAGAAGTAGCGGAGGCGGTCGATCACCGCCTTCGGCTTCTGCGTCGTGGCCGCGTTGTCCAGCCACACGAGGCGCCGGCCGTGGACCCGCTCCTCCAGGATCGGGAAGTCACGGCGGATCAGCTCGACGTCGAGGCCCGCTCCGGTCGCGCTCGATCCCGGGACGACCGGATCCGCGGGGAAACCGGGCGCGGGCATGCCGCCCGCCGCCGCCGGTCGCGCGTATTCGAGGAAATAGAACGACGGTGAGCCGGCGACGGGGATGGGGCCTGGCGCCGCGCCCACGTGCGGCGCGGCCAGCGAGGTCGGCAATCCCGCGAGGAGCGAGTGCAGATGCGCTTCTCCGGGAATCTCGATCGGCAATGGCTGCGCCTGCGACACCGGGGGCACCCCGGAAGAACCCACGCTTCGCCCTCCCGGCACGTGGGCCGGGGCGGACCAGGGCGACACGCCGGGCGCGAGAGGCGCGACGGCCGCGGGTGCGTACGGAATCGCCATCGAAGACGGAGCGCCCGCAGGCAAGGGCAGCGGTGCCGGCGAGGCTGGTGGCGTCAGCGACGGCGCGGGAGCCGCCGTCGCCCCCGGCATCGCCCGGAACATCTCGCTGGCCAGGCGGGCGAGGATCTCCGGATCGAGGGGGCCGGCCTCCCCGCTCGGATCACTTGTACTCATGGTATCGGTCGACGGAAACGTCGTCGAGAACCGCCAGCGCGTCCTCCGTCAGCACGGCCAGGGAGCAGTAGAGCGAGATCAGATAGGACGCGATCGCCTTGTGGTTGATGCCCATGAAGCGCACGGAAAGGCCGAGGCTCTGCTCACCGGGCAGGTTCGGCTGGAACAGTCCCACCACTCCCTGCCGTATCTCTCCCGTGCGCAGGAGCAGGATGTGGGTCTTCTTGGCGGTGAGGGGCACCTTGTCCGAAGGCACCAGGGGGATCCCGCGCCAGGTCAGGAACTGGGAGCCGAAGAGCGAGACCGTGGGCGGAGGCACGCCGCGCCGCGTCGCCTCCCGCCCGAAGGCCGCGATGGCGGCGGGATGGGTCATGAAGAACGCGGGCTCCTTCCAGACGCGCGACAAGAGCTCGTCGAGGTCGTCCGGAGTGGGTGCGCCGGTGCGGGTCTTGATCTTCTGCCTGGCCGCCACGTTGTGGAGAAGGCCGTACTCCTTGTTGTTGATGAGCTCGCTCTCCTGGCGTTCCTTGATCGTCTCGATGATGAGCCGGAGCTGCTCGCTGATCTGGTTGTAGGGGCTGCTGTAGAGGTCCGAAACCCGCGTGTGCACGTCGAGGACGGTCGTGACCGCCGTCAGCATGTACTCGCGCGGGTTCTCCACGTAGTCGACGAAGGTCTGCGGCAACACGCGCTCGTCGCGGGCCGAGCAGTCGACCTCCACCGCGGATGAGTCCTTCACCCGGTTCACGCGGTAGATGCCCGCCTCCACCGGGACCCACTGCAGCAGATGGGTCAGCCAGCGCGGGCTGATGCTCGACATCTGCGGCACGGTCTTGGTGGCGTTGGCGAGCTGTCGGGCGGCGACATCGCCCAGGGCGGTGTGTGTATCGCGTGGTTCGGCCATTCATTCTCTCCAGTCGGCGGCGGCGTCGCCGGCCATTCGTCAAGATCCCTTGACCGCCGCCCGATAGCGTACGCCTGTTTGCCCCTCGCGCCGGAGGACCCGGCCCGGCCGGTTCGCCGAGGCCGCGCCCTTCTCGTACACGATCGATCCGTTCACCCAGACCGTCTCGATCCCGACGGCGAGAGCGTGCGGGTCCTTCGTGGTGGCGCGATCGATCACCGTGGCCGGATCGAAGAGCACGAGGTCGGCGTAGGCGCCGGGGCGGATCTCCCCGCGCCCCGCGAGCCCCACGTTGTGCGCGGCCAGGCTCGTCATCTTGCGCACCGCCTCTTCCACCGTGATCACGCCGCGCTCGCGCACGTAGCGGCCGAGGACGCGGGGGAAGGTCCCGAACCCGCGCGGGTGCCGCCCGTCCAGCTCGCCGTCCGTGCAGACGTTGGCGTGCGGCCAGGCCAGCAGCCGCTCCAGGTCGGGCTCGCTCATGCTCGTGCCGATGACGCTCTCGGCGTCGTCGCGGCCCGTCTTCTTCTCGTAGGCCTGGGCTTCGCGGATCAGGTCCATGAGGGTGGCCGGGGGATCCGTGCCGCGGAGCCGCGCGATCTCGGCCAGGGTCTTGCCCGCGTACGAGGGCTCCGGGCCGAAGCGGCCGAGCAGGAGGCCCTCCGGGGTCGAGACCTCCGTGACCGCGAACTCCGCGGACGCGCGATTGTCGAAGTCGCGCTCGGGGAAGAGCACGGTCAGGGTGGACTGCCAGTAGAGGTACGGATAGATGTCCGCGGTGACGTCGAGGCCGCGGGCGCGCGCTTCGTCCAGAGTGCGCAGCAGGCGGTCCGCCTGGCCCCACAGGCTGTGCATAGCCAGCTTCACGTGCGAGACCTGCACGGGCAGCCGGGCCTCGCGCCCGATGGTGATGATCTCGTCGATCGCCTCCCAGAAGTGGCGGTCTTCGCTGCGCACGTGGCTGATGTAGCGGCCGCCGGAGGCCGCGGCCACGCGCGCGAGCTCGATCACCTCCGTGGGCACCGAATAGATGCCCGGGTCGTATTCGAGCCCAGTGGACAGGCCCAGCGCGCCCGCGCGCATCTCGCGCTCGAGGAGGACGCGCATCCGTCCCACCTCGGCCGGGGTGGCCGCGCGGCGGAAGTCGTCGCCCATCACCTCGTGGCGGAGGCGGCCGTGGCCCACGTAGCTGGCGACGTTGACGGCGGCCGGCTCCCGCCGCAGCCGCGCGAAGAACTCGGCGAGGGGCCAGGGCGAGCCGCCGTCCTGGCCGGCCACGATCGTCGTGATGCCCTGGCTGACCGCGGCCAGCGCGTCGCGGTGCTCGAACAGCCCGCGGTCGCCGTGGCTGTGGGTGTCGATGAAGCCGGGCGCGAGCACGAGCCCGCGCGCGTCCACGACGGCTTCGCCCAGGATCGGACGCAGGTCGCCGACTTCCAGGATGCGATCGCCGCGTACGCGCACCGCCCCCGGCCGCCGCCCCCCGCCGAGACCGTCCACGAGGACGGCGTTGACGATCACCGTCGTCGGCGCGAGCTTCGCCGGCGCGGGCGTCGCTCCGCGCACGGCGCTCGACAGCGCGAGCGTGGCCGCGCACGCGGAGATCAGGGCCGTCGAAGCGAAGCGCATGCGGCCGGGAGGGTATGCGTCGGCCGCGGGTCGGTCAAGAGAGAGACGGTTACGGAGCGACGAGGCCCGCCGCCTGCCGCGCCAGGTCGAGCAGCGCGTTCTCCACGCCTTCGAGGTTGGCCAGGATGGCGACGGCAACGCCCGCCTCGGGCTGCATGTAGAGGACCGAGCTGACCTGGGGCTGGCCGCCGACGTGGTACGCCTCGCGGCGGGCGCCGCGCCGCCCGACCACCCAGCCCAGGCCGTACCCGGTGGCGCGCCCGCCGCGCAGCTTCTGCGGAGTGAGCGCCATCTGCAGGGTCTCCGGCTTCACCAGGAGGCCCCGCTGCAGCGCGGACGCGAAGCGGGCCACGTCCTCCACGTTGGCCACCAGGCCGCCGCCGGGGACGCGGTTGCTGGTGTCGGTGAGGGGCGCGTTGGCCAGGGTGCCGTCGCCGTGCCGGAAATAGCCGCGGGCCCGGTGGGGGACGATCGCGAACACGCTGTCGTCGCGCGCGGACTCCATGCCCGCGGGCTGGAAGACGGACGCGCGAAGCTGATCCATGAAGGGGGCGCCGCCCGCTCCCTCCATCACCGCGCCGAGGAGCGTGAACCCGAGGCTCGAGTATTGCGTGCTCGTGGCGGGCTCGAAGAGGAGGGCGTCGTCCTTGAACGGCTCGAGCGATTCCGTGATCGAGGTGAACCGCCGCGTGTTGTGGAACTCCTCCCGCGTCCAGTTCCGGATACCCGACTGATGGGCGAGGAGCTGGCGCGCCGTGATCGGCCACGGCTTCTCCGGGAACCCGGACACGTAGCGCTGGACGGGCGCGTCGAGATCGAGCTTGCCGCGCTCGGCGAGCTGCAGGACCGCGATGGCGGTGATGGGCTTGGCCACCGACGCCAGCCGGTAGACGCTGGCCGCCGTCGCCGGCACTTCGTTCTCGAGGTCGGCGAGTCCGTAGCCGGACGACCAGCGCAGCTCGCGGTCCTTGACCACGGCGATCGAGAGCCCGGGCGCGCCCAGGCGGGGGAGCGCGGCCAGGATCGCCGCCTCGAGGCTGGAGGCCTGGGCCGCGGTCAGATTGGCCAGCCCCGCCGTGACCATCGGGGACGGATAGGGCGTCGGCGCGGGCGCGGTCGGGCTGGCGGGCGGGGGCGAGGGCGTCGCCGCTGGAGAAGCCGGGGGAGCCGGGCTGGCCGCGGAGGCCGCGGCCAGGAGCACGGCGAGCGCGGCCGCCGTCATCGCGGCCGCCGCGCGGCTACTCCAGCCAATCCTTGTCCCTCAGCTTCTTCGGCATGTACTCCTCCGTGATGAAGCTGATGCCGCGGCGGGAGAGCGCCTCCAGCTCGAACTTCTGCCCCGTCTTCACCATCTCCTGGATCTCGCGCTGCCACTGTGCCTTCTTGAACCACGGGTAGCCGAGCATCTGCTTGGCGCGGTTGTTGTCTCCATCGTCCATCTTGATGGCGACGTTGTCGGGCAGGCGGTACTTTTCCTTGTCGAACGACGACAAGCCGACGAAGCGCGCGTCGGGCACGGCCATGCGCATGGACTCGTAGGCGAGGTTGATCGAGCCCTGCTTCATGACGCTGTAGATGTAGAAGCCCCAGGGGTCGTTGTCGACGAGGACGTACACGGGCAGCTTCAGCTCCTTGTGCAGCCGCTGCACCAGCCGCCGCACGCCGCGCGGCGGCTGCCCTCCGCCCTGGACGATGATGCAGTTGTTGCGCTTCCAGAACTTGTCCTCGTTGAAGCGCGTCCAGACCGCGTCTTTCTCGATGAGGAGGACGTATTTGGCCTCGTGCTTGCGGAAGGTGATGACGTTCTCTTCGACGATGGAGGGGACGGCCCAGCCCCCCGAGCCCATGCGGCGGAGGTCGATGGTGTCGCCGGTATCGCTGATGGTGATGGGGCCGACCATCGAGCCCTTGCGCGCGGCGAAGAGGTGCAGCTCCTCGCGCAGGGCGTCCACCGTGACCTCGAGGTCCTCGATGATGGGGTCGGACTCGTCCTGCTCGTCGAACGTGTTCTGCCGCGTGTCTCCCATGGTGTGCTTGGTGACGTAGTAGAGGTCGCGGATGCTCGTCGTCTTGCCCGACTCGATGAGCTCCTTGCAGGCGTCGCTGATCAGGAACGTCTGCATGAACTTCTTGGCCATGGAGACGTTGAAGAAGTAGCGCTTCTGCTTCTGGCTGCCCAGCTCCACGAGGCGCCGCTTCTCGCTCCAGCTCACGTTGGCCAGCGAGCGTACGGGGATGTCCAGGGCGGGGTTCTTGCCGCTTCCGACCGTTTTCAGCACGCTCTCCGCGAGCTTCTCGATCTTGGCCGCCGTCTTCTTCGAAATCGCGTCCTTGCGCATGTGTTCTAGCTCTCCTCCGTCCCGATCGCGGTTGACGGCCTACCCGGGAAGTCGTACGGTCTATGGCGCTTCACGGGTCCCTTCCCTCTTGCCGGCCTGCCGCTCTGGTCGGTGACCCCGCTGACGGCAGAGGACCATGAATGGCGAAGGCGACCCAGGACGAGCTGGTGGCCATACTCCAGGGCTACCAGGACAAGCTGGCCCAGGCCGAGCGGGAAGGGAAGGTCCGCTTCGAGCAGGTCTTCGCGGCGCCGCCGCCGGGCGTGGCCGTCCACGAGTTCGACACCACGGGCACCATCAAGCGCGTCAACGCGGAAGAGCTCAAGCTGCTGGGGTACGAGTCCGCGCAGGTCGTGGGGCGCCCGGTCTGGGAATTCGTGGTCATGCAGGACGCGTCGAAGCAGTCCGTGCAGAAGAAGCTGGCGGGCGAGAAGGACATCAAGCCGTTCGTGCGGACCTTCCGGACGGCGGACGGCGGCGGCATCGTCCTGCTCCTGGTGGACCGCCGCCTGCAGGACGCGCAGGGCCGGCCGCGCGGCATCCGCACGGCCATGATCCAGCTCGGAGACGAGCCCGCGTCCTGAGTCGAGTCGGCCCGCAAGGCCGCTACTCCTCCGCCCTCTCTTCTTCTTCCTTCATCTCCGCCGCCGTCACCTGGTGCGCGACCTTCAGGAAGTCCCGCTTGATCGGGCCGGGCTTCCTCCCCGTGATCTTGCCGATGGCGGTCGCGACCTCCTCGATGTAGAGCTCGAAGATGCTGCGGCGCTGGGCCTGGTACTCGAGGGCCTTGCCCTTGCGGATGAAGGTGGCGAGCTTGCGGCCGCACTCCTGGGCCGCGAGCTGGATCTCCTTCATGATGTCCGGGTAGTGGGCGACGGCCTCCTTCGACTCGCTGGTGAACGGCACCCAGACCGACGCGATGTGGACGAGCAGGGCCATCGGTCCCACCGGCAGTGAACCCTTCGGCTGGCTCAGCAGGTAGTTGCGCCAGTCCGTGCGCACGATGCCCTCGGTGATGCCGCAGGCCCCGCGCTGGAAGAGAAGCGGGACGCGGTTCGCGAACCGGAACAGCTCGATCGTCTTGTCCGCCGGCCAGCTCCCGCCGTAGGCCAGGCCCACTTCGACCTGGAACGGGTTGCCGCGGTACACCTTCGGCGGCCGCGTGACCGTCGAGATGAAGTAGTTGTGGCCCTTGATCTTCTCGACGCCCTCCTCGCGCGGGGCGTCGGGGACCGGTTCCGGCGCGGGCGCGGCCTTGGCCGCCTTCTCCGCCTTGGCCGACTTCCTGGTCGGCTTCATGGCCGCGGCGTCGAGGTCGAGCTGCGCGTTCTCGTCGCCGCTGTCCCCTTCGCTCTCGATCACGCTCAGGAAGCTGACGAGGCCCTTCTTCATGAGCTCGTCGCCGATGGGGCTGAGGCAGTTCGTGGGCGGGCTCATGAGCTTGGAGGCGGCGATGGCCTTGTGCAGCTCCTCCGCCATCTGCCGGTTCTCGCCCAGGACGCGCGGCCGCACGGGCTTCTTGCCCCAGGGCACCTTGGCCAGGATGTCGGCCGCGGCCGACGGCGAGACGCGGCTGAAGGCCGTCTGCAGGAAGCCGCGCACGTCGTGGCTCTTGGACTCGCGCGCCATGAGCATCAGCGCGCCCAGTTCCACGCCGTGCGGATGGGGCTTGATCTCGAGCGCTTCCTTGGGCAGCTCGGTCGTGGCGCGCGGGAAGGTCAGCGTCTCGTTGCCGGGCCTGTCCGTGCCGCTGCGCTGGGCCGCGCCCACCGGCCGCGTGTAGTGGATGGTGGCGTGCGGGTTCGCGAGCGCGCTGTGCTCGACGTAGCGGTTCACGAAGCGCTGTCCCTGCTGCCAGTTCGCCACGATCTCGAGCTCGACGCGCGTCCCGTGCTCCTGGTGCCACTCCGAGAGCTCCTCGTCGTGGGTCACCACCGGCTCGTTCTTGCGCGTGTCGAGCTGGATGTCGAAGACGTGGGCGTCCTTGCGCTTGCCCACGCGGCTGGTGACGCGGATGGGCTTGCCCGTCGTGAGCTGGCCGTACATCGCGGCCGCGGAGATGCCGATGCCCTGCTGCCCGCGGGCCTGCTTGTAGCGATGGAACTTCGATCCGTAGAGGAGCTTGCCGAAGATCTTGGGCACCTGGGCCTTCACGATGCCGGGCCCGTTGTCCTGCACCACGACCAGGAAGCGCCCTTCGCCCTTCGTCAGCTCGGCGTCCTTGGGCTTCGCCGCCTCCAGGGCGAGGTCGTGCACCTCGATGTGCAGCTCGGGGAGGATGCCAGCCTCCTCGCAGGCGTCGAGGGAGTTGTCCACCGCTTCCTTGATGGTCGTGAGGAGCGCCTTGGAGGGGTTGTCGAACCCGAGCAGGTGGCGGTTCTTGACGAAGAACTCGGAGACCGAGATCTCGCGCTGCCCTTTGGCCAGGGTCTCCGCGCTGACGCGGCGCGAGGGCGCCGCCACGGGCCGCGGGCCGGCAACGGCGACGGGGGCGGACGCCGGTTCCGCCGGCACCGGGAGCGGGGCCGGCGATGGCGCGGGCGGCTTCTTCGCCGTCTCGACCTTGCCCGCGTCCGCCTCGAACAGCTTTCCTTGTCGCGCTGCCGCCTTGGCCACCCTCATCGCTCCTTGTGCAAATGATCAGCCTACCCTATTCCGCCCTTCCGCCATGTCGGGTCCAAGGGGCTACCATCTCTCCATGGCGGACAAGCCGCTCACCTACGGCACGTACCTCCGGATCCCGCAGCTCCTGGAGCTGCAGAAGAGCCTCTCCTCGCCCGCGCACCACGACGAGGCGCTCTTCATCATCATTCATCAGGTCTACGAGCTCTGGTTCAAGCTCGTCCTCCACGAGGTCGACAGCGCGGCCGGGGAGATCGAGCAGGACCACGTCTACGAAGGGACGCGCCTCCTGCGCCGCGTGGCGGAGATCCAGCGCCTGCTCATCCACCAGGTACGGATCCTGGAGACGATGCGGCCCCAGGACTTCCTCGGCTTCCGCTATCACTTGAATCCGGCCTCCGGGTTCCAGTCGATCCAGTTCCGGGAGGTCGAGTTCCTCCTGGGCCTCAAGGACCCGGTCGTGTTCCATCGCCTGGTCTGCGAGCCGGAGGAGACGCAGAGGCTCAACGCGCGCCTGGCGGCGCCGTCGGTGAGCGACGTCTTCGACGCGCTCCTCGTGCGGCGGGGGCTGGGGCCGGCGGGAGCGCCGACGCAAGCGGTGGCGTCCGGGCCGGCCCGCGAGGAGGACTGGCGAGTCGACGCGCTGGTGCGCATCTACGACGACCCCGAGAAGTACGCCGACCTCCTCGCCCTCTGCGAAGTGCTCATCGAGATCGACGAGTGCCTCTCGCTCTGGCGCGCCCACCATGTGCAGATGGTCGAGCGGATGATCGGATCCCTGCGCGGCACCGGCGGCAGTGCGGGCGTGAGCTACCTGCAGTCCACGCTGCCCAAGCGGGCGTTCCCGGACTTGTGGCGCGTGCGGACACGTTTGGGACAGGACGCCGGCACGGCATGATCCGGGCCCGCTGACCACCCGCGGTGATCCAGTGAGTCCAGCCGCCTTTTGCAGCGCCGCGAAGCGGCGCCAGAATGGCGGCTGGACGACGGGGGGTTTCAGGGGGGGAGCTCATTGCCGTCGCGAATGAACAATGACGTTCCCCCCCTGAGATAAAAGACGGGAGTCATCACGATGAAGACCGCGAGCTGGGTCATCCTGGCGCTGGCGGGCGTCCTGACGCTGCTGGGTAGCCTGGCATCGCTGAGCAACGCGTACTTCGGCGGCCAGGAACGCATCGGCGGCGTGGCCATCCAGGACATGGGGGGCGGCCGTCCCGAGGTCGTCACCGCGCTGCGCGCGCGGCGCGCCACTGCCGCCGCCTACGCCGCGGGATTCGGGGTGTTCCTCCTCCTCATCGCCGCCGGTCCCTACCGCCGCGGCGATCGCTGGGCCTGGTACGCAATCCTCGCGGGCACGCTCACGGAGACGCTGCTCACGTTCGCGCGCATCCCGTTCCTCGGCACGCGAGCGGGCACGCTCGCGGCGCTCATCCAGCTCGGCGTGGTCGGCCTCGGCCTCGCGCTCGGCGCGGGCCGCCTGCGCGCGGCGGCCGCCGCCGCCGTGTTCCTGCTCGTGGCGACGGCCTCGCCCGCGCGTGCGGAGACGCATCGCCTCAAGCCGACGGTCGGCTACCCGACGTTCGCGGTGCGGCCGCCCGTGCTCACCGTCCGTCCGGGCGACGTCCTCGAGAGCGAGAGTCTCTGGGGCGACTGGTACGAGAAGCCCGGCGGCAAATGGCCGGGCGAGGTGGGGCCGATCGCGATCGAGGGCGCGGAGCCCGGCGACACGCTGGTGGTCGAGATCCTCAAGGTCCGGCCGAATCGCCCGACCGCGGTCTCCACCCAGGGCGGGCGCTTCGGCGCGCTCGTGCCCGATCAGTCCACCGCGTTCCTCAACGAGACGTTCCCGCGCGGCCGCTACGTCTGGCGCCTCGACCGCGAGCGCATGACGGGCACCGTCGATCTCCCCAACAGCAGGCTCAAGACGGTCACGATCCCGCTGCGTCCGATGCTCGGCCGCGTGGCCGTGGCCCCGGAAGGCGACGAGCAGTTCGGCGGCCTCTGGCCCGGTCCGTTCGGCGGGAACATGGACGTCTCGGACGTGCGCGAAGGCACGACCGTGTCCCTTCCCGTCTTCCACACGGGCGCGCTCTTCTACTTCGGCGACGGGCACGCGGCGCAAGGGGACGGCGAGGTCTGCGGCTCCGGCCTCGAGACCTCGATGGAGGTCGCCTTCCGTTTCGACCTCGTCAAGAAGAAGGCGATCGCCTGGCCGCGCCTCGAGGACGCGGAGAACCTCATGGTCGCGGGCAGCGCGCGGCCGCTCTCGGACGCGCTGCGCATCGCGTTCGTCGAGCTCGTGAACTGGCTGGTAGCGGAGCACGGCTTCGACAAGGCCGACGCCTACCAGCTCGTCTCGCAAGCCGCGACGATCCGCGTCGGCAACATGGTGGACCCGCTGTACACGGTCGTGGCCAAGTTCCCCAAGAGGCTGCTCGGCCCGGTGGCGGCGGGAGGGGCGGGTCGATGAGGCGGTGCCGCGTTCGGCTCGCGGTTCCTCTCGGACTCGCGCTGGTCCTCTCGGCGACGCCTCTTCGGGCCGCCACGCCGGGAGCCTGGCTCGGCGAGCTCTCGTGGCCGGAGGCGGAGCAGCGCCTGAAGTCGGCGCCGGTCGTCGTGCTGCCGTTCGGCCCCGCGGCCAAGGCGCATGGGCCGCATCTGCCCATGAACGCGGATGCGAAGGTGGCCGAGTACCTCTGCGCGAGGGCGGTCGAATCGCAGGATGTCGTGGTGGCTCCGCCGATCGCCCACGGCTGGCTCCCTCCCTTCCGGCAGCTCCCCGGGACGGAGGTGAGGGACTCGACGGTCTTCATTCGTTACGTGGACGAGGTCGCGCGCTCGCTCGTGCGGAGCGGGGCGCGGCGGCTCGTCTTCCTGAACACCAGCATCGCGAAGGCCGGTGGCCTGCCCCTGTCGATCGTCGCTCGCGACCTCCGGGAGGAGCTGGGCGTTCCCACTCTCGTCGTATCCTGGGACGACTTGGAGACCGCGGAGTACGACGCGCTGCAGACCCAGAGGCAGGGCTCGCACGCGGACGAGATCGAGACGTCCATTCACCTTTTCCTGCAGCCCGGGCTCGTGCACATGGAAAAGGCGGTCACGGACTACGGCCATGATCGGGCGAAGGACTATCCGGGTTATCTTCCGGGAATGTTCTCGCGCGACCCTGCCGACCCTGCGTATACGGAGACCGGTGTCTTCGGCGATCCCCGTCGTGCGACCGCGGAGAAGGGCAAGCGCGCCCTGGCGATCCTGACCGCCCAGTGGTTGAAGGCCCTCTCGGGCTTTTCCGGGGAGCCGCTCCGGGCGGAAACCCGGCCGAGGCAACCGAAATGACCCGACTGCGCCTCTTCACACCCGCCGTTCTCCTGATGGCCGGCTCCCTCGGCGCCCAGGCCCCCGCGCCCACGCCGGCCAGCGGGCGGACGAGCCCACCGCCTCCCGTCACCTTCGCGGTCGAGGTCGGATACGTCGAGGTGGACGCGATCGTCACCGACCGCAACGACCAGCCCGTTCGTGATCTCAAGCGCGAGGACTTCACGGTCCTCGAAGACGGCAAGCCGCAGCCGATCGACCTCTTCACCCAGATCGACATCCCCTACGAAAGGCCGGAGCCCGCCGCGCTGCCCCCCGTGCCCCTCGACGTGAAGACGAACGCGGTGCCCTTCGAGGGCCGCGTGTACGTGATCGTGCTCGACGAACTGCACACGAGCACCCACAGCTCGCTGCTGGTGCGCGCGGCGGCGCGGCGGTTCATCGAGCGCCACTTCGGCGAGGGCGACCTGGCCGCGGTCGTCCACACCTTCGGCGCCGCGTCGAACAGCCAGGGCTTGACCAGCGACCGCAACCTGCTGCTGGCGGCGGTGGACAGGTTCGTCGGGAACAAACTGCCCTCCGTGACCGTGAGCAAGATCGACGAATACCGGCGGACGCAGCAGACCCGGCAGCAGGGCGATCCCGTCAACGATCCCGACGACATGAAACGCGCCTACGACGCGCGCTCGTCGATGGAGGTGCTCAAGAACGCGGCGGAATGGCTCTCGCGCCTGCACGGGCGGCGCAAGGCCGTCCTCTTCTTCAGCGAGGGTATCGACTACAACATCTACGACCAGATCACGAACCGCGAGGCCTCCTCCGTCCTCGACGCGATCAAGGACGCGACGGCCACCGCGGTGCGCTCGAACGTCAGCTTCTACGCCATCGACCCGCGGGGGCTGGGCGGGCTCAGCGCGGAGATGATGGAGATCCAGCCCGTCTTCGACGATCCGAGCCTCCGCCTCGACCCCACCGGCCTGCAGAGCGACCTCCAGATCTCCCAGGACAGCCTGCGCGTGCTGGCCGACGAGACGTCGGGCTTCGCGGCCGTGAACACCAACGACTTCAACTCCGCGTTCGCGCGCGTGGTCAAGGACAACAGCGCGTACTACGTGCTCGGCTACTACCCGCCCGGGCAGCGCAAGGATGGGCGCTTCCACAAGCTCGAGGTGAAGGTCTCGCGGCCCGGCCTCAAGGTGCGCGCGCGCAGCGGGTACTCGACGCCGCACCAGAAGACCAAGCCGCCGTCGGTGGCCGCCGCGGGCACACCGGCCGTGCTGGCCGAGATGCTGGAGAGCCCGCTGCCCAAGGGCGGGTTCCCGATGCAGATGCAGGCGGGCGCCTTCCGCGGGACGCCGGAAAAGGGCAAGGACAAGGCCAAGGTCGTGCTGACGGTCGAGCTCTCCGGCGAGGGATTCAAGTTCGCGGAGAAGGGCGGGCTCTTCCACGACGTCCTCGACCTGTCGCTCCTCACCGTGGACGCGGGCGGGAAGCCGACGGGCACGAACCAGAAGGTCGCGCTGGACCTCAAGCCGCGCACCCATCAGATCGTCACCGCCACCGGCTTCCGCGTCCTCTCCGAAGTCGAGGTTCCGCCGGGGCGGTGGCAGTTCCGCGTGGCCGGGCGCTCCGAGAATTCGGGCGCGGCCGGGTCCGTGTTCTACGACCTCGACGTGCCCGAGTTCGACAAGGGCTCGCTGTCGCTCTCCGGGCTCATGCTCACGTCGTCGACCGCGGGCCTCGTGCCCACCGCGGGCACGTCGCCGTTGGTGAAGGAGGTCCTGCCCGGACCGCCGACGGCCAACCGCGCCTTCTATCCGTTCGACACCCTGGCCCTCTTCATGGAGATCTACGAAGCCGAGAAGGTGGCGCATACCCTCGACGTGACCACGACCCTCACCGCCGCCGACGGCCACGTGGCCTACCGGGTGAACGACGAGCGGTCCACCGACACCGCGAAGGGGGCGGCGATCGTCCACACCGCGCAGGTCCCGCTGAAGGACATTCCTCCCGGCGTCTACACCTTGCGCGTGTCCGTGACGTCGCGCCTCGGGAAGAAGCCGCCGCGGGCCGATCGCGCGTTGCTGATCCAGGTGATGCCCACGCCTCCGGGGACGGCCGCGCCCGCGGCGGGCGCGCCGGCTCCCGCAGCCCCGTCTCCGTCTCCTTCCCCGTCCGTTTAGCCCTTCCGGGTATCATCGCGGGAATGCCGATCGGGACCTGCTTCCACACGCGCACCGCCGCCCTCTGCGAGAGCATGAGCTGGCGGGACTGGGCGGGTTACTTCGCCGTCTCGAGCTACGAGGTCCACCACGAGCGCGAGTACAACGCCATCCGCAACGCGGCGGCGCTGATCGACGTATCGCCGCTCTTCAAGTACCGCGTCAGCGGCCGGGACGCGACGCGGCTGGTCGATCGCGTGGTCACGCGCGACGTGCCCAAGATGAAGGTGGGCCAGGTCTCGTACACGCACTGGTGCGACGGGCGGGGCAAGGTGATCGACGACGGCACCATCTCGCGCCTGGACGAGAACGTGTACCGCTGGACCGCGGCCGAGCCGAACCTGCGCTGGATCCACATGAACAGCCACGGCCTGCAGGTCACGGTCGAGGACATCTCCGACCGCCTGGGCGCGCTCGCTCTGCAGGGCCCGACCAGCCGCGCGATCCTCGAGAAATGCGTGGAAGGCGCGGACGTGACGAACCTCAAGTACTTCCGCGTGATTCCCGGCCGGTTGCGCGGGATCCCCGTCGAGATCTCGCGCACCGGCTACACGGGGGACCTCGGTTACGAGATCTGGGTGCCCTGGGACAAGGGCGAGGCGGTGTGGGACGCGCTCATGGAGGCGGGACGTCCGTACGACATCACGCCCACGGGAATGCTCGCCCTCGACGTGGCGCGCATCGAGGCCGGCCTCATCCTGCTCGACGTCGACTACGTGAGCTCGCGCAAGGCGCTCATTCCTTCGCAGCAGTACTCGCCGTACGAGATCGGCCTGGGCCGGCTGGTGAACCTCGAGAAGTCGCCCTACATCGGCCAGCAATCGCTTCGCGCCGAGGCAAAAAGGGGGCCGGCGCGTCAGCTCGTGGGGCTCGAAGTCGATTGGGACGACCTGGACCGCCTGCACGACGCGGTCGGCCTGCCGCCGCAGCTCCCGCTGACGGCGTCACGCGTCGCGGTGCCTGTCTATCGCGGCGGCAAGCAGGTGGGGAAGGCGACGAGCAGCACCTGGTCGCCGACCCTGAAGAAGATGATCGCGCTGGCCTCGCTGGCGTCCGATCAGGCCGCGCCGGGGACGAAGCTGGAGATGGAGTTCACCGTCAACCACGAGCGCAAGCAGGTGGGCGTCGCGGTGAAGGCGCTGCCGTTCTTCGACCCGCCCCGCAAGCGGGCGTAGTTGTGACGCCGCCCGCTGAGACTGATGTCTCGCGCGAAATGGGTCCCTCTGTGCTTTGAGTTCGTGGCCGCAATTCCCCCAACATCCGCAACGGCAGCCTCACGGCACGAACTGTCCACGACTGGGCCACGCATACGGGTGTGTCGCGAACGCTACCCGTCGTAGGAAGGCCGGACACCGGACCGTGAAGTTGCGTTACGGGTCTCAGCTCACAGGCCGAAGACCCGTCATACGGCGCGTCAAGACGTGCTCCGACGGCGCTGAAGTGCCGATCTCTGGTCGACGCGCCTGTAGGCATGGGTTAGCCATGGACTGTGTTGGGCCACGGCCGTCAGATGCGTGACAACCGCGTTGTGCGATAGCGTAGCAAGCCGGTTTACAAAGTCGACAAGATAGTCGACCTCGGGCCGCCGGACTGGGCGTGTATCGCGGACGCGATGCGCGATGTTGCCCCGTATCTCGATCAATCGGTCCAGCTTGCGCCGGACCCTCTCCACGGGCATCGAGGGCCATCTCCAGCTGGTTGAGAGGTGCGGTAGTCCGAGGAGTTGCTCGTAGAGGGCATCGACCTGCGCAGACTTCGGAGTATTGAAGGTGCCGACGGCGTTGACGATGGTTTCGGCCTTGTGTCTCCTCAACACAGCCTTCCATCCGTCGCCAGCGAGATCCCAAACCGCCAGTTCATTCTTGTCATCCCGAAGGGCCTTGGACGCCCGGGCCCTCACTCGGTTCGGAAATGCCTGCGCGTCCTTGCATTCGGCGAGGAGCCACTCGAACGACGACGTCGCCAGGTCTTCGACGAACGCCTCCCAGCAGGCTGTGAGAAGAACGATCGCACTCCTGTTCAACACTTGAAGTGCCGTCAAACGCCCACCGCTTCGGGCAGAGACTCCGGCGTGGAGTTCAAGAAGACGCGTAATATCCCCAAGGTTCCTTTCGAGGTGAAAGAGATGAGTGGGGGGGATCTTGGCATTGACCATGTAGCCTAAGCTTCACGCCGCAATGAGAGGCCTCACCATGAGGTCACCCGCTCCATTTGCCATAGGGTGTGTGCCCACCTCACTTCTTTTTCTCCCGACGTGGCCAAAGAGTAACGATTCTTGCGCGGACGCCGGGCAACTGATGCTCCTCCCGCACAATCTCGGCCTCAGCGTCTCCGCCATACACGTATATGAGGCCCTCCGTGATACCACTCATAGCAACGTAGTGAGCTACCTGAGAGACGACTTGTCGGCGGTGAATCTCGAATGAATGACCACTGCGCTTTAGTTCAACGATAAGCCGCTCCTGGCCACGGCTGACTAGCAGATCGGGGCGTCCAGAGTCACCGAGGTGGGGTTCCGTGTCGATCGTTGATCCGGGAATTGCAGACGTCAGATAGCCAGCGAGTGCCCCGACTACTTCTACTTCGCGTGCGCCCTCGGGTACGAGGGCGGTAGAAGATGTACGAAATTGCTGTAGCGCGTCAGCTACTTGATCTGCGAGCGGCTTGCTCGGGTTGGGAAGCTGAATCGGTTGGCGTGTAGCCCTTGCGGCATTGAAGCTCAGCTTCTCCGTGACTTGGTCGATGAGCACGATTGCGAACGCGCACACAGAGACAATCGCTAGCAGCGCTTCGTCCTCGTTGAAGTCCAACCGGTAGTCGTGGGCGGCTGGATTGCGCCATTCGGTTCTGTAGTTGGAGAGTTGAGCAAGGACGCGAGCGCGGAGCAGCGAATGCTTATGGAAGAACTGTTCGATGTCGAAGGGTCTCACATTGCCGGGATCCTTCTCCGCGATCACACGATAGGCCTCCTTTAGGCTGCCCTCGAACGCTTGGTTCGTTCGGTAGATCGCATCGGTGAAGGCGGCCTCGTCGGAGGTGGTCCCCCCACGCACGAAGTGTTGGGCGGCTACCTCTACATGGTGTACGACGGAACGCAAGCCCGGCGAGTAGTCCCCGGGCGGTAGTGCCTCGATGCGTTGTCGTAGGATCAGGAGCAGGTCCAACGTCAGTCCTGGTTCGGCTTGGCGCATGTTGAGTCCGGGACAAACGATTGACAAGGTACAACTGAAGAGCGCTGCGATTCGGTCTCAGGCGCGAACAACGGGTAGCAAGATAACCGGGGCGATGTTCACCGCTGGTCCATTTCGTCACGAAAGAGAGCGGTTGGGGAACGAGCCGGAGAGGAGCAAGACGACGAAATCCGACGGCGGCGAGGGTACGATCCGCGCCGCCCTATCAGGGGCTTCTCTTTAGCAAGCGTGCTAGCCCTTCATAACGGCAATCGCGTCGATCGAGAAGAGCAGTCCGCGCGGCAGGGCGACGACGGGAGCCGACCGGACGGGCGGCGAGCTGGGGAAGTACTCCGTGAAGAGCTGGTTCAGCACGGGGAAGGCGTCCGCCTGTGTGAGGTAGCAGGTCACACGAACGACGTGCTCGAGACCGCTGCCTGCATCCTCCAGAACGGCGCGAAGGTTGGCGATGGCTTGGCGTGCCTGGGACTCGAAGTCGTCGCCCGCCACCTGGCCAGACTTGGGATCGATGCCGCCCTGGCCGGCGGTGAAGATGAGATCGCCCACACGAACGACCTGCGAGTACGGGCCCAGGCGAGGCACCGGGGTGCTCTCGACGACTTCCTTTCGTGCAGTCACTTCGTCACGCCTCCAGCGAGTTGAGGGCCGCTTGGACCTTCCCTACCGTCGCCCAGTTTCGCGTCGTCGTGGACTCGCCCAGCGCTCGACCGACCACCTGTAGTAAGCGGCTCTCGAGAATCCCCTCGGAGCACCACACATACGCGGCCAAACTGCCGGCGGCCATCGCCTCCGGGGCCCACTCCTGCCGCTTGACCGCTTCGAGCTGCTTCAGGCGCGACGCATCGCGGCAGAACGCGACGAGGAGTCGGGCGGGATCGGTAGCCACGTTGACCAGTGCGTTCTCCTCGACGACGCGGCCGAACTCGGCCGCGGTCAAAACCGTGACGCGTCCGGACGCGCCGAGCTGCTCGGACATCGCTTGCTCGATCCGTGTCCCAATCCTGTTCGGCGGCTCCCGCTTGCCGCTGAACACGACGTTACCGCTGTTGAGGATCGTACAGACGTCGCCGCAGCCGAGTCGCGAAAGCAATGTGCGAAGGTCGGCCATTGCGACGCGTTTGGCCCGGCCGACGTTGATCCCGCGTATCAGCGCGACGTAGCGACTTGCCACGGGTCGAATCACTTTCACGCTTGTAACTCGCTTGGAGTTCGCTAAGGACTCTGGGTGCCTTCGGCCCTTACATTCAAGCCAGAGATTGGGGGACTACAGTGACGATCCTTCTCCGAAGACTCGCCCTCGGTCTGGCCATCTTAAGCACGAACGGTTGCTGTCTGATCTGGGACTACACCAACGGCGCACACTCGAAAGCACCCAACGCGGTACCAGAGGCCAGACGCCGACCTAACGTTATCGATGGTGGGTCTCGCGAAGCGGGGCGGCCTCTGCCGACCGCTCGCCTCCTTGCCCGTGGAACTCGACGGTGACGCCGTGACGCGCAAACAATGTCTCCACCATTCACGGCAAGCGCGGCGCGTCGAACGCGCTAGTCTTCCTTCTTCTTCTTGTTCAGCTTGTCGGTCAGCCATTGGATCGCGGGCATGAAGTCGACCGGGTCCGCGGTGTGATGGCCGAGGGAGTCCGACACATGGGGTCGGTAGCCCCCCATCTCCGCGATGCTGGGCGCGCTCATACCCGAGGGCGTGGCGCCGCGCATGGGCTCGAAGTCCTTCATCCACCATTCGAGCTTCATGGTGAGGCTGCGCGTATCCATGGCCCTGCCGCGCACATCGACGTGCTCCTGGTAGCGCAGCGCGTCGGCCAGCTCGGCGGGATCGTCGGCGGCAACCGAACGATAGGGCCCGAGGTTCAGACGCTTGGGCGGGCCGGGAACGGGAGAGGCCGGGGGCGACGGCTCCCTGGCGGAATCGGCGGCGAGGCCCGGCCCGGCCAGGCCCATGACGACGAGGACCGCCCACGCCGCCCTCATATCTTTAATCTAATGCGCGCCGCCGCCCCGCGCCACCCTCAAGAGGCTTTGGTGGGCGGCGGAAGGACGGACCCCATCACCCAACCGATGGCGGCCGAGATCGAGCACATCACGCAGTTCACGACGAGCCCGCCGATGCGGCCGACCAGAGCCGTGCCGAACGAAAGCGGCTCCGTCGCGTTGAGCGCGCGCGGGTTCACGAAGTACGTGTCCAGGTGCAGCGCGTACGAGAGAACCGTCAGGGTCAAGATGACGATCTGCCCGATGAGACCGATCGTGGCCCCGAGGCCCATGACCTTGGTCACGCTGAAGCCGAGCCACTTGCGGGTGAAGGCCCCGTAGAACGCGCAGGCCAGGAACGACATCGTCACGAGGCTGAAGATGGCGTGGCCTCTTTCGTACGGGATGCCACGGAAACCTGTCACCAATCGGCCCACGGTGAAGATGGCGAGGACGACCATGTAGAGCCGGGCCAGACGCAGGTACTCGTTCATCCGACCTCCGCTCCGGATCTTCAGCCAAAACAGGGGCCTGTCGCAAACGCGGTATATTTGCGGGCGGATGCTGGCTCCCCTCGGCGACGTCCGGCCCGGCGAGCGGCGGGGGACGGCGGCGGCGTTCCTGACCATCTTCGGGATCCTGGCCGGCCACACCCTCCTCGAAACCGCGCGCGACGCGCTCTTCCTCGCACGCCTGCCGCCTTCGGAGCTGCCGGGCGTCTACCTCGCCATGGCGGTGGTCGCCATCCTGGTCTTCCAGGGACCGTGGCGCGCCCCGCGCGCGGGCGGACGCTACGGGCTCTCCGTCCTCCTCGTCTCGGCGGGGGTGGCCACCTTCGTCTTCTGGGCCTTCCATTCCTCGCGCAGCCCCTGGGCCCTGCGCGCGCTGTACGTGTGGACGGGGATCCTCGGCACCATGGCCGCGCTGCAGTTCTGGATCGTCCTGGGCGAGCTCTACACGGTCACGCAGGCCAAGCGCATCTACGGCGTGGTGGGCCTGGGCTCGGTGCTGGGCGCGATCACGGGGGCGGGAATCGCGCGCGTGCTGACGCAGGTCTGGCCGACCAAGCACCTCATCCTGGCCAGCGCGATCGTGCTCGTCCTGACGGGGATGGGTCCGGCCATGCGCATCCGCCGGCCGAAGGCGGCGCTGGCCACCGCCGCCGGCCATGCCGCGTCTTCGATCGTGCAGACCACGCGCCTCTTCCTCAACGACGCCTACATCAAGGCCCTCGGCGGTTTCGTCCTCGTCTCGACCGTTGCCCTGACGCTCGCCGACTACGTCTTCAAGAGCACGGTGGCCCAGACCATCGCGCCCGCAAACATGGGCACGTTCTTCGCCAGCTTCTACATGGTCCTCAACGTGCTCGCGCTGGGAGCGCAGCTCGTCCTGGCCGGATGGCTTCTGCGCGTGCTCGGCCTGCACCGCACTCTGTGGATACTGCCCGCGTTCGTGTTCCTGGGCGCGGTCGGCGTGGCCCTCGGCGGCGGCCTGCTGGCCGCGCTCCTCCTGAAAGGCGCGGACGGCTCGCTGCGTTACTCCCTGCACCGCACGGGCACGGAGCTGCTGTTCGTGCCGCTGCCGGACAGCCTGCGCGCGCGGGCCAAGCCCGTGATCGACGTGATAGGGCAGCGCGGCGGACAGGCCCTGGCCTCGCTGCTCATCCTGGCCGAGATCACCCAGAACCGCGGCAACGTCGTGCTCGCGGTGGCGGCGGCCGCGCTCAGCGTCGTGTGGATCGCCTGGGCCGCGGATCTCAAGGGCCACTACCTCGACCTCTTCCGCTCCGCCCTGCGCGAAGGCGCGATGCGTCCGCGCGGGGACCTGCCCGCCCTCGACCTCGGCTCTCTGGAGGCGCTCTTCACCGCCCTCAACAGCCGCGACGACTCCGAGGTCATCGGGGCCATGGAGCTCCTGGACGCGGGCGGGCGCGCGCGCCTGATTCCCGCGCTCGTGCTCTTCCATCCCTCGCGCGCCGTGGTCCTGCGCGCGCTGGAGATCTTCGCGGCCGCGGAGCGCACCGACTTCGTGTCCGTGGCCGACCGGCTCCTCACGCACGAGGACGCGGCCGTCCGCGCGGCCGCCTTGCGCGCGCGTACGGCCGTGACCCCCGACGAATCGCTGCTGCGCCGCGCCGCCACCGACCTGGATCCGCTGGTCTCGGCGACCGCGCTCATGGGCCTCGTTTCCGGGGGCTGGATGACCGACGACGCGCAGTCGGCCATCGAAGCCCTCATGAAGAGCCCGTCCGCGAGCGGACGCTCGGCCCTGGCCGCGGCCATGGGCGCCCAGCACGTCCCCGTGCCCGCGTTCGAGCCGCTCCTCCTCCGCCTGGCCGAAGACCCGGACGAGGGAGTGCAGGCGGAAGCGGCGACGGCCATGGCCGCGCTGCGGCTGCCGTCGTTCGTGCCCTCGCTCATCCCCATGCTGGCCTCGACGCACCTGCGCCCGGTCGCGCGCACGGCCCTCGTCGCCATCGGCCCCCAGGCGCTGGCCGACCTCGACGAGGCCTTGCGCGATCGGCACCTGCCCCACGAGGTGCGCGCGCACGTGCCGCGCACGATCAGCCGCTTCCCGGCCGAGGAGGCCGCGCCGCTGCTCCTGGGCCACGTCGTGCAGGAGGAAGACGGGATGGTGCGCTACAAGATCCTGCGCGGCCTGGGCCGTCTGGCCGCGGAGAACCCGGGCCTCGCCCTCGACGCCGCCGTCCTGCAGAAGGGCACCGAGCGCACCCTGGAAGCGATCTTCCGCTGCATCCACTGGCGGACGGTGCTCGAGGAGGGCACGGTGGCGGACGCGCGGCGCGCCACCCCCGGACAGGAGCTGCTGATCGCGCTCCTGCGCGACAAGGAAGCGCACGCGCTCGAGCGGCTCTTCCGGCTGCTCGGCCTCCAGTATCGCGGCGAGGACTTCGAGAAGATCTACCGCGGCCTGCGCAACTCCAGCGCCAAGGTGCGCGCGGGCAGCCGCGAGCTGTTGGAGAACCTCGTCCGGCCCCCGCTGCGGGACGCGATCCTCGCCCTCGTGGACGACGTGCCGGACCCGGCCCGCCTCGCCCGCGCATCGACGGTGTACCGCGCCAGTCCCCTCGGCTACGACGACCTGCTGGCCCGCCTCATCGAGGAGCCGGGCGAGACCGTGCGCTGCCTGGCCGTCTACCACGTCGGCGAGCTGGGCCTGTCCGCGCTGCAGCCGCGGCTGGAAGCGGTGCGCTCGGAGCGCGGGGCCGGCCTCTTCCTGCTGCGGGTGGTGGAGCGCGCGCTGACCCTGCTGCGCGGCGCCCCGGGGACGCTCCAATATGCTCGATGAAGGGCGGCTGCTCGGCCACGAGCAGCGCATCTCCGGTCCGGTCGAGCGCGTCCTCCTCCTCAAGCGGCTGCAAATAGCGAGCACGCTGACCGGGCCCCAGCTCGCTCTGGTGGCGGAGCAGATCGGGGAGCGCTTCTTCCCCAAGGGCTCGGTGCTCCTGCGCGAGGGCGAGGCCCCGGGCGCGCTCTACTTCCCGGTCGAGGGCCGGATCCATCTCACGCGCGGCGGGCGCGTCATCGGCCATGCCGGGCCCGGCCTCGCCGTCGGGCCCTTCCAGGTCCTCGCCCGCGACGAGCGCGGCCTGGGCGCGGTGGCGGAGACGGACACCCTCGCCCTCGAGCTCAGCGCGGACACGCTGTTCGAGATCTTCGACGAGCACTTCGCGATCCTCCAGCACGTCCTGCGCGAGGTGTCGCGCCAGATCGTGGAGCACCTCGTGAAGTTCCCCAAGGCGGTCTTCCTCCTCCAGCCCGCGACGGCGGGGCCGCCCACGCCCTCGCGCGAGCTGGACCTCGTGGAGCGCATCTTCCTCCTGCGCAAGTCGCCGGTGTTCCTGAACGCCAGCATCAGCGCGCTCGGCCAGCTCGCGCGGGGGCTGACGGAGGTGCGGATGCCCCCGGGCACACGCCTGTGGCAGGAGGGCGAGCCCACGGGCTGGGGCTCGATCATCGTGAGCGGATCCATCCGCTGCACCTCCTCGCGCGGCCACGACTTCGCCGCCAATCCCGGCATCGTGCTCGGCTCCCTCGACGCGGTGGCGGAGGTCCCGCGCTGGTTCAACGCGGTCACGGAGACCCCGGTGGTTGCGCTGCAGGCGAACATGCAGTACTTGATCGACGTGTTCGAGGACAACTTCGCGATGGCGATGGACTACCTGGCCGTGCAGGCGCGCTGGCTGCTCGAGATCTTCGACCGCTCGCTCGTCTCCCGCGACCGCCTCACCCGCATGTACGGTTGCGAGCCGGAGGCCGATTCCGGATCCTTTGCCGTTCCCACCGCCGGGCCCGCCGCGGGTCCCGCTGCTTGAAGGCGGCTCTTCGACGACAATGCAGCGTGGGGGAGGGGTGTGACCTTGACGGCTGAGGCGGCGGAGATCGGGGACCCGGCCCGGGAGAGCGTCGTCGACCGGGCGCTCCGGCTCGTCAGCGACGTACGCGCGGGAGAAGGCGCCACCGCCCTCACCCTGGCCATCAACCTGTTCCTGCTGATGATCGGCTACTACGTGGTCAAGACGGTGCGTGAGCCGCTGGTGCTGGTCAGCGGGGGCGCGGAGATGAAGTCGTACGCCGCGGCGGCCCAGGCCGTCACCCTGATGGGCTTCGTGCCCCTGTACTCGTGGTTCTCCTCGCGTGTGGACCGCATGCGCCTGATCACGGGGATGGTGGTCTTCTTCATCGTCTGCATCGAGGCGTTCTACCTGGGGGCCCTGGCGCGGGTGCCGCTCCTCGGCTTCGTGTTCTACGTGTGGGTCGGGATCTTCAGCCTGGCCACCATCGCGCAGTTCTGGTCGTACGCCAACGACCTCTACGACAAGCCGACGGGCGAGCGCCTCTTTCCCGTGGTCGCGGTGGGCGCCACCGCGGGCCCGCCCCTGGGGTCTCTCCTCACGGAATGGCTCTTCGAGAACGGCGTGCGTCCCTACACGATGTTCCACATCACGGCCGTCCTGCTCGTCATCCACCTCGGCCTGTATCGTCTCGTCGAGGGCCGGGAAGCCGGGCGCCGCGGACAGGCGGCCAAGGCGCAAGAGCCCTTGGCGGGGCCGGGAGGGTTCACTCTCCTCCTGCGCAACCCCTACCTCCTCCTCCTGGCCGCCCTCCTCCTCATCCTCAACGTCGTGAACACGACGGGCGAGTACCTCGTCGGGCGCACCGTGCTGGAGACGGCGGCCGCCCGCGCGACCACGCCCGAAGCGAAGGAAGCGATCGTGGGGGCCTTCTATGGCGGCTACAACTTCTGGACGTCGGTCGTGGCCCTCGCCCTCCAGACGTTCGTGGCCTCGCGCCTGGTCAAATACGTGGGCATCGGCGGAGTCGTGCTGATGTTGCCCCTGGTCGGCTTCGGCACCTACGGCGTGATCGCTTCCGGCGTCGGCCTGGCCATCCTTCGCTGGGCCAAGATCGCCGAGAATGCCACCGACTACTCGATCATGAACACGGCCCGCCAGCTGTTGTGGCTGCCGACGAGCCGCGAGGAGAAATACAAGGCGAAGCAGGCCGCGGACACGTTCGTGGTGCGCAGCGGCGACATGCTGTCCGGACTGGCGGTCTTCCTCGGCACCACGTACCTCCACGCGAGCGTGCGCGGCTTCGCCTGGATGAACCTCGTCCTGATCCTCGTGTGGCTGACGATCGCGATGCAGCTCGTCCGCCGCTACCGCTCGCTCTCCACGAAGAAAGTGTGATTCGCGGCCGGGGCCAGCGGCGTCCTCGCGCATGACGCGCGTCGTCTCCACCCTCGCCCGCGTCGGCGTCTCCCTGCTGGTGGGGCTCCTCGTCCTGGCCGTGCTGCGCTGGCCGCCGGTCTGGGCGCGCCCGCTGGTGGACGTGCGCGCGCTGACCCTGGCCGGGCCGGCGGTGATCCTCGCCGTCGTGGCCGCCTTGACCGGCCGCGCCCGCGCGCGGCGTCCGGTGCGTCCGCTGCTGATCGGACTGGGCGCGGCCCTCGTCGCCCTGGCCGTCCTCGTCGCCCTGCGTCCCCCGGCCGGATTGGCGGCGACGGTGAGCGATCCGCGCGGACCGATCGGCGCGTCTCCCGTCGGTGCCATCGACGCCGCCGGCCCGGACCTGCGCCACCTGCCCGCCGCGCGCAAGTGGACGCTGCGCTGGGAAGGTGAGCTGCGCGCGCCGCGTTCGGGCGTCTACCGTTGGTGGGCGAGCGGACGCGGCGAGGTTGCCGTCTCCCTCGACGGCCGCGTCGTGCTGAGAGGGGAAGGCGATCCGCTCGCGGCCTCCGCCGAGGTGCCGATCGCCGCCGGACCTCATCGGGCCGAGGTCGTGCTCACCCGCACGGGTCCGGGTCCGCGACTCCGGCTGGGCTGGACCTGGCCCGATCGCAGCGGACACGCGGGCACGTACGACGAGATCCTCCTGCCGCGCGACCTGGGCCCGCCGATCGCGCGCGCGTGGTGGTGGGGGATCGACGCCCTGGCCGTGGTCATCTCCGTCCTGGTGGCGGCCGTGTTGTGGCGATTGCCCTGGGACGTGCCGCGTCCTCTCCCCGTCGCGTCGCCCGTGACGCGCGCCGAGATCGGCTGGTCGCTCGCGGGCTACGCCGCGCTGGTGGCGCTGATGAGCTGGCCGCTGGTCACGGACCTCGCCGGGCTCGGGGTGATGGATCGCCCGGACGGACGGCTGAACGCCTGGATCCTCGCCTGGGATGCGCACGCGCTTCTTCACGCGCCGGGCCGGCTCTTCCAGGCGCCCATCTTCCATCCGCTGCCCGACACGCTCGCGTTCTCGGAGAACCTGCTCCTGCCCGCCCTGATCGGTGCGCCCTTCCAGGCGTGGGGCGGGCCGGTCCTCGCCTACAACGTGGCCCTCCTGGTGAGCCTCATCGTCTCCGGCCTCGGCGTGCAGATCCTCGTCCGGCGCGAGAGCGGCGACCGGCTGGCCGCGTTCGTGGCGGGCGCGTTCTTCGCCGCGGGCGCGCATCGCTGGATCCGGCTCGCGCACCTTCACGCGCAGGTGACGCTGTTCCTGCCCTTCGCCCTGCTCGCGCTCGACCGCTTCTGGCAGCGGCGCACGCTGGGGCGGGCCGCGCTGGTCGGCTTGCTGCTCGCGCTGCAGGGGCTCTCGTCCGTCTACCTGGGCGCGATCGCGGCGCTTCTGGTGGCGGTGGCCGTCCTGATCGCGCTCCTGGGAGGGCTGCGTCCGCGCGAGCTGGGCCGGCTCGCGATCGGGCTGGCCGTGGCCGGCCTCCTGTTGGCCCCGATGGTGCGGCCGTATTTGCGCATGCGCGCCTTCCAGGGCGTGGAGTTCACGATCGCGGACGTGGCCAGCTATGCGACCACGCTCGAGTCCTACGCCGCGGCGGGCACGCGCCTGTACGGGCCGGTGACGCAGAAGCACCTCGATCCGGCAGTCGTGCAGGACACGCTCTTCCCCGGCCTGGCCGTGCTCGTCTGCGGGCTGATCGGCCTCGCCTCCGCGCCCCGTCGTTACCGAGCCCTCGCTGTCACCGCGTCCGTCGTGGCCGTCGTGTTCTCCCTCGGGCCGGAGACGGCCGCCTACCGGTTCCTCCACGAGCACGTCGTGTTCGTGCGCGGCGTGCGCGCGCTGTCGCGGTTCTCGCTGGTGCCCGTGCTCGCCTTGTCGGTGCTGTCCGGGTTCGCGCTGGCCCGGCGATGGCGGTTTGCCCTCCTCGTTCTCGTGGTGTTCCTCGTGGAGTCGAGCAACGTGCCCATCCGCTACGCGCCGGCGCCCACGTCGTCGTCGTCGGCGCGCTGGTTGGCCGGTTCCGCGGGCGTGGTCGCGGTCCTGCCTCTCGGCGAAGACGACACGGCGGCGATGCTCGACGGGACGGCGCACTGGCGTCCTCTCGTCAACGGCGATTCCGGCTTCATGCCGCGGCCGTACACGCGCGAGATGGAGCTGCTCGCCGCGCCTGCGAGTGAAGACGCGCTGCGCCTGTTGCGCGCGGTCGATGTCGCGCACTTCGTGGCGCGCGATGGTCTGGGGCTGCCCGTCGCGTTCGCGTCGGGGGAGGAGCGTGTCTACTCGGTGCCGACCGGACCGGTCGCGGTGGTGCCGGAGCCGGGCACGGCCGTGCCGACCCTGTGGACGACGGCGTCTGTCCTGGCCGACCTCGGGACGCCGCGTCCCGTCGAATCCGTCGTGTTCGAGGTCTCGGACGCGCCCTGGATGGACTCACCCGCGGTGGCGGTGTCGAGCGACGGGGTCAGCTGGACGCCGGTGGCGGCGCGCGCGAGCCTCGCGGATGCGACGATGTCGCTCCTCCGCGACCCACGGCACGGTGTCGGGGAGGTCACGTTCCCGCGCGTGACCGCGCGGTTCGTGCGGATTCCGCTTGGCGTCCCCGCGCGCGCGGGCCTGCTGCGCGTGCGCTGAGAGTCACCCGTTCCGGAACGGGTGACTCGCCGCCTCAGCTTCCCCCGAGCAAGACCTGTCGCGCGCCGGTGGCGATGTCCAGACGGACGAGCGCGCCGCGGTCGTCGATGAAGAGCGAGCCGTCATCGGGAAGCGTCTGGGATCGCCACGCGAACCACGAGGCGGCCGCCGGACGCAGGCCAGTCTCCGTCCGGATCACGCGACCCGCATTCGCATCGACGAGAACGGTATCGGAACGGCTACCGCGGCCGAGCAAGGAGAGCTCGACGGCGAGGATCCCGGGCGCCGCTTCCGTCGCACGGGCCAAGGAAAACATGGGCGCGACCTCGAGCGACCAGGACTCGATTCCCTGCGCGGAGAACAGGCGCAGGGTGACGCTCCTTCCGGACGTGACGACGGCCAGCCGCCCATCTCGCAGGAACGTGGCAAAGATACGGCCGGCCCCCCCCTCGGGAACGAGGGTCCCGAGCAGCGCGCCCGTCGTCCCATCGTGCAGGGTGAGGCTGGGGCGCAGGTCGGGGCGATGGACGACGGCCACCGTCACGGCGCCTGGTGCCCACGTCTCGCTGGGGTTGCCGCGTGTGTCGATGTGTCCGGTTGTCGCCGCCGAGCGAGCCCCAGGGTCGATGACGGCAATGTCGAGACGGCCAGGAGAGAGCGGAGCCTGACGAGGATTGAGCAGGTGGGCGCGATCGTGATCGTCGAACGCGATCGAGCTCAAACGGTCCTGCCCCGTCGCCGCCGTCGCCGCCGCCTGTGCCGATCCCAGCGCGAAGACCGTGGCCAAGGCGGGCTGGGCTACGGCCGCGTAGCGCCCATCCGGCGACAGGGCGAATCCCGTTACCGGTCCCGGCGGGATGGGGAGCGGGACATCATGCAGTGCCGGCGTGGCCTGCGCGAGATCTCCGATGGCCAGACGCGGCGTGCGGCCGAACGGATTGGAGACCCAGGCCATGCGCGTCGCGTCGGCGGTGAACTCGGGGTGGAGCGCTGAAAACGCAGGCCCGAGGCGCAGGAATCGCCCGGTGCTCGGGTCGACCAGCAGCGCCGCCGACAGGCTCTCCGGCCGCGGCCAGCGTGCGCGCCCGGTGACCACGATCCAAGAGCCTTTCGGCGCGGACCAGGCGGACAGTGCCAAACGCAGGTTCGAGGGTGCGGCGCGGCCCACCCATGTTCCCCAGGCCGCATAGGCGCATACGGCCGGTGCGAGCACCGCCCACACCGTGATGGCCATGACGCGATGGCTGCGCGCGATGTCGGCGCGGCCCTGCGCCATCTGGGCGGCGCCCGCCAGCATCACCGCAAGAGCGATGGTCCAGATCGCGAGCGACGCGTAGTCGATATGGCTGGCGTCGACGGCCAGGTCTCTCAGTCCGCGGAACGTGTGAGCGGCCAGCCAGACCAGTCCCCCCGCCATGGCGAGATCCGCCGCGAACCAGAGGCTGCGCGCCCGGTATCCGACGGCCAGGACGTTCACGATCCCGATGACGGCGATGAGCCCCGGAACCCCGATCTGCGCCCACCAGCCGCCGGCGGGGAGCCGCCAATCTCCGACCGCCGCCGACGGCGCCAGCACGATCGCGCCGGCCACGAAGGTCAGCACGAACGCGGCGAGCATCTTCCCGCCCCAGATCGACCACCACGGAACGGGCCGCGAGAAAAGGTAGCCGAGCCGTCCTTCGGCCAGGTCGCGCGCGATCACGGAGGAACCGGTCAGGACGGCGGCCGAGAAGACCATCACCACACCCAGGAGCACCCCGAGCAGCGGACGATCGCCGATCCCGAGCCAGGGGGCGAGGAACGGGACGACGGCCACGACGACGGCCAGTCCGAGCAGTCCGACCCGCTCCGAGACCTCGCGTGCGGCGATGGCCAGGAGCGCGCGCACGGCGACCCGTTCACTCATGGCACCCCTCCCGCGCTCGGGCTGGTCACGTCGGCGAAGATCCGCTCGAGGGGGAGGGCGTACCGTTCCTTGACCGCCTCCAGCGACTCGTCGAGCACCAGGCGCCCGTCGCGCAACATGCCGACGCGATCCGCGATCCCTTCGATCGCAGCCAGATCGTGGGTCGTGATGAGGACCGTAGCGCCACGATCGGCCAGCTCGCCGATGACTTCCCTGAACACCTGGTCGCGCGCGACCACGTCCAGGCCGAGCGTGGGGTCGTCGAGAATCAGGAGCTCCGGCGCGTGGCCCAACGCGAGCGCGAGCTGCACCGCGCCCTTCTGTCCCTTCGAGAGCCGCGCGAACGGCGTCTCCATGGGGATGGCGAACCGGCGGAGCCGCTCGCGCGTGGCTCCCTCGTCCCAGCGCGCGTAGAGGCGGCCGGTCAGGGCGAGGAGGCGCGAGGGAGACAGCTCCGGCGGCGCGTCCGGCTCCTCGGGTACCAGGCCGACCCGTGCCATCAGGGCCGCGCGATCGCGCCAGGCGTCGCGGCCGAAGAGGACGGCGCGGCCGGACCCCGCCCGCTGCTGCCCGATCAGGCAGCGCACCAGCGACGACTTGCCCGCGCCGTTGCGGCCGAGCAGCGCGTAGACGCAGCCGGGCGGCACGGTGAAGGAGACGTCTTCGAGGACGCGCGTCCGCCCGTAGCGGATGGAGAGATGCTCACAGGCCAGGGGCACGGCGCTCGCGCCCGCGTTCATGACGGTTCTCCTTTTCGACCGCGTGTCAGCTCGCCCCAGGCGGCGCGGAGCTCGTCGAGGGCCTCGTCGCGGCCGACCCCGAAGGTCGCGGCGACGCTCGCGAACCTCAGGGCGGCCTCGCGCAGCGCGCGCGAACGCTGTCCGCGCGACAGTGAAGGCGCACGGGTGGACACATAGGTACCGTCCCCGCGCCGCACCTCCAGCACCCCCGCGTCGGTGAGGCTCTGGTAGGCCTTGGACACGGTGGCGGGGTTGACGCGGAGATCGCGCGCGAGGTCGCGGACGGAAGGCACGGAGTCGCCTCCCGCCAGCGTCCCCGAAGCCACCAGCCGCCGCACTCCGTCTTCGATCTGGCTCCACAGGGGAACCGCGGCCGCCGGATCGACGTGAAGGCTTCGGGTCCAGGTCACTGTACTACAGTAATAATACACCGATGCAGTGGTGTCAAGCGGAATCGTCCGTCCGGGATCGCACGCGGCGCCGCGGCGGGACCCCCGCGGTATGCTGACCTCGTCATGGCCGCCGCCGACCCGCCTCCGGGGTTCCTGCAGGATCCCCCCCGCCTCACGAACACGTTCGAGGCGGACGCCGCGCTCGGCGACGTCGTCGCCAGGCTCATTCCCGCCGAACTCCACGCGCGGCTCCTCCCGGAATGGCGCGCCCTGGGAGACGCCGCCGCGGGACCGCTGGCGGCGCTGGCGCGAGAAGCGGAGGCCGATCCTCCGCGCCACGTCCCCTACGACGCGTGGGGCGCGCGCGTGGACGAGATCCGCGTCTCGCCCGCCTGGACCGCCCTCCACCGCGCGGCCGCCGAGTGGGGCCTGACCGCCGTCCCCTACGAAGGCCGCCTCGGGCCCATCGCGCGCATCCATCAGTTCGCGCTGCTCGCCTTGTACGGGCCGAGCTCCGCCGTCTACACGTGCCACCTCGCCATGACGGACGGCGCCGCCCGCACGCTGCTCGAGCACGCGGGCGCGGACCTCGCGCCGCGCGTGGTGCCCCATCTCACGAGCCGCGATCCGGACCGGCTGTGGACGAGCGGACAGTGGATGACGGAACGGACGGGGGGAAGCGACGTCTCGCGGACGGAGACGATCGCGCGGCGCGACGCGGACGGCGTCTGGCGGCTGTGGGGCACGAAGTGGTTCACGTCCGCCATCACCAGCGAGGTCGCGTTGACGCTGGCGCGGCCCGAGGGAGCGCCCGAGGGCTCGGCCGGTCTCGCCCTCTTCCTGGTCGAGCAGAGGAGGCCGGACGGAGCGCGCAACGGTATCCGGATCCTGCGCCTGAAGGACAAGCTGGGCACGCGTGCGTTGCCCACGGCGGAGCTCGCTCTCGAGGGATGCCTGGCCGAGCCCGTGGGGGAGCTGGGCCGCGGGGTCAAGAAGATCACGCCTCTCCTCAACATCACGCGGCTCCACAACGCGATCAGCGCCTGCGGGATGATGGCGCGGCCGCTCCAGGTCCTCCGCGACTACGCGCGCCGGCGCGTCGCCTTCGGCTCGCCACTCGCGCAGAAGCCGCTGCATCGCGAGACCCTCGCCTCTCTCCAGGTCGAATACGAGGCGGCCCTGGCTCTCACGTTCGATTGCGCGCGCCTCCTCGGCAGAGTGGAGTCGGGGGAGGCGAGCGCGGACGAGCGCGCGGCCCTGCGCCTGCTCACGCCCCTGGCCAAGGCGCTGACCGCGCGCCAGGCCGTGGCGTCGGCCTCGGAGGCACTGGAGGGATTCGGCGGGGCGGGCTACGTCGAGGATACGGGCCTGCCCGTCTGGTTGCGCGACGCGCAGGTGCTGCCCATCTGGGAAGGCACGACCAACGTGCTGAGCCTCGACGCGCTCCGCGCGATCGCACGCGAGGGCGTGCTCGAGCCGTGGGTCGCGCAGGCCACGCGCCGGCTGGAGACGCTCGCGACGTCACCCCTGGCCGATACGGCCCGCGAGATCCGCCGGCGGATCGACGACGTGCCGCGCGTCATGACCGCGCTGGCGGCCGCGGGACCGGACGCGGCCGAGACGGCGGCACGGAGGATCGCGCTCACCCTGGCCGGCCTGTCCGCCGCGGTCGCGCTCGCAGAGCAGGGCGCCTGGGCGCTCGCGCATGGCCGCGGCGAGCGGGCCGCCCTGGCCGCGGGCCGATGGTTGAGCGAACGTGTGACGGAGCTTCCGCCCGCGGCTGAGGCGAGCGCGCGCGTCGCGCCGAGCGCCCTGCTCAGCGGCCTGGAAGACTAGGTCCGCGATATGCTGGGCCGCGATGGCGGAATCGCGGAGCATCGAGGTCAAGCGCACGTACCTCGAGATGAAGGCACTCTCGGACCTGAAGCCGGCGCGGCCCGCGCACGCCGACGCCCGGATCGAGCGCGTCGAGGGATGCCCCGCGTCGTTCTATCGCTATCTCTACGCCGAGGTCGGCCGCGCCTACCGCTGGATGGATCGCCTGGCCTGGACCGATGGTGACATCCGCGCCCATCTCGCAAGCCCGGAAGTCTCGCTCTGGCTCCTGACCGTACGCGGCGCCCCCGCCGGCTACTTCGAGCTCAAGGCCACTCCGCAGGACGGCTCGGTCGAGATCGCGTATTTCGGCCTGCTGCCGGAGTTCATCGGGCGTGGTCTCGGCAAGCACCTGCTGACGGAAGCGGTCGAAAAGGCCTGGTCCCTCGGCGCGCGCAGGGTCTGGCTCCACACCTGCTCCCTGGACGACCCGGCGGCCCTTCCCAACTACGTCTCCCGCGGGTTCCGGCCCTTCCACGAAGAGACCTATTCCGTCCCGGACCCGAGCTAGGCTCCCTCAGAGCCAAATCCCGCCGTCTCCACCACTTGCATGTCGTCGTCCCTTCGACGACAATGGGTTGTTGCCTCCGCGGCGGACCCCCACTACCTGTTGTACTTTCCTCTTGACAGCCTTCCGCGATCGGGCGCACTATTTCGCACTCGTCACCAAGAGCGGATCGCGTCCGGGGCGACCCGGGCGAGGGATAGAACTCGGAATCGACCTTCGGAGGCGTACATGTCCACTCACCCCATCGAGAACAACAAGCCCGAGTCCCGAGCCCACAAGGGCACGACCTCCAAAGGCCTGACGTTCGCCCGTTACTTCACCAAGCCCGGAAGACATCCGTATGACGAGCTGACCTGGGAGCACCGCTCGGCGGTGATCAACGACGAGCGCGGCCAGCCCGTCTTCGAGCAGCACGGCATCGAGGTCCCGGCGACCTGGAGCCAGACCGCCACCAACATCGTGGCCTCGAAATATTTCCGCGGGCAGATGGGCTCGCCCGACCGCGAGAGCAGCGTGCGCGGCCTCATCTCGCGCGTGGTGGACACGATCACGGCCTGGGCGGAGAAGCAGGCCTACTTCGCGACCCCCGAAGACCTCGCGAACTTCTCGGACGAGCTCACGCACCTGCTCGTCCAGCAGAAGGTCGCCTTCAACAGCCCGGTCTGGTTCAACGTGGGGATCGAGCCGCACCCGCAGGCCTCCGCCTGCTTCATCAACTCCGTCAAGGACACGATGGACTCGATCCTGGGCCTGGCCAAGACGGAGGGCATGCTCTTCAAGTTCGGCTCGGGCACGGGATCGAACCTCTCGTCCATCCGCTCCTCCAAGGAGCCGTTGGCCGGCGGAGGCACCGCCTCCGGGCCCGTCTCTTTCATGCGCGGCTACGACGCCTTCGCGGGCGTCATCAAGTCCGGGGGCAAGACGCGGCGGGCCGCCAAGATGGTCATCCTCAATACCGACCATCCGGACATCACGGAGTTCATCACCTGCAAGGCGGACGAGGAGCGCAAGGCCTGGGCCCTCATCGACGCCGGCTACGACGGCGCCTTCAACGTGCGCGGGGGCGCGTACGACTCCGTGTTCTTCCAGAACGCGAACCACTCCGTGCGCGTCACCGACGAGTTCATGCGCGCCGTGCTGGACGACCGCGAGTGGCAGACGAAGAACGTGATGGGCGGCCAGGTCGCCGAGACCTACCGCGCGCGCGACCTCATGAAGATGATGGCGGACGCGGCCTGGCAGTGCGGCGATCCCGGCATGCAGTTCGACACCACCATCAACGACTGGCACACCTGCTCGAACACGGCGCGCATCAACGCCAGCAACCCGTGCTCGGAGTACATGTTCCTGGACGACACCGCCTGCAACCTGGCCTCGCTCAACCTCATGAAGTTCGTGAAGGCGGACGGCGAGTTCGACGTCGAGGCCTTCGGCGCGGCCTGCCGCACCGCCATCACGGCCCAGGAGATCCTGGTCGACAATGCGAGCTACCCGACGGTGGCCATCGACCAGAACAGCCACGACTACCGGCCCCTCGGCCTCGGCTACGCGAACCTGGGCGTGCTGCTCATGGACCGCGGGCTGCCCTACGACTCGGAGGCCGGGCGCACCTACGCGGCCGCCGTCACCTCGCTCATGCATGGCGAGGCCTACGCACAGTCCGCGCGCGTCGCGGGCGCGATGGGCCCCTTCGCCGGCTACGCCAAAAACGCGGAGCCCATGCTGCGCGTGATCGACAAGCACCGGCAGCACTCGCACATGATCGACTCCACCCAGGTGCCGCGCGAGCTGCTCTCGGCCGCGACCACCATCTGGGACGAGGCCTACAGCCTCGGCGTGCAGAACGGCTACCGCAACAGCCAGGTCACGGTGCTGGCGCCGACGGGGACCATCGGCTTCATGATGGACTGCGACACCACCGGCATCGAGCCGGACATCGCGCTCGTCAAGTACAAGAAGCTCGTGGGCGGCGGCGTGATGAAGATCGTCAACCAGTCCGTGCCCGGCGTGCTGAAGCGGATGGGGTACAGCACGGGTCAGATCGAAGACGTCATCAAGTACATCGACGAGAAGGAGATGATCGAGGGCGCGCCCCATCTCAAGAGCGAGCACCTGGCCGTCTTCGACTGCGCCTTCCCGCCCGCCAACGGCAAGCGGTCCATCCACTACATGGGCCACATCAAGATGATGGCGGCGGTGCAGCCGTTCCTCTCCGGCGCGATCTCCAAGACCGTCAACATGCCGTCGGATGCCACCCCGGAGGACATCTCGCACGCCTACGCGGAAGCCTGGCGGCTCGGCCTCAAGGCCATCGCGGTCTACCGCGACGGGTGCAAGCGCTCGCAGCCCCTCAGCACGTCCAAGGACGAGAAGGTGATGACGACGGCGATGAGCGCGGCGGCGGCGACGCCGGAAGCGCGCCCGGCCCGCAAGAAGCTGCCGGACGAGCGGCACTCGATCACGCACAAGTTCTCGATCGCCGGCCACGAGGGCTACATCACGGTCGGGATGTACGAAGACGGCAAGCCGGGCGAGATCTTCCTGGTCATGGCCAAGGAAGGCTCGACGATCTCCGGCCTCATGGACGCCTTCGCGACCTCGATCTCGATGTCGCTGCAGTACGGCGTGCCCCTGGAGACGCTGGTGGAGAAGTTCTCGCACGTGCGCTTCGAGCCCAGCGGCTTCACCAAGAACGGCGACATCCCGTACGCCAAGAGCATCACGGATTACATCTTCCGGTGGCTGGCCTCGAAGTTCCTGTCCAGCGAGCAGGCGCAGGCCGTCGGCGTGCAGGGGAACGACCACACGGCCGCCGTGGAGCCGCGCACGGGCCCGGTGACGCCGCGCCCGGCCGCGGGCACGTCGTCGTCGGTCACGTCGTCGAGCGCGAGCAGCGTGACCTTCCGCAGCCAGGCCGACGCGCCGTCATGCCACTACTGCGGCAGCATCATGACCCGCAACGGAAGCTGCTATCGCTGCTCCAACTGCGGCTCCACCAGCGGGTGCAGCTAGGCGCGACCGATGGCCCTGAGCTCCCTTCCCATCCGTTGCGATACCCGCGGGGACGAGCTGTGGAACCACTGTCGCAACAGCCTGGGCATCGCGCGCCTGCTGCATCACGAAGGCCGGCCGGAGCCGCTGGTGGCGACGGCCTGCCGGCTGGCCGTGGAGACGGCGTGCCGCACCGCCCTCGATCAGGTGGGGCTCGACTACGACGGCGACCTCGAGCTCGCCCTCGCGCGTCTGGGGGCGCCTCCCGACGTCTGGGAATTGCAACAGGGCGGGCCCGCCGCGCGGCGTCTGGCCGCGGCCGAGCGCGGCGTGGCCTGGTTCGCGTCGTACCTGCGTCACGCCGCCCCGGGGCGGTCCTGGAGCGTCTGACGCCTTGAGGAGGGGCATGGAGAAGGTCCGGCAACTCGCACACGACCTGGTCGACACCCTGAGCGACGAGGAAGTCCGTCTGCTGATCGCCTACGCCCACCAGATCCAGGAAGGGCACTTCGCCGCGCTGACCAACGGACTGGAGCAGCTCCTGGAGGAGTCGGCCTGACCTTCGCCGCCCGCGGGGCCGCGGTCCCGCGGACGGCCTTCGCTTCTCCCGCCGTCCATCTCCACCGCCGCCGTGCCCTCCATCATCTCTGCCTTTCCCTGGCCCGCCATTCGCGGGTCGTGCTGGCCGCGTCCCGCGTGGTGCGCGCCCTGGACGCGCGCGACCGGCTCTCCCGCATCGCCGCCCTCTTCACGTTCGTGTCGCAGCTCGTGGCCGGGGAGACGCTGGCGGCGGAGCTGCGCGACGGCGTGGACGTGCTCGTCCGCGTGGCGGGGCCGGAGGCGGCGCCCGCCCTGCTGCTGGCGGCGCTCCTGAAGGCGGCGGGAGAGCGCGCGTCGCTCGATTACGCGCGCGACCTCGTCTTCGTGAAGGTCGAGATCGGCCCCGCGGACGCCGCCCGCCTGCCCCCGCACGCCGCGCTCATCGTGGCGCGGCGGCGCGCGCGGCTGTACCTGCCGCTGTGGGTGCGCCACGCCCGCAGCCCGCTGGGGTTCCTGCCGCAGCAGACACGAGAAGGCCTCGCCAAGCGGCGCTTCATCGCCTGAGGCGCGCCCCCACTAGAATCCTTCGAATGTCCGCCGCCCCGCGCCGGCTCGGCGCCACGGTCGTCCTCCGCGCGCTGGCGCCGTTCGTCCTGTACGCGCTGGCGCGCGACGTCGATGCGGCGCTGGGGATCCTTTTGCACTCCACGCTGGACCTCCCTGGGTTTGTCGGCCAGGCGCTGTCTCTCTTGGACCCCGCCGACCTGGCCCGTCACGCCTCCATTTCCGTTGTGGTTGGACTCCTCGCCTGGTTCCTTTTCGCCTCTGTTCGTTTTCGCGCCGATCCCGTCTCCTTCCGTGAGGCCCTCGCCGCGACCGCCCCGTCTTTCGCCATCCTCCTCCTCCGTCCCTGCCTGACCATGCTCGCGATGGCGTCGCTCGCCCTGCGGCCCACGTATCCCTACGCCTTCACGCTGCCCGTTGCCCTCGGCCAGGACCTCGCCATCGCCGTCGACGCCGCGATCCTCGCCGCCCTCCTGGCCACCCATCTGCCGCGTCCTCGGCTACCCGCGCCCGGCGCGGTGTCGATCGCGTTCCTCGCGTTCCTCGCCTACGCGCTGCTCACTCCGGAATCGGCCCGTCGCTGGGAGGGACATCCCGGCAACGAGCCCAAGACCCTCCGCATGGCGGTGGCCCTGGGCCACGGCCTCACCCTCGACGTCGAAGGCGTGAGCGCGGGAATGGAGGTGCTGGAGACGCGGCCTCTGCTCGCGGCCGCCGCCGACGCCGTGCGCGGCTTCGCGCGCGAATCCGCGCACATGATCGTGGCGCTGGCGCACGGTCCGCAGGCCGTGGGCGCCTCCGCCATCCGCGCCACCCGCATCACGCGGCAGACCGTTCGCGGCAAGGACGGCGGCGTGTATCACGTGCTCGCGCCCGGGACCTCGCTGCTGCTGGCTCCCGCCCTTCGCCTCGACCGCGCGCTCAACCTCGCGCGCGGCACGCCGGGGCGGCTGGCCGCGACCGTCGCCTTCTGGAACCTGCTGGCGGCGGCGCTGGTGGCGGCTGTGTTCCTCCTCGCGCGCGACGGGGGAGCGGGACCGGGAATGGCGGCCGCGATCGCCGGGCTGACCGCGCTGCTGCCGCCGTCTTGTTTCTACTCGTACCAGTTCTACCCGGAGATGCTGGGAGCGCTCTTCCTGGCCGTCGCCCTGCGCGCGATCCTGCTGCGGCAACCCACGAGCGCGCGCGGCGCGTTCGCCCTCGGCCTCCTGCTCGCCTTCCTGCCCTGGCTCCACCAGAAGTTCCTGCCTGTCTGGGCCCTGCTCGCGCTGATCGCGGTGGTACGCCTCGTGGACGCGCTGGTCACCACGCGGGAGCTCATGGCCTTCGTCCTTCCCCAGGTGGTATCGCTGTACCTGACCGCCCTCTACAACTTCGCGGTCACGGGCAGCGTCCGCCCGGACGCGCTCTACCTGGCCTGGGGGCCGGCGGGCGTCAACTCCTCGCGCTGGGGACAGGGCCTCTTCGGGCTCGCCCTCGACGCGCGCTACGGCCTCCTGCCCTACGTCGCCGTCTACCTGTTCGCCCTGGGCGGCCTCGTCCTGCCCGGCCGGGCCGCCCGCGTGCTGCGCGGAGGCGCCATCCCCGTCGTCGTGTACTACCTGACCGTCGCCGCCGCCGACAACTGGAGTGGCGCCGTCTGCAACCTCGGCCGCTACGCGATGCCGGCGCTGCCGTACGCGGCGGCGCTGATCGCGCTCGCCCTCTTCGTGGCCGGTCACCGTGGCGTGACGGCCGTCTTCCTGGTGTTCGCCGCCTGGAGCGCGCTCGTCGCGCGGCTTCTCTGGAACGACCCGCACGCGGCCAACGATTGCGCGCTGCTCCTCGCCCGCAGCGCGATTGCGGACGGCAACCTCTACATCCCGAACCTGTTCATCCGTACCTGGGCGGATGGCGCACCCGGTCTGGGGATGCGGATCGTCGCGTGGACGGCCCTGGCCGCGCTTCTCGCGGCGTGGGTACGGCGCGCGGCGATGGACCGGGCCGGCGCGCGGCCGGTGGTCGCCGTCCTCGGCCTGGCCGCGGCGGTGCTCGCGGCGGCGGCCATGCTCGAACGCTGGCCCTCGGCCCGATCCGGACCGCGGTTCCCCGATGCGATCCCGGCGGGGGAGGGCGCGACCGCGTTCGTCGAGGACGCACGCGTGGACGGCGAGCGTGCGTGGGTCGATCCCGGCGCGCACGCGATCCTCCTGCGCACGCGCGACGGAAGTGGGACCCTGCGGCTGCGCGCCGAAGGCGAAGGTGTCCTGCGCGTGCCCGGCCAGATGCCCCTCACCATTCCCGCGGGCGGCCTGGAGATGGACCTTCCGCTCGAGCCCGTCATCCGTCTGCAGGGGCGGCGCGGGGCGACGGAGACACTCTGGCGCCAGCGCCTGGAGGTGGAGGCGCGGGACGCGGTCGCGCTGCGGCTGCAGGCGCTCGACCCGGCGGTCAGGTGACGCGCCGGTAGCGCGCGTCCACGAGCGACAGCAGCCCGTACGCGGTGAGCCCGAGCGCCACCACCAGCAGCAGCCAGTGCCCGCGGTCCTGCCGGCCCAGGACACGCAGCGCTCCGGCCAGGCCGCGCGCTTCGTGCGCGTTCACTTCCAGGGCCGCGCGCACCAGGAACCAGCCGATGACCGCGAAGGTCACGCCGCGCGCGACCAGGCCCGTCTGTCCGATCCGCCGCGACCAGCGCCGCGCGCCGTCCGTCATCCGCGAGAGGACGAGGTCATCCTCGAACTTGCACGAGTACGCCTTGTAGAACTGGTACAGCGCGCTGCCGATGACGGTGAGGCCCACCGCCCCCACCAGCCAGCGCCCGTTCGGCTCGTCCAGGACGCGCCCCACCCACGTGCGCACGACGTCGGAGCGGCCCTCGTGCAGGCCGACGGCGAGGCTGGCGGCGGTGAAGGCCAGCGTGGCGTGGCCGATGCCGCTGGCGATGAAGGAAGCCCGTACGGCCAGGGCGCCGACGCTCGATCCCTTCCTCTCGAGGTCGAGTCCGGCCTGGAGGAAGCGCCAGATCGCGTAGGCGGCGAGCCCGCAGGCGAGGACGGCCAGGAACGCAGTGCCCAGCGGCTGCCGCCCGACGGCGCGCAGGGCGCCATGGGGATCCGTCGCACGGCTCCCCATCCCGGCGGCGGCGCCCGCGGCCAGCAGGCCGACGAGGATGTACACCAGCCCGCGCGCGGCGAAGCCGAAGCGGGCTACGCGCTCGATCCACGCGCGATGGGCGGAGGAGGGACGCGCAGGCATACGGTGAATCCATCGTACCGTCGCCGCGGAGGCGCGCGCGGGACGGCTGGAGGTTTAGGCGGTGGCGGCGACGGCGAGCTCGTCGCGACGGAGCGCGCCGCCCCGGAAATACATCTCGATGCGCCGGATGACCTCGGCCGCCGTGATCATGTCCATGCAGCGCGGCAGGTCGCCGACGGGATCCACGCACAGCTCCTCCGGCCGGTCCTTGGAGTCGCCGTCGCCGAGGGCCCGGGTGCGCGACTTCCAGCAGCCTCCGTCGTCGCAGCAGGCCAGCGCCCCCACGGTGTGGATGAACTGATGGTGCGGATACGCGGTGAAGTGAGGGGGCTCGCGCCCGCCCGCGATGACGACGCAGGGGCGGTTCTTCGGCATGCCCGGCTTTACCTCGACGGCCGCGGCCAGGTGCATGAGCAGGCTGACCGCGGAGAGCGCGCCTTGCGCGTGGAACATCAGGCGCACGAGCTGGCGCAGCGACGTCTGGCCGCGCAGGTCGATGGTGCCGCGCAAGGCGGGATGATGATGGTTCGCCTCGCCGACCTGGACGAAGTCCACTACGCCCGCGAAGTGGTCGACGACCTCCTGGTAGCGGCGATGGTCCCACCACTTGATCGTGTAGTCGTATTTCCCGCCCGAGGCCAGCAGCCAGAAGGGCGCGCAGGGGCCCTTCTCGTCCTCGACACGCCGGAACCAGCTCTTCTCCTCCGGCGAGAGGTGGATGTCGCCCTTGAACGCGGTCGGCTTGATGCGCAGGCCGAGGCTGTCGTTGAGGTACTCGATGAACCCGTGGACGAAGTGGTACGGCGCCTGGTTGCTGCGGTGGATGAGCGGATAGTGGCATTCCACCAGTTCGACCTCGGGATCCGACTCCGAGAGCGGCGTCAGGTGCGGGTTGTAGAGCCACAGGTCCGGGCAGGACGTGCGGACATCCGTCAGGAACTCCCCGGGATGCGCGACGTGGAGGTCCCGGACGGCAGCCGTGAGCATCAGGATGTCGCCCGGGGACTGGTGGTTCCTGAGGATGAGCTTCCGCGTCACCTCAGGCTTTTCGAGCTGGACGAGCTCGAAGAGCTGGAAGATCCGCCGCCGCCGCCCCCGCCACGCGAGGAGGAGCTGGAGCTGCTCGAGCTGGAGCCGCCTCTCGACGAGGAGGACGAAGACGACGAGGCCGCCGACGAGCTCGACGACGACGAGCTGGACGAGCCCGCCGCGCTGGAGCTGGAAGAGGCCGTGCTGGAGCCGGAGCCGGGGGCGGCGGTCGAGGAGCTGGCCGTGTCGGGCCCGGCCGGGTTCGCCTCGTCGCATGCGGCCGATACGAGTCCGACGGCGAGCGTGCCGCCGGTGAGCAACTTCAGGAACTCGCGGCGCTCCTCCAGACGCGGGTCCGCGCTTCCGTCACGGTGGGCCTTGTCCTTGTGCGGCATACGTCCTCCCTGGGGTCTCGGCGCGGCGAGGGGCGCCCGTGACGTCTCATCGATAGTTCCTCGGGCAGTATAGACTCGCCATGACGCGCGTCACTGGATCGTTTGGTTCAGTCGGCCCCTGCGTCCTGCAAGATTCGCGCAAATGAGTGGAACTCCATCCGGCCCCGACGCGTCCCTAGGAGCAGTGGCGAGCGCTCCCCTGGTCGGGTTCCGCGACCTCACGGTCTCCTACGGTCCGCTGGTTGCCCTCTCCGGGGTCACGGGGGAGTTCCCGCCCGGGCCCACGGGCCTCCTCGGCCCCAACGGCGCCGGCAAGACCACCCTCCTCAAGACTCTGCTGGGCTTCCTCAAGCCGGACCAGGGATCGATGGTGGCTTTCGGCCTGGATCCCGCGACCTCGCCGCTCGAGGTGCGCCGGCGGATCGGCTACATGCCGGAGGTGGACTGCCACGTCCCGTCCATGACCGCGGCCGCCTTCGTGGCCTTCGCGGGAGAGCTCTCGGGCATGCCGCGCGACGAGGCCATCAGCCGCTCGCACGAGGTCCTCTACTACGTGGGTCTCGGCGAGGCGCGGTATCGCGCGGTGGACACGTATTCGACGGGGATGAAGCAGCGGGCCAAGCTCGCCCAGGCCCTGGTCCACGACCCGGACCTGCTGCTCCTGGACGAGCCGACGAACGGCCTCGACCCCCAGGGCCGCGAGGAGATGCTGGCCCTCATCACCGACATCTCGCGCCGCCGCCAGATGAGCCTCATCCTCTGCTCGCACCTGTTGCGCGACGTCGAGCAGGTGTGCGAGAACGTGATCGTCTTCAACCAGGGCAAGGTGGCGGCGCGCGGCCCCATCGCTGCCCTCACCGGTCCCCGGCGCAGCGTGTACGACGTCCGCATCAAGGGTGACGTCGCGGGCTTCCTGACCGACCTCAAGGATGTCGGCTGCGACTGGCGCGAGAGCGAGGACGGGTATCGCGTGTTCCTCACCGACGGCACCGGCCCCGAGCTGCTGTTCAAGACCGCGCGGGAGGCCGGGGTGCAGGTCCGCTACCTGCGCCCGGGCGCGGAGAGCCTCGAGGACGTGTTCCTGCGCGCGCTCGGCCACGAGGTGCAGGCGTAGGCCATGCCCATCTACGAGCAGACGTACCGTAGATACGAGGCCCGCGCGCCCCTGCGTACGGTGCGCTTCTGGCCGATCACGCGTGAGGCCTTGCGCCTCATCCTGGCCCGGCGTGCGTTCCTGGGGCTGCTGCTCGTGGCCTGGGGCCAGTTCCTCTTCCGCGTGATCCAGGTCTACGTGGTGACGCGGCTGCCCGAAGCGGGCCGTGTGCTGCCCATCGACGGGCGCATGTTCGGCCAGTTCCTGGCCATCCAGACCCTGTTCACCCTGCTCCTGTCGATCTTCGGCGGGGCCGGCCTCATCGCCAACGACCTGCGCACGGGCGCGATCCTCGTCTACCTGTCGCGCCCGCTGACCCGGCGCGACTACGTGCTGGGCAAGCTCGGGGTGCTGATGGCCCTGAACCTGTCGGTGACCCTGGTGCCGGGGCTGCTCCTGTACCTCATCGCGCTGGCCCTGGCCCCCGACCAGTTCGCCAAGTGGAGCCTGGCCTGGATCGGGCCCGCCGTCGTCCTGCACTCGCTGGTCACGTCCCTCGTGATGAGCCTGATCGCGCTCGCCGTGTCTTCTCTCTCGCGCAGCGCGCGCGTGGCCGGCCTCGGCTTCTTCGGGCTCGTCTTCGGCCTGGAGATCGTGCGCGGCGTGCTGCGCGCCTTGTACGACCGTCCGGAATCCGCGCTGCTCTCCGTCCAGGCCGACCTGCAGTCGCTGGGGAACGCGCTCTTCGGGATCACGGACCGCGCCTTCCAGCTGCCCTGGGCCTATCCCGCGCTCGTCCTCACCGCGGTCTCGCTCGCGTGCCTGGCCATCCTGCGCGCGCGCGTGCGCGCGGTGGAGATCGTGCGATGACGGCGACGCTGGAGTTCGTCCGCGCCTCGCGCTGGTACGGTCCCGTGATCGCGCTCAACGACGTGACCACCACCGTGGGACCGGGCGTGACGGGGCTGCTCGGACCCAACGGGGCGGGCAAGTCCACGTTCCTCAAGCTGGCCGCGGGCCAGCTCGCGCCCAGCCAGGGCGAGGTGCGGGTGCTGGGCAAGCGGGCCTGGGGCTCGCCGGAGCTCTTCCATCGCGTCGGCGTCTGCCCGGAGCCGGACGCGTTCTGGGAGGGGCTCACCGGCCTCCAGTTCCTGATGGCCCTGCTGCGCCTCACCGGGTTCGACGACGCCGAGTGCCGGGGCCGCGCGGACCAGGCGCTGGAGCAGGTGGCGCTGACGGAAGCGCGCGACCGCAAGATCGGCGGGTACAGCAAGGGCATGCGCCAGCGCATCAAGATGGCGCAGTCGCTGGCCCACGATCCGCAGGTGCTCCTTCTCGACGAGCCCCTCAGCGGGATGGATCCCGTGAACCGGCGGCGGGTCGTGGACCTCGTGAAGAAGCTGGGCCGCGAGGGCCGCACCGTCCTCGTGTCCAGCCACATCCTGCACGAGGTCGAGGCCATGACCCGGCGCGTCCTCCTCATCCACAACGGCCGCATCCTGGCCGAAGGGGACGTGCGCGAGATCCGCGATCTCATGGACGAGCACCCGCACACCGTCGCCCTGCGTGCCCGTGATCCGCGCGCGCTGGCGCGGGCGGTGGTGGGCTCGCCCCACGTGCTGTCGCTCACCTTCGGCGCGGAGGGGGAGTGGGTGACGGTGCAGACGGCGCGGCCGGACGAGTTCTACTCCTCGGTGGTGGATGCGGCGGTGGAGGCGGGCGTCAGCGAGATGTATTCGCCGGACGAGAACCTCGAGTCCGTCTTCAAGTACCTGGTGGCGCGATGAGCGCAACCGCTCCTCGCCTGACGCCGGACGCGCCGCCTCCGTCGGCGCCCGTGGCGGGCGGCCGCGACCTGAGCCGGCCCGTGCCTTTCCTCCGCGCCGCCAAGGCCGTGTTCGACCTCTCGTTGGAAGGCATGGTCTGGAGCCGGCGCAGCCTCCTGATGGTCGCCCTTCTCTTCGGTCCGGCGTTGCTGGCCGTGGCCGTCCGGATCGCCCTGACCCGCCTGCCGCCGAGAGTGAGTGCTTTCGACCTGTACGGCCTGATGATCGCGTTCGTCTACGTCCGCAACGCGCTGCCCCTGGCCGCGCTCTTCTACGCGACGGCGCTGATCTCGGACGAGGTGGAGGGCAAGACCCTCACGTACTTCCTGACACGGCCCATCCAGCGCGTCGCCGTGCTGGCGGGGAAGTTCGCGTCCTACCTGGTCACGACGCTGACTCTCGCGTTGCCCGCGGTGGTGATCACGTTCTTCGTGCTGAACACGATCCGCGGGTGGTCCGGCATCGGCGCCCTCGTGCCCGAGCTGTTCCGGGACATGGGCGTGATGATCCTGACCCTCGTCGTGTACGGCGCCTTCTTCACGCTGATGGGGGTGCTGCTGCGCCGGCCCGTGATCCCGGGGCTCTTGTTCCTCTTCGTGTGGGAGCTTCTGGCGAACGCACCCGGTTACCTGCCGCGTTTCACGATCACCGCCTACCTGCGCTCGCTCATCCACCACCGCCCGCCGGACGAGGGGCTGGCCGAGATCTTTGCCCAGGTCCTGCCGACCGCCTTGTGCCTGCAGGCGGTGGGGGCGATGATCGTGGTGTTCCTCGCGGGGGCGGCCTGGATCTTTTCCCAACGCGAGTACGTACTCGATCAATAGGGGAGGTCTGTCATGACGCGAAGCCGTCTGGTCGTGCTCGGCTCGACCGTGGTCGTGGCTGCGGGAGCCATGGCGGCGCTGGGCGCCCTGTACCTGGATCCGGCGCGCGCCGCCGTCGGTCCTCTGCCTCCCCAGGCCCTTTCCCTCCCCGCCGGTACCCGCTACGTGATGGGCCTCGACGTGAAGCGGTTCGTCGCCAGCCCGCTCTACACCAAATACGCCGCGGCCCGGACCGCGAACCGGCCGCAGGCCTTCGCGGAGCTCGAGGAGAAGACGGGCCTCAACCCGGAGCGGGACCTCGATCAGGTCTACATCGCGGGCACCCAGGCCGGCGTTCCGGGGAGGGGCGGCGACGCGCTGGTGGTCGTGACGGGCCGCTTCGACCGGGCCAAGGTCGCACGCGCGATCGAGACGGAAAGGAAAGGCGTCACGTCGAAGAACGTCTCCGGCACCGTGGTCTACCTGTTCGACGAGAACAGCGCCGGCAAGGGTACGGGAGCCACCGCGTTCCTGGACGACAACACGCTCGTGATGGGGACGCAGGCCAGCGTCGAGCAGACCGTCATCGCGCGCGCCAAGGGCGAGGCCCCGCTGCGCGACAACGCGGCCCTCCTCGCGCTGCTCGAGGGCGTCAAGCCGGGATCGACTTTCTGGATGGTCGGCGACAAGACCCTCCTCAGCAACATGCCGAAGGCGATCCCGGGGCCGGGCGGTCCGGGCACCAGCCAGAGCATCGAGCTGCCCGCGCTCAAGAGCCTGACCGTCACCGGCGACCTGGAGCCGCAGGTCACCCTGGATATCACGGGCGAGGCCGCGGACGAGCCGGCGGCGAAGAACCTGGCCGACGTCGTGCGCGGCTTCGTGGCCCTGGCGTCGCTGCAGGCCAACCAGAAGCCGGAGCTCAAGCAGCTCGCGTCCGCGATCAGCGTGACCACGGAGGCTTCGCGCGTCCACGTCGCCGCGCGCGTGCCCTACGAGGTGATCGACTCGCTGCAGCCCAAGCGGGCGTCGTCCGCCGCTCCTCCGAACGCCCAGTAGCCCGTAGTCGCTGAACAGACGGAGACGGGCACGGAGACGGGGAACGAGCGGATCTCGTCTCCCTCTCCCTCTCCGTTCCCGTGCGTTTAGCCCTTCCTAATACGCGAACCGGATCTCGATCCGCGCGCGCTTGAGGTAGTCGTCCCGGTCCACTTCGAGCGGGCTGTCCTTGAACTTCTGGAGCTGCCCGATGAGGTGGCTCGAGGCGCGGTCGCTCATGCGGAACGCCAGGTCCAGCCGGTGGCCGCTCCAGCCCGTACCCCAGATGAAATCGTCGGTCGAGTAGGCGGCCAAAGTCGCATCCTTGTCCACGGTCGCGTAGGTGTACTCGAGGCTGCCGCGTGCGGTCTGGGTGGAGCCGAGGATCATCGCGAGCCACAGCCCGCGGTTGTCCGTGTCCACCGCCGTGTTCCAGCTGTAGTCGGCGACCAGCGTGGTCGTCACACGCCCCTCGCCGTGGTACCGGGCCACGAAGTCGAGCACCTCGTAGGGCCGTACGAGCACGCCTCCGACCCGCGTGTTCTGCCGCCGCAGGGGCGTGTCCACGAAGCGGAGGTCGTCGAACTTCAGGTAGGAGCCCACGAGCTCGACGCGGTCCTTCGCGCCCGCGGAGAACGTGACCGTGGCCGACCCGATCCAGATGACGTCGCGGTCCGAGAAGTCGAACGCGCCCTCCTGCGGGAGGACGTGGCTGCCGCGGCTGTAGACGCCGGTGACGGCGAATTTCTGTATGGCCCCGAAAGACCCGAAGTCGACCGTGGCCGAGCCCCCCTGCACGCGCAGGTCGCGGTCCCAGATCATCTCCGTGAAGCGGACGGGCATGAAGAAGCGGCCGCCCTGCGCGCTGAGGAGGTGGAACGGGCTCAGCTTCACCCAGGCCAGGTCCAGGCGGGCGTCCTTGTAGATGAAGTTGTCGCGCAGCAGAGGGAGCGTCGTCTGCCCCGGCGGGATGTCGTTGTTGTGCTCGGAGCTGTAGATGAAGTCGCCGCCCGCGCCGATCTGGAACACCTTCGACGTGAACTCGGCGCGTGGCCTCGCTCGATAGACCCGCCGGTTGTCGCTGACGAACGTGGTCTGGTCCGTCCATTCCTGCCGGGTGAAGGCTTCGATGTGGAACGCGCTGGCGGACTTCTGCTGTTGGTAGACGGGGGCGGAGTCCTGGGCGCCCGCGGCGGTGGCCACGGCCAGGAGCACCGGAACGGACAGGGAACGGAGCATGTCACCTCGCGATGGGCCCCCGTCCGGGCGGGACGCTCCGGCAGTCTAGCAGCGGGGTACGCTGGGCCAGTTCCGGTCTAGCATCGCGAAATGAGCGGTTTCACGGGGGCGGACGTCCTCGTCGTCTTCGTCCGCGAGCCGAAGCCCGGTGCGGTCAAGTCCCGGCTGGCCGCACGCATCGGGCCGGACGGCGCGGCCGCCGTCTACCGCGTCCTGGCCGAAGAACTGGTGCGGCGGACGACGCCACATCGCGACGAATACGACCGCGTGCTCGCCTTCGATCCGCCGTCGGGGGGAGCGGCCGTCGGCGACTGGCTGGGAGTGGAGACCAGCCTCCTCCTGCCCCAGTCGTCCGGGGACATCGGGATGCGCATGGAGCGCGCGTTCGCGGAGCTCTTCGCGCGCGGCGCGCGGCGCATCGCCCTCGTGGGCACGGACGTGCCCGCGCTCGGGCGGGAGGACGTCCGTGATGCGCTGGAGAGCCTGGACGACCACGACATGGCAATCGGTCCGGCTACCGACGGCGGGTACTACCTGATCGCGCTGAAGGGACCGCAACCGGAGTTGTTCGAAGGAATCGGTTGGAGCGGTCCCACGGTCCTGGCGGACACCCTCGACCGCGCGTCGCGTCTCGATCTCAGCGTCAGCGTCCTGCGGACGATCGGCGACGTGGACACCGTCGAGGACCTGGCCGCGGAGTGGCCGCGGATCCGGGCGCTATTCGACGCAGAGACGCGCGGGGCGATCGAGCGGAGGCTGCGGCCTATCTGAGCCCGTTCGGGCGCCGGTGGATCAGGGCCAGGAACTCGTCGCGCGTCTGCTGCTGCTCGCGGAAGGCCCCGAGCATGCACGAGGTCACAGCCACCGAGTTCTGCTTCTCCACGCCGCGCATCATCATGCAGAAGTGCTCGGCCTCCACGATGACGCCGACCCCGCGTGGCTTGACCGTCTTCTGGATGGCCTCCGCGATCTCCACGGTCAGACGCTCCTGGACCTGCAGCCGCCGCGCGTAGATGTCCACGAGGCGCGGGATCTTCGAGAGTCCGACGACCTTCCCGTTGGGCAGGTAGGCCACGTGGGCCTTGCCGTGGAAAGGCAGGAGGTGGTGCTCGCACAGGGAGTAGAGGTCGATGTCCTTCACCACCACCATCTCGTCGTAGGTGACGGTGAAGAGCGCGGCGTTGAGGATCTCGCACGGGTCCTGCTCGTAGCCGCGGGTGAGGAACTTCAGCGCCTTCTCGACCCGCTCGGGGGTCTTGACCAGTCCCTCGCGGCTCGGGTCTTCGCCCACGCCCGCGAGGATGTCGCGCACCAGGGGAGCGATGTCGGGACGCTTCGCGCTCTTCGCCATCGCTACTTGACTCGCAGGGAGACGCGCTGGGGGGTGGCCAGGCGAGTGGGGACCTTCGTCACCGCGCAGGAGCGGCAGATGGCCTCGCCCGCAAACGGATCGGACCAGGTGCGGTTGCGATGCGCGGCCCGCAGCCGGTCGAAGTTCGCGCTGGCCCAGGTCTCCTTCAGCGACTTCATGAGCGGGTAATTCGGGACTCGAACCACCGGGCCTCCGTCGATCTCCAGCGTGAACCCCTGGCAGCAGGGCATGGTGTGCCGGCCGTCCCAGGTCACCACCATGCGCCGGAACGGATCCGAGCACTGGAACTCGTCCGCGGCCATCTGGCGCCAGTGCGCGGCCTTCCAATGGTGCTCGGTGCCCGCGGGGAAGTAGCACTCCGAGATCGACATCCAGTCCACGCCCATCTTGCCACGCCAGAACTCTTCCATGCGTCCGCTGTCCACGGCTTCCGCGTTGATGTGGGTGCGGACGACGGAGGCACGGATGCGGCAATCGGGCGCGCCCTTGCCCTGGGCGCGGGCCTGGACGGCGGAGCGCACGGAGTTGAGCAGGATCTCCCAGCTCCCGCCCACGCGCTGCTTCAGGTACATCTCGGGGTCACAGCCGTCCACCGAGAACATGAGGTCGGTGATCCCGGCGTCCACGAGCTGCGCGAAGAGCTCCGGGTTCTTGCGCGCCCCCCCGTTGCCGTTGGTGTTCATCATGATGTCGGGGAAGCCTAAGCTCGCCGCCTCGCGCACGAACGACACGATGCGCGGGTGCAGCGAGGGCTCTCCCCGGTAGTTGAGCTTGATCGAGCTGACCCCCATGTCCGCGCACTGCTGGAGGAGCCGGCCGTAGAGGACGGGGTCCATGTAGCCGCGCTGGTAGGTGTGCTCGTCGAACCCCTGCGTCCGGATGTGCTCGTGCGTCCAGATCTGGCAGAACCCCTGGGGGTCCTCTTCCGAGCTGCCGCAGCGCAGGTCGCAGACGGCGACCGTCTCCAGGTCGACGTGGACTGGGTGATCGGAGGCGTCCAGGTCCGCCTCGCGCCGATCCCACTCGCGCCGGTAGGCCTGATACCGCTCGGAGCGCGTGGGCGCCTGGCCCAGCACGCGGAACGTCGGGTCCTTGCTCATCGAACAGGTAAGTGTAACGCAGGGCTGCGTTTCGCCGTGAGCGGACGGCGGGAGGGGCCAGTCCGGCGTGTTACCATCCACGACTCGGGCGGCCCAGCGGCCGGCGAGCAGCGAGTGGCCGACCAGCAGCGAGCGGCGACTTCACGTCGCCGCGAGCGAGTGGGGGGGTAGCCCGAAGGGCGTAGGGGGGTCCGTTCGTGGTGTGGACCCCCCTGAAAGAGTCTATGGAAGGTCAGAAGGTCGGGAAATATCTCATCGTCGCCAAGATCGGCTCCGGGGCCATGGGCGACGTGTATCGCGCCCACGACGCGAAGCTCAACCGCGACGTCGCGGTCAAGACGATGGCCGAGCTGTACGCCTCCGACGATCAGCTCGTGCAGCGCTTCCAGCGCGAGGCACAATCCGCCGCCGCCCTGAACCATCCCAACGTCGTCACCGTCTTCGAGTTCGGCAGCGAGCAGGGCAAGTTCTACCTGGCCATGGAGCTGCTCGACGGGGCCGATCTCAAGGAATTGATCGCGTCGCGGAGCCTCAACGACCTCTGGGACAAGCTCGACGTGATGGAGCAGATCGCGGAAGGATTGGCCTACGCCCACAAGCAGGGCGTCGTCCACCGCGACCTCAAGCCCGCGAACATCCGGGTCTTGCCCAACGGCCGCGTCAAGATCATGGACTTCGGCCTGGCCCGCATCGGCAGCTCGGACATGACGCGCGCGGGCATGGTCATGGGCACGCCGAACTACATGTCGCCCGAGCAGGTGCGGGGCACCAAGGCCGACGCGCGCTCCGACATCTTCTCCCTGGGCGCCGTCTTCTACGAGCTGCTCTCGGGCAAGAAGGCGTTCAACGCCGACTCGATGCACACGATCCTCTACAAGGTCCTGGAGGAGGAACCGGAGCCCGTTCGCACCTACGTGCCCGGACTTCCCGCTCCGTTCGTGGCCTTCATCGAGCGCTGCCTGGCCAAGGATCCGGCCAACCGCTACCAGGACGCGGGCGGGATGCGTGACGCCCTGCGCAAGGTGCGGGAGGCGCTGGCCTCGGGAGAGTACTCGCTGGGCGGAGAGGCGGGCACCCTCGCCGACGGCGTCATCGATCCCAGCGCGCCGACGGTGATGGCTCCGGGCACGGTGATGGCTCCGCACGCGGCGGAGCGGGCCGCGACCAGCGGCGCCGCCGCCCTCGACCTCAGTCGTGCGGCGACGCCCGCGGCGGACACGCTGAAGGGGAACGCGAAGACGCTGAGCGGACGCTCGCGCACGCGCATGAGCCCGCCCGCGGCCGCCCCGATGGAAGAGGAGGCGCGCTCGCGCTGGCCCGTGTACGCGGGCGCGGGGGCGGTGGCCCTGATGCTCGTGGCGGGCGCGGTGGTTGCGCTCAAGGACCGCGGCACGCCGGTGCCCACGCCCCCGCCGGCCGATGCCACGGCCCAGGTGGGCGCCCTCAAGGAGGCCCTGGTCGGCAACCAGGTGGAGCTGGCGCGCGTCGACCTCCAGAACAAGGACTACAAGGCCGCGGCCGGCCGTGCGGAACGTGCGCTCGCCCTGGACCCGTCGAGCGCGGAGGCGCGCCAGGTGCTGGAGCAGGCGCAGCGGACGGGGGCGGAGCTGGAGGCGGTGGCCCTGGAGGCGCGCAAGGCCTTCGATGCCGGCGACACCGACCACGCGACGCGCGCGCTGGCGCGCGTGCTGGCCCTCGATCCGCGCCATCCCGTGGCCGGTGAGCTGACGGCCGCGCTCAACGTGCATTTCCGCAAGCAGGCGGAGGACGCGCGGCGGATGGCCGAGGATTCGAAGCGCGACGCCGAGCCGTTCCGTTCCGCCGCCCCCGACGGGTTCGCACAGGCGGATCGCGCCGGGCGCGACGCGGCCGCCCTCCTGCGGAAAGACGAGTTCGCGGTGGCCACGCAGAAGTTCCTCGAGTCGCGTGACGGGTACGAGCGCGCCCGCCGCACCGCGGAAGCGGCGCAGCGCGCGGCCGCGGCCGCCGCGGCCCGGGCAGCGGCGGCGCCGCCGTCCACGCTGGTCGCGCGCAACGTGCCTCCGCCGCCGGTCACGCTGCCACCCGTGAACGGGCCGGCGGCCACCGTGCCCGCGCCCACGCTTCCCGCCGTGCCGACGCCGGTCGCGGCGGGGGCGGAGCCCGCGATCCGCAAGGTGATCGCCGACTACGGCCGCGCCATCGAAGGCAAGGACATCGCGCTCTTCAAGGCGGTGAAGCCGAACCTGACGCCGGACGAGGAGAAGCGGCTCCAGGAGTCCTTCAAGGCGATCAAGTCGCAGCAGGTCGGCATCACCATCGAGGTGGTTCAGGTGGATGGAGCCCAGGCCACGGTGAAGGTGACCCGCCAGGACGTCATCAACGGGAACAAGGTGAAGGCCGTCCAGCAGGTCTTCCGCCTGGCCCAGTCCGGCGGGACCTGGTCGATCCAGGCGATCGGAGTGCAGTAAGGGCACGTAGAGCACGGCAGTGCCGCGCAGCGGCGGCGACGTGCGAGGGGGGTTTCAGGGGGGGTCGCGAACGCCCACCTCGCGATGCGTGAGTGCCCCCCCTGACTAAGTAAGATCACGGCAGTGCCGCGCAGCGGCGGCGACGTGCGAGGGGGGTTTCAGGGGGGGTCGTACCCACACATCACGATGGTGGGCACAGTGCGAACGCCCACCTCGCGATGCGTGAGTGCCCCCCCTGACTTTAGAAGCTGTAGTCGATCCCGAACGTCGGGATGACCTTGTCCTGCAGGCCGGAGCTCCCGATCGCGAAGAGCACGTTCCCCACCAGCAGCAGCCGGCCGACCGGGTTGATCTTGAGGCCGGCCGAGCCCAGGTAGACGCCCAGGTTGCCTTGCTCCGCCACCGGGGTGAGGCGCGAGGTCTCCTTCACGGCGGGGTCCGTGCGGAAGACATAGCGGAACGTCTGCGGCTCGGTGACGACACGGTTCGCGTCGAGCAGCGTGCGTCCGAGGAAGTCGGCGGTGAGGGTGACGCGGCGATGCAAGGCGGCGTCGAAGCCGGCCGAGTAGGCGAGCTCGTCCGGCAGCTCGCCGGTGAAGGAAGAACCGCCGCTGGACAGCGTGTAGCCGGCGCTGGCCCGGGGCGAGAAGTGCTTTCCGGGCAGCGCCCCGACCAGGTACATCTTGACCTGGTGGGCGCCGGAGCCGAGGAGGTCCTCTTCCTTGCCGGTGGGCAGCCGCCAGTCCACGGCCGCGGCCAGTCCGAGCGAGTCGCCGCGCAGGAAGTTGTACTTCCCGCGGATGACCATGTCGCCGATGCCCTCCGCGGAGCCGCTTTCCAGGAAGTCGCTCTCGTCCGTGCCGTTGGGAAACGCGTGCACGACGAAGGGATCGGGCTGCGTCGCCAGGTGCTGGATGGTGCCGTGGATGCGCGCGGTCAGGTCGAGACGCTGGTAGGGCACGGCGACGCCGAGGTCGAAGTGATCGGTGACCCCGTAGTTCGCGTAGAGCACCGACGTCTCGTTCTGCAGGTCCACGAACAGGTCGGCGTCGATGATGTCGCCCTCGAACCAGGGGTTGAGGTTGCTGTGGTCCCCGTCCGTGTCCTGGTGGGTGAGGAAGAGGTGCAGGTCGCCGTTGCTCAGGCTCTGGCCCTCGAAGCGGTCGTAGTTCGCCTTCGTGTAGTTGATCCCGAAGCTCAGCTTCCGCTTGCCCGCGGTGATGGGGCGCTCGGCGAAGATCGGGCCGAAGGTGTCCGTGCTGCGATTGAAGACGCCGAGGGCGCCGTCGAAGGTGTACGTGAAACCCGCGGACGAGGACCCGAGCGGGAACGTCGAGAGCTGGGTGGCGATGCCGCGGTTGAGCTCCGTCAGCGTCGCTTGCGCGTTGGGCTGCGACCCGAAGTGGGCGGCGTGGTTGAAGGGGTCGGGCGCGGCGCGCAGGATGACGGGGTTCGTGGGCGCGAAGAACCGCAGGAGGAGCCCGGCCAGCCCGTCCGTGTCGTCGGCGCGCGCGCCGGGGGCGAGAAGAAGGAAGACGAGGGCGAACCAGGAGCGGCGGATCATCATGGAGGACCTCCAGAGGCGTCGACGGTCGTGGAGTATACGAGCGGAGGGCAAAGGGCGGGTGTGACCGGGCTCAGCGCGCGGTGCGGAGCGCGCGCTCGAACCGTTCGCGCGCGGTGAGGAACCGCCGCGCGGCGGACGCGAACCGGCCCGCCTTGTAGTCGGCCTCGCCCTGGCGCGCCAGCTCCGTGCCGTCCTTGAACGTGTCGAGGGTGGTGGCGGGCTTCGAGCCTTCGGCGGCCTGGCGCGCCCCGGTCATGGCCCGGCGCGCCTCGTCCGCGCGCCCCTGGAAAGACGATTCGAGCTTGGTCACGACTTCGTCCGCCGCGGTATTTAGGGGCTCGAGGCCGAGGAGGGTCCAGAGGGCGTCGGCGGCCTGGGCGTCGTCACCCGCCACCGCGGCCTTGCGCGCCGCCGCCGCCGCCTGATCCGCCCGGTCGGCCGTGGCCTTGGCGGTGGTGAAGATCTGCTGGGCGTCCTTGTTGGCGGGGTCGATCTTCAGCGCGCGCTCGGCCTGGCGCATGGCATCGCGGAAATCGCCGGCGTCGGCGCGACGGCGGGCCAGCTCGACCTGCGAGCGGGCGAGCTCCTGGGCCAGGCCGTCCACCTGCGCCGGCCGCGTCGTAGGCGGCGGCGGAGTGGCGGCGGGGGTGGACTGCTTCGCGACGATCATCGCGCCTCCGGCCAAAGCGGCCAGGAGGAGGACGCCTCCGATGACGAGGGGAGCCTTGGAGGCGGGCGCGGGCGCCGGCCGGGGCTGCGAGCGGCTGCCCGAAGCCGAGGCCCCGCGCACCGCGCCCGGGCCGGGACCCGAGCGCGAAGCGGAGGTCGAGCGTGAGGAGGAGGCCTCGCCGCTGCGCGCGGGAGCGCCCGCGGCCAGAGGGGCGAGGTCGGGCAGCGCCTTCTCGCCCTGGCCGGCCGCCACCGCCTGCATGGCGCGGTGCAGCGCGGACCGGAACTCGCTCGCGTTCTGGAAGCGCTGCCCCGCGTCCTTGGCCATCGCGCGCTCGACGACCTGGGCCAGGACGGGCGGGATGCCCGGCGTGAGGTCGTGGACCGCCGGCGGCTCTTCCTGCATGACCTTGAAGAGCACCGAGTGCATGGAGTCGGCGTCGAAGGGCTTGCGATAGGTGAGCAGCTCGTAGAACACGCAGCCCAGCGCGAAGACGTCCGAGCGGGCGTCCGCGCGCTCGCCGCGCACCTGCTCGGGGGACATGTAGTGGGGCGTGCCCATCACCATCCCGACCCGCGTCATCTCCGACCCGCCCAGCCGGGCCAGGCCGAAGTCCATGATCTTGGCCTGCCCGTTGCTCAGGAGGTGGACGTTGGCGGGCTTGAGGTCGCGGTGCACGATGTCGTGGGCGTGCGCGAACGCGAGACCTTCGGCGATCTGGTCCACGATCGACAGCTTCTCGTCGAGGGAGAGAGGCGCGCGGCGGGCGATGGCCTGCTTCATGTCGGAGCCGTCGAGCAGCTCCATGGCCATGTAGATCTTGCCCTGCTCCTCGCCGTAGTCGAAGACGGTGATGATGTTCGGGTGGTTGAGGCGCGCCGCGGACTGCGCCTCGCGCTCGAAACGCTTGCGCAACGTGTCGTCCGCGCCGAGCTCCGCCGAGATCGTCTTGACGGCCACGAAACGATTGAGGACGGGGTCGTGGGCCTTGTAGACCTCGCCCATGGCCCCCTCCCCGATCTTTTCGAGGATCTTGTACTTGCCGATCTGCTCGATCATGGGGCCGGCGCATCATAGCATCGGCTCGCCTCCCGCCTTGGACCCCGGCTGTCACGTCCCTAACGCACGATCGCTCCACACACAGCCTGTGCCACGCCGTGCGGGGTAAGGGGTGACGGTGGGGAGGAGGACGTGAGGCAGCAGTTGGTGTTGCGGCGCGAGGACACCGAGGGCGCTCTCCTTTCCGTGCTCAAGGCGCTCGAGATCGAGCGCACCCTCGGGGCGGAGCCGGTACTGGCCGCGCTCCGCCGCTATCCGGCGCGGGAAGCGCGGCACGCCGACTTTCCGGACGATCTCGATCCGCGGCTGCGCGACGTACTCGGCCGGCGCGGCGTCGAGCGTCCGTACACGCATCAGCGCGAGGCCTACGACGCCGCCCGCGCCGGACGCGACGCGGTCGTGGTCACGCCCACCGCCTCCGGCAAGACGCTCTGCTACAACCTGCCCGTCCTGGACACGATCCTCAAGGACCCGGACGCGCGCGCCCTGTACCTCTTCCCGACCAAGGCCCTGGCCCAGGACCAGCTGGCCGAGCTGTACGGCCTCATCGAGACGCTGGGCGCGGACATCGGGACCTTCACCTACGACGGCGACACGCCCCAGGACGCGCGCAAGGCCATCCGGGCCCGCGCCCACATCGTGGTCACGAACCCGGACATGCTCCACAAGGGCATCCTGCCCCACCACACCAAGTGGGTGAAGCTGTTCGAGAACCTGCGCTACGTGATCGTGGACGAGCTGCACACCCACCGCGGCGTGTACGGCTCGCACGTGGCCAACATCTTCCGGCGCCTGCGCCGCCTCTGCGAGTTCTACGGCTCGCGGCCCCAGTTCCTCTGCTCGTCCGCGACCATCGGCAACCCGAAGGAGCTGGCGGAGGCCCTCACCGGCCGCGAGATGACGCTGATCGACCAGAGCGGCGCCCCCCGCGGCGAGCGCTACTTCGCGCTCTACAACCCGCCGGTGGTGAACCGCCAGCTCGGCATCCGGCGCTCCGCGCTGGGCTGCGCGCGGGACGTCGCCCTCTCGTTCCTGAAGAAGGGCCTGCAGACGATCGTGTTCGCGCCCTCGCGTCTCTCGACGGAGGTGCTCGTCACCTACCTGAAGGACGCGCTGGAGACGCGGCCGGGCTCCGACGGCGTGATCCGCGGGTATCGCGGCGGCTACCTGCCTCTCAAGCGGCGCGAGATCGAGCGGGGGCTGCGTGATGGCTCCGTGCTCGGCGTCGTCTCCACCAACGCCCTCGAGCTCGGGATCGACATCGGCAGCCTCGACGCGGCCGTGCTCCTCGGCTATCCGGGCAGCGTGGCCTCCGCCTGGCAGCAGGCGGGCCGCGCCGGGCGCCGGCAGGGCTCGTCGGTGGCGGTGCTGGTGGCGAACTCGACTCCCCTCAACCAGTTCATCGCCAAACATCCCGACTACTTCTTCGACGCCCCCGTCGAGCAGGCCCGCATCAACGCGGAGAACCTGCACATCCTGGTCAGCCACATCAAGTGCGCGGCCTTCGAGCTGCCCTTCACGGCCGGAGAGAGCTTCGGCCGCGAGAGCCTGGAAGAGATCCTCGGCTACCTGGAGGAGGAGCGGCTCGTCCACCGCGCGGGCGACCGCTGGCACTGGACGTCCGAGAGCTATCCCGCGGACGCGGTGAGCCTGCGCAGCGTGTCATCCGACAACTTCGTGGTCCAGGACATCACGCGCGAGCCGCGCATCATCGCGGAGGTGGACTTCGACTCCGCCCCCTCCACCCTGCACGAGAAGGCGGTGTACATCCTCGAGGGCCGCACGTTCTTCGTCGAGAAATACGACCACGAGGAGCGCCGGGCCCACGTGCGCGAGGCGGAGGTGGACTACTACACCGACGCCATCACCTACACGAAGGTGAAGATCCTCGACCGCTTCGCGGAGGAGCCTGCGCAGCAGGCGCGGCGCAGCCACGGCGAGGTCCACGTCACGTCGCAGGTGGTCGGGTTCAAGAAGATCAAGTTCTACACGAACGAAAACGTCGGCTCGGGCGAGCTGGCCATGCCCGAGAACGAGATGCACACGACGGCGTATTGGCTGACCCTGCCCCGCGCGCTGATGGCGTCGCTGCCGTACTCCGGCGAGGAGCGGCGGGACGGCGTGGTGGCGCTGGCCTACACGGTGGGCCAGCTGGCCGCGCTGTTCCTCATGTGCGACCGGCACGACATCGGGGTGGCCCTGGGCGACAACGGCCAGGGCGAGGCCGTGCACGCGCGCGGCCTGCGCCCGGCGGGCACGGCCCTGGCCGAGCGCCCGCGTCCCGGCGACGACTACGAGCCGCACATCTTCGTCTACGACAACTACCCGGGCGGCATCGGCCTGAGCGAGCCGCTCTACCGGCTGCACGACCGGCTGGTGCGGGAGAGCGAGGCGCTCATCGCCGCCTGCGCCTGCTCCGACGGCTGCCCGTCGTGCGTGGGACCGGTCGGCGAGGTGGGCAGCCGCGGGAAGGAGGTCGCGCTCGCCATCCTGCAGGCGGTGCGCGGCGAGACCGTCTTCGACAGGAAGGAAGCGACCCCCATCGCGCGATGAGCCGCGTCTCCACCCGGGTGTCGTGCGGCTTCCTCTCGCTCCTGCTGGCTTCTGCCCCGGCGCTCGCGGCCGCTCCGCCGCGCGTGCGTGCGGTCGTGCTGGGGATCGCGCAGGACGGCGGCGTCCCGCACATCGGCTGCACCCAGACCCTCTGCGTGCGCGCGCGGCGAGACCCCGCGCGCCGCGAGCGGGTGGCCTGCCTGGGCCTGATCGACGATAGCGCGGGCGCGCGCTTCCTCGTCGACGCCACGCCCGACCTGCCGTCCCAGCTCGACTCCCTCAACCAGGGCCGGACCCTGGCCGACCCGCGGCGGCCCCTGGACGGGATCCTCCTGACGCACGCCCACATCGGCCACTACACCGGCCTCATGTACCTGGGCCGTGAAGCGCTGGGGGCGCGAGCGGTGCCCGTGTACGCCACGTCCCGCGTGGCCGCCCTGCTGCGGACGAGCGGACCCTGGAGCCAGCTCGTGGCCCTGGGCCAGATCGAGCTGCGCGAGATCGAGCCCGGCCGCGAGGTGGCGCTCACTCCGTCTCTCGCGGTGACACCCGTCCGCGTGCCCCATCGCGACGAGCTGAGCGACACCGTCGGCTACCTCGTACGCGGCCGGGGGCGGTCCCTGCTCTACATACCCGACATCGACAAATGGGAGAAGTGGGACCGCCGTGTCGAGGACGAAGTCGCGCGGGTCGAGATCGCCCTCCTCGACGGCACGTTCCTCTCGGCCGACGAGCTGCCGGGGCGGTCCATCGCGGAAGTGCCCCATCCCACCGTCGGCGAGACGATGACGCGGCTGGCCGCGCTCTCGAGCCGTGTCTCGTTCATCCACCTCAACCATACGAACCCGCTCCTCTGGGACGGGCGCGCGCGGCGCGACCTGGCCCGGCGCGGGTTCGCCCTGGCCGCGGACGGCCGCGTGCTCTCGCTGGAGGACTGATGTCGAGCGCCCTCGGCGAGCGGCTGCGGCGCCTGCGACGGTCCGACGCGCCCATGCCGCAGCGTTCCGTTCCCGCCGCCCCGGAGGGGCTGGCGCGGCTGGAAGCGCGCCTGATCGGAGCCACCGACGACGACGGGCTCAGCCTCAAGGAGCGGCTCGAGCGCCTGGTGGCGGTGGCGGCACGGCGGCCGCGCGCGAATGGCTACGTGTTCGGGCCGCCGCTGGAGGAGCTCCTCAACGGGCGGCGTGTCGAGAACGCGCGCGGTGAGTTCTTCCTCGTCGAGGACGACGTGCACCTGGAGACGCTGCACGGCGCCGTGCCTTTCACGCGCCTGCGCGCCCTGGACCCCGATGCCGTCTCCATCCTCACCGGGCAGTCCGAGCTGGGTGCTTTCGACCTGCGGCGCGCCGTCTTCCTCGACACGGAGACGACGGGCCTGGCCGGCGGGACGGGCACGGCCGCGTTCCTCGTGGGCGTGGGCTGGGTCGAGGGGGAGCGCTTCCGCTTCCGGCAGTACTTCATGCGCGACTACCACGAGGAGCCGGCGCTGCTGCGAGGGCTGGCCGAAGACCTCGCGGGCTGCGAGCGCATCGTCACCTTCAACGGCGGCCTCTTCGACGTGCCGCTCCTCGAGACGCGCTACCGGCTCAACCGCGAGCGCTTCCCCCTGGGCCAGGCCCTGCATTTCGATCTGCTGCACCCCGCGCGGCGCCTGTGGAAGGCGCGCCTCGAGTCCTGCCGCCTGCAGTCGCTGGAGCGGGCGCTCCTCGGCGTGACCCGCCGCGGCGATGTGCCCGGCGAGGAGATCCCGCGCATCTACTTCGACTTCGTGCGGCGGCGCGACGGGCGGGCCATGGCCCGCGTGCTCGAGCACAACCGCCTCGACGTCCTCTCGCTGGCCGCCCTGGCCGCGCTGGCCTGCCAGTGGGTGGAAGGCGGTCACGCCGAAGACCCCCGCGACGTCTACTGTCTCGGCCGTGTGCTGGAGCGCGCCGCCCTCTACGAGCGCTCGGAGGAGCAATACCGGCGGCTGCTCACCCAGGCCCCGGGTCCCGTGCGGACGGCCTCCCTCCTGCGCCTGGCCGCGCGTGCGAAGAAGGCGGGTCAGATGGAGACGGCGGTCGCGTATTGGGAAGAGGCGGCCCAGAGCGGGGACTGGCTGGCCCTGCGCGAGCTGGCCCTGCACCACGAGCACCGCAGCCGTGACCTGCCCGCCGCGCTCTCCGCGGTGGAGAGCGGCCTCGGCCGCCTGGACGGCGAGCACGGGCCCGGGACCCGCCGCGCGGTCGAGGACTTCCATCGCCGCCGCCAGCGCCTCCTGGCCAAGCTGTCGCGGCGCCATCGTCCGTCCGTCGGATAGACTCCCGTTTCCATGTTCGCCTGGTCCGGGCGCCGCCGCGCCCTCCTCGTCGATCTCCTCGGCCTGGCCGCGATCCTCTTCGTCCTCGTCGACTACCTGAAGCCCTCGCTCCTGCTGCTTCCGACGGTGGCGGCAGGAGGCGACACCCCGTGCCATTTCCCTACCTTCGCCTACTTCCGCGACACCCTCCTGCCCCGGCTCCGCTTCCACGGCTGGTATCCGGGCGCTTACCTGGGCCACCCGCTCCTCCTCTACTACTTCCCGCTCGCGTTCGTGGTCATGTCCGCCCTGTCTCCGCTGCTGGGCCTGGCCGCGGCCTTCAAGGTCGGGAGCGTGCTCGGCGTGTTCGCGCTGCCGCTCCTCGCCTATGCGGCCTTGCGGCTCATGGGATTCCGCTCCCCGGTCCCGCTCCTGGGCGCGGGAGCCGCCCTCGTCTTCCTGTTCTCGGAGGAGAACCCCATCTGGGGCGGGACCATCGCCAGCACGCTCACGGGCGAGTTCTCGTACACCTACGGCATCGGCCTCGCGCTCCTCTTCCTCGGCGTCACCTATCGTGCCTACGCGCGTGGCGACGGCCCGTGGGTTCCGGCGGCCGTCCTCGCCCTCACGGCGCTCGCGCACGGTTACGCGGTCTTGTGGGGAGGCCTCTCCGCCGCCTACTTCCTCTACGCGTCGCGCCGGCCCGCGCGGACCCTCGGCTGGCTCTCCGCCGTGGCCGGGCTCGCCTTCGCGCTGTCCGCGTTCTGGCTGCTCCCCCTCTTGAGCGCGTGGGGATGGACGACCCCGTACGACGATCCCTGGATCACCGTCTCCCTGCACAACCTCCTGCCCGCGTTCCTGTGGCCGCTCCTCGGCTTTGCGGTGCTCGGCCTCGTGTGGATGTTGCTGCTCGCCCTGCGCGCGGGCGGCCCCGACCATCGCCTGATGTTCATCCTGCACTCCGCCGCCATCGGGATGGCGCTGGCCGCGGCCGCTCCCGCCCTCGGCATCATCGACGTGCGCTTCGTGCCGTTCGCACAGCTCGCCCTGTGCCTGGCGGGGGCGGTGACGGTGGGTCTGGCCCTCGCGCGCCTGAAGGCGGGCGACCTCGCCGCGCTGGCCCTGGTCCTCCTGGGGATCGTCCATGCGGACGTGCATTCGCGCGTGTTGCGGGCCTGGGTCGACTGGAACTACACGGGCCTGGAGGCCAAGGACCTGTGGCCGGCCTTCGCGGAGGTCGCCGAGCGCCTGAGGGGCACCGTATCCGACCCCCGGGTGGCGGTGGAGTACAGCGCCCTCCACGAGCGCGCGGGCTCCATCCGGATGTACGAGACCCTGCCCCTCTTCTCGGGCCGCTCCACGCTGGAGGGCGTGTACAACCAGGCCAGCCTCCAGACTCACGCCGTCTACTTCCTGGCCTCCGAGCTCGACGCGGTCTCGCCCAATCCCTTCCGCAAGCGGGACTACTCGCTGTTCGACACGGACTCGGCCCTCCGGCATCTGCGGCTGTTCGGCGTGAGCGAGATCGTCGCCTTGAGCCCACGGCTGGTGGAAAGCCTGGCCGAGCGTGCGGACGTGCGCCCGGTGACGCGCGTCCCTCCGTACTATGTGTACCAGATCGCCGGCGGCGGCGACGGCTACGTCGAGCCCCTGGCCTTCGCGCCCGTGCGCTCCTCCTGGCGCGGCTGGCGCGACAAGTCCTACCGCTGGTTCACGCGCAAGCCGCTGTCTTCTGCGTACCTCGTGTTCACGGACGACCCGCGCTTCGAGGTGACGGAGAAGGACGAGTGGCTGGCCCCGCCGGAGGTTCCCCTGCCGGGCGGCGTGGAGGCGCAGGCGAAGGTCGAGGACGAAGCCATCACGATCACCACGAACCGCGTGGGCCATCCCCTGCTCGTGAAGGTGTCGTACCACCCGCGGTGGAAGGCGGAAGGCGCGGACGGTCCCTATCTCGTCTCCCCGGCCCTGATGATGATCGTGCCGCGGCAGCCGACGGTGCGCCTCACCTACGCGCGCACGATGGCCGATCACCTGGGATGGCTCCTCACGGGCGCGGCCCTGGTGGCGGGGACGGCCGCGTCCGCTCGTGGCTGGCGGCGGCGCGGCCAGCCGAAGACGCGTCCGGAGAACGTCCCGCCCATCCCGCTCGACGACTGCGCCGACATGCCGGCGCCCACGCGGCGCTGGGGCGCGGTGATCCCCGCGACCTTCCTCGTCGCCTGCGTTGGCGCGCGGCTCGCGACCCTGCGCCCCGTCCGCGTCGATCCCATGCCGCTCTACGAAAGCGCCTCGCGCGCCTACGGGGCGGGCCGCTTCGCCGACGCTGCCGAATACGCACGGCACGCCTTGTCCCAGGGAGCGACGGCGCCCCTGCGCTCGGAGCTGCTGTGCCTGCGCGGGGAGAGCCTGCTGCGCGCGGGCCAGGCCCGCCTGGCCGCGCAGTCGTTCCAGGACGTGCTCGCCCAGCCCGAGCCCAACCCGTACGTCGCGCAGGCCCTCTTCGGGGTCATGCAGGCCCGCACCGCGGACGGCGACGTGGAGCACGCCCGCGCCGCCCGGGACCAGCTCCTGCGCGACTTCGCGGCGTCTCCCTGGGCGCAGCGCGCGAGGAACGTGCCCTGATCACGATGGGGCACGTTCCTAATGGGTCAGAGATAGGGGCCCATTAGGAGTCCGTCCCGTCCGTTACGGTGACGGACTCCTCAGCGCTTGCAGCCGTGCGCGGAGGTCCTCCGCGGTCACGCGATGGCGCGCGACCTCGCGGCCGTCCAGGAGCAGCACGGGGATGTCGTGGCGATAGAGCGCGTCCAGCTCCGGGTCCGAGCGGATGTCCCGTTCGGTCAGGGCGAGCCCGAGCTCCGCCGCCACCGGCGCGGCTACGCCGTGCATGACTTCGCAGAGATGGCATCCCGGCTTGCCGACCAGGATGAGCGGCTCCGCGGTCACGCGCGCGGGGGCGGGGCGGGGGAGGCGGCGGGCGCGGGGCGCCGCAGGGTCACGACCGCCGCCACCGCGATCACGGTGACGATCGTGAGCTGCACGCTGAGCGCGGTCAGGTCGGGGTGGATGCCCATCCACGGGATCTCGGGAAACGGCACGGGTCGCGGCCGGAGATAGCCCGCGGCCACCAGCTCGTAGATGCCCGCGCCCGCGAACGAGATGGCGAGCGCGCACATGAGGGTGCTGGAGACCGCGAAGAACGGGCCCAGGGGCAGCCGCACGACCGTGCGGTTCATGAGCACGGCCAGCGCGATCACCGCGAGGAGTCCCGCGGCCGCGCCGCCCCACACTTCGCGGGGCCGCCCCGGGGCCTCGAGGAGCAAAGCCTGGGTGAAGAGCACCGTCTCCGCCGCCTCTCGGTACACGGCCAGGAACGAGAGGCCCACGAGCAGGGCCAGGTTGCGCCGGGTCAGGCTCGCCTCCAGCCCCTTGCGCAGGTAGCCGGTCCAGCGGCGCGACTCGACCTTGGAGATCATCCAGAAGCTCATCGAGAAGAGGACGGCGGCGGCCAGCAGCGCGATCACCGCTTCCGAAAGCTCGCGGTCGGCCGCGCGGACGGCGATCACGCGGCTGGCCAGCCACCAGGTGAGCACGCCCGCGGGGAGGGCCGCCATCCACCCCAGGTGCACGTAGCGGACGGCATCGGCGCGGCCGAGGCGGCGCACGCCCGCGAGCAGCGCGCCCACGAGCAGAGCGGCCTCGACGCCTTCACGGAAGTAGATGAGGAACGCGGCGAGCATGGGCACCGCGGCCTGGCGGTCCCGGGCCAGCCCCTCGAGCACGCGATCGAGGTCGTGTTCGGTGGCGCGCACGGCGCGAGCGTCGCCCTGCTGGAGCGCGACGCGCAAGTCGCGGAATCCCGTCTCCACGGCCGCGGTGGCGGCGGCGTCCCGCGCGCGCAGCCGGGGCTCGAGGGGCTCGAACCCTTCCAGGTAGGCGTCCATCACCTGGCGGTCCGCCTCGTGGGCGCGGCCTTCCTCGAAGGCGGCGAGGGCGGCGCGCAACATGTCGCGCGTACGCTCGAGGGCGAGGTTCGCGGGGGGCTCCCGGAACGCCGCTTCCGTGCGCACGTGGACGAGGACCTTCTGCGGATCCTCCACTCCCGACGCGCGCAGCGACTCCACGATCTCGGGGTCGGTGCGGACGGCCTGGTCGGCCAGGCTCAGCGCCGCCGGACCGCGCGCGGGCTCGCCGTCATGACCCAGCCGCAGCACGTAGAAGGCGAGGGCCCAGCGGTCGGAAGGGGAGAGGGCCTCGAACGAGGCCATGCCGGTGCCGGGCACGCCGAAGGTGAGCGTGTTGTAGACGCGGTACGGGGAGAGCGCGGCCAGGCGCGCCGGTTCGCGGAAGCTGGCGGGCTTGGGGTCGAGGAGCTGTGCTCGCTCCGTGCGCGCGTCGCCGGCCGCTCCGTGACAGGGAAGGCAGGACTGCGTGTACAGCGCCCGGGCGCGATCGAGCGATGGCGTCTCCGTGGGTACGGTACGCAGGCCGAAGCGGGCGACCGCTTCCGCTTTCGCGGTGCGGCAGGCCCGCGCGACCTCCGCGGGATCCGCCTTCGCCCGCACCGCGGCCTCGACGCGCGCGACCGCGGCCACGAGCGGGTCTCCCGCCGGGGCCGGCTTCAGCACGGAAGCGACCAGTGCCTGCGCATCGCCGGCGAACTTCACCTGCTCGTCGTATTCGTCCACGCTGACGACGGTCCCGCCCTGCACCGCTCGCGCGTAGTCGCTGCTCACGTAGTCGAGCACGGTGACGAGCCGCTGCGCGTCTCCGCCGTCCGGGGGCGCCGGCACGAGCGCCTGGGGGGCACGGGTGCATCCGGCCATCACGGCCGCGACGGCCAGGGCCGCCCCGAAATGATGCCTCCAGATGTTGAAAATGGATTTCATTTTCAGGATGAGAGCGTATCACCCGCGCGTCGGGCCCGTCAACGAAGGAGGCCTGCCGGCTCAGGAAACCCGGGCCTGCTCCATCCAGGAGGTCAGGGCGCGGCGGTCGCGCACGGAGGCGCGCGCGCCCGCAAACAACACGACGGCCAGGATTACGCTCAGTCCGGGCACGAGGTACATCGCTTCGTGGAGTCCCTGGGCGCGAGCAGCTTCGGTGACGAGCGGGGAGCCGGCGGCCGCGGCCGCGCGAGCGGCCAGCCGGTCGGAGAGCAGGCCCGTGCCGACCGGTCCCAGGGACGCGCCCATCACGTACATGGCGCAGAAGTAGACGGCCATGGCCAGGCCGCGCCGCGCCGGCTCCACTACGTCCTGGATCGTCGCGTAGACGGGTGCGTAGTACAGGTACATCAGGAGGAGGGCCGGGCACACGAAGGCGAGCGCGCGTCCGATCTCCCCGCGCGGCTGGACCAGGAAGAGCACGAGCAGCGGCACGGACAGGGCGAGCGCCCACGTGGAGACGAGGAGGCGGCCGCCTTCCTTGCGGGCGGCGGCACGATCGCTGACCCAGCCTCCGACGAGCAGGCCGATCCCTCCGAAAACGCCGAACATCAGGCCCGAGAGAGCTCCCGCCTGCCGCACGCCCAGGCCGTGATGGCGGATGAGCAGGGCGGGGACGAACGTGGCCAGCGCGTACATGTTGAAGTTGTGCAGGGCGCCCGAGACGATGATCCAGAGGAGCGTCGGCGTGTGGGTGAGCAGGGCGAGAGCCGACTCGCTTCGCCGCTGCGCGCCGATCGGATGTGGCTCGGACGTGCCTCGCGCGGGCTCGGGCAGGGCGAGGCACAGAGCGCCGACGACGAGTCCGGGAAGACCGGCGACGAAGAACGCGGCCCGCCATCCCCAGGCTTGGGCAACCGCGCCCCCGACGGCGTAACTCAGTCCGAGCCCGACGGGCAGTCCGAGCATGAAGATGGCCGTCGCGCGTCCGCGCCGTGCGGAGGGAAAGAGATCGCCGATGAGCGACGTCGCCGCCGGCGCGCACACGGCCTCGCCCACCCCGACGCCGAGGCGTGCCGCGAAGAGCCCGGCGAAGCTCGTCGTCAGCCCGGAAATCGCGGTCATGGCGCTCCAGAGTAGAGCGCCGCCTCCGAGGAGACGCGTGCGGCGGGTGCGGTCGGCGAGGCGGCCGAGAGGAAGGCCGACCATGGCGTAGAGCAGCGTGAACGCGGTGCCGATCCAGCCGATCTGGGCATCGCGCAGCCCCCATTCGCGGCGCAGCGGCTCCACGATGGCGCCGAGGATGTTGCGGTCGAAGAAATTGAGGGCGTTCAGCAGGAACAGGACGAAAAGGATTGTCGTCGGACGCGCGGAAGGCATGACGCGCCGCAACTTATCTCAGCGCAGGCTCCTCCGCACCCTCTGCGGCGTTCGTCGATGGCTGACCGATCTGGCCCCCAGCCCCTTTGTCTGCTAACCCAGGCCGATCGATTTTCTTTGGTGTCTAATACGCCGCTCTCGTCCCGGAGCTCGCGAACGTGTCGCAGGCTTCCAGGTTCCCCGACTCGAACCCGCGCCGGAACCATTGCTGGCGCTGGGCCGAAGATCCGTGCGTGAACGACTCCGGCACCACATAGCCGCGCGACGCCTTCTGCAGCTTGTCGTCGCCGATGGCGCTGGCCGCATTCAGGGCCTCGTCCACGTCGCCGGGCTCGAGGATGTTGCGGGCGCGCTGGGCGTGATTCCCCCAGACCCCGGCATAACAATCGGCCTGCAGCTCGAGACGGACGGAGAGCGCGTTGGCCCCCGCCTTGTCCGAGCGCTGCTGCGCGGCCTGGACCTTGTCGGAGGTGCCGAGCAGGTTCTGCACGTGATGCCCGACCTCGTGCGCGATCACGTAGGCCTGGGCGAAGTCGCCGGGGGCCCCGAAGCGCTCCTTCATCTCGCGGTAGAACGCGAGGTCGATGTAGACGTTGTGGTCGTTCGGGCAATAGAACGGACCCATCGCGGACTGGGCGATGCCGCACGCGGACTGCACGGCCCCCGTGAACAGCACGAGCTTGGGGTCTTCGTAATCGCGGCCGAACTTCTGCTTGAAGATCGACTGCCAGGTGTCCTCCGTATCCGCCAGGATGACGGAGACGAACTGTGACATCTGGTCCTGGGCCGCCCCCGGCGCCCCGGCGTTCGCAGGCGCACCCGCTTCCGGGGGCGCGGGCTGTCCCTGCCCGCCGCTGTTGAGGATCACGGTGGGATCGCCGCCCAGCAGGTACACGACGAGGGCGAGCACGGCGACGCCGATGCCCCCGCCCACGATGGGGACCCCGCGACCACGCGCGTCGACGACGTTGTCGCTTCTCCGGCCTTCACTCCATCGCACGGTACACCCCCTCGCGCTTTGACCAGCAAACGTGATGCCAGGGTCCCGCGCCACTCCCGGGAAGCCGGGACGGCTCAGCGGCCGGTGAGCTCGCGCACGATGGCGTCGGCCGCGGCCGCGGGATCGTGCGCCTCCAGGATCGGACGTCCCACCACGATGTAATCCGCGCCCGCGGCCACGGCAGCGGCGGGCGTCGCCGTCCTGGACTGGTCGCCGCGCGAGGATCCGGCCGGGCGGATGCCGGGGGTCACGATCAGGAAGTCGCGGCCGCACGCCTCACGGACGAGCGCGACCTCCTGCGGCGAGGCCACCACGCCGTCCGCACCCGCGTCCTTCGCGAGCGCGGCCAGCCGCCGCACGGAATCGGCGACGGATCCGCCGATGCCGATGGTTCCGAGCGTCTCTTCCTTGTGGCTGGTGAGGATCGTGATGGCGAGGAGGCGGATCCCCATCGCGGGCAGGGCGCCCACCGCCGCCTCCAGCATCTCCTTGCCGCCGAGCGCGTGCACGTCGACGAGGGAGACGCCGAGCTGCCCCGCGCTGCTCACCGCGCCCGCGACCGTGTGGGGGATGTCGTGGAACTTGAGGTCGAGGAAGACCTTCTCACCCCGCGCGATCACCTCGCGCACGAAGTCGGGGCCGGCCGCGGTGAAGATCTGGCTGCCCACCTTGAACATCCCGACGTGGCCGGCCAGCCGGTCGACCATGGCGCGCGCCGTCGCCGTGTCCGCCACGTCGAGGGCGACGATGAGACGGTCGCGAGGCGTCATCCTCCCAGCTCCTCCGCGACGGGCAGGCCCGGATAGCGCAGCGTGCCCACGACGCGATTGATGTCGTCGAGGCCGTGCCGGCGCAAGTAGTCCTCGAGTCCCGCGCGCACGCGATCGTACACCCCGGGATCGACGAAGTTCGCGGTGCCGATCTGGACGGCCCGGCAGCCCGCGATCAGGAACTCCAGGGCGTCGGAGGCGGACGCGATGCCGCCGATGCCGATCACCGGGATCTTGACCGCCCGCGCGGCCTGCCAGGCCATGCGCACGGCGACGGGGCGGATGGCCGGTCCGGAGAGGCCCCCGGTGCCGAAGGCCAGGCGCGGCCGCCGCGCCTCGACGTCCACGACCAGGCCCAGGAGCGTATTGATGCAGGAGACGGCGTCCGCCCCCGCTTCCTCGGAAGCGCGGGCGAAGACCGCGATGTCGGCCACGTTGGGCGAGAGCTTCGGGATGACCGGGAGCCGCGTGGTCTTGCGCACCGCGGAGACGACCTCCGAGGTCATGCGCGGGTCGCCGCCGAAGGCCATGCCACCCTTCTTGACGTTCGGGCACGAGATGTTGATCTCGACGCCGGCCACGCCTTCGGCCTGGTCCACGATGCGCGTCACCTCCGCGTATTCCTCGACGGTGTCGCCGCAGACGTTGACGAGCACGGCCGTATCGTAGGCGCGCAGCGCGGGCAGGACCTTCTCCACGAAAGCGCGCACGCCGACGCCCTGCAGCCCGATCGCGTTGAGCAGGCCGGAGGGGGTCTCCACGATGCGCGGGGTGGCGCAGCCGTCGCGCGGCGCGAGGTACAGCCCTTTGGAGACGAGGCCCCCCAGCGAGGAGAGGTCGAGGATGTTCGCGTATTCGACGCCGTAGCCGAAGGTGCCGGAGGCGGCGATGAGCGGGTTCTTGAGGCGAAGCCCGCCCACCTCGACCGCGAGGCGCGGCGCGGCCGCCACCGTTTCCGTCATCGCGCCTCCGTAGAGGCGGTGGCGTCGGCGCGCGCCCGCGACGCGTCCTCGCCCGGCCAGACGACCTCGCGCGCGTCGAAGACCGGGCCCTCCGTGCAGGCGCAGCGGTAGTGGGGACGCTCTTCCGCGGCCGACTGCATCCACACCACGCAGCCGAGGCAGGTGCCGACCCCACATCCCATCCAGGGATCGAGGCTGACCTGCGCGGGCAGGCCGCGGCGGGCGGCCAGGCGCGCCACCGCGTGCAGCATGGCGTCCGGTCCGCAGGCGTAGAGCGCGACGGAAGCCGTCTGCGAATCCAGGTACCGCTCGACCGCTTCCGTCACGCGCCCGTGGTGGCCCAGGCTGCCGTCGTCCGTCGTCGGCACGAGGGGCACGCCCATGGCCGCGAAGGGCTCGCGCACCTGCAGGTCGGCCGCGGTGCGGCCCCCGTAGAACACGCGCGCGCGGCCGCCGGCCCGGAGCAGCTCCTCGCAGAAGAGATGGAAGGGCGCGATGCCGTAGCCCCCCGCGACGAGCAGCGCCTCATGCCCGGGCGGCGGCGCGGTGAAAGGGCGGCCCAGAGGGCCCAGGCACTGCGCGACGTCCCCGGGCGAGAGGGCGGCCAGCGCGCGCGTGCCCGCGCCGATCGTCTTCAGGAAGAGACGGAAGGTCTCCGCCGCAGGATCGACGGTGAGGATCGAGAACGGCCGCCGCAGCGGCGGCTCCGCGGATGTGCCGGCCTTGATCATCACGAACTGGCCGGCGCGGGCCGCGCGCGCGACCTCCGCGTGGCGCACGGTGAGGATCACGTACGGGCCGTCGAGCGGCTCACGCGAGACCAGGGCGGCGTCCCGATTGACGGGCGGAGGGGCCGGCATCCGTTCGCGATGATATCGCGACGCCCGTTAAACTCCTTCCGGATGCCCGCTCTGCGTGCTGGGGTCGCGGTCGGTCTGGCCGCGCTCCTCCTCGGCGCCGATCTCGTCCTGCTCACGCTGTTCCTGAATCCGGAGGTGACGCTGCGCGGCGACGGCTGGGCGCTGCTCACGTCGCTCCTCCTGCCCTGGACGGCGCTGGCCCTGCCGGGCCTCTGGCTCGTGGTCCTGGTCTCGAGCGCGCTGCCGGGCTGGCCCCGCGCCGCGCGCCCGCCGCTGGAGGCCCTGCCCGGCCTGACCACGGCCGCCCTCGTCGCCATTTCCGCGGCCGCCGGGCTCTTCTGGCTGAGCCTCGTCAGCTATCGCCATTCGATGCCCGTCGAAGTGCTCTCGCCCCTGGCCCAGTCCGCGGTCGCGCTCACCGCCGCCGCCCTCGTGCTGCTCGCGGTCGGGATCGACGCCGTCCTCTTCCCGTCGCGCGGCCGCGGGATCTCCGCGGCCCTCGTCGTGCTCGCCACCGCCGCCGCCGTCGTGCTTCCACTCGCCATGCGTCCGGCGCCGGTGGCGCGGCCCGCGCCCGTCCCCTTCGCGACGGAGACGGTCACGCCGACGCGCCGCGTGATCCTGGTCGGGATCGACGGGCTGAGCCTCGAGCAGATCCGGGACGGCGTTTCCCGAGGGGGCCTCCCCGCTTTCGGCCAGATGATGCGGCGCGGCGCGCACGGCCCCCTGGCGACGCTGCGTCCGACAGAAGCGCCGCCGATCTGGACCAGCATCTTCACGGGCCGGCTGCCGCGCGATCACGGGGTGAAGAGCTTCGCGACCTACCGGCTCCGCCGCTCGACGACGGTGTACGAGCTCCTGCCCAAGGGCGCGCTCGTTGGCCTCCTCGAGCGCGCGGGGCTGGTCTCGACCGCGCCCATCACCTCCGCCTCCCGCCACCGCCGCGCGCTCTGGAACGCGCTGAACGCCTTCGGGATTCCGGCCGGCATCGTGCGCGGCTGGGGCACGCACCCGCCCGAGCGCATCCAGGCCTTCATGCTCTCGCCCTATTTCCACCTGTTCCAGCGCGACCCCGCGCGGGCGGCGGACGCGCTGCATCCGGCGGACCTCGCGGCCGAGGTGCGCGCCCGGGCCGTGGAGGGCAAGGACATCGACCGCGCGCTGCTCGCCCCGTTCATCGACCTCAGCGTCGATTTCCCGCGCGACGACCTGCCCTGGCGGTCGGAGCTCCTCGACCGCGCGCTCGCTCCCGACCTCACCTACCAGCGTGCGGGAGCGGTGCTGCGCGCCGCCTACGACCCGCCGTTCTTCGCGACCTACTACCGCGGGCTGGACGTGGTCGGGCACCGCTTCCTCCGCTTCGCGCGGCCGGAGGCGTTCGGCGACGTGCGGCCGGAAGAGCGGCGCCGGTATGGCAACGTGATGGACGCCTACGCCGCGTTCCTCGCCCAGGGCGTCGGCGAGCTCGCCCAGTCCCTGCGGCCCGACGAGCTGCTCATCGTGGTGTCGCCCTACGGCATGGAGCCGCTGCCGCCCTGGCGGCGGGCCTGGGAGACGCTGATGGGCGATCGCTGGGTGAGCGGCACCCATGGCGATGCCCCCGACGGCGTGATCCTGGCCCTCGGAGACGGGATCCGGCCGGGCGCGACGCTGCGCTCGGCTTCCGTTCTCGACATCGCGCCCACGATCCTGTACCTCATGGGCCTGCCCGTGGCGCGGGACATGGAAGGGCGAATCCTGACGGACATGCTGCAGGACGACTTCATGCGCGCGCACCCGGTGACGTTCATCCCGAGCTACGAGAGCCTGGCCGTCACGCCGACGACGGCGGCGGTGCCGCCCGGGCTGCCGCCTCTGCCGGACGAGTCGCCGTGATACCATCCGCCCGTTTTGGCCACCGTCGACGACTTCCTCACCCTGGACCTCCGCGTGGGGACCGTGGTGGCGGCGGAAGTGCTCCGCGGCGCGCGCAAGCCCGCGTTCTCGCTCCAGGTGGACTTCGGGGCCCTCGGCCGGCGCCGCTCCAGCGCGCAGATCAGCGATCTCTACGAGCCGTCCGACCTCGTCGGGCTGCAGGTGATCGCGGTCGTGAACCTGCCGTCGCGTCGCGTGGCCGGGCTGGATTCGGAAGTGCTGGTCCTGGCCGTCGAGAACGGCAAGGGTGAGAACGTGCTCCTCATCCCGGAGCGGCCCGTGCCCGACGGCGGGAAGGTGAGCTGATGGCCCCTCCGTCCTATCGCGAGCGCCAGGAGCTGATGGACGCGGACCGGCTCTCGCGCACGCTCTCGCGCATGGCCCACGAGATCCTGGAGCGGCACCCGGACATCCGCGGCACTGTCCTCGTCGGGGTGCGCACGCGCGGCGTGCCGCTGGCCCGCCGCCTGGCCGCGCGCATGAAGGAAGCCTCCGGGTTCGAGCCGCCGGTGGGCGCGCTCGACATCACCCTCTATCGCGACGACCTGACGACGGTCGGGCCGCAGCCCGTCCTGAAGGGTACGGACATCCCGACGTCGATCGACGGACGGACGGTGGTGCTCGTGGACGACGTGCTCTTCACCGGCCGCACCGTGCGCGCCGCCCTCGACGAGCTGATCGACTTCGGGCGGCCCGCGCGCATCGAGCTGGCCGTCCTCGTGGACCGCGGCCACCGCGAGCTGCCCATTCACGCCGACTACGCCGGCAAGACCCTCACCACGACCCGCGAGGAGGTCGTGCAGGTCCGGCTGAAGGAAGAGGACGGGGACGACCGGGTGGTGCTCCTCGAGCGGGGCGCCGCCCCCCGCCCGCGGACGCCCGCGCGCAAACGGAGGCGGCGGCGGTGACCCCGGGGGCGTACCCGCACCGCCACCTGCTGGGCATCGAGCCCCTCGAACCGTCCCACATCACGGCCGTGCTCGACACCGCGGAGGCGCTGCGCGAGGTGCTGGACCGTCCCATCAAGAAGGTGCCCGCCCTGCGCGGCAAGACGGTGGTGAACCTCTTCTACGAGGCCTCCACCCGCACGCGCGCGTCGTTCGAGATCGCGGAGAAGGTCCTCTCCGCGGACAGCCTGTCCATCGCGACCTCGACCTCGAGCGTGCAGAAGGGCGAGACCCTGCTGGACACGGCCAAGAACCTGGAAGCGATGAACCCGGACATGATCGTGCTCCGGCACGCCGCTTCCGGCGCGCCCCATTTCCTGGCCCGCCACTGCCGCTCCGCCATCGTCAACGCGGGGGACGGGGCGCACGAACATCCGACGCAGGCCCTCCTCGACGCCCTCACCCTGCGCCAGAAGAAGGGACGGCTGGCCGGGCTGCGCGTGGCCATCGTCGGGGACGTGATGCACAGCCGCGTGGCTCGCTCGAACGCCTGGCTGCTGACCAAGATGGGCGCGGAGGTCATCCTGTGCGCGCCCCCGACCCTGATCCCGGCGGGGATCGAGCGGCTGGCCCCCGTCACCTCACGCATCGACGAGGCGGTGGAGGGCGCGGATGCGATCATGATGTTGCGCATCCAGCAGGAGCGCATGACCGGCGGATACTTTCCCACGGTGCGCGAGTACCACGCGCGCTTCGGGCTGACCGAGGAGCGCGTGAAGCGCGCACGGAAGGACGTCCTGATCCTGCATCCGGGACCCATGAACCGCGGGGTGGAGATCGCGAGCGAGGTCGCGGACGGCCCGTACTCGGTGATCCTCGATCAGGTCACGAACGGCGTCGCCGTACGCATGGCCGTCCTCTACCTGCTGCTGGGCGGATCGGAGGCGGCATGAGCGAGAGGCTCCTGCTGAAGGGCGGCCGCGTGATCGACCCCGGCCGCGCGGTGGACGGGGACCTGGACCTCCTTCTCGTGGACGGCGAGGTCGCCGACCTCGACACGCGCGTGGCCGCGCGGGGGGCGGAGATCCTCGACGTGTCCGGCCTCGTGGTCTGCCCGGGGTTCATCGACCTCCACACCCATCTGCGCCAGCCCGGACGCGAGGACAAGGAGACGATCGCCACGGGCACCCGCGCGGCCGCGGCCGGCGGCTTCACCGCCGTGTGCGCGATGCCGAACACGGAGCCGGTGAACGACCAGGCGGGCATCACGCGCTCGATCCTGGAGGCGGCGCGCCGCGAAGGTGCCGTGCGGGTGTGGCCCATCGGCGCCATCACCCGCGGCTCCAAGGGCGAGGAGCTTGCGGAGTACGGGGACCTGCGCGAGGCGGGCTGCGTGGCCGTCTCCGACGACGGGCGCCCGGTGGCCAGCGCGCGCATGATGCGCCGGGCCCTGGAGTACGCGAAGGGTTTCGACCTGACCGTGATCGACCACTGCGAAGAGCCGACGCTGTCGCAGGGGGCCTGCATGAACGAAGGCCCGGTGGCCACGGTGCTCGGCCTGCGCGGCGCGCCCGGCGCGGGCGAAGCGATCATGGTCGAGCGCGACGTGCTCCTGGCCGAGCTGACCGGCGGCAAGGTCCATATCGCGCACGCGAGCACGGCCGCCTCCGTGGACGCCGTACGCCGCGGCAAGGCGCGCGGCGTGCGCGTCACCGCCGAGGCCACGCCGCACCACCTGCTCCTGACGGACGAGCTCGTGCGCACGTCCGAATACGACACCTCCACCAAGATGAACCCCCCCTTGCGCGCGGAGGCGGACCGGCAAGCCCTGATCGACGGCCTCCGTGACGGGGCCATCGACTGCATCGCCACCGATCACGCGCCCCACACCGTGGACGACAAGAAGGTCGAATACGACGCGGCCGCCTTCGGCATCGTGGGGCTGGAGACGGCGGTGGCGCTCTGCCTCGACCGCCTCGTCGGCGCCGGGCTGCTCTCGCTCGAGCGCCTCGTCGAGCTGCTCTCCACGCGACCGGCCGCCATCCTCGGGCTGCCCGGAGGCACTCTCGCCCCCGGTGCGCCCGCCGACGTGACCGTGCTGGACCTCGGCCGGCGTCAGAAGGTGGATCCCGCGCGCTTCGTCAGCAAGTCGCGCAACACGCCGTTCGGCGGGTGGGCGCTCAAGGGCGGCCCCGCCCTCACCATCGTGGGCGGACGCGTGGCCTGGAGGCACGGCCGCTAGCCGCGCCGCGTGGTCGATTCCGCCGCCGAATACAACCGACTCGTCGAGAGAGACCCGGGGGCGGCGCGCGAGCAGGCCCAGTGGCTGGAGGAGGCCTTCCGGCGCGCGGGCATCACGTTCGACGGCGCGCCCATGCGCACCTGCCTGCGTCCCCACTTCGTGACGCAGGCGGAGTGGGACACCGTGCGCACGTCGGGACGGCGGCTCATGGAGATCGCGGTCCGCGTGGCCCGGCGCGCTTTCGGCGGGGACGTGGGCGCGCTCTGCGCGTTCCTGGGCACTCCGGAGGCGGAGGCACGCTGGGTCCGCCTCGATCCCGGGCCCCCGGACGTGCTGCTCTCGCGTCTGGACGCCTTCCTGGACGCGGACGGGCCGCGCTTCATCGAGATCAACAGCGACGCCCCCGCCGGCTTCGGCTACGGGGACCGGATGGCGGAGGTGTTCGCCGACCTGCCCCTGTTCCGCGCCTTCGCCGAGACGCGCCGCGTCCATTACGCGCCCTCGTTGCCCGCGCTCGTCGACGCCGTCGTCTGGACCTGGAGGAAATCCGGACGGCCGGCGACGGCGGCGCCCGTGATCGCCATCGCGGACTGGGCCGACGTGAAGACGCGCGCGGACCAGGAGATCGTGTGTGCGCGCTTCGAGGCCGCCGGTTTCGACTGCGTGCTCGCGGATCCCCGCGCCATGGAGACGAGCGGCGGGCGCTTGATCGCCAACGGCCGGCCCGTGGACCTCGTCTACCGGCGCGCCGTGCTCACCGAGATCGTGGAGCGTGAAGGGCAGATGCAGCCGTTCCTCGAAGCCTACCGTGACGGCCTGGCCGTGTTCGTGAACTCCTTCCGCTGCCGGCTCTCCGAGGACAAGGCCTTCTTCGCCATCCTGACCGACGAGTCCTTCGCGTCGCTCATGACGGCGGAGGAGTCGGAGCTGGTCCGCGGCGTGGTGCCCTGGACCCGCCGCGTGGCCGAGCGCAAGACGCGGCGCGGCGGGCAGGAGATCGACCTCGTGCCCTACGTGATCGACCACCAGGCGGACCTCGTCCTCAAGCCCGCGCACGGTTACGGCGGCCGCTCGGTGCTGCTGGGGGACGAGACGGCCGCCGACGCATGGGCGGCCGCGGTGCAGGACGGTTTGCGCGAGCCCTGGGTCGTCCAGGAGCGGGTCCACATCCCGGAAGAGGTGTTCCCGCTGCTGGAGGACGACGGTGAAGTCGGGCTGGCGTCGCTCAAGGTGAACGTGAACCCGTTCTTCGTCCACGGGGCGGAAGTGGGGGCGGTGACCCGCGCCTCGCGCAGCTCCGTCATCAACGTCAGCGCGGGCGGCGGCAGCGTCCCCACGTTCGTCGTCGGGTGAAGCGGCGCGGGCGCTTCGCGCTGGCGGCGGCGGCCGCGGCATCGCTGGCGGGCGCCGGCCTGCTGGCCTGGGCCATCGCCGTGGGACCGGGGCGGCTGGTCATCCGCGAGACGCGCGTCCGATCCGAGGGCTGGCCCGCCACGCGGCCGCCGCTGCGCATCGCCGTCCTCACCGACCTGCACGTCGGCTCGTTCCGCAACGGCCTCGACCGGCTCGACGAGGTCGTCGCGCGAACGAACGGCGCGCATCCGGACCTCGTCGTCATCCTGGGCGACCTCGTCATCCACGACGTGCTGCTCGGCCGGTTCGTCCCGCCGGAGACGACGGCCGCACACCTGGCCGGGCTGCGCGCCCCCGACGGCGTCGTGGCCGTGCTCGGGAACCACGATTGGTGGCTGGATGGACCCCGCGTGCGCGGCGACCTCGAGCGCGCCGGCATCCGCGTGCTGGAGAACGAAGCGACGCCGATCGGTGACGGCGCGCGTCGCTTCTGGGTGGCCGGCCTCGCCGACCTCTGGACCCGGCCCGTGAGCATCCCGCGCGCGCTCGCGCGCGTGCCCGCGGACGAGCCCGTCGTCCTCTTGACCCACAACCCCGACGTGTTCCCGGGCGTCCCCGCGCGCGTCGCCCTCACCCTGGCCGGACACACCCACGGCGGGCAGGTCGCGGTGCCGTTCCTGGGCCGGCCCGTCGTCCCCTCGCGCTACGGCCAGCGCTACGCCTACGGGCTGATCGTCGAGGGCGGACGCGCTCTGTTTGTGAGCTCCGGCATCGGCACGAGCCTGCTGCCCGTGCGCTTCCGCGTCCCGCCGGAGATCGCGATCGTGACGCTGTCCGCGCCCTGAGGCGCGGCCGCTACGGCGTCTCGGCCAGCGCCTTCTTCCGCGCGGCCTCGAACTCGTCGCCGGGGTTCCAGCTCGGCATGTTCTTGCCTTCGGCGACCTTCACCCCGAGATAGAAGAGGAACTGGGCGTCTTCGACCGCGCCCGAGAAGTCCCAGTCCGGCCGCAGCTCGTCCGAAGGCTGGTGGTAATCGGTCTCCTCGTATTTCGCGTGCTGGGCCGCGCCCCATCCCTCCGGCTTGCCCACGACCTCGACGCCGGACTCGAGGTACGCGGCGGGCACGCCACGCTTGGCCAGGTTGAACTGATCGGAGCGGTAGAAGAAGCCCTTGTCGGGGTTCTGGTCGCCCACGATGTGGCGCCGGCCCTGGGCGGCCGCGATCGCCTCCACTACCGTGTCGAGGGTCGACTTGCCCTTGCCGATCATGATCATGTCGCGCGTCTTGCCCCAGATGCCGAGCTCGTCGATGTTGATGTTGGCGGCCAGGAGCCCGATCGGAGCCGGCGGGTGCGCGGCCAGGTACCCGGAGCCGAGGAGGCCCTGCTCCTCGCCCGCGACGGCGGCGAAGAGGATGGTGCGCCGCGGAGCCTGGGGCAGCGCCTTCATGGCGCGGGCGATGGCGAGCACCGCGGCCACTCCGCTCGCGTTGTCCCGCGCGCCGTTGTAGATGACGTCTTCACCCGGCTTCGTGGCTTCGCGCATGCCGAGGTGGTCGTGGTGCGCGGTGTAGAGGACGGCTTGCTTGCCCAGGATCGGATCGCGGCCGGGCAGCTTGCCGATCACGTTCGCGGTCTGCTTCTTCTGCACGTCGTTGCGCAGGGTGAGGCTCAGCGAGGCGCCCAGCGGCACGGGCTTGAAGTCGCGCTTCTCCGCGGCCGCGCGCAAGGCGTCGAGGTCCTGCCCACCCAGCCGCGCGATCCGCCGCGAGGCCTCTTCCGTCGCCCAGGCCTGGATCTGGACCTGGGGCTGTCCCTCGGAGGGCAGCGAGAAGTTCTCCCCCGACCACGAGCTGGTGACGACCTGCCACTTGTAGCCGGCGGAGGGCTCGGTGTGGATGATGATCGCCCCCGCCGCGCCCTTCTGGGCCGCGATCTCGTATTTGTAGGTCCAGCGCCCGTAGTACTGCCGTGTCTTGCCCGCGAAGAGCTTGGGATCGCCCGCGGGATCGTTGTTCATCATGAGCAGGACCTTGCCCTTGAGGTCCACGCCCTTGTAGTCGTCCCACTGGTACTCGGGGGCGACGATGCCGTAACCCACGAACACGATCTCGGCGTTGTCGACGCGCGCTTCCGGCGTCCCCACTCCCGAGAACGCGATGTAGTCGTCCTTGTACTTGAGGTCGACCTTGTCGCCGCCCTTCGTGACGCTGGCCACATCCGGGTTGTGGCTGGTGATGCCCACGATGTCGAGGGGCTGCAGCCACCCGCCGTCCGGAGCTCCCGGCTGGAGTCCGATCGCCTCCATCTGGGCCGCGATGTACTGCTGGGCGAGACGATCCCCCGGCGTGGCCGGCCCGCGGCCCCCGAGCAAATCACTGGAGAGGAAGCGGATGTGCCCGCGGAGGACGTCGGCATTGATCGTGCGTGCGGCCGCCCGTTCGGGCGCGGTGAGCATGACGGGGGAGACGGCGGGGGTGGCGGCCACGGCCAGGAGGGCGGCGCCGGCGGCGAGTCTCATGGACCTCCTCGTGTGATCAGGATAACCGAACCTCCGCGGACGCCTGCGCGACGATGCTATAGTGCGCAGGTTTTCACCTCCGTGAGACAGAACACCACCTCCGGCCGGCACGGCGAACGAAGACTCCGCTCCGTCGCCGCGGCGAAGGCGCCGGTGCGGGAACCCGACGTCGTGTCGATTCCTGGCGGACGTTTCCGCATGGGTACCGAGGGCGGGCGCTCGGACGAGGCCCCTTCCCACGACGTCGAGCTCGCGCCGTTCTTCCTCGGGCGGACGCCGGTGACCCGCTCCGAATACGAGCCGTTCCTCGCCGGCACCGAGACTTCGCCGCCGCCGTGGTGGTTCGATCCGGATTTCGGCAAGCCGGACCAGCCGGTGGTCGGCGTGACGTGGGACGAGGCCGTCGCCTTCACGCAATGGCTGTCGCGGGAGTGCGGGGGCCGCTGGCGTCTGCCCACGGAGGCCGAGTGGGAGATGGCGGCGCGCGGCGGACTGAGCGCGGCCGCCACGGCCTGGGGCGGGACCGTGCCCGCGGGCGAAGTGCCGACGGGGCGCCTCGAAGCGCCGTGGCCGGTGGGACGCGGCTTCGCCAATCCCTACGGGCTCTACGACATCACCACCATCGTCCACGAATGGTGCCTGGACTGGTACGCCGCGGACTACTACTCCGTCTCTCCGTCGCGCGATCCGCGCGGTCCCGAAGAGGGCCAGCGACGCTCCAGCCGTGGCGGTTCGTGGCGCCATCACGTCCGCTGGTCTCCGCCCACGGCGCGCAGCAGCCTGCCTCCGACCTACCAATACGCCGACTACGGGCTGCGCGTGCTGCGGGAGATCGGATGAGCACGCCGGAAGCGACTTCCGGAGCGGAGCGCCGACGCTGCGCGCGCATCCCGATGGCGCCGACGGGAGGGCCCGTTTCCGTCGTCGGCGCGCGCCTGGTGGACGTCAGCCCCTACGGAATGATGATCGAGTCGCCGGTGCCGATGAAGGAGGACGCCGTCCTCCAGTTCCGTCTCGCGGTGGAGGGACGGAAGGCGGATGTCTCCGCGCGCGTGGCCTGCTGCACGGCGCGGCCGGGGTTACGTCACGCCTACGGCGTCGGCCTGGAGTTCGTGGACCTGCCGAGCGACTTGCGGGAGCAGATCCGCGACGTCCTGCACCGCCACGCCAATAGCCACCCGGCGGCCTGATCAGCGGGCCACGAGCCCGATCCGGTCCGCTCCCGCCGCCTTCGACACGTCCATGGCCTCCACCGCCCGGCCGTAGCGGACATCGCCGTCGACGCGCACGATGACGGTGTGATCGGCGCGGACGGCGAGCAGGTCCCTCAGTTCCGTCTCCAGCTCCGCCATCGTGCCGAGCTTCCGTCCGCTGAGCTCGATCGAATCGAGGCCGACGGCGATCAACGGAGCCGCCGGCCGCGGACTCGCGTCGGGTTGCGGCGGGGCGGGCAGGGCGGCGTCGAGGCCACGCTGCCCGATGGGAGTCACGAGCATGAACAAGATGAGGAGCACGAGCATCACGTCGATGAGCGGCGTGATGTTGGGCTCGGCGGTCGGGCGGGGCAGGCCGGCGGCGGCGCTCATCGGCTCAGCGTGAAGTTGACGGTCACGGTCAGGAGGACGGCGACCGGGACCCCGTTGAGGCGCGTGGGCGTGTAGCGCCACTGCCGGACGGCGTCCAGGGTGGCGTTCTGGAGCAAGGGATGGCCGGTGATGATCCGCGCGTCGACGACGCGGCCGGACGGGTCGATCGTGCACTCGACCACGACCAGGCCCTGGATGCGCGCGGCGCGCGCGAGGTCCGGATAGACAGGGGCGACGTACACGATGCGCACGGGCGGCTTGATCTTGCCGCCGGGGCGGATGGGCTCGGTGCCGACGCCGCCCTCCTGACCTTCGGAGCTCCCGATCGTAATGGACGGCCCGTTGCCCGACCCACCCGGGTCGGCTCCTTCGCAGTTGAAGAGGCAGGGGGCTCGTCCATCTTCGGGAAGCACCTCCGTGGGCTCGATCATCGACACCGTCGGACCCGCCAGGGGAGGCGGTGCGACGGGGTCGGAGACGGCCGGCGGCGCGGCGCTCCGCGACCGCGGCGTCTTCGTCTGACGTAGGGGCGCGGGCGTCGCGACCCCCGATGGGGGAGGCGTCGGATTCGGTGCCCAGTCCACGATCGGGCCCAGCACAGGTACCGTGGGAAGGTCGGCCGGCGTCAAAGCCGGCAACAGCAACGCCGCGGCCAGGGCCACCGCGTGGGCCGCCATCGACAGGGGAAGGACTACGGCACGTCTTCCGAAGCGTCCGACCGCCGGCGCCGCGGACACGACGAGGTCCTCGAACATTCTTCCCTTCATGTGTGTGGCCTCCCGTCTACTGATTCGACACCGCGGGGGCACGGTGGTTCCCTGACCGAAGGCAGGAGTGATGCCGTGCGCTCGGCGCACTCGTTCCAGAACGAGTCGCTTCAACCGCTACTCGAGGCTTGCGTCGTCTAGGTGCGTGCGAGCGCGGCCCAATGGGCGGGCCAGCCGCGGGCGGTGGGACGCGGACGCGCGATCGCTCGTTCGATTGCGCTCGCGTACGCCTCGGCGGTGAGCGCGGGAGCGTGGGCGCGCTCCACGAACGTGCGTGCCGCGGCGCCCAGGCGCGCGCGGAGCGCGGGTGACGCGGCCAGCTTCAGGATCGCGCGCGTGGTCTCGCCCTCTTCGTCCGCGACGTCGGCGCGGATCACCGCGTCGTGCGGCACGTCCGCGAGGTGCTCGAGGTCGCCCATGATCGTGGGGCGTCCCTGGGCCAGCACGCGCAGCAGCGCGGCCGAGGTCTCGCGCGCGGTCGGATAGCGGAGATGCGCGACGGCGTCCGCGAGCTCGATGTGCGCGGCCAGCTCGGGGAAGGGCACGCGGCCGGTGACGATCGCGCCGGAGGCCAGGCCCAGGGAGGCCAGCCGCGCGTCGAGGGCTCCGCGGTCGGCAACCGGACCCACCACGAGCAGACGCACTCCGGGATGAAGGCTCGCGGCCCGCGCGACCGCCCGCGCGACGGTGTCCACGCGCTTCTCGCGCGTGACGAGGCCGAAGGTCCCGACCACGAAGTCATCCTCGGCGATCGCATACCTCTTCCGAAGCGCCTCGACCGCTGCCGCCTCCACGGGCAGGGGCGGCATGGGCATGGGTACGCGGACGACTTCCGCCCCCGGAACTTCCGATGCGATCGCTTCGGCCATGAACGCGTTGTGCACGGCGACCGCGCGCGAGGCCTCGACGGGCAGGCGGAAGAGCGGATACGCGTAGGGAAGGAGATCACCCACGGTGGCGAGGTGCGCCTCGACGAGGCGCCGGCCCTGGCCGGGGTACGAATGGGCCACCTCGGCCTGGTAGCGATCGATCACGTCCGCCGCGGCCGCGCGCGCGGCCGCGCTCCCGGGGTCGCGGGCGTAGGCCCGCGCTTCCGGCGCCTCGAGGAACATCCGCCCGCGCGCGTGGTGCAGCACGAGGTCGTGCAGGACGAGCAGGCCCGGCACGCGCACGAGGGGCTCGTACACGAAGTCGTGGGCGGGCCCGTTCCCCATCTGGTAGACGGCGAGGTCGTAGGGGTGCGCGGCCTGCCGGGCCGCGAACTCCGGGTGGCGAAACACGCCCACCCCCGCCGGCACGCGTTCACGCTCGGGGGCGGCTTCGTCGTGGAAGACGTCGATCGCGTAGCGCGGAGCCAGCAGCGACAGCACGTCGACGGCGTAGTCGGCGATGCCGGTGGCGGCGGGGGGGATCGGCGAGAAGAAGGCGAGGCGCTTCACCGCCGCGCGATCAGCACGTACTCCTGCGGGCCGTAGAGGAGCGCGTTGAGACGAGCGGCGTTCTCGTTGAGGACAGCGGCGGCGCGCGGGGGCAGGCCGTCGGTGGGAACGGGCTGGAGCTGGCCCGCGGGATCGACGGGCGAGCGCATCTCGACGCGCACTTCCGTGAACCCCTGGGCCGCGGCCAGGAAGCTCAGGGTGTCCGGGTGCAGCGGCGTGCGGTGGGTGAGGTCGCGCAGGTAGACCTCGAGGAACCCGATCACCGATCGCGTGTTCACCGTTTCCAGGACGACGCGGCCGCCCGGGCGGAGCGCGCGATGGGCTTCCGCGAGCATCGCCTGGAGGACCGCGGGGGGGAGGTGCTCGACGACCTGGGCCGCGAACACGCCGCCCAGCGATCCCGCCGGCTGCGCGCGCAGGAAGTCCACGAGGTCGCCCTCGACGACGTCGAGCCCGCGGTCGCGGCAAACGGCGACCGCCTGCGCGTTGCCCTCGACGCCGCGGGACGCGATGCCTTTCTCGCGCAGCAGCTCGAGGAACTCGCCGCGGCCGCAGCCGAGGTCGGCGACGGGAGCGAGACCGTCGAACAGCGCGAGGTAATCGGCCAGGCGCTCGCGCAGGTCCGCGCGCTCGCCACGGAACCGGTTCTCGAAGGCCACGTAGTGCGCGTCCTCGGCGGCGCGGGCGGCCGCGCCCGCGGCGGCGGCGGGCGGAGGCGCGTCCGCGGCCAGCGTGCTGCGGATCGCGCTCATCTCTTCCGACAGGACCTCCACCCGATCGCGCAGGGCGAGGAGCCCTTCCAGCCGGCGCCCCAGCGATTCCTGCCGCCGGTCGAAGGCCTCGAGCACCAGCTCCGCGCGCGTGGTGGCGAGAGCGGAGGAGACGCGGTCACGTGCGTCCATGACGGGCAGGACGTGCTGGAGGTACTGCACGAGCGTCGAGGTCACCTGGGCCAGGCGCGCGTGCAGCGCGGCCGACTGCTCGAGATAGCCGTTCAGGATCTGGACGAGGGTGGAGTTGAACTCCGTCTGGCGCTGGAACACGGGGGCGAACAGCTCCCAGCGCTTGTGGTGGACGATCCGGCTGATACCGCGCTCGTCCGGCGGGCCCGGCAGCTCCCACACGCGATTGAGCTGCGCCACCTTGTCCGGCAGCTCGGGCAGCCGCTCCGCCGGAACCGGCAGTGAGGCCAGTCCGTCGAGGGCGGCCAGAAGCGACGCGTAAGCGCGCTCCTCTTCGTCGAGGCGCGCGCGCAGCGCGGCGAGATCGGGGTGCTCGTCCATCCGTGCCGCCGATTTAATCACGGCGGCCGCTCAGCCCGAGATCGGCTAGCGGGCCAGCTCGGCTTCGATCGCCTCGCGGAGGGCCTTGTCGTCCGGCGGCACCTTGCTGTTGAAGAAGGCCACCACCCGGCCGTCCTTGCCGATCACGTACTTCGCGAAGTTCCAGGAGGGCAGCTCTCGGCCCTTGCCCAGCAGTCCGTAGATCGGCGACTGATCGGGCCCGGCCTTGGTCACGAGCTTCGAGAACATCGGGAAGGTGACGCCGTAGTTCTTCTTGCAGAAGGTGGAGATCTCTTCCGGCGTTCCCGGCTCCTGGCCCCCGAAGTCGTTGCTCGGGAATCCGAGCACCGTGAAGCCGCGGCCCTTCAGCTCTTCGTGCAGCTTCTCCAGCCCCGCGTATTGCGGGGTGAGGCCGCACTGGCTCGCCACGTTGACCGCGAGCGCGACCTTGCCCTTGTATTGGGCGAGGTCCGCGGGCTTGCCGTCGAGCGCGGTCGTCTTGAGGGAATACAGCGAATCGTTGCCCACGGTGTCTCCTGACTGGACGGGCGCCGCCAGCGCCAGGGTGGCGACGACGAGGCCGAGAGTGAACTGCCGCATGAGCAAGAGCTCCTTCTAGCGCCCGACGAGACCTTCGACGGGCGACGACGCCGACGCGTACATCTTGCGAGCGATGCGTCCGGAGAGGAACGCCTCGCGTCCCGACTCCACGGCGAGCCGCATCGCGCGGGCCATGCGCACGGGCTGCGCCGCCAGCGCGATCGCGGTGTTCATGAGCACGCCGTCCGCGCCCAGCTCCATCGCGATGGTGGCGTCGGACGCGGTGCCGACCCCGGCGTCCACGATGACGGGCACCTTCACCGCCTCGCGGACGAGCTGGATGTTGATCCGGTTCTGGATGCCGAGGCCGCTCCCGATGGGCGCCCCCAGCGGCATCACCGCGGCCGCCCCCGCGTCCTCGAGCTTCTTCGCGACCACGACGTCGTCGGAGGTGTATGGGAGGACGATGAAGCCTTCCTTGACCAGGATGCGCGTGGCGGCCAGGAGGCCCTCGGTGTCGGGGAACAGCGTCTTCTCGTCGCCGATGACCTCGAGCTTCACCCAGTGGCTCAGCCCGGCTTCGCGGCCGAGCCGCGCCGTGCGCACCGCCTCGTCCGCGTTGTAACAGCCGGCCGTGTTCGGCAGCAGGAAGATGCGCTTGGTGTCGATGTGGTCGAGCAGGCTCTCGGGCCCACGCGCCTTGAGGTCGACGCGCCGCACCGCGACCGTGACCATGTCCGCGCCGGAGGCTTCGTGGGCCTCCCGCATGACCTGCAGGGTCGGGTACTTGCCCGTCCCCACGATGAGGCGGGAACGGAACTCGCGCCCCGCGAGGATCAACGAATCGCTCATGACTTCGATCGTACCACCCTTGCCGCGGAGATCACCCCCCGCGGCCGGGCCCCTCTAGCCTCCGCCGACGAAGGTGACGATCTCGAGCGTGTCGCCGTGGTTGAGGCGCACGGAGGCGTGCTCGGCGCGCGGCACCACGCGGCGGTTGTGCTCGACGGCGACGGGCTTTCCCTCGAGGGACAGCCGCCGGAGGAGCTCCGCGAGGGTGGCGCCGGTGGGCATGGACACGGACTCCCCGTTCACCGAGACGTGGATCCCCTGGGCGGCGGCCATGGACTTACTTGGCGGCGGCCCGGGCGGCGAGGTACGCGAGCACGAGCTCGTCGAGCGAGAGGTCTTCCATCACGGTGCTGGCGCCTTCGGGGTCGTATTTCCCGCGCTTCACTTCCATGATGACGCTCTTGTGCTGGTCTTCCATCAGCTTCGTGATGGCGGTCTCGCTGCCGTCCTTCACCACGTCGCCGTAGGGCAGACGCCGCGAGCCGAGGATCTCGCCGCCCTTGTAGATGAGGGTCTCGATCAGCGGGTTCGACGTGCCCTTGTCTTCCGTCTGAACGTGGTAGACCACGCCGCGGTACTTGACGTCGGTGTTGAAGCCGGTAATCACGCAGAAGGGATTGTCCAGTCGGGGTGGAAGACGTGTCAAGCCGATCTGGCCAAGCCGGCAAAGGATGGCAGCCGACCCGGCCATAACCTCTATTTTGCTAATCGTGGGGAATCGATCTATCCGTTTAGCAATAAAGAGGTCTGTGGCCAGGTCGGCCTGCCATCAGAGACTCGTCAACGGCCCGCGCGCTTCTTGCCCGGCGCGGCCTGCTTCCCTTGTTCGCTCTCCAGTAGCGCCTTCTTCCGCGCCGCCCCCCAGCGATATCCCCCCACGCCACCGCCCGTTGCCACGACGCGATGACAAGGCACCAACAACGCCACCCGGTTGCTGGCACAGGCGCGGGCGACCGCGCGTGCCGCGGTCGGTTGGCCGATCCGCCGCGCCACTTCCGCGTACGAGCGCGTCTCGCCGCGCGGGATCGCGCGCAGCTCCTGCCACACGCGGTGCTGGAAGGCCGTCGCCTGCACGTCGAGGGGAAGATCCGCCCGCGGCTTCGCGCCCGCGAGCTCGTCCAGCACGAGGCGGACCCAGCGCTGCAGGCCCGCGTCGTCGCGGCGGATCTCCGCCTGCGGGTACTCCTTGCGCAAGGCGGCCTCGAGCGCGCTTTCGGAGTCACCCAGGCTCACCGCGGCCACGCCGCGCTCCGTCGCCGCCACCAACAGGCGGCCGAGCGGAGACGTCGTCACCGTGTACCCGATCGACATGCCGCGTCCGCCCCGGCGGTAGGTGGCGGGCGTCATGCCCAGCCGGCCCTGCACGTCTTCGTACAGGCGGCTCGAAGAACCAAAGCCGACGTCGTACATCGCTCCCGTCACGGAATCTCCTCCCCTCAGCCTTCCCTTGAAGGCGGCCATGCGGCGGGCGTCCGCGTACTGTCGCGGCGTGACCCCGAGCGCGTCCTTGAACGTGCGCAGCAGATGCCGCGGGCTCACCCCGACCTCCTTGGCCAGGGCCCCGAGCCGCCAGGGACGGTCGCGGTCCTCCGCGAGCAGCCGGCAGGCCGATGCGACCATGGCGGCGCGCGTGTCCGTGGCGCCCGTTTCCCGCGGGCGGCAGCGCCGGCAGGCGCGGAAGCCGGCCTTCTCCGCCGCATCGGGCCCGGCGAAGAACGAGACGTTCTTGCGCAGGGGCCGCCGCGCCGCACAGGACGGCCGGCAATAGACGCCCGTCGTCTTCACGGCGAAGACGAAGCGGCCGTCCCAGCTCCGGTCGCGCGCGCACAGGGCCCGCCAGCGCGCGCCGTCCTCCAGCGTCTCCACCCCGGGTTCGTCTCTACGCGGCTGCATCATCAGCATGACCGTAATCTAGGCCCGGGCGGCCGCGGCTTCTATCCGGAACCGCCGGGCAAATCCAGGCCCTACAATGGGCCCGCTTGCCACCGCCCAGCCCCCGGATGTCCCGCCTGGCCGAGGTGGGCATCGCCGCGGCCGTGATCGTCCTGGACCAGATCACGAAGGCCCTCGTCCGTCACCACCTGCGGCTGTACGACACCCACGAGATCATCCCCGGTCTGGTCAGCCTCGTCCATGGACGGAACGTGGGGATGGCCTTCGGGGTGTTCTCCGGGGGCGGCCTGCCCGCCCAGGCCGTGGTCCTGGCCGTCTTGAGCGGCGCCGTCCTCCTGCTGGTGCTGGCCCATTGGCGGCGCCTGGCCGAGGGGCCCCTGTCCCTCCGCCTCGCGCTGTCCCTCGTGGCCGGCGGTGCGATCGGGAACCTGATCGATCGCGTGCGCCTCGGGTACGTGACGGACTTCGTCCACGTCTACTGGCGGAGCCACGTGTGGCCGGACTTCAACGTGGCCGACTCCGCCATCAGCATCGGCATCGTGCTGCTGCTCCTCGACGCCGTGCGTCCGCGCCGCGACTGAGCGCGGCCAAAGGCCCCCTCGACGAAACGACGCCGGCATCCCGCGCGGGGGCCACCGCGCCTGTACGATGGGATTGACATCACCTGCATGGGAATCTCACTGAAGGGCGAGCACCTCAAGCGCTACAAAGACATCGCCGCTCTCCTCATGAAGTACGGGCGGTCCGACTTCGTGAAGAGCGCCGGCCTCGATGAGGCGGTCTCCGACGCGCCGGTGGTCGCTCCCAGCGAAGAGAAGCTCGCCGAGCATCTTGCCGCCGATCTCGAGAAGATGGGGCCGACCTTCATCAAGCTCGGCCAGCTCCTCTCCACGCGCGCCGACATCCTTCCCCTCGCCTACATGGAAGCGCTGGCCCGGCTCCAGGACAAGGTCGAGCCGTTCCCGTTCATGGACGTGGAAGCCATCGTCAGCTCGGAGCTGGGCGTCCGGCTCTCCAAGGCCTTCTCCGAGTTCGAGACGGAGCCGGTGGCGGCGGCCTCGCTGGGCCAGGTGCACCGCGCGGCCCTGCGCGACGGGCGCCGGGTCGCGGTCAAGGTTCAGCGGCCGGGCATCCGCGAGGTGATCGTCAAGGACCTGGAGGCCCTCGCGGAGATTGCCACCTTCGCCGACCAGCACACGGTGACGGGCCGGCGCTTCGGCTTCACGACCATGCTGGACGAGTTCCGCAAGACGCTGCTGCGCGAGCTCGACTACCGCATGGAGGCGCGCAACCTCGAAGTCCTCTCCGAGAACCTGCGCGCGTTCGATCGCATCGTCGTGCCCTTGCCCGTGGCCGACTACAGCACGTCGCGCGTGCTCACGATCGACTACATCCGCGGGGAGAAGATCACCAAGCTCAGCCCCCTGGTGCGGACGGAGATCGACGGCGAGGTGCTGGCCGAGCAGCTCTTCCGCGCCTACCTCCAGCAGATCCTGGTCGACGGCTTCGTACACGCCGACCCGCACCCCGGCAACGTCTTCCTCACCGACGACAACCACGTCGCGCTGCTGGACCTGGGCATGGTCGCGCGCATTCCGCCCGGGATGCAGGAAAGGCTCTTGCGCCTGCTCCTGGCCGTGAGCGAGGGGCGTTCGGAGGAAGCGGCAACGGTGGCCATCACGTTGGGCGACGCGCAGCCGCACTTCGACGAGAAGGGATTCCGGCGCGACGTGGCGGACCTCGTGGCCCAGAGCGTCGGCGCGACCGTCGGCCAGATGCAGGTGGGGCGGGTGATGCTCATGCTGGCTCGCATGTCGGGCGAGCGCGGCATCCGCGTGGAGCCCGAGCTGACCATGCTCGGCAAGACGCTCCTCAACCTCGACCAGGTCGGGCGCACGCTCGACCCCGACTTCGACCCCAACGCCGCCATCCGCCGCAACGCCGCCGAGCTCATGCGCCAGCGCGTGCGCAAGAGCCTCTCGCCCGGCAACCTCTTCGCGGGCGTGATGGAGCTGAAGGACTTCGCGGAGAACCTCCCCCGCCGCGTCAACACCATCCTCGACCGCGTGGCCAGCAACACGCTCGAGGTCAAGGTGGACGCCATCGACGAGAAGATGCTGCTGGAGGGCTTCATCAAGGTCGCCAACCGCATCACCATGGGGCTCATCCTGGCCTCGCTCATCGTGGGTGCGGCCCTGCTCATGCGGGTGGAGACGTCGTTCCGGATCCTGGGCTACCCGGGGCTCGCGATCGTGTGCTTCCTCTGCGCGGCGGGGGGAGGCGTGGCGCTCGTCGGCAATATCCTCTGGGCGGACCACAAGCACCGGCAGCGCACCGCCCGTACCGCCCCCGGCAGCACCGCCGGCTAGATCGAGCGGCCGCTGAGCGCGACGAGGTCGGAGACCTCCACCGGCTCGCGCGTCACGAACCCTTCGCCGAAGGTCACCCCGATGCGCTGTCCATGTCGGCGCGCGGTGAGCTCGACGGACTGCTGGAAACGGTCGAAGGGCAGGGAAACCGTCTCCCCCGGCGCGGGCGCGAACTGGCTGGCGAAGGCGCGGATGGCGCGCATCTTCACCTCGAAGGTCTTCGTGATGTCCACGACGAAAGAGGGGGCGGCCTCGATGGCCTCCGTCATGCTCGTCGCGAAGATCACCTTGCGCGGGCGGAAGGCGTCCCCGAGGTCCGGCCGGTAGTTGCGCAGGCCGGCCATGAAACACGCGTCGTAGACGAGGTGGCTGGCCATCGCGTGGTCGGGATGCCGCTGGTCCCAGTGCTGGGTCACCACGATCACCGGCCGCAGCCGGCGCAGCGCGGCCACGACCGCATCGCGGTGCGCGACCGTCCGCTCCAGGGCCGAGTCGGGCAGGCCGAGCGACTCCCGGTGGACGACGCCGAGGAGGCGCGCGGCCTCCGCCGCCTCCGTGGCGCGGAGCTCGGGCGAGCCGCGGCTGCCGCTCTCGCCTCGCGTGAGGTCCACCAGCGCGACGCGCCGGCCTACGGACGCCTCGCGCGCGAGGGTGCCGCCCATGACGAGCTCGGCGTCGTCCGGATGCGCGCAGAGACCGGCGATGTCGAAGGCCTCCATGCCGCGATTGTACTCGTCCGACGGCACGGCCCTTGCTGCTGTGGTTGTTGTCGTTGTCAGGGCCGGCAAAGGCGAAGGCCGCCAATCTGGCCATGGCGATTGCTGCGCGTGCGCCATCTGGCGAGCGCACCACGCAGCTTGGCAAGCCGTCCAGTGAGTTCCGCGTCGCGCAGCGGCGCGGAGCGACGGGGGGTTTCAGGGGGGGAGCTCACTGCGCCCGCGGTGGACAGTGAGTTCCCCCCCTGGGATCAAAGACCGGAAACGGGAACACGAGGAGGGTACGAGATGACCAGTGGAACCGGCGACAAGGTGAAGGGGCGAATGGAGAAGGCGGCCGGCGAGTTGCTGGATGACGATCGCCTGCGCAACCGCGGCACCGTGGACGAGACCGCGGGCAAGATCAAGGACGGAGTGGAGCGCAGCGTCGATGCCGTCAAGGATGCCGTGACGGGCCGCCCGCCGGACAAGCGGACGCGCTGATCTCTGCGGCCCGCAAAGCGGGGCGGCCCCGGCCGTCCCGCTTTCGTTCTCGCCCCTCCCAGCGCCCCCCGGGGCCCATGCTAGATTCGATGCATGCGTTTCGCGGCCGCACGCGTGGCCGCTTCACGACGGGTGGAGGGTGTCGACCCAGCTCGTTCTGTACGTGAGCCCCGGCTCCGCTCTCTCGCTCAAGGCTCGCCGCAACCTGGACGCGGTCCTGGCCGGCTATGACACCGGTGTCGTCTCTCTCGAGGTCCGGGACGTGACGCAAGACGCCTTGAAGGCGGAAGAGGACCGCGTCGTGTTCACGCCCACGCTGATCCTCAAGGGGCTCGGCGTGAGCGGGGCCTGGGTGGTGGGCGACCTCAGCGACCACGATACCGTCGTGGACCTCCTGCGCCTGGGTGGTGTCGAGCGGCCTCTGTGAGCGGGTCCGTCGACAAGATCCCGACCGCGGTCCCCGGGCTCGATCGGCTGACCCAGGGCGGACTGCCGGTCGGACGGTCCGTCCTCATCGTCGGCAAGGCCGGTAGCGGCAAGACGATCCTCGGTCTCCAGGCCGCCGTCTCGTTCGTACGACAAGGCGTCCCGACGATCTTCCTGTGTGTCGAGGAGTCGCCCGCCGACATGGTGGAGACGGGAGACGCCCTCGGCTTCGACGTGAGCGGAGCCGTGACGTCCGGCAAGCTCCGCCTGAGCGACGCGACGCGTCCGATGGACGGGCCGCTCGTGGTCAGCGGGGAATACGACCTCTCCGGGCTCGTGCACCGCGTGGAGGCGCTGGTGAAAGCGACGGGCGCGCGCGCGATCGTCCTCGACTCCGCGACCGCGCTCTTCAGCCCGCAGCCTCCCCCGGAGATCGTGCGCAGCCTGTTCTTCCAGCTCGTGCACGCCTTCCGCAAGCTGGAGCTGACGGCGATCATCCTGGCCGAGGCCGCGTCCGGAGAGGGCACCCTCACCACCCTCGGCGTCGAGGACTACGTCTGCGACATGGTGATTGTCCTGCGCAACATCGTGGACGGCGAGCGGCGGCGGCGCACCATCGAGGTCAACAAGTACCGTCGCAGCGCCCACCAGAAGGGCGAGTACCCGTTCACCATCACCGCCAAGGGCATCTCGATCTTCCCTCTCGACGTGAGCACGGCGCCGGCACCCGCGGACGCCGCCCGTTATTCCAGCGGCTTCTCCGGGCTCGACACCATGATCATGGGCGGGCTGTTCCGCGACTCGATGGTCATCGTGCGCGGGCCCACCGGCAGCGGCAAGACCATGCTCGCTGGACTCTATGCGCGCGCGGGCGCCGCCCGCGGCGAGCGCGTCATCTACTACGGCTTCGAGGAGCCGCGGTCCATCCTCCTCGGCAACTACGCCACCATCGGAATGTCGATGGAGGATTACGTTCGTGCGGGGCACCTGCGCGTGGAATGCCGTTACCCGGAGGCCCTCGGACTGGAAGATCTCCTGGTGAACATCCGGTCCGGCCTCGAGGAGTTCGATCCCGCCCTCATCGTGCTCGACAGCATCTCTTCCATCGAGCACTCCGCCTCCGAGAAGAGCTTCCGTCAGTTCATGATCGGCCTGGCCTCGCTCCTGCGCGAGCACGGCAAGGGCGCGCTCTTCACCCAGACCGTGACCGGCGGCGCCGCCGAGCAGACTGCGCCCTATCTCTCGACGATTGCCGACGCGATCCTGGCTCTGGACTACAACACGCGCGGATACGAGCTGGAGCGGACGCTGCGCGTCCTCAAGATGCGCGGCTCGGCCCACGATACGCACCCCTACCGTCTCTCCATCCAGCAGGGGGGGCTGCGGGTGGAGCCCCACGCGATCCGTCCCGGGCCCGTCGTCCGCGCGACGGGCGTGCTCTCCGGGCTGTCCGTCCTGCTCGTGGAGGACTTCGCGGACGCGCGCGAGACGGCCACCTTCGTGCTCGAGCAGGCGGGGGCCCGCGTGCGGGCCGTGCCCGATGCCGCGGAGGCGATGCGTGCCTACCGCGCGGCCGCGCCGGACGTGATCGTGTGCGACCTCGGCTTGCCCGACGAAGACGGCTTCGCCTTCCTCGAGAGGGTGCGCGCCTCTCCGGGACCGGGCGCGCGCGTGCCCGCGGTCGCCTTCACCGCGTGGGGGCAACCCCAGGACCGCGTGCGGGGCGAGCAGGCCGGGTTCCAGCATCACCTGCTGAAGCCGGTGGAGCCGGGGACGCTCGTGAACACCGTGGCCCGCGCGGCCGGCCGCGCCGCCGATCAGGCCCCGGCCAGCACCCGCTCGTAGAAGCGTTCGTATTCGCCGACCACGCGCTCCGCGCCGAAGAGGGCGGCCGCGCGTCGGCGGGCGGCCGCGCTGAGGGCCTGCCAGTGCTGCTCGTCCTTCAGGATCTCGATGGTGCGCGCGGCCATGCCCTCGATGTCGCCGACGGGAAGCAGGAAGCCCGTCTCCGTGTGCTTGACCACCTCGGGCAGGCCGCCCGCGTCCGAGCCCACCACGGGGACGCCGCAGGCCAGGGCCTCCAGCGCGCTCAGTCCGAACGACTCCAGCTCCGAGGGGAGAAGGAAGACGTCGGCCAGGCCCGTGAGCTCCTCGATGCGGTCCTGGCGGCCGAGGAAGCGGACGCGCTCGGCCAGGCCGAGCCTCCGCGCCAGCGCCTGCGCGGAGGCGCGCTCCGGGCCTTCGCCCACCATGAGCAGCACCGCCGGCACCTCGCGCAGGACGCGCTCGAAGATCCGGACGACGTCCAGCGGCCGCTTCACGGGGCGGAAGTTCGAGACGTGCAGGAGGATCTTCTCGCCCTGGGGCGCGAACGAGGTGCGATCGCGGTACCCGCGCGTGCGGGAGAAGGCGGAGATGTCCACGAAGTTCGGGATCACCTGGATGGGCTTCGTGATCTGGAACTCGTCCACCGTCATCTTCTTCAGGAACTCCGACACCGCGGTCACGCCGTCCGAGCGCTCGATGCCGAACTTCGTGATCTCGAAGAACGTGCGGTCCTGGCCCACGAGCGTGATGTCGGTGCCGTGCAGGGTGGTGATCAGCTTCGGCGGGCGGGCCCCGAGCATCTGCTGGGCGAGGATGCCCGTGATGGCATGCGGGATCGCGTAGTGGACGTGGAAGAGGTCGAGCTTGTTCTCGCGCGCCACCTCCGCCATCTTCGCGGCCAGGGCCAGGTCGTGGGGCGGGTACTCGAAGAGGCTGTAGGTCGTGAGGTCGATCTCGTGGTAGCGGACGTTGTCCTGGAACTCGTCCAGGCGGAAGGGCAGGCGATAGGACACGAAGTGCACGGAGTGCCCGCGCCGCGCGAGCTGCTTGCCCAGCTCGGCCGCCACCGCGCCCGAGCCCCCCACCGTCGGATAACACGTGATCCCGATGTTCACAGGTAGATCACCTGGTGGCCGCGCGCGAAGGGATCGATGCGCTGGGCGACGTCCGCGACCAGGGCCGTGCCGTGGCGGGCGAGGAGGTTGACGAGGCCCAGGCCCCGTTCCTGGAAGGCGCCGCCGGGCATGAGCGCGTCGCGCGTGCGGCGCAGCCGGTCCGCGCGCGACTGGTCGCGCTTCTTGAGCGCGCGCATCGCTTTCTCCTGCAGTGTCTCCACCTGGTGCAGGGCGCGCCCACGCGCGCCGTCGGCCGCGGCCCTCAGCGTGGGGTCGAGGCTGCCCAGCATCTCCTCGACGGCGGCCAGCTCCTTCTCGATCGCCTTGCGTGCGCGGTCGAAGGCGCCGCCCACCTCGGGATAATCCTGGCGCGCCCAGCGCGAGAGGAGGCCCTGCGGGTCCGCCTGCAGGTCGGGAAGCGAGATCTCGTCCGCCTCCAGCGCGCGGGCCTGCGCCGGCTCCACGAGGGTCACGCTCGGGCGTGGCACGAGGACGGGGCGCGGGATGCCGAAGTGCGCATAGGAAGGACCGATCTGCGCGTGGTACGCGATCTCCGCCGGCCCGCCGACGTACGCCGCCGTCGGCAGGAGGAGATCCTGGGTGAGCGGCCGGAGGAGCACGCCCGCGCTGAACGCGGACGGGTCCTTCTCCAGCATGCGCTGCGCCTCCGCCACCGGCATCCGGCGTCCGAGCCCCCTCACCTCGATGATGCCGTTCTCCCACCCCATCGCGCGCCGCTCGCCGTCCAGATAGACGAACAGGTTCAGGAAGCCCGCGCGCACCGGCACCTGCTGGTGATAGCCGGCGGCGAGGAGGCGCTGACCCGCTTCGGCGGCCAGGCGTGAGGTGGGCGAGTGCTCCACCAGCTCGCGCGCGAACACGGGGAGCACGGGGACCTTGAGGGCGGGGTCGGAAGGATCGAGAACGACGAGGTCGGGCAGGAGCGCGGACAGCAGGCGGGCGAAGGCCTCGGAGAGGGTGGCGCCGGGGCGATAACAGGCGGCCACCAGCGACAGCACCTCGTCCCGGTGGAGTCCCGCCGGAAGACGCCCGCGCAGCTCTTCGACGAGCGCGGAGACGGTATCGTCGAGCGCGATCCGGGAGGCGGGCTGGCCCACCGGCTCCCGGTGCGGCGAGTACCGCACGTCGTGGATCTGGCCCGTCTCGTCCAGCACGGTCGTCGAGCGGATCTCCGCGAAATCGTGATCGTCCGCCGCCACCCAGAAAACGGGCACGACGGGCGCGCCGCGCCGGGCTTCGAGCGCGCGCGCGACCACGACCGCGGCCAGCGCCTTGTACAGGACGTACAGCGGTCCCCCGAAGAGGACGGCCTGCTGGCCGGTGACGATGGCCGTCGCCTTCGGATCGCGCAGCCGCCGCGCCTGCGCGGCCGCCCCTGCGGCCTTTCGCGCCTCCTGCTGGCGGATGAGCGCCTCCACCACCGCGTCCCGCGGCCGCTCGGCACGCAGCGCGTTCTCGGCGGAGACCTGCAGTCCCTCCAGATCCCAGCGGGCGGAGGCATAGAAGGGCAATACGGTGGGGGATCCCGTCAGGTAGTCGCGGAGGAGCCGGCTCGGCGGCTGCTGGAAGGCCCCGTAGTCAATGACGATCGGGGGCCGCGACGCCATCGCTCGCTCATTGTAGTTCATCCGTGTCGCTACCTACGTCCGCGTGCGCGGCGATGTTCCATGAGGACTCGCTGCAAGCCATTCATGCATCGGCACTTGACTGCCGCATTCGTTGACACCTTTTCACCGCGATGTTAGAGTCCCAAGTCTCGCGATCTTCGCGCGCGGGTGCGATCCTGACGAGATCAGGCGGGGAAATGGACGAGACACCACACGCGGGCGAGCACATGCCGAGCGTCATCGGGCGGTACCAGGTGCAGGAAAGCATCGGGTACGGCGCGATGGGTGCCGTCTACAAGGCCTTCGACCCCCTCATCAAGCGGACGCTGGCCATCAAGACCATCCGCCTCGACATCCCCCGGCAGAGCCCTCAGTACAAGTCCTTCATCGAGCGGTTCTACCACGAGGCCCGCATCTCGGGCACCCTGTCCCACCCGAACATCGTCACCCTCTTCGACATCGGCGAAGAGGGCGGCCTTCCCTACCTGGCCATGGAGTACGTGGAAGGGGAGACGATCGCCTCCATCCTCGAGCGCGGCCTGCGCTTCAAGCCGGAGAAGGTCATCGGGCTCGTCAGCCAGGTCGCTTCCGCCGTGGACTATGCCCACACGAAGGGCGTCATCCATCGCGACATCAAGCCCTCGAACCTGATCCTCTACGACACGGACCGGGTCAAGGTCACGGACTTCGGGATCGCGAAGCTCGTGGACGCGGAGATGACGCAGTCGGGCACGCTGCTGGGGACGCCGTCCTACATGTCGCCGGAGCAGGCGATGGGGGACAAGCTCGACGGGCGCAGCGACATCTTCTCGCTGGGCGTCTGCGCTTTCGAGATGTTGTGCGGAGAGCAGCCGTTCCCCGGCAACAACGTGACGTCGATCCTCTACAAGCTCGTGCACGTCGATCCCATCGAGCCCGCGAACCTCGAGATGAACGGCCTCGTGCCCGAGAAATGGCACGAGGTGTTCGGACGGGTGCTGGCCAAGAAGCCCGACGACCGCTACCAGACGGCCACCGAGTTCGTGCAGGACCTCGAATATTGCCTCGGGGCGTGGTTCGGAGCCATCGAAGAGACGGCCACGAGCGCGGCCGTACGGAGCCCCGCTGCGGCTCCGGCGGGGCGGCCAGGAGAAGAAGTCACCGCCGCCCTGCCTGTCGTCGTCGACGAGGCCGCGCGCAAGACGGATCCGCCGGGGGCGCGTGCTCCGGTGGCGCGTCCCGCCCCGGCGCCCCCGGCTCGCAAGACGAATCCGCCCGCGCCCTCTCCTCCCGTTCCCGCGCCGCCGCGAGCGGCGCCCGCTCCGGCCCGGCGGACGGGTCCCCCTACCGCGAGCCTCAGCACGGGGACGACGCGGATGCCCGCGGCCCGCGTGCCGCCGCCGGACAACTCCGAAGAGGCGACGGTCTTCCTGAAGGCTCCTCCCGTCGCTCCGCGACGTCCGGCCGCGCCGGCCGTCCCTCCGGCCGAGGAAGCGGACGCGGCGACGGTGCTCATGCGTGCCCAGCCGCAGCCCCGTGCCACCGGTGCGCGGCCGGCGCGCGCTCCGGCTCCGGCTCCGGAGCCGGAGTCCGAGGAACCGGCGACGATCCTGATGCGCAGCGCCGGGGATCCTCCCGGTCAATCGGTCGAGCCGCCCTTGCCGACCGAACCGCCTCCGCCCCCGCCCGAGGACGAGGTCCTGATCACCGAGACCGCGCCCGTTCTGCCGGAGGGTCGGCGCTCGATGATGACCCTCGCGCTGGGCGGGATCGGGCTCGTCCTGTTCCTCATCGTGCTCACCACCGCGCTCATCGTCCTGTGGAACCGCAAGAACGCGCCGCCCGTGCCGAGCCCGGCCGTCGCCGCCGCCTCACCCGTGCCGGTGAAGCCGGCGTCGCCCACGCCGCCGCCGGTGACGAGCGGCGTGGTCCACGTCGAGAGCATTCCCGCGGGGGCGGCGGTCAGCCTGGACGGCCAGAACGTCGGCAAGACGCCATTCGACGTGCACGACGTGCCGCTGGGCGCACACGAGATCAAGGTGGAGCTGGAGGGCTACGCGCCCGCGGTCGAATCGGTCATGCTCACCGCGCAAACGCCGCGCACCGAGGTGCGCCCGACCCTCTCGCGGACCGCACCCGCCAAGGGCACGGCCGACGTCTCCTCCACGCCCGCGGGCGCGATGGTGAAGATCGACAACACCGCGGTGGGCCTCACGCCGCTGCGCGGCCACAGCCTCAACGTGGGCCGCCATCGTTTCGAGATCACGGCCGAGGGCTACGAGCCCTACACCACGTCGGCCACGGTCAAGGAGAACCAGACCGCCCGCGTGGACGCGCAGCTCCGGGCCATTCCCAAGCCCACCCCGAAGGCCGCACCTTCGCCCACGCCGCCCCTGGCCCCGACTCCCGATCCGCACGTCTACGACGAGAACGACACCACGCTCTCCGCCAAGCCGGTGAAGACCACGGGCAAGTCCGCGGAGTATCCGAGGGAGGCCCTCCAGCTCAAGCGCGGCCAGCGCGCCTCCGTGACCTGCTCGTTCGTCGTGCTGGAGAGCGGGGACGTGACGGACGTCCAGGTCGTGGAGTCCGCGGGGGAGGCCGTCGACAACGCCGTCGTGACCGCGTACAAGTCGTGGAAGTTCACGCCCGGCATGAAGCAAGGGGCGAAAGTGAAGGTGCGGGTCACGAGGCGCCAGACCTTCCTCGGAGGATAGGTCCGCCGCGCATTCGATGGCCAAGATCATCATCAATCCGACCTCCTCCTCGCGGCGGGAGATCGCGCTCGCCCGGACGATCGTGTCCATCGGGCGCGATCCCTCCAACGACGTGGTCCTGCCCGACGCCATGGTGTCGCGCCGCCACGCCGTGATCGAGTACCGCGGCAGCCAGTACTTCCTGCGCGACTGCAACTCCTCCAACGGGTCGCTCGTGAACGGCGACCGCGTCAGCGAGCGCAACCTGCGCGACGGGGACCTCGTCGCCATAGGCACCGCGCGCCTGCTCTTCCGCGAGGAGATGGAGGACGCGGGCGCCAAGGTGGTGCCGCATCCGTCCGCGCCCCGGCAGGTGTGCCCGACCTGCCAGGCCGACTACCGCAAGGGCGACATGTTCTGCAAGCAGTGCGGCACGTCGCTCGCCCCCGTCGCGCCCGCGCGGATGGTGTGCACCTCGTGCGGCACCGCCGTGCTCCTGCCCGCGCGGTTCTGCAACGCCTGCGGCCAGGTGCTGAAGGACGCGCCCGCCCGCGGCGGCGACGCCGAGAGCACGAAGCCGCCGGCCCTCGAGAACGCGCCCCCCGGCGAGGGTTCCGCGAGCGCCCCCGCGGCGGAGGCGCGCGACGCGCAAGGCGAGCAGCCCGCAGGGGCTCCGGAGATCGCCGCGGCGGATTCCGCGGCCGCCGTCTCTCCGGAGTCTCCCGAGGCCGGGGCCGCGCCGCCGGCGGAGGTGGCCCCGCCCGGCGCCGAGCCCGCGTCCAACAAGGCCGACGTGCCGTCGCCGTCCCGCTTGCCGCGTGTGCTGCCCGAGGCCGGACGATCGTCGGCGCTGGCCGAGATGGCGCGGCCCTCCGTGACCCCCTCGGCACGCCCGAGCCCGAGCGCGCCGCCGGTGCCGCTGGGGCCGCGTCCGGCGCCCGCGATCGTGCGTGCGAAGCCGGTGTCGCCCCCCCCTCGCCCGGCCGGCTTGGGCAGGCGCGCGGTGGCGGGCCTGCTCGACGGGCTCGTCGTCACGTCGGCGCAGCTCGTGCTGCTGAGCCCCGTCCTCTACTACTGGTACGAGAACTGGTGGTCCCACCCGCCGACCACCGCCGAGGGCGTCGCCTTCTGGCCCATCCTGCTCTCGCTGACCCTGGGTCCGGTGGTGCTGGCCCTGGGAGCGGTCTACTACGTTTATCATTGGGGAGTGAAGGGGGCGACGCCGGGAAAGCGCCTCCTGGGGCTGACGGTCGTGGCGGAGGACGGCAGCGAGCCGATCGGCCTCAGCCGCGCGGTGGTGCGCGTGCTGGGCTGCCTGCTGTCCGGCCTGACCCTCGGCATCGGGTTCCTGATGATCGCTTTCGGCGGCTCTGGTCTCCACGATCGACTGGCCGGGACCCGCGTGGTGCGGCGGGAGAGAGGCTGAACCTGGACCCCGCGGGGATCGAGCCCACCATCGCCGGCGAGCCCGGCCTCACCCTCGCCCCCGCCGAGGAGAGCGCGCGTCCGCAGGTGTGGCGCGCGGTCTGGGAGCTCGTCCACGACCTCTCCGTCGCCGTGCTCTTCTGCTTCTTCCTGATCACATTCGTGGCCCAGGCCTTTCGCGTCCAGGGCACCAGCATGTTGCCCCTGCTCGAGGACAGCGAGCGGATCATCGTGAACAAGTTCGTCTATCGCTTCCAGCCCATCGATCGCGGTGACGTGGTGGTGTTCTGGTATCCCAAGGACCCGTCCGTCTCCTTCATCAAACGAGTGGTCGGCGTGCCCGGCGACACCGTCGAGCTGCGGCGGGGCGCGCTCTATGTGAACGGCCGGCGCATCGAGGAGTCCTACGTCCGCGCGCAGTTCAACGACACCGAGAGCTACGAAGCGGTGCAGGTCCCGAAGGGCTACTACTACGTGCTCGGCGACCACCGCAACAGCAGCAACGACAGCCGCAACTGGGGCGAGGTGCCGGAGAAATACATCTACGGCAAGGCCGTCTTCCGGTTCTGGCCCCTCGGCAAGGTCGGCCTCATCCACTGACGACCACGGGGCCGGGCGGCGTGGTCCACGACGTGGCCGTCGTCGGCGCCGGGGTCTTCGGTTCCTGGACGGCGTGGCACCTCCAGCGGGCCGGCCAGTCCGTGGCCCTCCTCGACGCCTACGGTCCCGCCAGCAGCCGCGCCAGCTCCGGAGGCGAGACGCGGATCCTGCGCATGGGCTACGGGCCGGAAGAGCTCTACACGCGCTGGGCCTGGACATCCCTGGCCCAGTGGAAGGCCCTGGCCGCGCGCACGGGAGAGCGCCTCTTCCACGAGACGGGCGTGCTCTGGATGGCGCACGACGAGGACGCGCGGTCGCGCGCGACGTTGGACACGCTCGCCCGGGCCGGCGTTCCGCACGAGCGCCTCGACCGGTCGCAGCTCGAGCTGCGATGGCCGCAGATCGCGTTCGGCGACGTCACCTGGGGCATCCACGAGCCCCGCGGGGGGGCGCTGATGGCGCGCCGGTCCGTGCAGGCGCTGGCGGGGGAGGTCGCGCGCCGCGGGGGAGACGTCCGCACCGCGGCGGTTCGACCTCCGGCAGGCCAGGGAAGGCTCGCCGACGTCGTGCTCTCCGACGGCACGGTCGTGCGCGCACGGTCGTTCGTGTTCGCCCTCGGGCCCTGGCTGGGCAAGCTCTTCCCGGACCTCCTCGCCGACCGCATCTTCCCCACGCGCCAGGAGGTCTTCTACTTCGGTCCGCCCGCGGGGGACGCGCGCTTCGCGCCGCCCGCCTTCCCGGCCTGGATCGACTTCGTGGACGAGGTCTACGGCATCCCCGACATCGAGGCGAGGGGGTTCAAGCTCGCGCCGGACGCGCACGGGCCGCGCTTCGATCCGGACACGGGCGAGCGCCGGGTCAGCGCGGAGGGGATCGCCGCCGCCCGCGCGTTCCTGGCCCGGCGGTTCCCCGCGCTGAAGGACGCGCCCCTGGTCGCGTCCGAAGTGTGCCAATACGAGAACACCTCGAACGGCGACTTCCTCGTCGACCGGCACCCGTCGTGGGAGAACGTCTGGCTGGTCGGCGGCGGCTCCGGGCACGGCTTCAAGCATGGGCCCGCCCTGGGTGAATACGCGGCCGCGCGCGTCCTCGGGACGGGAGCGGAAGAGCCGCGGCTTTGCCTCGCCACCAAGGCCAGGGCGCAGGCGCGCGTCGTCCACTAGCCTTTCTTCCCCGCGACGGGAGCGTTTTCGCTTATCCTCGCGCCGAGGTTTCAAGGTCATGGGTGGATCCGCCGTCGGCCCGGCCCTCACGCGCCTTCCGGAAGCGCTCGGCCTGGAGCTCAGCACGCTGCTGGGCGACCGCTTCTCCACGTCGCCCGCGGTGCGCGACCACCACAGCCGGGACGAGTCCTACCACGCCCCGGAGGCGCCGGACGCGGTGGCCTTCCCGGAGTCGACGGCCGAGGTCCGGTCCATCGTCAACGCCTGCACGCGCTACCGCGTCCCCGTGATCTCGTTCGGCGCCGGGACGTCGCTCGAGGGACACGTCGTGGCCCATCGCGGCGGCCTCTGCCTGGACATGACGCGCATGAACCGCGTCCTCCGGGTGAACGCGGAGGACATGGACGCCACGGTGGAGGCGGGCCTGACCCGCAAGCAGCTCAACCACGCGCTGCGCGACAGCGGCCTCTGCTTCTTCATCGACCCGGGCGCGGACGCGACCATCGGAGGCATGACGGCGACGCGCGCCTCCGGCACCACCGCCGTCCGCTACGGCACCATGAAGGACAACGTCCTCGGCCTCACGGTGGTGCTCGCGGACGGCCGCGTGATCCGCACGGGCGGGCGCGCCCGCAAGTCCTCCGCGGGCTACGACCTCACCCGCCTCTTCGTCGGCTCCGAAGGCACGCTGGGCGTGATCACGGAGATCACGCTGCGCCTGCACCTCGTACCCGAAGCCACGTCCGCCGCCGTGTGCTCGTTCGCGGAGATGAAGGGGGCGGTGGACACCGCGGCCGCGGTCATCCAGGCCGGCATCCCGGTGGCGCGGGTCGAGCTGCTGGACGAAGCGATGGTCGAGGCCGTGAATCACTTCTCGGGCCTCCAGCACAAGGTGGCCCCCACGCTCTTCTTCGAGTTCCACGGCGTCTCCGAGAAGAACGTGGTGGAGCAGGCGGAGATGGCGGAGGCGGCCGCGCGCGAGAACGGCGGCACCGGTTTCGAATGGGCCCTGCGCGCGGAGGATCGCGCGCGCCTCTGGAAGGCCCGTCACGACGCGTATTACGCGGCGCTCGCCCTGCGTCCAGGAGCGAAGGGCTGGACCACGGACGTCTGCGTGCCCATCTCCCGCCTCACCGAGGCCGTGCTCGCGGCCAAGGCCGACCTCGCGGCGTCGCCCCTGAAGGGCGCGCTCGTGGGCCACGTGGGAGACGGCAACTTCCACATGGTCTACCTCGTCGATCCTGCCCATGCGGAGGAGGTCGCAGAGGCGAAGCGATTGGCCGACCTGATGGTGCTCCGGGCCCTCGAGGTCGGGGGCACCTGCACGGGCGAACACGGCATCGGGATGGGCAAGATGGCCTACCTCGAGCGGGAGCACGGGGAAGCGGTCGAGGTGATGCGGGATCTCAAACACGTGCTCGACCCCATGAACCTGATGAACCCGGGCAAGATGCTGCGTGCCTGATCCCACCGCGCCCGCGGCCGTAGAGCCCGGCGTCGCCGCGAAGCGGCGGCGACGGGCGAGGGGGTTTGCAGGGGGGGCCGCGAACACCCACCGCGGTGTCGTGTGAGTGCCCCCCTGCCTGAAGACGAGATCGGCCGCCGGGCCCTGGCCCGGACGCGGCGGCGGCTGATCCCGTTCCTGTTCGTCCTCTACATCGTCTCCTACCTCGACCGCATCAACGTGGGCTTCGCGGCCCTGCAGATGAACGCGGCCCTGCATTTCGGGGCGCGCGTCTTCGGGCTGGGCGCGGGCATCTTCTTCGCCGGCTACGTCCTCTTCGAGGTGCCGAGCAACCTGGCCCTGGAGAGGTTCGGGGCGCGGCGCTGGATCGCCCGCATCATGATCTCCTGGGGCCTCGTCTCCGCGGCCATGATGTTCGTGCAGGGCACGGCCAGCTTCTACGCCCTGCGCTTCCTGCTCGGAGTCGCGGAGGCGGGCTTCTTCCCGGGCATCATCCTGTACCTCACGTATTGGTTCCCGGCCGCGGAGCGGGCGCGCGCGATCGCGCAGTTCATGACCGCGACCGCGATCGCGGGCGTGATCGGCGGACCCGTGTCCGGCGCCCTGCTCACCCTCGACGGCCGCGGCGGGCTCGCGGGCTGGCAGTGGCTGTTCCTGATCGAGGGGCTGCCCGCGGTGGCGCTGGGCTTCGTGGTGCTCCGCTACTTGACCGACCGCCCCGAAGAGGCGCATTGGCTGCCGGAGGACGAGCGGGCCTGGCTCTCCGCGCGCATGCAGGAAGAGCGCGACCAGCGCGCTCGCGGCGGCCATCGGCTCACCCTCCGCTCGGTCTTCGCGAGCGGGGCCGTCTGGCACTTCGCCCTGCTGTATTTCACGATCGTCATCGGGTTCTACGGCATCGCCTTCTGGCTGCCGCAGATCGTGCGCTCGATGTCGGGCCTGACCGACTTCCAGGTCGGGCTGGTGTCGGCGATTCCCTACGTGGCGGCGGCGCTGTCGATGGTCCAGCTGGCCGCGCACTCCGATCGCACGGGCGAGCGGCGATGGCACGTGGCCGTCCCGGCCCTCGTGGGCGTCGTGGGATTCCTGGCCGCGGCCAACGTGCGCTCGCCGCTGGTCGGGCTCCTGGCCCTCTGCCTGGCCGCGATCGGGATCTGGGGCACGCTCGGCGCCTTCTGGGCGATGCCGACCGCCTTCCTCCACGGCGCGGCGGCGGCGGCGGGGATCGCGCTCATCAACTCCATCGGCAACGTCGGAGGGTTCGTGGGGCCCTACGCCCTCGGCTGGATGCGCGAGGCGACGGGGAACTTCAAGAGCGGGATCCTGCTGCTGGCCGCGGGCCTGGCCGGCGCCGCCGTCCTGGGCATCACCGCCCCTCACCGCCCCGCCGATGAGGCGGGGGCGGCCCGCCGCTAGAAACCCGCGGCGCGCAGGGCGACGACGATGCGGTCTTCCGCGTTGGCGATGTGCTTGACCATCAGCGTGCGCGCCCGCTCGCGGTCGT
>Ga0207428_10000055_pt1 | contig 166460 bp, 155 predicted proteins | sample RhiMethybrSRZTD1_FD_187600 | JGI IMG/M metagenome (GOLD analysis project Ga0207428, IMG submission 187600) | Populus rhizosphere microbial communities from Tennessee, USA - Rhizosphere MetaG P. TD hybrid SRZTD1 (SPAdes) (version 3) | ecosystem: Host-associated > Plants > Roots > Rhizosphere >... | reverse complement strand
GTCGGCCAGTCCAGCCAGCTTGACTCGGGCGGTTCGACGCGCTGCGATCGTGTCAGCGGCGCTCGGCGCCCTGCTACTGTTATTGCGCGTGCCGCTCGGGTTCACGTTCGTTGGCATCGGTGCATTTCTGCCCCTGACGCTTCGATGGCGCGCGCTGTGGCCCGATTTTGGCGCACCGCCAAACCAGCCGCGCGGGAAGAGTTCACAGATCGATACGAAATATCTCCGCATGGCGCTCGACCACGACAGCGGCGCGCTCGACGGCTTGGTGCTCGCCGGCCAACATCGCGATCGGCTGCTCAGCAAGCTGACGCTTGCGCAGCTCCTCGAAGTGAGGGCGGAGTGCCTCGTTGACGACCCGGACGGAGTACCACTAATCGAGGCCTACCTGCATCGGATCAGCGGCACGACCTGGGGCGAAGAGCATTCCGGCCGGCAATCGTCTGACAACACTTCGTCGAGACATGCTTCCACCGTCATGCCCCGCGAGGAGGCCTTCGAGGTGCTTGGGCTCCCTCCGACAGCGAGCGATGCAGAGATTCGTGAGACGCACCACCGCCTGATCATGAAATTGCACCCGGACCATGGCGGCTCCGATTACCTCGCTGCCAAGATCAATCAAGCCAGAGACGTCCTGCTCAACATCTGAAGAAACACTCGATCGTTGTACCTCTGCTTGTGCCAAGCGTGTGACTCGGTCCCTGAGTTGCGGCGTAGATTAATCAGATGTTTCGACGGTTTCAACGGCGGGTCGTTGGCGATGGCTGTGCCTTCGCGCCGCGGTTCAAACCGCAAGGAATCAGGGCGCGTCCCTGTCGAAGATGTCAGGACAAGACACTGGCTTGCACTGGCTGGTGTTCAGATGAACGATCCTTGAGCGCTACCCGAATGACATCGCAATGTCTGACAGAAGAGCTTGTCACGTTGGTTGAGTTGCGAGGCGGCTGCGAGCAGGGTAGCGGTCGTCATGACCCGGCCTGACTATGCCGGTTACCGCTTTCCATCCGACGTGATCCAGCGCGCCGTGTGGATGTATCTGCGCTTCACCCTGAGCTACCGGGACGTCGAGGACCTGCTCGCCGAACGCGGCATCGAAGTGTCGTACGAGACGATCCGTCGGTGGGTGACGATGTTCGGGCCGGTTATTGCACGTCGGCTGCGCACGCGACGGCCGGCCCCGCACCGGCGCTGGCACCTCGACGAGATGTTCGTCCGCATCGGTGGCAAGCAGATGTATCTCTGGCGCGCCGTCGATGCCGAGGGTGAGGTGCTCGAGGTGTTGGTTCAGGCCGGGCGGGACGCGGTTGCAGCCCGCAAGCTGATGCGCAAGCTCCTCCGGAAGCAGGGTATCGTTCCAACCGCCTGGGTCACGGACAAGTGTCCGGCTTACGGCGCGGCGCTTCGTGACCTGCAGCTCGACGGCTTACCCCACCTACGGGCCAAGCGGCAAAACAACCGGGCCGAGAGCTCGCACGTGCCGGTTCGACAACGCGAGTGGAAGCGACAAGGATTCAAATCGGCCGCCTCGGCACAGCGGTTCCTGTCGATTCATGCCGCCACCTACAACACATTCGATGTCTGCCGTCACCTCACCACCGCCCGCACGCACCGGCTCTTTCGAGCCGAGGCGTTTGCGGCATGGCGTGATGCGGCTGGCGTCGCAGCCTGAGCCTGGCGAATGCGACCTTCATTGCGGCCACGCTCGACAATGTGACAAGCCCTCCGAATGCTGCCTGCGGATCTGTGAGCTGGTACGTTTACGCCAAAGGCGGGATGTTTGACGGGCACCAAAATCAAAGGTGCAAAATTCGTGCATCGTAAATGCAAAGTCAGCATTTTGATGTGTTATCAATGCCTTATAGCTCAGCAGCACTACGTTGACATCGTAGGGGTCACTGGTTCAATCCCAGTACCGCCCACCATTCCAATGTCCCAAGGTCAAAACGCGGTCATCGCAGTCGTCGGCCGCGGCTCCTCAGGGCCAAGGCGATCACCTCAAGCTGACCTGCCGCCGCCGACCATCATGCTTGCGCGCGCAGGTGCGTGAACACCGGCGCGTCGATGGTCCGCTGCTTGAGGTCGACCCCCTCCTCGAAGTTCTCTGTCGCGATGAAGGCATCGAGCGCTTTCTCCTCGGGCCGCTTCCAGTCTGAGAGCCGGCCACTCCGCTTGTCGTCGGATCGCCAGGATCGTGCCCCAAACGGACTCTGACCGTGGGCTGGCAGCGACGTCCGTGAGATCCTGGAAGAAGATGGCAGTGTAATGTGTCATGCAGTCGTGCCCGCCGCCGCGGCGCAAATGCTACGTCACGAAGTCGGCAAGCCGCGAAACGAGCCAGACCATGGCAACGGTACCGACCAGATAGGCGGCGGCAAATCGCGCCTGCGCGAGGGGCACCGTCGCCAGTGCGCTGGCGGCCCTGAAGACCACAAGGACGCCCACGACGAAAAACAATTGCCCTGCCTCGACTCCGAGATTGAAGGTCAGGAGCGCAAGCGGAACGTCGGATTGCGGAAGCCCGATGTCCTTGAGTGCGCCGGCAAAGCCAAACCCATGCAGCAGACCGAAGGCAAAAGCCACGACCCATGGATAGGCCTCCGAAAGGCGCCGCTCGCCGGACTTCATCTTGACAAGCTCACTCGCAACGAAAGCGATGCTGAGCGCGATCGTCGCCTCCACCGGCTTCTGGGGAAGACTGAAATATCCCAGCGAAGCTCCGGCCAACGTGATGCTGTGGGCCAGCGTAAAGGTGGTGATAGTCTTGACCAGCATCCAACGGTCATGGATCAGTAGGATCAACGCGAAGACAAAGAGCAGATGATCAAAACCGGAAAGGATGTGATCGACACCGAGCAGGAAGTAGGCTGGCGCCACCTCCCATCCCGTTTGGCGGCCTGCAACAATGAAGCTGGGAGACTCGGGGGTGAGTCGGGCGATTTCAACAGAGCCATCCCGGTATTCGAGCCGTGCGAGGGCATCCGTCAATGTTGAGCTCAGGCCGTCCACGAATATTTCTCTTCCAGTCAAACCGCTGCCGCAGATCGCAGTCCATCGCTCAACATAGGCGGCCCCTTCGATCGACTTGATTGACTCGGCTTCAGCTCTGCAGGTCTCCGGCAGCCGGACATAGAGTGCGAGACGCATGTCACCGAGCGCCGGCACCTTCCAGAGGACGGAGAATTCCTCCGCCGCGATTTCCTGCACGTTGAGGTAAGCGGGGCGCAACTCATGGGCGGCGGCCGAGGTCGCCAGGAATGCCTGCGCGAGCAATGTCAACAGGAGCCCGAAACGGATCATTGGTTCGCGCCCCCTTTGCTCGGCATCTCTATGATCACGCGATACCGCTTGAGAAGATCGCCGAGGCGATGATCTTCGAGCTCCTTGCGCTTGGCGCCAGTCCATCCCCGCAAGACAGCGGCGCGTATTTCGCCGAGCGGCGGGAGGCGTCCTGCCTTGCGCTCCGACACATGGACGACGTGCAGCCCGAAGTCCGATTTGACCGGACCCGTCCACTGGTCTGGGTCGAGCGTGTAAATGGCTTCGGCGAATTCGGGACCGAAGGTCTGGCCAACGGATGATTTGCTTGTGAGAGGCAGTTCATACGGGAGAAGTGTCGCATCCCCCAGCGTGGCTGGGTCTATTGAGGCATCCCTTCGCAGGCTCTCCACGACGGCGGTGGCGTCTTGTTCGATCGTGTCTCCGCGCCGCTCTGGACTGAAGAATATCTGTCGAAAGGCGACGAGCGGATCGACCTCGAACTCGGCAGCATGGCTCTTGAGATAGGCTTCAAGGTCAGCATCCGTCGGTACCGGTACGTCGGCACCAGCGTCACCCATGAACTCCATCTTGAGATGGAGGCGACGGCGAATCACCGTGTCGTCCTGGTCGAGACCGAGTGCCAGCGCTTCGCGAACGTAGATCTCCTCTTTGACGTAGTCGTCGATCAAGCCTTTCAGTTCGTCAGAATTCGGCGGCCGCTGCCATGTCTTGGCGAAGATCGAACCAAGCTGATCGATCTTGGCAGCAGTTACGACGATGCTGTCAGGACTACCCGTCCCCGTTGGCTGCAGGAAACCATGGACGGCAAAGATGACGAGAGCCAATGCCAGAAAGTGAAACAACGGTTCCATGAACAGGCGCTTCAGCAAGATGACATCTGCTCCATTTGCCGTAACGTGCTGTCGTATGTGGTCCCGACGGCCACGAAGGCCGCCGAGACCAAGTCCACTATCTTTGTCCAGCGTCACTCAAGGCGTGTACCAGATCGGCGAGGTGTAGGCCCGCTCGGTAACAGTCATCTGTGTGCCTGGAAGAGGCTTTACGCCGAAACGCTTGGTGTCGTAGGCCGTCCACCGTGGCGTCGGGATCTCAATGACGCGCGCATAGTAGAACGCCCGCTGACCAGCGTCGAACTGCGGGTCCTTCCACACGGCAATCAGTTCCGGCGCGCCGATGGTGTTCGTCCAGATTGCGTTTTCGATGTCCACGGTATTGCCGACCGGCGGCAGTTTGCCATCCGGACCCGGCTTGCGGTCGCCGCCCCAGACCACGTCATAGACCTGTTCATGCGTGTCGCCGTTGGCGTCCAGCCATCCTTTCACGATCTGGATGCGGTCGAGGTTGGCGCCGATCGGATCCCTCAGCGCGGCGACCAGGAAAGTTGGAACCTTCCCGTCGGGCGCGTGGCTGAGGTCGCCGCCCATCGGCACGCCCTTGGTGTAGCCCGCCATGGCGGGGCTGCGGGTCAGGGCATCGGCCTGCTCAAAGTCCCAGCCGCCGAAGAAACGCACGACCATGCGCGGTCCGGTGGTGGCATAGGTTTCCTTGCGCTGCATGGCGTCCCAGATGGACGCGCGCGTGTTTTCGTTGGCCCAGACGGCGGCATAGCCCGAGGAGCTGACCTGCCAGTCCATCACCTTTATGCCCGTCTTCGGATTGGCGATGAAGGTAGCGGCAATGCGCTCAGGGCTGGGTTCCTGGGGCGTGGTCTTGCCGAAAAAGTTATCCTCCTCCATGGCCGAGAGACCGGTGTGCGCGTCGGAACTGCCCACCAAGCCGAACTTGTAGGGGTTCGTGCCGAGCTGGCTCTCCAGTTTCAGTCCGTTCTTCAGCGCCGAGCGGGCATACTCGAACTCAAGCATGTCCGGGGTCTTGGCAACGCTGCCGTCCAGATTGCCAAAGTCCCAGCGTTCGAAGTCGGCGAACTCGTCGTTCGGCGACAAGGCAGGATGGGTCTCGCCGTCGCCCTTGGTCTGCGTGGCCTCGATGAGCCGCTCCCACTTCGCGCGCTGCTCCACGTAGTCCTTGTCGACCGGCTTGCCGGTGAAAGACTCGATGATCGGGAACATCCGGCCATTGCTCAGATTGCCATTGTGGGCAATGGCAAGCACGCTGCCGCCGGTCTTTTCCTCATAAGCCGTCATCCATTTCCAGAGGTCGCGCGGATTGTCGCTGCCAAAAGGCTTCATCGTGACATATGGCTCGACCTGGCTCGCCTTGTCGGCATTGTCCCGGAAGATGACATTGCGGTGCAGGTTGTTGCCACCCGTATTCGACGTCCACTCGTAGCCGATGAAAGCAGTGAAGTGGCCCGGGTCATTGAACTCCTCCGCCGCTGCGATGTTGTCCTGCCAGGCCGACTTGTAGGCACGTGTGCCGGGGGCATAGACGAGATCCTTTGGAAAGGTCCCGTGCGAGAATGACGTTATGATCTCGATTGCCGCCGCCGCGCCCTGCCCGGCCTTGATCATGTCGAACCACTTCTTGCCGGTCGGGTCGGCCATGAGCTCCGGTTTCCCCGCGAGCAAGTCAGGAAAGAAGCCCATGTTGTCCGAGTGGTCGGCGACGACCAGGAAATCCAGCGGCCGAGCAAGCTTGGCCGGCTGTCCGCTCGACGCCGTGATTTCCTCGCCGCGGGCGAAACGCAAGGCGTCGCGGGGACTGAGCCTTGCGCCGAACGCGCCGGCGTCAAATGAGGCAGCGGTATGCAAGTGGGTATCACCGAACAATGGGCGCGTCGGAAAGTTGCGGCCAACATATGGCGAGTAGGCCGGCTTGGCGGAAAACACCTTCTCCGCCTTCGCCTGATCGAGCGTACCGGTATCGCCGGTGGCGGCATCCTGGGCAGGAGCCGACATGACAAGGCTGACACTGCCCAGGCTCACGAGAAGCGCCATTGCAATCGATTGCCTTTTCATTTTCTTCCCTCCTCTGGATCCGAATGATCGATGACCTCGATGCCCGTCCAGCAATCGGCGCGCGCCGGGACTAGCTCGCTCATTTCCCCCACCGCGGCCATCCGACCGCAGCGTTTCACCAGTGGCTGACGCCGATCTCTTTACCGTCGACCAGGACGTGGACCTTGTTCTCGCCGTCCTTGATTCAGGCTCGCACACTTCCTTGCCAGGATCGACGGCTTTCCAGGTCCGGCAGAACTTGTCGCCTTCGATGTACCAGACGCCGGCCAGCTGGATCACCTCGCCTGCATCGGTCTTGGCCTGACCGGTCGCAGTCACGCGCGCGTTCGAGAAGTTTTCCAAGCTTCGTATGGTCGTTGTAGACGAGCATCGCGGAAATGCTGCGGATCTGCATAATCCCACCATGCCGGCGCCGGTGCCAGAAAACGATACTGCGAATCCGAGATGGTCGCCGGCCCGACCTTGCCCTCGTAGTCCCACTTGATGAGCGCGGCATCGTGCTGCTGTGCTCCGAGATGTCCGCGACATTCCGTGTTTCTCTCGCGTTGTCAATGAGATGGCGCGGTTGGCGTCGGCACAAAAGCCGGCACAGTAGATCGGCCTCACAGCGGAGCTTCGCCTGCCCAAAATACACCGGTGAGCGCCAATAGTCGCGAAAGCTCGATCGTGACTCCTGATCGAGATCCAAACGGCAGAAATCACAGGTTTACCCCCAATTCCGCTCACCATTGGAGATCGTCGCTGCGCCTTTGGCGCACAGCCAAAATGCTCTCTATAGCACTGCGAGAAATGCGTCGGGGATTCGAAGCCGGCCGACAGAGCCACCTCGTTGACGCTGAGCTCGCACCCGCCGCGTCGTTGTGCGGCGAAGCTGGTCTCGTAATCTACAAGTTGCCGACAAATCCGACGATGTGGCAGTCGATCTACATCATTACGCGGCGCGGCCGATCTTCGGCGCCGGCTTCACGGGATCTGACTTCCGTCGTCAGGTCCCGTGTTCGTGACATGGCTCACCCAGCGGCGATAGGTGGTCTTGGCGCGAGACACCGCCCCTCAGGTTCGGTCCTGGGTAGCGAGGAAAGACGCGGCTTACCTTCACTTCTTTCGCCGGTGACCACTGACTGTCACGCCGTCTTCGGGGCGAAGCTGAAGGAATCCAGGCACTGCGAGCAGCGGGACAATCGCCACTAGAGGAAAGACTTGCGTAAAGTCCGCTAGACTGAATCCTCCATTGTCTCCGGAGACTAGACCGAGCAACAAGGCACCCGTCGACACGCCGAAGCTGACGCTGAGTTGCTGCAGCACCCCGCCGAGGCTTGTGGCCCGGCTGAGCTTTTCGGCAGGCATATCCGCATAGGAAAGTGTATTCGAGCTCATGAACTGGCTGGACCGTGCGAGGCCGAAGACGGCGATATAGCACGCTATCATCCAGTGAGGCGTCTGAGGGCTGATCAGCGCGAAGCCGGCGATGAGCATTGCGCCCGCAATTGCGCTGACCGGAAGCACTCGATCGAAGCCGAATAGCTTAAGGCCCCGCGATGAAACCGAGCGAATGGCGATTGCGCCGAGACTCGAGCAGAACGTAAGGGATCCTGATTGGATCGGCGTCATCCCGAGGCCGATCTGAAGCAAGAGCGGCAGCAGGAACGGCACCGCATTCATCCCGATGCGACAGAGACCGCCTGCCAAAGTTCCAATTCGAAAGGTCCGCAGCCGGAACAGCGACAGATCGATCGCGGGAGCAGGATGCTTCCTGGCATGGCGGTAGAACGCCGCCAGCAGCAACGCGGCCACGGCGAGTAAGATGAGCGTCGCGACTTGCGGCAGCATCGGGCGGCCCGAATTCTCGATGCCAAGCTGAAGCAACGCGAGCCCGGCGCCCGCCAAAAGGAAGCCCGGGAAATCGAACCTCGTCCGATGTTCGGCCTTCGTCTCCTTGATGAACTTGAGCGCGAGAACAATGCCCAGCAGGCCGAAGGGGACATTGATGTAAAAGATCCACCGCCAGGAGACATACGTGGTGAGGAAACCGCCGATCAGCGGCCCTATCACCGGACCAATCAGCGCCGGCAGGCTCATATAAAGCATCGCCGTCATCAGTTCGCTGCGCGGAAAGCTCCGCAACAGGATCAGTCGACCGACCGGGGTCATCATCGCGCCGCCAAACCCTTGGATAATGCGCGTGATCACCAGCTCCGGGAGGCTGTCCGCCAGGCCGCACAGCATCGAACTGGAGGTAAAGATAAGGAGCGCCACGGCGAAAATCCGGCGCGCTCCGAACCGATCGGCGAACCAGCCGCTGACCGGGATGAATACGGCCAGGGTCAACACATAGGTGGTGACGGCCAGATTAAGGCGCAGGACCGTGGTGCCGAGGTCATGGGCCATCTGGGGAATTGCCGTCGTGATGACGGTCGAATCCACTTGCTCCATCAGAAACGCAAAGGCGACGACGAGCGGAATGAGGCGCCGCAGGCGAGGACTGAGTTTCGTGGGGAAATCTGAATCCGTATCGGGTCGATCGGGTTCCGTCATTTGGTGTGCAAATTCACGCACCCACGCAGGGCAACGTCATCATTCCTCCCCAGCTACCTTGCTTCCGGCGATCCCGCCGATACGATTGGCCGTTTGAGATGCCAGCGCGTGGCCGGAAAGACCGTTCTCGGGACAAGGACGGCGCCGCGCATGATCGGCCTCACCGTGCGCAGCACTCCCGCACGCTCGACTTTGAATGAGGGGCCCGACCCCGAAGCTTCCAGGCACATCGATCTTTCCCGACGGATGCTCGATCCAGACTGTGCGTATATCACCCTCGGGCATCTGCGCAAGGCCGTCCGACACCGAGCCTTTCAGGGCGCAGGCCGAGGCGACGCACGCCGCGCCGGTTACGGCATGCGCGGCATGAAGCGCATGCGGCGTTAGGTGGCGGGAAGAAATCGCGCCGCCGTCGCGCGGAGCCGCAAGAACGCCCAGCTTGGGGATGACTTTCTGTGATACATCCCCTAGGCCCATCCGGCGACCCTTACGCGCGCGCCTCACACGCGGCCGTGGCGCGGCAATTCGATATCCGGTGAGTCCCTTATTGCGGATGGCCCGAAACTGCGCGACGATTTCGCATGTTCGCCGACCTCTTTCGGCCGGATTGCACCAGCGAGGAGAGGTCTCTTTCGCTAAGTCGCCGGCGCAAAACCGCGGGGATGACGTCACACGAGGCCATTGGAATGCCGGAGATTCTTGCTCACCTGCAGGTCGATCATCGCAACATGCGGCAGCTTCTGCGCGTTCTCGAAGAGGAGTTGCATGCATATGAGACCCGCGGATCGGCGGACTTCGATCTGTTGAAGCAGATCCTGGAATACACGCTGCACTACCCGAACCTGATCCATCATCCCCGCGAGGAAGCACTGTTCCGCCGGCTGTTGGAACGGGATCCGGCATCCAAGGTCATGGTAGGAGACCTCACGAAGGAACATGAAGAGCTGGCACGCCTGACCCATCGCTTCGCGGCTGCACTCCACAACGTGGCTCATGATGTCGAGCTGCCGCGCGCTTTGTTCAACAAGCTCGCCGACGAATATGTGTCGCGCTCCAAGCAACATATGGAAACCGAGGAGCAACAGTTCTTCCCGAGGCTCATGGCCGTTTTCAATGATCAGGATTGGGCAGATTTCGATGGGCTGGCCAAGAGGGACTATGACCCGTTGTTCGGGACCACGATCGAGAAGTACTACAAGACGCTCCATCAGAGGATACTGAGCAGCGCCGTCTAATCCTGGTCTCTTCGCGCATGCCCCCGGGACAAGTGCCGGTGCAAGACCTGAAACCAATCACAACCGCCATCGATCTGGAGCTAAAGCGTTCCTGCGGCCGTCGAGCTTCACGGGCAAAAAGCCGGCGCCGACTGCATCGAAAGTCTGCTGCGACAGGGCACCCCCGCCCGCAGCGGGCAGTTGAATGACAGCGCTGTTCGTTGTAAACACTCCGACTGCCTGATTTTGGAGGAGACGCAGCATGGACCGCTTCACCGGCGGTTGTCTGTGCGGCAACGTCCGAATTGTGGCGTCGGGACTCCCATACCGGGTCGGCCTTTGTCACTGTCTCGACTGCCGCAAGCACCATGGGGCCCTTTTTCACGCTTCCGCGGTGTTCCCTCAGGATGCGGTGACGATCGACGGCGAAACACGCGACTACGCCGGGCGGTATTTCTGTCCCCGCTGCGGCTCGTCCGTGTTCTCACGCACCGGAGACGAAATCGAAGTGAACGTAGGATCCCTGGATGCCCCTGACCAACTGAGGCCAACCTACGAACTCTGGACCATCCGTCGCGAGTCCTGGTTGCCGGCGTTTCCGCTCACGAGACGATACGACCGCGATCGTGACGCCACGGGTCGCTTTGAGGAGTAGGTCGCACGAGGTCGGTCGAGGAGCAGGGTGCTGCCACCGGCGAGATCGCGAGTTCGGTGCGGCAGGCGGCACAAGGCCCGCAGGAAGTGACCAGCACCATCGCCGGGGTGGCGGAAGCGAGCGAGCGCACTGGCTCATTGTGGCCTCCGCCAGCCGGTGGAGGAGAGAAAGCTTGACCGCACGGATGAGGGCTACAGGTTCCTTGCGCTGATCGCGCAGTGCGCGTGCCAACCGGGCGAAATTTGCCGATGTCGGTGCCTTCCTCGTCACCGCACAATCGCTTATATTCGGACTATGGCCGCTCCCTACACGCGCATCGAGGTCCGGCCGATGGCTGGCGCCCTTGGCGCCGACATTCATGGCGCCGACCTCGCCCAGCCGCTCGACGACGCGACATTCGCGGAGATCGAGCGCGCATTTCACGATCGCCTCGTGCTGTTCTTCCATGACCAGCACTTGACGCCGGAGCAGCACGTTGCCTTCTCGCGCAGGCTCGGCCCGCTCAGCCGCTCGCCCTACATCAAGCACATGGCGGAATACCCGGATATCATCGCCGTGCTGAAGGAGGCCGACGAGCGCAACATCAGCACCTTCGGCAATGCCTGGCACTCGGATTTCAGCTTCCTCGATGAGCCGCCGCTGGGCTCCGTGCTCTATGCGCGCGAGGTGCCGGATCACGGCGGCGACACGCTGTTCGCCAACATGTACAGCGCCTATGATGCGCTGTCCGAAGGCATGCGGCGGATGCTCGACGGCCTCAACGCGATGCATTCCGGCCGGCCCTATGGCGTCGGCGGCGTGGCCGCCGATCTCAAGGTTTCGCGCTCCATCGGCATCGAGCGGAACCAGCCCGAGGCCGACCGCGAGGTCGCGCATCCCGTTGTCCGCGTACATCCGGTAACGGGCCGCAAGGCGCTGTTCGTCAACTCGATCTACACCACGCGCTTCGAGGGCATGACCGAGGCCGAGAGCCAGCCGCTGCTCAATTTCCTCTACGCCCATGCGATCCGGCCCGAGTTCACCTGCCGCCTGCGCTGGCGCACCAACGACCTGGCGATCTGGGACAATCGCTGCGCCATGCACTACGCCGTCAACGATTACGACGGCGCCCGCCGACTCATGCACCGCACGACCATCAAGGGCGAGCGGCCCATGTCCGCCCGCGGCAAGAATCCCTAGGGCCAGGCACCGTCCCTCGCCATCGCGCTAGCTCGGATTGAGGCGGAAGTCGGCACCTTCGGGCAAAGTCTGCCCGCCATCCACCAGGATGGTGGTGCCGGTGATGTAGGAGGCGTCATCCGAGGCGAGGAAGAGCACGGCATTGGCGACGTCGCGTGGATTACCGAGCCGCCCGAGCGGGACCATGTCCGCCATGGATTTGATGAAAGCCGCGCTGCGCCCGGCCTGCACGCCCTCGGTCAAGATGTTGCCCGGCTCGACCCCATTGACCGTGATGCCGTAGCCAGCGAACTCCAAGGCCGCCGCCTTGATGAAGCCGTTGATCCCCGCCTTGCTGGCTGAATAGTGGCCATGGCCCGGGCTGGTTACTCGCGGGCCGGTGATCGAGGAGGTGAAGATCATGCGGCCGTAGCGTTGCGCTTTCATGGGCGCGAGAGCCGCACGCGCCGCCAGATAGGTTCCCTTGAGATTGACGGCCAGCACGCTGTCCCACTCCTCCGGTTCGATGTTCTCGATCAGGGTCCAGGGATAGATGCCGGCATTCTGCACCAGGATGTCGAGGCGCCCGTGGCGCTCGATCGCCGCCGCCACGGCACGCTCCGCATCGGCTTTTTCTGCAATGTTGGCGGGGACGAAATGCCCGCCGAGCCGCGCCGCCGTCGCTGCGCCGGCGGAATCCGCGCGGTCCCCCAGCACGAGCTTCGCGCCTTCCTGCGCGAACCGTTCGGCGATCCCAGCGCCGATGCCGCGCGCGGCGCCGATGATGAGTGCGACCCGATCCTTCAATCTCATGCGAGCGTCTGCCTGATCTGGAGCTTGACGGTGTCGATCAGCACGGCGGCGAGCACCAGGGCGCCCAGGATCATCTGCGTGTAGTGCGCCGGCAGGCCCATCAGATTGATCGCCGTATGGATCGAGGATAGCAGCAGCACACCGGCATAGACGCCCGGCAGGCGGCCGATGCCGCCCTTGAGGCTGACGCCGCCGATCACCACCGCCGCGAACGCGTTAAACAACATGCCGACGCCGAGATTGGCGGTCGCGCCCGACGTGCGGATCGCCAGCAGCCAGCCGGCAACGCCCGCAATCGCGCCGGCCAGAACGAAAGTAATGAGCACCAGGCGATCGACCTTGATGCCGGCGCGGAACGGCGCGACCGGATTGCCACCGATCATGGTGACGTGGCGGCCGAACGGCGTCTTCGCCATCACGAAGGTGAACAAGGCAAAACAGGCGATCGCCAGCCACGCGATCAAGGGGATGAAGGCGAATGTCTGAATGCCCATGAAGCGCAGCGACGGTGCCAGATCCTGCGCCGAACGGCCGCCGGAGATTGCGACCACCAGGCCGCGCACCCAGATATAGGAAGCGAGCGTCACGATGAAGGCGTTCATCTTGAGCCGCACCACCAGCAGCCCATTGAGCACGCCGATGATTCCCCCGATGACCAGCGCCAGCAGCAGCGAGACCGGCAGCACCAGCCATTCCGGCGTCAGTGTGATGCCGAGCCCGATGCCGCGCGCACAGAACAGGATGCCAGTCACCATTGCCGTCAGGGCGGCGATCGATTCCACCGACAGGTCCATGTTGCCGGCGATGATGACGATGGCAAGACCGATCGCCATCACGCCGACGAAGGTCGATTGCTCGACGATGTTGGCGAAGATGCCGATCTGGAAAAAATTGGGAATCGCGATCGAGAACACGGCCAGCACGATCGCCAGCATGATCCAGACGAGGTTGTCGAGCAGGAACTCGATGAGCGCCCGGCGGTCGCGCGACATCATCGGTCCCGTACCCGAAGAGGCGCCTCCGGAGCGCGCTGCTCCGGAGGCTGTTTGTTCGCGGTTCATCGGCCCCTATTCCACGCCGATCATTCAACCGGCGTGACGGGTTCCGCCGGGGCCTTCAGATTGCCCCAGAAGCGCGATTCGTCGACGTTGTCCTTGGTGATGGCCGCGCCCGGAATCTTGAGGTTTGGCCCCCAGGATTCGATGGTCAGCTCGGATTCCAGGCCGAGCACCTGGTATTTGCCCGGCTTGATCTCCTGCTTGTTGGCCACCTTGTCCGCGAACATGCCGATCGCAGCAGCCTGGGCATAGAGCGGCTGCTCCACCTCCACCTGCTCCCACCCCTTGCGGATGAGATCGAGGCCGACCGGCGCGCCGTTGGAGGAAACCAGCAGCACGTCTCCGGGCTTCTTGCCCTTGGCCTCCATCGAAGCCACCGCCGCCACCGCCAGATGCGCCGCGTGGACGAAGATGAGGTCGATGTCGGGATTGGCCAGCAATTGGTCGGCCACGATTGTGCCGGCGTTGGACGCTTCCCACTGCATCGCGGGCAGCGAGATGATCTTGACGTCCGCGAACTCCTTCATCCGCTCCTCGAAGCCTTTCTGGATATCGAGGGTGTAAGGATCCGCCGGATCGCCCAGAACCTGCAACACTTTGCCTTTGACGGCGCCGTTCTTCTCCTTCAGCAGGCGCTGGATCTCGCCCGCCGCGACATGCCCGATCTCGACCGTGCCGGCGACCGACGTGAAGTCCACCGCCGTCGACGTGATCTGCCGGTCGAAGATCATGACCGGAATGCCGGCGGCGCGCGCCTTCTCGATCGACGGCTGCAGGGCGTTGAAATCCACTGCCGCCAGCACGATCGCCTTCGGCTTCAGGTTGATGACGTCGTTCATTTGGCTCTGCTGTAGGTCGGTCTTGTTGTCGGCATTGAGCGTCACCGGTTCGTAGCCGACGTCCTTCAGGAACTTCTCGATCGCCGCCACCGACTCGGTCTGGAATTCGTCCAGAAGCGTCGGCACCAGGTAGTAGATTTTGCCTTTCGATTCCGCCCAGGCCGGTGTTGCGAGCGCAACCACCGCAATCGCCAGAGCACCCATCACGCCACTCAACAGACGTTTCATCTTGTTTCTCCTCTGCCTCACACGTTCTGCGCAGCACCTAGCCGGAGCTACGCTTGTTGGGCTTGGCCCTGAATGGCCTCGCCGGTAATCATCTGCACGACTTCATCCGGGCTGGTCGCCGTCCGTTTCACGTTTCCAGCTACCAGACCCTGGCGAATCACCACGATACGGTCCGCCACCTGGAATGCCTGCGCCATGATGTGGGTGATGATGACTACGCCGATGCCCTGCGCCGCGATGCGCTTGACCATCTCCAGCCCACGCCGTGTCTGCTCGACGCCAAGCGCCGCGAACGGCTCGTCGAGCAGCACCAGCTTGCCGCCCCAATGGACGAAGCGGTTGAGCTCGATCGCCTGGCGCTGGCCGCCCGAAAGATGCTCTACATTCGTCCGCAGCGATGGAATGCGCGTGCCGGCATTGGCCATGGCCGTGGCTACGGCCGCCTCCATCTCCGCCTCCTGGAGGATCGGGATGCCGAACCACTTCTTGACGATCTCGCGGCCCATGAAAAAGTTTGCGACCACGTCCACATTGGTGCAGAGCGACAGGTCCTGGTAGACGGTCTCGATGCCGGCGACCTTGGCTTCGGCGGGCGACGCGAACTTCCGTTCCTCGCCTTCGAAAATGATGCGGCCCGAGCTTTGCTCCAAGCCGCCGGATATGATCTTGACCAGCGTGGACTTGCCGGCACCGTTGTCGCCGAGCAGTGCCACGACCTCGCCACGGTCGATCGAGAAGCTGATCCCCCGCAGCGCCTGGATCGCACCGAAATTCTTGGTGATCTCCTCCAGCCGGAGCAGCGGTCCCTCCGCCATCACGCGGCCTCCTTCCGCTTGCCCGGCCGGCGCGCCGGATCGGGGGAGCCGTCGCCTTCCTGCGCAAACAGGGAACCGGAACGCGGCGACAGCACACCGGCCACCGCCAGCGCGGCCGCACCGCGCAGCACGGCGTTGGCGCCCTCCCTGGAATGAGTAACTCGCGGAGCAGATCGGCCGCCACGTTCGGCAACTGAAGGAGACAGCGGTTGCGCCGCCAAGATCAAGCGGGTCAATATCGATTCCTTTGCGAACCCACCGACGACGATGGATTCCGGATCATAGAGGTTCTCGATGGTCGCGATTGCGGATCGCAGCAATGGCACCGCTTCTTCGATCCATCGATCCATGCCGATCTGCGCCGATCGGCGCTCCATTGCCTCGATCGACACATAGCGCTCCAGGCATCCGCGATTGCCGCACGGGCAAGGTTCCCCGTTCGGAACCAGCGGCACATGCCCGATCTCGCCGGCATTGCCGAAGGCGCCCCGCAGCGGCGCTCCTTCATGCACCAGGCAGCCGCCAAGCCCGAAACCGAAATAGAGATAGTAGAACTCGCGCAGATCGCGCCCGGCGCCATAAAGCCGTTCGCCCAAGGCCGCTGCAGCGAAGTCGGCCTCGATGAAAGCCGGCAAGCCAGTCAACCTGAAGAGCCGCTCGCGAATCGGCACGCCCTTCCAGCCCTCGAGGGTCGTCGGTCCGACGAAACTCATCGATTCCACATCAAACGGTCCCGGCAGCGCGAGCCCGATGCCGAGCATGCGCCCGCGCGGCCGCAACTTCCGCAGACCCGCCACCAGCTTCTCGAGCTCGCGGAATGCGCGGTCGGGCGACACATGCGGCAGCGCGCGCTCCCGCTCATCAATGACTTCACCCATCAGATTGATCAGCGCCGCCTTGATCCCGACGGGCGTGACATGCACGCCGATCGCGTAGCCGCCGTCCGGATTGATGTTCAGGAAGGTCGGCGGCAGCCCCCGGCCTTTGGGCATTTCCCGCGCGCCTCGAACAAAGTCCTGAAGCTCCAGTTCGCGGATAATCGTGGAGACAGTCTGAACCGTCAGGCCTACGCGCCTGGCAACCTCACCGCGTGCCACCGGCCCGAACAGGCGGATCGTCTCCAGCACCAGTCGGCGGTTGTAAGGTCGTCCATACTCCTGGTTCAAGCCCTTCAGAGCCATGTCTTGCGCGTCCCACCTTCGCGTCAGCAACGGTAATACGGTCCTCCAAAATATGTCAAATGGATTTCAAAAATAGGTGAGGTGCTTGGCTCATTTCAGGCATCTCCTGCCGGTAGCGGTGAGGCGTCGTGTCAGATCCATCGTGAGAAATCACCGGCGCCAGATTACCCCGATGTCGCCAAAGCCAAGCAGCGTGGCGGCGCGCTGCTGTGCTACATCCGGGCGAGCCATCCGGTTCCGACACGCGACGGCAGTAATTGCTGAGCTTCATTCGCGACCACGAATTCGCCCGGATTTATGATCTCGCCCGCCAATTTGGCGTGTCGGAAGTCACCATCCGCAGCGACGTCGATATTCTGGCGCGCACCGGCGGGATCAGGCGGGTGCGCGGCGGAGCCATGCGCGCGCGACCCACACCAAAGTATAAACGCCCCCTTCCCTGGCATTACTCCTCCCATCCCTTGGTCCGCCCGATCTTTACGTACGTGCAATGACGTCGCGCCGTCTTCCGCTGCTAGCCTTGGCACCGATGGTGGAGGCTAGAGATGCCGAAGATGATTCAGAATTCCATGGCCGGACCTGGTCGACTTCCTCGGCTCGCCGCTTTGCCGAAAGCAATGACGATGAGCGCCATCGACCTGAACCGCAGCTTTTTCAAAGGGCTTCAGAAGCCGTTGGCGCTCACCACGCTCGGGATGCTGCTCGCCTTGTCCACTGGGAATGCATTGGTGGAGCGGGTGGAGAAACACGCGGCGGAAGATCGTCTGTTCTTCGGCACGACGGCGGGCACATGCATCCGTGCGTCATGCTCGCCAGAGCATGAGGCACTCGACGGCTTTCGCGCGGCCGGCCGGTCGGCACTTCCGTCCGAACTCGACTCAAATGTCGCAAGAGGCGCCGGCGCATTGCGAAAGTCATAAGAGTTGCTCATCCGGGGCCTGACGCGCCTGCCCGCGTAAATGCCCCGGACATGCGGTAGTGTTCGATCAAGTAGCCGCCGAGCGCAGCGACCGCTCGTGCGAAAGGAACGCCTCAAGCGTCCTGCCAGTCGAACTGTAGCGGCGCCTCGCCTAGTACAAATCGCTCCAAATGGCGCGTGACTACGCCCTTGAGCCCCTCGAGCTGTTCGTCTGCCGCGTCGATAGTATCCTGTTGGCGATCTCGACGAATCCCGCCCCGCCCCTCGCTTCGGAGACGAAGGCCGGCAGAGCGCTCATGCGCGCGGCGAAATCCCTGACATTGGCGACACCGCAGGCAAACGGGAAAAAATCGAACATGGAGGCATCGTTCGGGCTGTCACCGCAGAAGACGAACAGCGACTTGGCCGCCGTCAGATCGAGCCCGAGAACGTCCCGCACAAAGATCCGGGTCATGGACAACTTGTCATAGTCGCCGAACCAGCCATTGACGTGGATCGAGGATACTTTGGCGACGGCGCCGGCCTCGTTGAACAAGGCAACGATCCGGTCGATCGCTTCCGGCGGCAACGGTGCGACGTCTTCGCGGAAGTCGATGGCGAGATCGGCCTCGCGATAGAGCTGATCGGCGGCGATCGCGGCGCCCGGCACCTCCTTGAGGATGCGCCCGGCGAGCTGCTCCAGCTTGCTCCGGTTTCTCGCCCGCTCCGCCGCGCCGGTAGCGAAATGGCGGATCATCTTGCGCGCCGCATGATCGTAGCGGAAATAGAAGGCGCCATTTTCCCCCACCACACCGGTCACAGGCCAGAAGCGGGCGACCATGTCGCACCAGCCTGCCGGACGTCCGGTGATGGGCACCACCGCCAACCCGGATTCGTGCAGCCGCTCGAGCGCGTCATATGCCGCGGCCGGTAACCGGCCGTCGGTCGTGAGCGTATCGTCGATATCGGTAAGAACGCCGACAAGGCTGCGCGCAACCTCCGCCGGCAGGCTGGATAGCGGCTGCATTGTCGCCTCAACCATGGCCGCTCTCCACGAAGGCCGCCATGCGCGCGTTCCAGGCGGAGATGGTCGGCCAGAGATCGGCGTAGATGGCGCGCAGCTCGCCATAGCGTGCGCTGCGCTTCGGGTCCGGCTCGAAGATGCGGGTCGTCCGCCCGGCCATCGCTTCCGACGATGCGGCCAGAGTCGGGAACCATCCGCAACCCTTGGCCGCGGCCATCGCGGCACCCAGCGATGAAGCCTCGACCGTCGTGGAGCGCAGCACTGGGCGGGCGGTCGCATCGGCGAGGATCTGGCTCCACAGATCGGACGCGGCGCCGCCGCCGATCGCGACGTAGCGCTCGATCCGGACGCCGGTCGCCCGCTCCGCCTGGTTGGTGCAGATCGCCTGCTCCAGCGCAATCCCCTCCAGCAGCGCGCGATAGATATCGCCGCGATGGGTGGAACCCGACAGCCCGGCGATGATGCCGCGCGCGGCGCTGTCCCAATGCGGAGTCATGCAGCCCTGCCAATAGGGGACGAGCACGACGCCGCCGGCACCGACCGGGCTTGCCGCCGCTTCCGCTTCCAATTTCTGAAGCAGGTCATGCTGCCGTGCGCCATCGGCGATGAACACCTCGCGCGACAGCCAGTCGACCAGGAATGTGCCGGAGCGCAGGCAGGTCTCGAAGATGTAGCCCCGGTCGGCGATGGCGATCTCGGTCCGAAAGGCGCGATCATAGGCGTATTCGATACCATAGCTGCCGGAGACGATGGCCGTGCCGAGATTGATGTAGGCGAGGCCCGGCGTGCCGACGCCCGCGCCGGTGCCCGCGCATTGCCCGTCACCGCCGCCGGCAATCACCGGCGTACCGGGGTGCAGGCCGGTTGCAGTGGCGGCGGCCTTGGTCACTTCACCGGTCTGCGTGCCCGGTGCGACAAGGCGTGGCATTTTCGCCAGATCGATGCCGGCGGCGTGCAGGATTTCTTCCGACCAGACACGCTTGCGCATGTCGAGAGCGCCGGTGGGATCGGCCGAGGCGATCGACGTCACCCATCCGCCCGTCAGGCGGAAGGTCAGATAGGCGTGCACTTCGGCGATGCGGGCGGCGCGGTCCAGCATCGCGGGCTGCGCCTCGGAGAGCCAGATCATGCGGTAGAGGCAGGGGATGATATCCAACGGCTTGCCCGAGATGGCGTGGACGCGGTCGGCGCCGAAGCTCTCGCCGAAGCGCTTCTGTTGCGCGCGCGCCCGGTCGTCCAGCCAGACCATGCCGGGCCGCAACGCCGTCCCATCTTCGGCGAAGAGTCCGAAGGTCTCGCGCTGATTGGAAATACCGATCGCGGCAATCCGAGCGGCGTCGATTTTGGTCGTCACATCCTTGAGCGCCTGAACCGTCGATCGCCACCAATCCTCGGGATCCTGCTCGAAAAAGCCGGGCTCGGGATTCGACATAGCAATCGGCGCGCGGCCTTCGGCGACCGCGCGGCCTTCCCCGTCCCAGGCGATTGCCTTGGTCGCGGAGGTCGAGGAATCGATACCGATGACGAGATCAGGAACCATCGCTGCCGTTCAAGAAACGAACGGAGACGGCATGACCCGCCTCCGCTCCATATTTACCACAATGCTAGAGGCCGGCCTGCTTGCGCGGTCGCAGCCCCTATACCGGAGCTGGCACCAGTGATGACGACGAGCGGTTTTGCCATTCCGTCCTTCCTCCCGGTCTTCTCGGTCGCGCCGGACCCTTCGGCCCGGTTTCGTGAGAACGCCCGCTTGCGCTGCGCCCTCGATCCCCTAGTCGCGCTCGGCCAAAGCCTGCGCCGTCGTTTCGTCTGTCACCAGGATCGTGGCGTAGCCGCCGCGCAGCATCGCTTCGATGGCCTCGACCTTTTCAGGTCCGCCGGCGACGCAGATGCGTTCCGGAATCTTGGCTATCTCGCGCAACGTCGTTCCGATCATCTGTTCGTCCAGCGGCCCCAATACGGGATCGCCGTCGCGATCGAAGAAGCGGCCGGCCATGACGCCGATCGCGCCGCCGTCGACATAGGGCCGAAGCTTTTCCGCGGTCATGTAGCCGCTGCGCAAAGCGGTGCTGGCGCTGCCGAGATTGGCGACGCCGAACAGGATCTTGTTGCAGGAGCGGATGAGCTTGAATTGCTCGACCAGGGCCGGCTCCTGCATGAAGAGCTTTTTTACTTCGGGCCGCGACACGATGCCGGGCGCGTGGAGGTTGATGCAGCGCGCGCCCAGCCGGTTCGCGATGTTGGAGGTGCAGAGCTCCGGCGAGAATTCGAAAGTGCCGACCGCGCTGCCAGTGATCTGCACGACAGATACGCCCGGCAAGCGGACCTGGGTCAAGGCGGTAGACAAGGCCAGCACGGTCCTGCCCCAGGAAACGCCGAGGATATCGTCCGGCTCCAGGATCTCGGGCAGCAGGCGCGCACCAGCGCGACCGATGCGCTCATGGAGCGGCAGGCGCCCGCCATCCTCAGGAATGACGACGCAACTCGTCAGGCCGAAGCGCTTGCACAACGCGCGCGAGGCCTTGACGGATTGCAGATGCTCGGGCGCGACGGCGATCGTCACGACACCGCGATCCCGCGCCTCCTGCAGGAAATTCACAACAGAAGCGCGCGACACGCCCAGTCGGTCCGCCACCTCTTCCTGCGTCATGCGCTCCTCGTAATAGAGCCAAGCCGCCCACACGATCGGGTCGCCCACGAATTCCGGCGGTGGAGACAAAGTGCTCCGCTTGACGCGGGATTGAGTCGCTTTCCGCTCAAGGCTGCGAGCCATTGCGTCGCCTGCTCCGAAGGGCTTTATAATAAACGACACTACTCGTTGACATCTGTCAAGCTTGCTGGAAGTATGCCACTCGTTAGTGACATTTGTTGCTGCACTGCACAGTGCGGTTTTGACTGGTCGCCTCGATAATCTGCGGGTGCGATTCTGGAGCAGGCGCGGATGACACGCTGGACATCGCTGATCGACGATATGGTCGCGGGCCGATGGACCAATCCCGAAACCGGGAAGCCCGGCACCGTTCCCTACAAGATGGTGGTGATCGAAGAGCATCTGGATGGCACCGAGGCTGCCCTGGTCGCCAAGCTCGGTTTCAGCGGACGCCTTGCGGTCGTCTCGGATCTGAACACTCACGACGTGATGGGCGCGCGCATCGAATCGGCGTTGAAAGAGATCGCGAGCATCGACAGCGTCGTGCTCGACCATCCGCATGCCGACGACGAAGCTGTCGCGCTGTTGAAAGACCGCCTGCGCCATGCCGATGCCGTGGTCGCGGTGGGCTCAGGCACGATCAACGATCTCTGCAAATATGTGACCGCCTTGGACGGCCGCGCCTATTGCGTCTTCGGCACAGCACCTTCCATGAACGGCTATACCTCGACCACCGCCTCGATCACGCAGGCCAGCGGCCTTAAGGTCTCCCGTCCGGCGCAGGCGCCAAAGGGCGTATTTATCGACCTCACGATCAATGCTGCGGCGCCTACCTATTTGATCGCGTCCGGCTTCGGCGACTGCCTGGTGCGGTCGGTGGCCCAGGTCGATTGCTGGCTCTCCAAGACCGTGATGGGCACGCACTATACCGAACTGCCGTTCCAGATCGAGATGGCGGACGAGGTGGAACTGATGAAGCGCGCCGCAGGCCTTGCCAAAGGCGACATCGAGGCGGTCGGTTATCTGCATCGCGTGCTGACATTGTGCGGTTTCGGCGTCAGCTTCACCGGCACGACCAATCACGGCTCGATGGGAGAGCATCAGATATCCCACTACATCGATTGTTTTGCCGGCGACCGGCATCCCGGCACGTTGCACGGGCAGCAGGTCGGCGTTGCCAGCCTTACCATGGCGCGGTTGCAGGCGAAGCTCCTCGCGTCCGACAAGCCGCCAGTCGTCTCGCCCACCAAGATTGATGATGTGGACATGCGCCGGCGCTTCGGCGAGGCGGCGGCCAAGATCTGTCGCGCCGAGATGGAGCAGAAGGCACTCGATGGAGCAGGCGTGGACAAGCTTAATGCCAAGCTGGCATCGATATGGCCCGAGCTGCGCGCCGAGCTGACGGAGTTCACCGTCCCGGTTCAAGTCATGCGCGACGCGCTGGCCGCAGCAGGCGGACCGACCACGGCAGCGGAACTGGGCCTCGATGTCGATTTCTACCGCGAGGCAGTGTGTCATGCCCGCGAGATCCGGAAGCGCTATTCCGCGCTCGACTTGGCGGCTGACGCCGGAATCCTGGAGCAGTTCGCGGCTGCGGAAGGCTGACCGTGGCCGCCGATACGTTTGATGCGCCGGTCGGGTCCCCGCACAATCGGGCGGCTGGGGCTCACCTCCAGAAAGGCGTGCCTGCCATCAGATGGCGTCTGCGATGGCGCTGCCGCAGGTGATGGTGTCGGCCGTTCCGCCGAGATCGCGCGTTCGCAGGCTCTTGTCGGCGAGCACGGTCTCGATGGCCTTGACGACCGCGGCGGCCGCGGCCGGATGCCCCAAATGCTCGAGCATCATGGCGCCGGCCCAGATCTGACCGACCGGATTGGCGATCCCTTGTCCGGCGATATCAGGCGCCGACCCATGGACCGGCTCGAACAGCGAGGGGAACCGCCGTTCGGGATTGATGTTTCCCGAGGGCGCAATGCCGATCGTCCCCGTGCAGGCGGGGCCGAGGTCCGACAAAATGTCACCGAAAAGATTGGATGCGACGACGACATCGAAGCGGTCGGGATTAAGCACGAAATGCGCCGTCAGGATATCGATATGGTATTTGTCCCATCGAACGTCCGCGAATTCGGGGGCGAGCGTCTCGACCCGCTGGTCCCAGTAGGGCATCGTAATCGAAATGCCGTTGGATTTGGTGGCGGAGGTCAGATGCTTGGCGTCGCGCTTGCGCGCCAGCTCGAAGGCATATCGCAGGATGCGATCGACGCCGATGCGAGTCATCACCGTTTCCTGCACCGCGAACTCGCGGTCGGTTCCGGCAAACATGATGCCGCCGACCGAAGAGTATTCGCCCTCGGTATTCTCGCGCACCACCACGAAGTCTATGTCGCCCGGCTTCCTGCCGACCAAAGGTGACGGAATGCCCGGCATGAGCCGGCAGGGGCGCAGATTGACATATTGGTCGAACTCGCGGCGGAAGAGGATCAAAGAGCCCCAGAGCGAAACGTGATCCGGCACCCGAGCCGGATCCCCGACCGCGCCGAAATAGATGGCATCGTGCCCGCCGATCTGTTCCTTCCAGTCGTCGGGCAGCATCTGGCCGTGCTTGAGATAGTAGTCGCAGGACGCGAAATCGAACGACGCGAAATCTAGCCCGATGTCGAACTTGCGCGCTATCGCCTCGAGGACGCGAACGCCTTCCGGAACGACTTCCTTGCCGATGCCGTCGCCCTCGATCAGGGCAATGTTGAACGTGTTGCCGGTCATTTTATTCCCTTGGCTGCAAGCGAGATCCCGATCGCGATGCACGTCTTCTCAAATGATGGGCCGTGATCTTTCAGCATCTCGATAAAACGGTCAAGATGACACGTCGGCACGTTCAAGGATCGGCAGGTCCACTCGATTTGCGCTTGGAGCCGTTCGCGGCGATCGGCGTTTCGCCGTGCTCGGTGATGATGGCCTTGAAGGCGCTCATGGGCGCGAAGAACGCGCGCTGAAGCTTGCCGATCTTGCTGCTGTCGACGATGAGATAGCTCTCGCGGGCAAGAGCCATGACCTTTTGCTTCACCTGCGCTTCGTGGAAATGCGCGCAGGTCGCGCCGCGCTGAGCATCGACGCCGGCGGCCGAGAGGAAAGCGACGTTGATGCCGAAGCCAGCGAGCATGTTGAGGTCGTGGTCGCCGGAAAAGGAGGCGGATGGCGGATGATAGATGCCGCCCAGCATCACCATCGTCACGTTCGGCTTGCGGGTCAGCCTCTCCGCCACGTTCAATGCGTAGCAGATCGCCGTGATGCGATAATCGTCCGGGATCAGCTCGACGAGATGAAGCAGCGTGGTGCCGCAATCGATGAAGATTGTCTCGTCGGGACGGATGTGGCCGGCGGCATGGGCGCAGGCCTCGCGCTTTGCGGCGGCATGGCTGTCCACCGCCGTCGCCAACTCATAGCGCGTGTTTCCCTCGATCTGCGCAGGCGACATGATATGGCCACCGAGATACGCGAACTGATCGGGATGGTTGGCGACGTCACGGCGCACCGTCATCTCGGATACACCGAGAAGCTCCGCTGCTTGCCGGAGATGCATCACGCGCCGCTCGGCCAGCGCACTGACGAGCGTGGCAATGCGCTTTGCCTTGTGGGCGGTCATGGATCCGTGGCCCTTCAGAATGCGCGGGGATTCTGTAATATATCTAACAATTTTTGTTAGCCACGCAAAGCTCCGAAGGCTGGGCAAAACTGGGGATCATTGAGCATGAATTTTGCGATGTGGGCTTATCCGTGGGATGTGCTCGACCTTGGCATCGACGCCGTGGCCGCGGACTTCGGGCGCGCCAGGCTGAATGGCATCAACCTCGCGGCTTCCTATCACGCCGGGCGCTTCTTCCAGCCGCGCAGCCCGGTCCGCAAGAGCTGTTTCCCCGAGGACGGCACGATCTATTTCCGGCCGAATCCGGCGCTCTGGGCCGACCGCGCGATTGTTCCGAAGGTGGCCGACCTGGTGGTGGAACACGGCGACATCCTGGCCGATCTGATTCGCCAGCAGGACCGGACCGGATTGCCGATCGCGTGCTGGACCGTTTGCCTGCACAATACGCGGCTCGGCTTGCTGCATCCCGGCGCCTGTACCCGCGACGCCTTCGGCGATCCCAGCTATTACAGCTTGTGTCCGAGCCATCCGGAGGTGCGTGCCTATGCCATCACGTTGGTGCAGGATCTTGCGCGGCATTATCGGCCCCAGACGATCCAGCTCGAGAGCCCCGGATTCATGGGCGGCTACCATCATGGGTTCCATCATGAGAAGGACGGCGTCGGCTTGACGCCGGAGGATGATTTCCTGCTCTCGTTGTGCTTCTGCGACGCCTGCCTGCAGCGCGCCGCCGCCGCAAGGATCGACGGCAGAGCAGCGCAGCACACGGTGCGCACCTGGATCCAGGAGACCGCCGATCGGGCCGTGCCGCATCCGCGATGGCCGGATTTCGCGTCGCGCGGACCGGATGTGTTCCGCGACCATCCGGAGGTCGAGGCCTATGTGCTCTGGCGGTTCGAGCCGGTCACAAGCCTGGTGGCCGCGATCCGTGCGGCGGCAGACCCGGGCACACGCATCGAGCTGATCGATGTCAATGATGGTTGGCGATCCGGCAGCGATATCGCCGCGCTCGGCAAGTCATGCGACGGCATCCTGTTCTGCGCCTATGACCGGTCATCGGCGGCGGTTGGAGCAGACACCGAGGCGGTGCGCCACATGCTGCCGCCGGACTGTGCGCTCAGCGTCGGTATGCGGCTGTTCTATCCCGAAATGCAGTCGGCGCAGGCCATCGTCGCGCGCAGCGTCGCCGCGGCCAGGGCCGGCGCCACACAGCTCCACTACTACAACTACGGCCTGGTGCCGGCCGCGCGCCTGGATTGGGTGCGCGCGGCGGTCGATGCCGTGCAACCGTGACGGTGGCGCGCGTAGCCGTTATGCCGCCTCGCGCTGAAGGGAGCGCCACGCACCGATGATGGCGGCGACGGAGTGATCGGCGTCCTGCTCGGTCGTCGCCCACGAGGTGACGGAGAGGCGCATGATCCAGCGCCCCTTCCATTCGGCACCGGCGGCAAAGCAGGTGCCGTCCGCCTGGATCCGCTCGATCACTTTGCTGGTCAGCATATCGTCCGAGCGTTCGTCGCCGCCAAAGCGCACGACCACCTGATTGAGTTCCACGTCGTTCAGGACGCGAATGCCGGCTTCAGCCCGCAGCGCCTGTGCCATGCGCCGGGCGATCCGGCAATGATGGCCGACCAGCCGCGCGACGCCTTGCCGGCCGAGCGCGCGGATCATCGCCCAGGCAGCGAAACCGCGCGCACGGCGCGACAGCTCCGGCACATAGTGGGATGGATTGCGATCACCGGCGGCGACGGCAGGCAGGTAGCTCGCGGTGATTGCCATGGCGCGGCGGTGCGCTTCGGCATCGCGCACGATGGCAAAGCCGCAATCGTACGGCAGTTGCAGCCATTTGTGCCCATCGGTCGCCCATGAATCGGCCTTGTCCATGCCGGTCGCGAGCGCCGCAATCTCGGGGCACGCGCGCGCCCATAGACCGAAGGCGCCATCGACATGGAGCCAGGCGTTCGCGCGATGCGCGACCGCCGCGATCTCGGCGATCGGATCGAAGGCGCCGGTATTGATGTGGCCGGCCTGCGTAATCACGATCGTCGGTTCATCACCGCGCTTCATAGCGGATTCGAAATCGCCCATCTTCATCCGGCCCATCCAGTCGGTCGGAACCCGAATGACCCGGTTGTGGCCGAGGCCCAGGAACTGCAACGCGGAAAAGACCGAGGCATGGGCTTCCTCGCCGATGATGACGCGGAGCGGCGGCGCGCCGAACAGCCCATCGGCTTCCACGTCCCAGCCGACGCGACGCAGCAATTCTCCGCGCGCGGCGGCGAGGCAGGTCAGGTTCGCCACGGTCGCCCCGGTGACGAAACCGACCGACGATTCTCTTGGCAGATCGAGCAGGTCGAGCAACCAATTCGCCGCCGCCTCTTCGCAGGCCGCGGCAGCCGGCGTGACAGTGTGGCCGCCGCAATTCTGGCCCCACGCGCTGGTGAGCCAATCGGCCGCGACCCCGACGGGATGCGAGCCGCCCATGACCCAACCGAAGAATCTGGGGCCGGTCATGGCGGCGAGCCCCGGCCCGGACAGGGCCGCCAATTCCTCGATGACGGCGAGGCCCTCTTTCCCCTGCTCCGGCAGGGGAGCCGCGAAGGCCTGGCGCATCGCGGCAAAGCTCTTTGCCGGCCGTTGCGGACGCCCGCCGAGGGAGCGGCGAAAGCTGAGCGCGATCTCGGCCGCGTGCCGCAGCATCACTTCATGGTCGGGATGCCAGGCTTCGGCCGGCTGCGTCGCCTTCGATTCTCTCTGTCTCGACAGGTCATTCATCGTCGGTTCCTTCGGGCTTATTCCGAGTGCGCCGTAACGACTAGACGTAGGCCGTCAGCAGGGGCGCCGTTGGAGGTCAAAAGGCCATCAAATCGGACCGGTATGGCAATCCCGATTCATCGGATTCGTTCGCTCTATCTCTGGAAAACGTAAGTATTGTTGCCGTATTCTGCTTGACCTACCATATCTAGATAGGCGTGACGGATGTCCCACATTCGATGCGCAAGTCAAAAACTTTTCTAGGATTCGGCGCCGGAGAGGAGTATGAGAGCGCGCGAGCTTGGTGGGAGATAAGGCTCATGGCGCTTGTCCGACTGACTTTGCTAGGTGGATTTGGCCTCCATCGCGTCGACGGTGGAGACGTGCGGTTGCCCACGCGAAAGGCTGAAGCGCTGCTCGCCTTCCTCGCCTGCCATCCGGGAGAAAAGCAGCCGCGCGACCGGCTCACTGCGCTGCTGTGGGCCGACCGCGGCGACCGCCAGGCGCGGCATAGCCTGAGCCAGACCCTGCTGTCGCTTCGCCAGGAGCTGGGAGAAGCGGATTCCCTGTTGCTGATCGAACGCGAAACGGTCGCGGTGCGCGCCGATGCCGTCGAATCAGATGTCGCGGAGTTCCGGCAATTCGCCAGCATGCCGGGCGGATTGCGATCCGCCCTCGATCTCTATCGCGGTGCGTTCCTCGACGGCTTCAGCCTGCGGGAGCAGGGATTCGAAGACTGGCTGGTCGATGAACGGCAACGGTTGCACGGACTGGCATTCAACAGCTTCCTCGCGCTCGCCGATGCGCAAACAGCGGCGGGCGAATGGAACGCCGCCATTTCGACACTCAACAATGCCGTCCGCTTCGATCCTCTCGCCGAAGAGGCCTATCGCCGCCTGATGAGCCTGCAGATCGACCACGGTCTTTGCAACGATGCCATCCGCAGCTACCGCTTCCTCGCCGAAACGCTGCGGCGCGAGTTGAAGACCCAGCCGGACCCGTCAACCACGGCGATCTATCAGCGCGCGACGGCCCGTCCGCAACAGATGTTGCAAGCGGTGATGCCAGCCAAGGCCGTCAGCGAAATCGACATTGGGGCAAGCGAACAACGCGGATCGGCGCAAGTCGAGAGCTCCGGTCCACGGCGCGCCTCGGTCGCGATCATGCCCTTGCTCGATCCTGAAGCGGAAACAGCAGGCAAGATCCCGCTGGCACGCGGATTCACCCACGATGTAATCACGCGGCTCGCTAAGCTGCGCAGTCTGTTCGTGATCGCGCAAGGCACCGTATTCACCCTCGCCGAGAAGGGCATTGGTGCCGAAGAAGCCGGGCGATTGCTCAACGTGGAGTATGTCGTCTCGGGAAATCTCCGGAACAGGGACGGCCGTGTGACCGTCGCGGTCGAGCTCGCGGAGACGCGGTGCGCCCGCATCGTCTGGGCCGAAACGATCGAGCGCAAGCTGGACGATTCGCTGACGATGCAGGACGAGATCGTCAACCAGATTGTCAGCTCCATCGCCGCTGAGATCGAGTTGACGGAGCGCAATCGCGCCATCCTCAAGCCGCCGGGATCGCTGGACGCCTGGGAGGCGCTGCATTGCGGGTTCTGGCACATGTATCGCTTCAATGAAGTGGACAATGAGCGGGCCAAGCGGTTTTTCAAGCTCGCCGTGCGGCTGGACCCGACGATGGCACGAGCCTATGCGGGCCTATCTTTTACCCATTTCCAGAATGCCTTTCTGCTGCGGCTGAGCGAACGGCAGCAGGAGGTCGCGCGCGCCTACGAGATGGCCTGCGAGAGCTTGAATGCCGATGACCGCGACCCGGCGGCCCACTGGGCCATGGGCCGGGCGCTGTGGCTCCGTGGCGATCACGATCAATCGTTGCGCGAACTCGACAGCGCGGTAGACCTCAGCCCGAACTTCGCGCTCGGGCACTACACTTTGTCCTTTGTCCATTGCCAATCAGGCGACGCCGCAGCGGCGATCTCCTACGCGGATCGCTCGCACGGCCTCAGCCCCTATGATCCCATGACGTTCGCGATGTTGGGGGCAAAGGCCCTGGCACATGCCAGGCTCGGCCAGTACGACGAAGCGGCGGAATGGGGGATCAAGGCGACGTTGCGGCCCAACGCTCATGCCCACATCCTCGCCATCGCCGCGGAATGCCTGGCCTTGGCAGATCGGGGTGAGGAAGCACGGGCCTTCGCATCGCGCATTCATCAGAGCCGGCCGGAATATTCCATTGAGGATTTCCTGAGTTCCTTCCACTTCGCGGCGAAGGACGCTGCGCTGTTCAAGAACGCTGCAATGGATGCTGGAATCTTCCAGCAGGGAAAGCTGCTGCGCTCGGCCTAGGGGCCCTCTCCGGAGGTTTCACTCCCCGATCACGCCGGCGACGTTCTGGTCGTAGTCCACCAGCGCACCGGTCATGACGCCCGCATGCGGGCTCAGCATGTAGGTGGCCAGGATCGCCAATTGGTCAGGCTTCACGAGCTGGCCCATCGGCATACTGGCCTCTGCCTTCTGCAGCCAATCGGCGGCGGCACCATGGAACTTGCGCTGGATCTCGTCCTCGGCGGGTGTGTCCATCCAGCCAGGCAGGATGGCATTGCAGCGGATGCGATTGGCGCGATAAGCAGACGCGACGTTCTTGGTCATGGTCGCGAGCGCGCCCTTGGAGGACGAATAGGGATTGAGGAACGACTGGCCGGCATGAGCCGACATAGACAGGATGTTGACGATCGCGCCGGGCGACTTGGCGTCCAGCAGCCGCTGCACGACACCCTGCATCAGAAAGAAGGGTCCGCGCACATTGGTGTTGAAGATCTGATCGAACAGCTCCGGCGTGGTTTCGACCAGCGAGCCGCGCGCCGAGGTCGCCGCCGCATTGACCAGGCCGTTGATCGTGCCGAAGCGCTCGGTTGCCGCTGCCACGATGCGCTTGCAATCCTCCACCTTGCTGACGTCCGCCTGCACGAACAGGGCATCGACGCCGAGCGCTTTCAATTGATCGACCGCCCGGGCGCCCTTCTCCGCCGTGCGGCCGGCGATGGCGATGGATTTGCAGCCTTCGGCCGCGAGTTGGCGCGCGATCGCAAAGCCGATGCCTTGCGCGCCGCCGGTGATGATCGCCTTGGTGTTCTGGTTCCGCGTGTTGGGGTCGAGCATTGTGTCCTGCTTGGCTGATAGTGAGGATTTCGGTCAGGCCTTGCGTCGCTTGCGCTGCCGGTGCTGGTCGATAATGACGGCGGCGACGATGATGACGCCCTTCACGATCTCCTGGTAGTAGGCATCGATCCTGAGGAACGTGAAGCCCGAAGTCATGACGCCGAGGATGATGGTGCCGATGACGGTGCCGGTGATCCGGCCGACGCCGCCGGCCAGAGAGGTGCCGCCGATCACCGAAGCGGCGATGGCGTCGAGCTCGTAGGAGACGCCCATGCCGGCCTGCCCGGAGATTGCGCGCGCCGAGAGCACGACACCGGCGAGGCCGGACAGACAGCCGGCGATGGCGTAGACCTTGATCAAATGCCGGCCGACATTGATGCCGGAGACACGGGCTGCCTGCACATTGGCGCCGATGGCATAGGTGAACTTGCCATAGCGCGTGTAGCGCAGCGCGATATGGAAAATGAGCGCGACCACCAGAAAGATGACGACGGGCCAGATCCAGGTTCCGATGGCGGCATAGGAATCGGACAGCATGCTGACCGGCTGTCCGCGGGTATACCATTTCGCAACCCCGCGCGCCGCGACCATCATGCCCAGCGTGGCGATAAATGGCGGAATACCGGTGAAGGCGATCAGGCTGCCATTGATGAGCCCCGCGATCAGCCCGGCGAGCAGTCCCGCGGCAACCGGGAAGATCACCGGCAGGTCGGTCAGCGACGGATAGACGGCACGCGCGAAATCGGACGTCTGCGCGAGGCTCGCCGCCATCATGGCGGTCATGCCGACAACGGAGCCGGACGATAGATCGATACCGCCCGTGATGATGACCTGCGTCACGCCGACCGCAATGATGCCAATGACGGAAACCTGCAGGATGATGACCTGCAGCCGCTGCGTATTCATCAGAAAGCTCTGTTTGACGAAGATCCATCCCAGCAGCTCAAAGAACAGGGCAATGCCGATGAGGACTACAAAGATGTTCGCTTCCGGCGGCATCTTGCGGCGCCGTTGCATTTCCCCGTGGGGCGCCGCTTTGGTCGCATGTTCGGTCGCCATGGTTTCGCTCCCAGTCCCTATTTTTGCCGCAGCCTAGTGCGCCGCCAATTCCATGATCTTCACTTGGTTCGCTTCCGCGCGATCCAAAAAGCCGGTAACGCGGCCTTCATGCATGACCATGATCCGGTCGCTCATCCCGAGCACTTCCGGCATTTCCGATGAAATCATCATGACGGCCACGCCGTCGCCGGCGAGGCGCGTGATCAGCTTGTGGATCTCCGCCTTCGCGCCAACGTCGATCCCGCGCGTCGGCTCATCCAGGATGAGAATCTTCGGATGGGTGAGGAGCCATCGGCCGATCAGGACCTTCTGCTGATTTCCACCCGACAAATTCTCGACGCGTTCGTGCATGTCCGGCGTCTTGACCCGAAGCGCCTCTTTCATTTGATTGCAGTTGCGGGCGATCTCCGCCTCGGCCACGAAGCCTGCCTTGGCGAATCCTTGGTTGAGGATGGCGATCTGCATGTTCTCCAGCACGTCCAGGATCAGGAAGCAGCCTGTCTCCTTGCGGTCCTCGGTCAGGAAGGCCATGCCGTGCTTCATTGCGGTGCCCGGCCGATCGATCACGGTCTTCTGCCCGTTGATCCAGATCTCACCCGAGGTGGCCGGAGTTACGCCGAAAATCGTCTCCGCGACATTGCTGCGGCCTGATCCGACTAGGCCCGCGACGCCGAGAATCTCGCCTGAGCGCAGATCAAACGACACGTCGTGAAAAATGCCTTTGAGCGAGAGGTTCCGGACCGACAGGCGCACGTCGCCGATCGGCACCACCTCCTTGGGAAACATCTGGGTGATTTCGCGGCCGACCATCATCCGGATGATGTCGTCGCGCGTCACGCTGGCGGCCCCATGAGTTCCGATATAACGCCCGTCGCGGAACACGGAGACTTCGTCGGCTATTTCGAACAGCTCGTTCATCTTGTGCGTGATGTAGACGATGCCTTTGCCCTGGCTCTTCAGGCCTCGGATGATCTCGAAAAGGTGGGTGACTTCCTTTTCCGTCAAGGCCGAGGTCGGCTCGTCCATGATGAGGACGTCGGATTCATAGGAGACCGCCTTGGCGATCTCCACCATCTGCCGGTTCGCCACCGACAAGTCGCGCACCTCGATCTCGGGGTCGATACTGATGTTGAGCTTCTTGAACAGGCTTGCCGTCTTGCGATGCAGCTCGGCATGGTCGACGAAGCCGATCGCGGTCTTGGGCTCGCGCCTGATCCAGATATTCTCCGCCACGGTCATGAAGGGCATCAGGTTCAGTTCCTGATGGATCATGGCGATGCCGTTCTCCAACGCATCCAGCGGAGAGGTCAGCTGGATATCCTTGCCGCGAAGATGAAACGATCCGGAATCCGGCCGGTAGATGCCGGCGATGATCTTCATCAGCGTGGATTTGCCGGCACCATTTTCGCCCATCAAGGCGTGCACAGTCCCCGGCTTCAAGCGGAACGCAACGTCGTCGAGCGCGACGACGCCCGGGAACTCCTTGCGCACGCCTTCGACCTGCAACAGGAATTCCGAGTTTGCCGTGGCGGCGCCATTGGTGGCGGCCCGCATAGCCGACTGGCTGGTCATTCCGCGTTCTCCTGAATGCGAAGCAGGCCAAGGACGCGCTCAATGAGCGCGTCCCGACTTATGAGGCCAGCTTAGTTCTTCGAGAGATACTGATCCATATTGTCCGGGGTCACCAGCTCGAACGGCACCCAGACCAACGTTTCGACCTTTTCGCCCTTGGCCAGCTTCAGCGCGGTATCGACCGAGCCCGAACCCTGGGCGGCCGCGTTCTGGAAAACTGTGACGTCGAGATCGCCCGCCTTCATCGCCGCCAATGCGTCCTGCGTTGCGTCGACGCCGCCGACGATGACCTTCTTCATATCAACGCCGGCCGCCTTGAGCGCCTGGATGGCGCCGATCGCCATTTCGTCGTTGTTGGAGACGACCGCATCGAACTGCACACCCGAGCTGATCCAGTTGGTCATCAGGTCGGTTCCCTGGGTACGCTCCCAATTGCCGGTCTGCTCTTCGACGATCTTGATGCCGGCGCATTCCGGCTTCGCGATCACGTCATGAATGTCCTGGGTACGCTGGCGCGCCGCCTGGTTGGAGAGTTCGCCCATCATGACCAGGATGTTGCCCTTGCCGCTCATCAGCTTGCACACTTCCTGCATTTCAAGCGTGCCGGAATCGGCCTCGTTCGAGCCGACGAACGAGACCTTGGGCGGCAGCTTGTCGGCATCCGCCGGCAGGCGGTTGACATAGACCAGGGGAATGCCGGCTTCGGAAGCCAGCTTTGTCATCGCCGGCGTCGCGTCGGTATCCACCGGATTGACGATGATGGCGTCGACACCCTGGGCCACGAAATTCTGAATCTGGCTCAGTTGCTTCGAGACATCGTTCTGCGCGTCCTCAACCTGGAGATTCACGCCGTCCAATGTTTTGGCATAGTCCTGCATGCCATTGCGCAGCACGGTCAGGAAGTTGTCGTCGAACTTCGCCATCGACACGCCAATATTCTCTGCAAACGCGGGGCTCGCCATAAGCACCGTCATGGCGGTTGCGTACAGGATCTTCTTCATTTCCAATCTCCTCCACAGGAGGTGTCCGGTGGCACCCCGTTTTCCCGGAAGCTCCCCTTCTTGCGTGGGGAATCTTGTGAACGGAGCGGCGCGTTCTGACGCACTTCGCCCCAACCGTCCGCCATTAGGCGTGGCGATGACGATGATTCAGCTACCCCTTCGAACCCTTTCGGTGAGCACGAAAATCTGATCGGCCCTGCATCCCGGAAATCAAGAGCCGCGGCACCCCTCGTGAGATCACAAATTCTGTTCTCTGCGGAAAATAGAATAATTGTTTCATTCTCGCAAGCGGAAGATTCGAGAGCCGCCAAGCGAACGATCGCGCCCTCATGTGTGGCGGGCACAGACGATAGAAAAACTATCATTTATGATAGATCGACTAGGCAACCTGATAGGATTCCCGCGGGCAAGACGGAGCCTGGTCTCGCTCGCCCCCTCAGATGTTCTCCGCCGTGAAAATGTCGAACGGCAGGAAGGTTTGTCCGGGTGTCTCCGTCCCGTCGCGCTCAATCGCACTCGCCATTTGACCGACCAGTTCGCGGCACAGCCGTTCCAGGGGCGTGCCGATCACCATGGTAAGGATGCTCTCCGCCAGTGCCGCGCGGGAATCGGGCGTCAGCTCGTTGCAGACCGCCACCAGCCGATCGGTCATGCCCTCCTCCCGCAAGGCCGAGATCGCGCCTTCCATGCCGCCGCCGGCAATGTAAAGTCCAACCAGGTTGCGATGACGCTGCAGCAGCTCGAGGGTCGCCTCGTGCACGATCTGCTGCTCCTCCAGGTTCACCATGGTATCGATCAGCTCGAACTCCGGCGCCAGCTCGCGGAAATAGCTTCGGAAACCGATCTCGCGCATCTCCTGGCCCAGAAATCGGTGAGAGCCGACGAAGACCGCGACCTTGCCGGGTTTCTTCGCGGTCTTGGCGATGACCCAGGCCGCCGTGCGGCCGGCTTTTCGATTGTTGAGGCCGATATAGCTGGCGCGCACGCCGGTCGCGAAATCCGAGAGCAGCGAAAAGACCGGGATGCCGCTCTCCTTCAACTCGGCAACCGTGGCATTGATGGCCGGATGATCGACCGAGACCATGGCGATGGCGCGCGAGCGCGCAGCCATATCGCGCAGCCGCTTGGAGATCTCGGTCGGCGTCTGGGACTCGACGTGATCGATCTGCGCGATGCCGCGGAAATGCTGCGCGCCCGCGACCGCGGCCTCGATCTCCCTGGCGAAGGATTGATAGAAGGCCTGATTGGGCCGCTGCAGGATGAAGCCCAGGCGATATTGCGGGAGATCCTGCAGCAGGCGCTGCTTGATCAACCCTGCGGCGTGATAGCCGATAGCGGTGGCGGCGGCATAGACCCGCCTGGTCGTCTCTTCGCGCACTGGCTGACGAGCATTGAGGACCCGGTCGACGGTCGCGACGCTGACGCCGGACTCGCGCGCCAAGTCGGCTATAGTCGGTCGGCGGGCCATCACGGCAGGCTCCTGATCAAAAACCATCAAGACAGATACTTGGGCTGATGGGTTTTGATAGATTATATCATTGACCGGTTGAGACTGTCAGTGGCACCCAATAGTGTCAACGTCGTTTTGCCGGTCATACCGGTATCTGAATTTCTGGGAGAGACGCGATCATGCCGATGCGCGATTACAGCCTGGTCGGGCCAGACGGCGCGAAAGCGGTTGCGAACGGGCTCGCCACCGCCGAGTGGTATCGCACCGATGTTCCGCGCAAGCAGATGAAAGAGTTGATGCAGCGGACTGATGGCCCCGCGATCCGCGACACCATCCTGTGGATCGCGCTGTTCGCGCTGTTCGGCGCCGGCGGATTCTATTTCTGGGGCACTTGGTGGTGTGTGCCGTTTTTCTTCTGCTACGGTGTGCTGTACGGCTCGTCGAGCGACAGCCGGTGGCACGAATGTGGCCACGGCACGGCCTTCAAGACGCGATGGATGAACGATGTGATCTATCACATCGCGTCTTTCATGATCATGCGCGAGCCGGTTATCTGGCGCTGGAGCCATACGCGGCATCACACCAACACCATCATCGTGGGCCGCGATCCGGAGATCGTCGCGACCCGGCCGCCCAGCCTGTTTCAGATATTTCTGTATTTCTTCGGCATCACGACGGTGCCAAAGGCGCTGCTGAAGTTCGCGATCCACGCGACCGGCCGGCTGACCGCGGATGAGAAGACCTTCGTGCCGGAGCCCGAATGGAACAAGGTGTACGTGACAGCGCGTATCTTTCTAGTGATCCATGCCCTGCCGTTCGCGCTTGCGCTCTATCTCGGCTCGTGGCTGCCGATCATGTATGTCGGCGTGCTGCCTTCCATGTATGGCGCGTGGATGGGAGTCTATTTCGGCCTGACACAGCATGCGGGGTTGGCGGAGGATGTGCTTGACCACCGGCTGAATTCGCGCACGGTCTACATGAATCCGGTGTTCCGCTTCGTTTACTGGAACATGAACTATCACGTCGAACATCACATCTTTCCGATGGTGCCGTATCACGCCTTGCCCAGGTTGCACGCAATCATGGGGCCGGATCTGCCGAAGCCGCACCCGAGTACGATCGCGGCCTACCGCGACATTGTCACGGCGCTGATCCGGCAATTGAAGGATCCGACCTGGACCCTGACGCCGGAGCTACCGGGTTCGGCCAAGCCCTATCAGCCTGATTTGCCAACCTGCGCCGTTGCGGCGCCAGCGGAATAGTCACAATCAATTCAGGGAAGAAGCAACGATGAGCAACAGCTGGGTCGAAGCGTGCGCGGCCGGCGATGTCGAGGAAGAGGATGTCATCCGCTTCGACCATGGCGGGCGCACCTTCGCCATCTATCGCAGCCCCGATGACGAGTATTTCGCGACCGACGGGCTTTGCACCCATGAGCAGGTGCACCTTGCCGACGGGCTGGTGATGGACGAGATCATCGAATGCCCGAAACACAACGGACGCTTCAACTACAAGACCGGTGAAGCCAAGGGCGCGCCGGTCTGCGTCAACCTGAAGATCTATCCGGTGAAAGTCGAAGCCGGCAAAGTCTTCGTTCAGCTCAGCTGATTCTGCATGGCCAGGGGAATGCTCATCATCGGCGCTGGGGAATGCGGCGCGCGCGCCGCCCTGGCGCTGCGTGACGGCGGGTACGACGGGCCAGTTACGCTGGTGGGCCATGAACCGCACCTGCCCTATGAGCGCCCGCCGCTGTCAAAGGATGCGATGGTGTCCGAGACCGAGCCGGGCCCCAAGCTGGTCTGCGAGCAGCAGGTCTTTGCAGACCGCCGGATCGATTGCGTGACCGGCGCACGCGCAATCTCGATCGATCGTGCCACCCGGAGCGTTGCGCTCGCTGACGGGCGGACCCTGACCTATGACAAGCTGCTGCTGGCGACCGGCGCCATGCCGCGCCAATTGTCGCTGCCCGGTGCGGACGGAAGCCGCTGTGCCTATCTGCGGACTCATGACGATGCATTGCGGATCCGCGGCGCCGTCAAACCCGGCAGCCACATCGCCATTTTGGGCGGCGGGTTCATCGGTCTCGAGATCGCGGCCAGCGCGCGCAAGCGCGGCGCCGACGTGACGGTGATCGAGGCGTTGCCGCGAATCCTGACGCGCGGCGTTCCGGAAGAGATCGCGCGGATCATCGATGCGCGGCATCGCGATGAAGGCGTGACGCTGGCTTGCGGCAAGGGCGTATCGGCCTTGCGCGAGACCACATCCACCATCGAGGCCGCGCTGTCCGACGGCAGTTCCGTTGCGGCGGACCTACTCATCATCGGCATCGGAGCCGTACCGGTCACCGATCTGGCCCAGAAGGCCGGCCTTGCCATCGAGAACGGGATCGCGGTCGATGATCGATTGCGAACCTCCGATCCCGATATCTATGCCGCGGGGGATTGTTGCTCGTTTCCCTTGGCGATCTATGGCGGTCGCAGGGTGAGGCTCGAATGCTGGCGAAATGCCCAGGACCAGGGCGCCCTCGCCGCGCGCAATTTGCTCGGCGCCGGGGATAGCACGACGGCCGTGCCATGGTTCTGGTCGGACCAGTATGATCTGACGCTGCAGATCGCCGGCCTTCCGGACGAGGGCAAGCGAGCCGTACGCCGCGATCTGTCCGAGAGCGCCTTCATCTTGTTCCACCTGGCGAACGACGGGCGCCTGGTGGCGGCGAGCGGCATCGCGCAGGGCAATGCCGTGGCAAAGGATATCCGTCTTGCGGAAATGCTGATCGCCAGAGGTGCCAAGCCCGATCCGGCGGCGCTGGCACAGCCGCAGGTCAAATTGAAATCGCTGCTGGCGGCATAACTCGGATAGAAGGGGGAAACCGATGGGTGGGAAGAGGCTGACGGTCGCCGATGTGCTGGCCCTGAAGGGCAAGAGCCAGTTGACGATGCTGCGGGTCGAGAGCCTGGAAGAAGCGGAAGCTGCGGAGAAGGCCGGCATCGACATGCTGTCGGTGCGGCCGGAGCTGCTCGTCCCGGAGTTTCGCGAAGCGGTACCGACCTGCTTCGTGTTCGCCGGGCTCGAATATGGCAGCTACATCACCGAGGAGGACTATCTGCGCGCTTCCTTCGCCGCGCTCAAAGCCGGCGGCGATGCGGTGTGGTGCGCGGCACGTCTGCAGACCATTCGCCGCATGCGCGAGGAAGGCGTGCCAGTGTGTGGCCATGTCGGCCTGATACCGCCGAAGCGCACCTGGACCGGCGGCTTCAAGGCGGTGGGCAAGACGCTGGAGACCGCTCTTCTGGTCTGGCGGCAGACCAAGGCCCTGGAGGAAGCCGGCGCCTTCTCCGCCGAGATCGAAGTGGTGCCGGTTGACGTCGCCAGCGCCATCTCGAAGCGTACGGCGATGTTCATGATCTCCATGGGCGCCGGCACCGGGTGCGACGCGCAATACCTGTTCGCGACCGACGTGCTTGGCACCAATCGCGGGCATGTGCCGCGCCATTCCAAGGTCTATCGCAATTTCGCCGCTGAATACGACCGGCTGCAGCAGGAGCGCATCGCGGCTTTCTCCGAACCGGCGCACGACATCAAGTCCGGCGCTTATCCCGAGCGGCGCCATCTGGTCGATATCCCGAAAGGCGAACTCGACCAGTTCCTGCGGGCGCTTGAGAAGAATTAGTGGCAAAACGGACGCATCCCGGCTGGTTCAACGACATGTGACCGCCCAACCCCACCCGACGCTGGCGCGTTTTGGCGCGGCACCCTAGGCTGGCCGACACTATCGACCCATATTGTCTTGGGACGAACAGGGGATGGCACGAAGGCGGCGCATGAAGCTCTTTCTTCTGATTATGACGGCCTGGATCGTCATTCCGGTCGTGGTGAGTTGCGCGCGCTATTCCTCGCCGCAATATTCGTGGAGCAATGCGCCGCGTCATTCCTCCGGCCTGGCGCCCGATCCCAAGGTCCATCGCGAAGCGATCGTGCAGATCTACAATGCGCGCGCCTTTTCCTGGCGCGGGATCTTCGCGACCCATCCCTGGATCGTCGTCAAGAAGTCCGATGCACCGGCCTACACGCGATATGAGGTCGTGGGTTGGGGCTCCGGCTCGAAGCTGCGCACCGACTACGCGACGGCTGACGGCCTGTGGTACGGTTCTCAGCCGTCGTTGCTGGTCGATCTGCGCGGACCGGAAGTCGACGCCCTGATCGACCGTATCCAGACCGCGGTCGCGTCCTATCCATTCAAGAACACCTACGTCACCTGGCCGGGGCCCAACAGCAACACATTCCTGGCGCATGTCGCGCGGGAAGTGCCGGAACTCAGCCTCGACATCCCGGCGAGCGCAATCGGCAAGGATTATCGCCCGTGGTACCGGCCGGTCGGATATGCGCCCAGCGGGACCGGAATACAGATCTCGGTCCTTGGCCTGTTCGGCGCGACCCTTGCCGTCGAGGAAGGCATCGAGGTCAACGTGCTTGGACTGGCCTTCGGGGTCGATCTGACGCGGCCGGCCCTGCGCCTGCCGGCGATTGGGCGCCTCGGCATGGCGGAGGACGTCCCGGAACCGACCCGGCAGTAGGTGGTGCGGAGCGGACCGCCCTGTGCCGCAGGCTGGTCTACAGCAAGCTCCGATTTCCAACTATTTCCAATGGGTTATCCGGCCGTCGGACGCCCCGACAAGACGGTTGCGGGCAATACACTGTTAATCATAACTGCCACATAATGCCCAATGCTCTTTTCCGAGACCCCGGCCGCCATGCCGGGCCCGTTGGAATTCGATAAGGCCGCATGAAAGATAGGACAGCACGGCAAGCGCAGGCGCGCGATCTGCATCCAACGACGCGATGCCTGGCTCGGCATGCCTATCGGGGATTTTTGCATTGCCGATGATATGGCCCATCGCCGCCATCACCTTGGCGCTGCTCCTAACGGCAGCGGCGATTGCCGTCGTTCGGCTGCGCCGCAAGCTGGCGGCGGAAGCCCGCCGGCGGTCGGACGCCGTCCGCGCGCTTGAGGAAAGCCAGGATCGGTTCCGGGAATTTGCAGACGCCGCAGCTGATTGGCTTTGGGAGATCGACGGCCACTACCGGTTCACCATGGATACCGGCCACACGCCCCGTGGCGGCCTGCGGGGAGCGGATCTGCTCGGCCTCCGGCGATGGGAGATGCCGGGCGTCGATCCCAGGGACCCGATCTGGGATCGCTATCGCGCCATGCTCGATGCGCGCGAAACCTTCCGGAACTTCGAGATCGCCTATGCCGGCGAGAAAGGCCGCAGGTTCCATGCCAGCATCAGCGGCCACCCGCTATACGCCCCCGATGGAACCTTCGTCGGCTATCGCGGAACGGCCCGGGACATCACCGCCGAGACCGAAGCGAAAGAGCATGCGGCACAAACGACCGCCCTGCTCGATGCCGTCCGGCTGATCCAGTCGAGCTATATCGGCGGCACCGAGCCCAAGCAGGCGTGCGAGCAGATGTTGGCGACGCTTCTCGACGTCACGCAGAGCGCCTATGGTTTTGTCGGAGAGATCAGGCGGGACGACAGCGGCGCGCCCTATCTCAAGGCCCATGCCGTCACCAACATCGCCTCGAACGAAGAGACCAGACGCCTCTACGCAGAGAATTCGGCACAGGGCCTGGAGTTCCGCAATCTCGACACATTGTTCGGCGCGGCGATCAGGAGCGGCAAGCCCGTGATCGCCAATAGTCCTGCAACGGACCCGCGCCGGGGCGGACGGCCGGACGGCCACCCGCCGCTCAACTGCTTCCTGGGCGTGCCGCTCCATTCGGGCCAGGAAATGGTCGGGCTGATGGGCATCGCCAATCGTCCGGGCGGCTATGACGATACGATCGTCGCGTTCTTGGCGCCGCTCACCGGCGCCTGCGGCGCGGTCATCGCGGCAATCCAGGCCGACGCTCAGCAAGCGATTGTCGAAGCCGAGCTACGCGCGACCGTCGGACGCCTCAACGCCGCGGAGCGGCACGCGCAATTGGGCTCGTGGGAAGTCGATGTCGCGACCGGCGAGATGATCGCAAGCGATGAGGCGCTGGAAATCTTCGGGCAGCCTTCCGGCGCCAAGGTCACCCGGAACATGTTCTTTGACGCGCTTCTCGAAGAGGACCGCGAACAGATCAGCGCGACCGTCGCATCGATTCTCGCGAGCACGCAAAGCGAATACACGATCGAGTATCGTATCAATCACTGTCGCCGCGGTGTTCGGAGGATCTTGGCCAAAGTCGCGGTCGAACGTGCGGTGGACGGAACTGCGCTCCGGCTGCGCGGCACCGCCCAGGACGTGACGGAATTCCGGGCGGTGGAGTCGAATCTGCATGCCAGCCAACAGCGGCTGGATCTCGCCCTGGATGGTACCGGCGTGAGCCTGTGGGACTGGACCGTCGGGAGTACCGAATACAAGTTCGATCCTCGCATGCTGGAACGCATGGGCTATCGACCGGACGAGGTGCCCTTCACCACGTCGGCCTGGGATGCGCTGCTTCATCCCGATGACCTTTCCCTGATGGCGACGACTGTCGACAACTATGTCAAAGCCCAATCGGGCCTGTTTCAGGCAATCTATCGCATCCGCACCAAGAGCAGCGATTGGCGATGGATATTGAGTCGCGGCCGGGCGGTGGAACGTGGCGCAGACGGCCTGCCGCGGCGCATGTCCGGCACGCACCTCGACATCACCGATCTGAAGCAGATCGAACTGGCGCTCCGCCGGAGCGACGAGCGCTTTCGCGCCTTGGCCGAATCGTCGCGCGCGGTTCCCTGGGAAGCGGATATCGGCACCTATCGTATCACCTATGTGGGGCCGCAGATCGAAACCGTCGTCGGCTTCTCCGCGGCCGAGTGGGTCGAGAAAGATCTGTGGCCGGAACGACTGCATCCGGAAGACCGTGATCGGGTGCTGAGCGAGGAGGCGGAGTATTCCCGTGCGGGCGTCGATCACAATCTGGAATATCGGCTGATCGCCGCTGACGGGCGGGTCGTGTGGATCCGCGATCTGGTCAGCGTCATCAAGTCGGACGACGGCCAGACCTGGCTCTATGGCGCCATGGTCGACGTCACCGAAGAAAAGCAGATCGAGCAGACCCTGCGAGAAAGCGAGGCCCGCTATCGCCAGGCCGAACGCGTCGCGGGCCTCGTCCACTGGAGCAGCGTCGGCGGCGCGAGCAGCCGCTGGCAGGAACCGAAGCTGACCTTCTCGGACACGGCCGCCGCTTTCTTCGGGCTGCCGGCAGGATCATTGCCCATGACGACCGTCGATTTCATCGATCAGGTCGTTCATCCCGATGACCGCGAACGATTGCGACGAAGCTTTGCCGACCTGACCCGGGACAAGGTGGAAGAGTTCACGCTGGAATATCGCATCCAGCGTAAGGACGGTTCGGTCGCGGTCGTCTCGGAGATTGGACGTCGATTCTTGTCCGACGACGGCAGGCTGCAATCCGCCTTCGGCACCATCCAGGACATCACCGAACGCAAGCAGACCGAGGACGCGCTGCGACGCGCGCAGATGGAAGCCGAGATCGCCAATCGTGCCAAGTCGCAATTCCTGGCCAATGTCAGCCATGAGCTACGCACGCCGCTGAACGCCATCATCGGCTTTTCCGAGATCATGAACGGCGAATTGATGGGGGCGCTCGGATCCCCCATCTACAAGGAATATGCCAGCGACATCCATGAAAGCGGCCGACACCTGCTCGCCATCATCAACGACATCCTGGACCTGAGCCGCGTCGAGGCCGGGCAGACCGCGCTCAACGAATCGATGATCGAGATCCAGAAGCTGGTGGCGGCGTGCCTGATTCTGGTACGCGGCAAGGCCCATGCCGGCGGCTTGACGATATCGGTCGAAGCGCCGGCAACGGTTCCGGAGATTGTCGGTGACGAGCGGCTGTTGAAGCAGGCGCTTCTCAATCTGCTGTCGAATGCAATCAAGTTCACGCCCAAAGGCGGCGCCATTCGGGTCACAACGAAGACGACGCCGGCGGGAATCGAAATCGCGGTCATGGATTCAGGAATCGGCATGAGCGAAAGCGAACTGGCGAAGGTAGCCAAACCGTTCGTTCAACTCGAGAACTGGCTGGTACGCAAATACGAAGGTACTGGCCTTGGCCTTTCGATCGCCAAGGCATTCTGCGAACTGCACGGCGGCCGGCTGGAAATCGTCAGCGCGCCGGACAGAGGCACCACCGCGACAATCCACCTGCCGACATCGCGGATCGCGCCGACCGCAAGGGTCCGCGCGCACGCCCAGTAACAAGCTGCAATGGCCGGAATCGATGCACCGCCGGTTAATCGCCGGCGGTGCATGATGATATCGACGAATGAGAGTGCGCGGGCGAGTTAGCCCATGCGCACCGGCTCGTGGCGCTGTGGACGAGGCCCGCTGGACTGCGGCTTGCTGCGCTGTTGACCCGGCCGCTTCAGGGGCTGATGGCCGCCATTCTCATGTCGCGGATTCTGCTTGGCGCGAGGATGTTGGCCATGCGGTTTATGGCCGTTCTGCGCTTCGGCCCGCACTTCGCGGCGAGGATTGTCGTGACGGCGCGGTTCGCCCGCTTCGGCGCGGTGACCATGCGAACGATGCCCGTGCGGTGCCTGATTGCGCTCAGCGTCGGGGCGCGAGCTCGGCTTATGCATTTCACGGCCGTGAGGATGCTTTCCGCCTTCACGATGGGAGCGATGCTCGCCTTCCGACCGCGCGGAACCATGCGGACGATGCCCGCGGTCTGGAGATTGGCCATTGGCTTCACGGCGTTCGGAGTTGCCATGGTTCCGGCCGCGACGATGTCCGCCACCATCGCCGTTGCGGGCTGCCTGCCTGGCGCCGCCTTGGCGGACGCCGTCGGCAATGTGCGCGGCGTGGAACGGATGATCGGCATCGACAGCCACCTGCTGGCGGATGGTTTTTTCGATGTCGCGCAGGAACGTGCGCTCTTCCGCATCGCAGAACGAAATGGCAATGCCCTCGGCTCCGGCACGCGCCGTGCGGCCGATGCGATGGACGTAGCTCTCCGGCTCGTTCGGCAGGTCGAAATTGATCACGTGGGTAATGCCGTCGACATCGATGCCACGGGCGGCGATGTCAGTCGCCACCAGGACGCGGACCTTGCCGTTGCGGAAGTCCTCAAGTGCCTTCTGCCGTGCATTCTGCGACTTGTTGCCGTGGATGGCATCGGCACGCACGCCACTCCGCGCCAGTTGCTCGGCCACCTTGTTGGCGCCGTGCTTGGTGCGGGCAAAGACCAGCGCTCGCGCGATCGCCTGATCGGTCAGCAGATGCTGCAGCAGAGCGCGCTTGTTCGCCTTCTCGACGAAATGGACGCGCTGCGAGATGCGCTCGGCGGTGGTGGCGACCGGTGTCACTTCAACGCGTACCGGCTCCTTCAACAGGCTTGCGACCAGGCCATGAACGGCCTGCGGCATGGTGGCGGAGAAGAGCAGCGTCTGACGTTCCTTCGGTAGCTTCGCGACGATGCGCTTCACCGGCACGATGAAGCCCATGTCCAGCATCCGGTCAGCCTCATCGAGCACGAAGGCCTCGAGGCTGTCGAATCGCACTTGGCCTTGATTCATCAGGTCCAGCAGACGGCCGGGGGTCGCGACCAGGACATCGACGCCGCGCGATAGGTTGTGCACCTGCGGGCCCTGGCTGACGCCGCCATAGACGGCAGCACGGCTGAGGCGCAGATGGCGGCCATAGGTACGGAAGGAATCCAGGATCTGGACGCAGAGCTCGCGGGTCGGTGTCAGGATGAGGGCGCGCACGGAGCGCGGACCGGCGCGCCGGTCGGTGGAGGTCAGTCGCTGCAGCAGCGGAAGGGCGAAGGCCGCCGTCTTGCCCGTGCCGGTCTGGGCTATGCCCAGCAGATCGCGGCCTTCAAGCAGGGGGGGAATCGCCTGCGCCTGGATCGGCGTCGGCGTTTCGTAACCTTCGGTGGCGAGCGCCTGCAGCAAGGGAGCGCCCAATTTCAATTCGGTAAAGGTAGTCATGTGTTCTGTTATCTTTCAGTGCATGTGCGGCCGCGACCGCTGCGTCGGCATCATGCCAAGCGCGAACGCGGCTCGTTATAGGCGCTTCTTTGAGGAAGGGCCCGGGTTTGTGACCCGGCATGCGCGCTGTGCGGGACGATGTTGGAGAAAGGTGTCTCGAGACGGAGTGGCCAGCGATTGAACGCCGATTACGCCTGCGCGCTGTCGCGAGAGAAGAGGCTGGATTGCCTCGGCGCCGCGTATATGACGCGAGCCAGGTTAAAAGTCAATGAATCGCCGCGCAGGGTAGCCATGCGTCCCGTCCCGGCGGCGTACTCGCAATGTCGCTGCCCCGCAATCCCGGGCCGGGATCACGCTACCTGACCGGGCGGATGGCCGCTAATCTGCTGAAACCCTTGTGATTCCAGCACGAAACTTCCCCATGGCCCCGCGAAAAACCGCCTCCCCCGCTCCCAGCCTCTCCAGGAGACGCCGCCCCAACATCCTCTATGTGATGTTCGACCAGCTGGCGCCCCACTTCCTGCCGAGCTACGGACATAAGATCGTGCGGGCACCCAATCTGAGCCGTCTGGCAGCGGAAGGGGTGCGGTTCGACAGCGCCTACACCAACTCGCCGCTCTGTGCACCGGGGCGTTTTTCGATGATGGCCGGGCAGCTCTGCAGCCGAATCGGCGCGTGGGACAATGCGGCGGAGTTCCCATCCTCCGTTCCGACCTTCGCGCACTATCTGCGGCTGGCGGGCTATCGCACGTGTCTCTCTGGCAAGATGCATTTCGTCGGGCCGGACCAGCTGCACGGTTTCGAAGATCGCGTCACGACCGACATGTATCCCGGCGATTTCGGCTGGACCCCGACGTGGGAGGAACCGAAGAAGATTCACTGGTGGTTCCACAACATGCTGAGCGTGACAGAGGCCGGCCCCTATGACCGATCCCTCGAGATGGAACACGATGACGAGGTCGCCTATAGCTCGCAGCGCTGGCTCTATGAACATGCACGCGGCAACGACGAACGGCCCTTCATGCTGTGCGTCTCCTTCATGCAGCCGCATGATCCCTACCTCGGGCCGCGCGCGGACTGGGAGAGCTATCGCGAGGATGACATCGACCTGCCGGCAGTGCCCTATATCCCTCCGGCGAAGCGCGAGGCCGTTGGCAAGCGCATGCATGATCTTTACGATCGCGATGAATATCGCGTGACCGACCGTCACGTGCGCGCCGCGCGGCGCGGCTACTATGCCATGATCACCTATAGCGATCGGCTTCTCGGGCACGTGCTGAAAGCGCTCGAGGAAACCGGCCAGGCCGACAATACCGTCATCATCGTATCGGCCGACCATGGCGACATGCTGGGCGAGCGCGGCCTGTGGTACAAGATGAACTTCTTCGAGCATTCCACTCGGGTACCGATGATTATCCACGCGCCCAAGGCACTGAAGGCGCGGCATGTACCGGAGCACGTCTCTCTGATGGATTTGCTGCCGACCTTTTGCGACATAGCGAGCGACGGCAAGGGTGTCGACTATACGGCACCGGTGGATGGAGATAGCCTGCTTGGCCTCGCCGCCGGTTCGCCGAAAGGCTGGTCCAACACCGTGTTCGGTGAATATATGGCGGAGGGTACCATCCAGCCTGCATTCATGATCCGGCGGGATCAGTGGAAATACGTATCCTGCGCCGGCGATCCGCCGCAGTTGTACGACGTCGCGGCGGATCCGCACGAGCTCTGCAATCTTGCGGACGAGCCGAAACATGCCAAGATCGCCCGCGCCTTCGCCACCGAAGTCGCCGCCAAGTGGAACAGCGCGGCGATCCGCGCCGAGGTGGTGGACAGCCAGCGCAATCGCATCCTGATCCAGCAATCCTTGCTGAAAGGCAAGATCACGCCCTGGGACTTCCAGCCGTTCCAGGATGCCGCCAAACAATACAACCGCAACTACGGCGCCGAGCTCTATGATACCGACCGCCGCGCGCGCATTCCGCTCAAGCCGGAACCGAAGAAAGACGGCAAGAAAGCAAAATAGGAATCGGTGGCAGGGCCTTGCCAGGGAGCGAGGTTTCACGTCAGCATGCCGTCCGAGGAGGCGGCATGTGATTCATCTTGCGGACAAAGTCGTCATCGTAACGGGGGGAACGCGCGGCATCGGCGCGGCTATTGCCGAAACTTGCGCAGAACTTGGCGGGAGGATCGTGCTGACCGGCCGCAACGACGAGGCCGGCGCTGCAGTCGTAGGCAGGATCAGGATGGGGGGAGGAGCGGCACGTTTCGTCCAGGGCGATGTGACGGCGCCGCGCTTTACCGAGCGGCTGATGGACGATGTGCTGAAGCAGGAAGGGCGCATCGACGTGCTGGTCAACAATGCGGGCATCCTGTCCCGCAGCAATGTCGCGGACTGCACCGACGCCGAATGGGATTCGGTGATCGCAACCAACGTCACGGCGGTATTTCAGCTCTGCCGCGCTGTCGTGCCGATGATGCGACGTCAATTCGCTGCTGAGGGGCGCGCTGGCGCCATCGTCAACATTGCGTCCGACTGGGCCTTGGTCGGCGCGCACAATGCCGTCGCTTACGGCACCAGCAAGGGCGCGATCGCGCAACTGACACGCTCGATGGCGATCGATCACGCGAAGGATGGGATTCGGGTCAACGCTGTTTGCCCGGGCGATACTGAGACGGACATGCTTCTCTCGGGCCGCGGCGATGAGGGGCGCGACACGCTGCTGGGCCGGCTTGGAGAAGCAATCCCGCTGGGGCGCGTGGGAGAGCCCGTCGATATTGCCGCGGCGGTCGCGTTCCTGGCTTCGGATGCGGCGAGCTACATTACGGGCGTATTGCTGCCGGTCGATGGCGGCAACACGGCGTGGTAACCGCACAGCGCCCAGCCGGGTAGCGGTGACATTGCGATTGCCCCCGCGATACGCAATGCTGGTTCGGCATGACGCAGGGCTTGGCTTTCCTCCTCTCTTTACTGATCGAAGGTGCCGTGGCAGCTCTGCTTGGCGTCTGGCTGCACGAGCATTTCAATTTGTCACGATTCAGCGCAAGCGTACGCATCGGTGCCGCTGCGGTGGTGGGCACGGGCGCAACGCATCCTGCGCTGTGGGTGGGATTTTCGAGATTGCTGGAATGGACCGGGATCTGGTGGGGCGCCGCCGCGCTGGGCGAGGCGGGCGTGATCCTGGTTGAGACCTTGTTCTTCGCGGCCGCCTTGCGCGGCCATTGGCGCTGGTCCTTAGCGCTTTCAAGTGTGGCCAACCTGGCCGCATTCGCGGCCGGGCTTCTTCTGACATCCTGGTTGCCGCGACTGAGCTAAGGCCGTTCGGACGGACCAGAGGTCCCGAACCGAGCTCTGTCTAAGAGATATCGCGCATGGAATAACGCGCGACGCGCGCGTTCGGATGACTGGTGCCACCTACTCCGGCAGCGGAACGAATTCCGTTTCGCCGGGAACCGGGGGAAATCGCCCCAGTTTCCAGTCTTGCTTGGCTCGTTCGATCCGATCTTTGGAACTTGAGACAAAGTTCCACCAGATGTGCCGCGGTCCATCCATCGGTTCGCCGCCGAGCAATATAAGGCGGGCATCGGATATTGACCTGACAACGGCAAGGGTACCGGCCGGCAGGACCAGGAGTTGGCCCTGGCCATAACGAACGTTTGCCAGTTCGATATCACCACCTGCGACGTACAGCGCCCGTTCCGGGTAGTCGGCAGGCAGCTCAAGGCTGGCGCCGCTCGCTGTTGCGATATCTACGCAAACCATCGGATGCGGCGCCTTCAATGGTGAGTGAGCGCCGAAGGCGCCGCCCGCAATGATCCGTACCGAGAACTTGCCATCCTTAATCACCGGCAAATCGTCTGCTTCCAGATGAAGAAAGGTAGGCGCCATCTCTTCATGGGATTTTGGCAGCGCTACCCAGAACTGAATGCCGGAGAGAGTCGTGCCCCTGTTCGTTTCCTGCGGCGTCCTCTCAGAATGGGTGATGCCGCTTCCGGCCGTCATCCAGTTGATGGCGCCCGGCCGGATCATCTGGACGGTGCCCAGCGAATCCCGATGTAGAATCTCGCCTTCGATCAGATAGGTCATCGTGCTCAGTCCGATATGCGGATGCGGCGGGACATCGAGCCTTCGCTCCGGCACCAGCTGTGTCGGTCCCATCTGATCCAGAAAGATAAACGGTCCGACCATTCGGCGCTCGATCGCCGGCAATGCGCGGCGCACTGGAAAGCCCACGATGTCCCTGCTCTTGGCGTTGATGACGATAATGGAATCCATGTTCACGCCTCGGCCGGGTTTTGCTTGATTGTATCAAGATACTCGATCACGTCGGTATCCTCCGGCTTCAGTCCGGCCTGCCGCCCAACCAAAGAAAGCGTCAGTTGCACCAGAGGTTGGACCAGGCAAGCAGCGGATAAGGAATCGTGCCGATCTGCATTGGCATAGCCATGCCCGCCTCGTACATCTGCTTCATCCGCTTGATATCACAGTCGATTGTTGTAATAAATGTGGTCGAGAGCTGTCCTGTCACAGGAATCGATCCCACTATGTCGCGCCGGCATGAAATGTCGTTGACCGCGGACCTTGTCGCTCTCGTCCATCGCACCGTCGCCGATCCCGGGCCTTCTGCCGGATTCGAGCCGCTTACCGACTTGGATCACGATGACCGGTGCGCCGCTCTACTGGCATCGCACCCCAAGGGCGACGATGTGTGGTTGTTCGCCTACGGTTCCCTGATCTGGAAGCCGGCCTGCGAGGTTGACGGCCAGCGCCATGCATTGTTGCGTGGATGGCACCGGAAATTCTGCCTGCGCCTGGTCCGCTATCGTGGGTCGCCTGATTGCCCTGGCTTGATGATGGCCCTCGACATCGGCGGCTCCTGTCGCGGCGTAGCACAGCGGATCCCGGCGAAGTACGTCGAGGACAGGTTGGGCCGGATCCTGCGCCGCGAGACAAGCGTTAAACCCGCAAGCAATGTGCCTCGCTGGGTCACGGTCGAGACTGATAGGGGCAAGCAACGCGCACTCGCCTTTGCCATCAATCGAAATGGACCGACCTATGCCGGCCCGCATTCGTTGGAGGAGACAGCCGATATCCTGGCCAAGGCTTGCGGTCACTGGGGATCGGGCGCCGAATACTTAATGCACACCGTGGCGCATCTCGAGGATCTCGGAATCCATGACCGATATCTCTGGCAGTTGCAGGAGCTGGTCGCAAAGCGAATCAAAGCGGCGGCGAAAGACAGAGAACAGTCTATCGCCGCCAGCTAGCCTTGGTCACTCTGCGCTGCGGGATGCGGGGGTCGGATGCCCGGGCCGATGGCCGCGCAGCCAGATCGCCGTCCGCCGTATGACCACGTAGAAGACGGGGGTAAAGATCAGGCCGAAGAAGGTAACACCGATCATCCCCGCAAAGACCGCCGTGCCCATTGCAATCCGCATCTCCGCGCCGGCGCCGCTAGCAATCACGAGCGGAACGACACCGAGAATAAAGGCGAAAGATGTCATCAGGATCGGCCTCAGGCGCGTACCGGCGGCGCGAACCGCCGCTTCGACCGGGTTCTTGCCCTCTTCTTCCGCCTGCTTGGCAAACTCAACGATCAGAATCGCGTTTTTGGCGGCGAGACCGACAAGCACGACAAAGCCGACCTGCGACAGCACGTTGACGTCGAGCCCGCGCATCAGCAGTCCCGTAACGGCTGCCAGCAAACACATCGGGACAATCAGAATGACGGACAGCGGCAACGACCAGCTCTCATACTGAGCGGCCAGCACCAGGAAGACGAACAAGACCGCAGCGCCGAACACGAACAGACCGGTATTGCCCGCTAGTTTCTGTTGATAGGCCAGCTCCGTCCACTCGTAGGCGAAGCCTTCCGGCAGGGCCTGCCTGGCAAGTCTCTCCATTGTTGCCAATGCCGTGCCGGTGGAAGTTCCTGGTGCCACATTGCCCTGGACTTCCGCCGCCGGGAACAGGTTATAGCGCGCAACGCGATATGCGCCGGAGATATCCTGGATCTTCGCCACCGCTCCGATCGGCACCATCTGTCCCAGGTCGTTGCGAGTCTTGAAATTTGCGACGCTGGCGACGTTCTGCCGGAATTCGCCCATTGCCTGGGCGGTCACGCGGAACGTCCGGTTGAGGAAATTGAAGTCGTTGACGAAAGTCGAGCCCATATAGACTTCGAGCGTCTGGAACACGCGTTCGGCCGGTACATGGAACATCTGTGCCCGAACCCGATCGATCTCGGCGAATAGTTTCGGGGTCTTTGTATTGAACAAGGTGAAGACCCCCGCCAGGCCGGCTGTTTGATTGCCGGCAACCATGATCTGCGTCGCCGCATCCTCAAGGGCCTTTAGCCCCTGGCCGCCGCGATCCTGAATCATCATCTTGAAGCCACCGGAATTGCCGATACCACGCACTGGCGGTGGTGGAACGGTGATGATGAATCCTTCCTCGATCGCGCCGAGACGCTGCGTGAGATCACCAAGGATCCGTCCCGCGCTCAAGCCCTTCGAAACACGATCCTCATAGGGCGCCAGGACGGAGAATATCGCCGCTGCATTCGAGGCGTTGGTAAAGGTCGCACCGTCGAGACCTGTAAAGCCCGCAGTATTTACGATTCCCGGCGTCTCCAGCATGATCTTGGTCGCCTGCTTGACGACCTCATCGGTGCGGGCCAGTGACGAGCCTGGCGGAAGCTGAACGATGGTGATGAGATAGCCTTCGTCCTGCGTCGGGATGAAGCCCGTCGGCGCTCGCTCGAACTGCCATACGGTCAGACCGATCAACCCCGCATAGACCAGCAGCACGATCGGGCCGATCGCGATCAGCCGCCGCGCCAGACCGGCATAGCCTCGCGCCAATGCGTCGAAGCCTCGATTGAATCCACGAAAGAAAACAGCAAATGGATTGAACCCGCGCTTTTGCTCGTCATCATGCCGATGCGGCTTGAACAGGATGCCGCTCAAGGCAGGACTCAACGTCAGCGACACCAGCAAGGAAATCACGGTGGATGTCGCGATCGTGACCGCGAACTGACGGAAGAACTGGCCCGAAATTCCGGTGACAAACGCTGCCGGTATGAACACCGCCGTCAGCACCAACGCGATTGCAATCAGCGCACCACCGACCTCGTCCACTGTCCGGCGCGCAGCCTCTTTCGGCGACATGCCGAGCCGCAGGTTGCGTTCCACGTTCTCGACCACAACGATCGCGTCGTCGACCACGATGCCGATCGCGAGCACAAGCCCGAACAGCGTCAAAGTGTTGATCGAATAACCGAGCGCCGCCATCACGGCAAAACTGCCAACCAGCGATACTGGAATGGCAACGATCGGGATGATGGAGGCGCGCCAAGTCTGCAGAAAGATGATGACGACCAGAACGACCAGGGCAATCGCTTCAAAAATCGTTCTGATCACTTCGTCGATCGACTTGGAAATGAACTCGGTCGGATTGTACACGACATCGTAGGTCAGTCCCGGGGGAAACCGACCTTTCATCTCCTTCAGGGTCTCGAGAACCGCATCAGCCGTTTCGAGCGCGTTGCCGCCGGGTCGTTGAAAGACGCCGATCGCGACCGCACCTTTTTCGCCGAGATAGGCGTTCAAACCGTAATCCTGTGCGCCCAGCTCGACCTCGCCGACGTCGCGAAGCCGGGTGACCTCGCCGTCTTGGCCCGTCTTGACCACGATGTTGGCGAACTGCCGGGGCTCCACCAGTCGACCCAGCGTTTCGAGATTCATCTGGAATGCGCCAGGATTGGGTACTGGCGGCTGATTGAGCACGCCGGACGCCACCTGCAGATTTTGCGATCGCACGGCGTCAGCGACCTCGGGACCCGTCATATTGCGGGCTGCGATCTTGTCGGGATCGAGCCACACGCGCATCGCATAATCGCGCGCGCCAAATACCTGAACGTCCCCAACGCCATCGATGCGTTTTAGAACATCGACCAATTGCAGCGTTGCATAGTTAGAGATGTAGAGCTGGTCGCGCGTGTCGTCCGGAGAAAAGACGTGCACGACCATCAGGAAGTCCGGGGAGTTCTTGCGCGTTGTCACGCCGAGACGGCGGACTTCTTCCGGCAAGCGCGGCTCGGCGGCGGAGACACGATTCTGCACCAACACCTGCGCTTCATCAGGGTCGGTACCGAGCTTGAAAGTAACGGTAATCGTCAGCTTGCCATCGCTAGTCGCCTGCGACAGCATGTAAAGCATGTCGTCGACGCCGTTGATCTCCTGCTCAAGAGGCGTCGAAACGGTGTTGCTGATGACTTCGGCCGAAGCGCCGGGATATTGCGCGGTGACGACAACATTCGGAGGAGCGATCTCCGGATACTGCGCAACCGGCAAGGCGAAATACGCGATGCCGCCAATCAGCGTGATGAAGATCGAAACGACGCCGGCGAAGATCGGCCGGTCGACGAAGAAGCGGGCAAAGTTCATGTCTGCTTACTCGGTTGCCGCCTCTTGCGGCGCTGCCTCGATCGTGCCCATCTGGGCCGCGACTTTCGATCCAGGTCGAGCGCGCAGCAGGCCGTTAATGACAACCTTGTCGTTGGGTGCCAAGCCTTCCCGGATAATCCGCATGCCATTGTAGTTTGGCCCGACACGCAGAATCTTGACGCCAACGGTCCCATCCTCGGCCACTACCAAGGCAATCTTCTGCGACTGGTCGGTTACGATGGCCGTTTCTGGTAGCAGAATGGCCTCGTAAGGCTCTGAGCCGGGGACTCTGATATGCGCGAACTGACCCGGCGTGAATGCACCGTTGGAATTCGCAAATGTTGCACGGGCCCGAATCGTTCCTGATGTTTCATTGACCTGGTTGTCCAGGAACTCCAGCGAGCCCTTGTGAGTCCATTGATCCTCATCCGGCAACTTGGCGAAGACACCTATCTTGTTATCGCGCATCGCCAGCATCACGCCGCGCTCGGCTGCGCGTTGATAGGCGAGATAATTCGCCTCGCTGACATCGAAATCGAAATAAATGGGATCGAGCGAGACGATAGTCGTCAGCAAGGTAACGTCGCCAGTGTAGCCACCCGTGATAAGGTTGCCGGCGCTGACTTCATGACGGCTGATCCGCCCGGTCACGGGCGCGCGAATGTCGGTGTAACCAAGATCGAGCTCCGCCTGACGCACTTGAGCCTGCGCCACGGCAACGGCAGCCTTGCCCGCGCTGACGGCTTCCACGCGGTCATCATAATCCGATTCACCGACGATATTGCCTTCGCGCATCTTCTCGTAGCGCTTGAGATTCCGATTGGCGAGGCTGAGCTGCGCGTTGGCCTCGGCCAATTGTGCCTGAGCGGAGTCGAGAGCGATCTCGAAGGGACGCTTTTCAATCGTGAACAAGAGATCGCCTTGTTTCACGACTTGGCCGTCCGTGAAATGAATCTGCTCAAGATAACCGCTGACTCGTGCTCGTACGTCGATCGCATCGACCGCCTTGAACTGGCCCGGATATTCGTCCCATTCGACAATCTTTTTGTACACCGGGTTGGCGACGGTAACAGGCGGCGCTGGAGGAGCGCCCGCCTCCGACTGCGCCTGCTTGGCAGCGCCGCCCTCGCCTCCTGTCGCTCCGCTCTGCTGGCCCTGCCACCAGATGCCGGCCGCGACCGCGCCAGCAAGAACGAGTACAGATACCCACACCACGCCGCGCCGTTTGCCGCGGAAGGTTGGCCGAGAGTGTGACGAATCCGAATCGGTCATGTGATCTATCCCAAACGCAAATCTCTTATCCCGATCCCTGACCATCGGAAGGCGCGGATCGTATCGACTTGATCAGCCCCTGTCGACCCGATAGCCCGGCATGGCTACCCAAGCAGCCATACGCTGAGTGCATTCCGACAGATTGGCCGGGGAGACCTTATGATTTTTATGGTCGGGCGACCGCGGCCGGTTCCCCGCAGGTAACTGTCCCCCAATTGCGACCGCTCCATGCCGCAGATAAGCTACCGCCGCTCATAGTCAAGGGGCGCGTGGCAATCAAGAGGGGTTCCATGGACAAACTTTGTCAGGATGTTGCATGTCTGGCGCAGGAATTTCGTGCGCAACCATATGGCAGGCATAGTGCCGAGTTGCAGCGCGTGCTTAATCGGATGCGCAGCGAACCCTTTGCCGGCCGTCACGTCCTGGTCCAGGAACATAAAGGCGCTCCCTACCGCTTGGCACGGCTGGGGCCGACTCCCATCGATCCCATCAGTTACACCGGTGATACTTTCGTGACCTTGGCGGAAGCGGAATGGGCGGTGTTCAACTTGCGCTGGCGCAGCCTGTTTGGCCGCGACCTGGTAATCGAGTAAGGGAAGCGAAGGTCTTGCTTGGTATCATGGGCTATTGGGACCGGTTCTCAGCGAGGCCTGGGGACGCGCCCGAGCTGAAGGTCAGCGTTGAGGATGGCAGTTCGGATTTTCGCATTGAGCTCGTTCGTCTGATCTGCGGCGATGACGGACCAAATGGCCCTGGCTTCAAGGCCGAATCAATTACCTCGGAGGTTAACGGCGTACGCCCTGGGCACCGGCAAGCCATTCAAGCGGGATCATATGTCCACATACCGAACCTGCAGGCGATCCGGGGAGATGCCATTACGCTGGCGGCGCTGGTGATGCCAACCTGGATCGGCAAGCGGACGATCCAGTGCATCCTAAGCCGCCAACACCGGTCTTCCGAAGGCGTGGCCCTGATGATGGATGCATCGGGTCATGGTGGAATTTGGCTTCACGACGGCGAACGGGAGGTCCTGGTGACATGCGGCGCTGCCATGCGCGAAGGCTCCTGGTATCTGCTGGTGGCGAGCTTTGATGCCTCCCTGCGCAAGGTCCTGATTTTGCAACGACCGATCGGCGGCGCCCATCGTATCGAGCGTGATGCGATCGAGGAGCAATCGATCGATTTGCACATGCCATCGCTACCAGCAGGGGTAGCGCTGATTGCTGCCAGGCATGACCCGTTCGACGGGGTCGTTGCGCATTTTGACGGGAGGATTGAGGCGCCGGCCTTCTACGGCGGCGCGCTTGAGATTGGTCAGCTTTCCAGTCTCATGCATCCGTTTGACATCGCCCTGCAGGCAATTGGAGGGTGGGATTTCTCGCGCCATATCGGCTCCGCCGATGTGGCAGACGTGTCGGGGAACGACTCTCACGGGCGTTGTATCAATCTGCCCGCACGGGCGGTCTCCGGACATGCATGGCGCGGTCAAACCACGGACTGGCGCACGCGTCCCGATCTCTATGGCGCCATTCATTTTCATTGCGATGATTTGGGGGATTGCGCCTGGAAGACGGACGTCACTTGGCGCGTGCCGTCGGAATTGAGGAGTGGTATCTACGCGGCGCGGCTGACAACCGACCAGGGCGCGGAAGACTTCGTGCCATTGTTCGTCTTGCCCGCAAAGGGAAAGAACGGCGCGTCTCTCGCCTTTCTCGCCTCTACTTTCACATATCTTGCCTATGCCAACAGCCATCACGGCTACGAGGATCCGCTGTCGGAGCCTGCCTATGGCGCTTTGCTGGTCTTGGACCGTACGGATCTTTTTCTGAAGGAGCGGCGCGATCTCGGCGTCTCGCTCTACGATCGGCATCGTGACGGCAGCGGCTCTTGCTACAGCTCAGCCAGACGCCCGATCCTCAATATGCGCCCGAAGCGCAGGATCTGGAATTTCAACGCCGATCTACACATCATCGATTGGCTGGAGGAGAATGGCATCGACTACGACATCGTCACTGATGACGTGCTGCATGAGGAGGGCGTCGACCTGCTGAGCCCCTACCGCTGCATGATGACAGGGTCGCATCCCGAGTATCACACAACGCACATGCTCGATGCGATCGAAGCATGGTTGGGTACCGGCGGTCGACTGATCTATATGGGGGGAAATGGGTTCTATTGGAAGGTCGCCACACATGACGCTCATCCGGGAGTCATCGAGGTGCGTCGCGGCGAGACCGGCACACGTTGCTTCGAGATGCCGGCCGGAGAGCGGCATAATCAATTCGATGGTGAATTCGGAGGCCTATGGCGCAGCAACGGCCGGGCGCCGCAAGGTCTGGTAGGGGTGGGATTTGTCGCTGAAGGTTTCGATTCCTGCCACTGGTATGAAAGAACGAGTGCAAGCTTCGATCCGCGTGCAGCTTTCATCTTCGCCGAGATCGGAGAGCAAGAACGGATTGGCGATTTCGGCGTTCTTGGCGGTGCGGCGGGGCTGGAGCTTGACGCAACGGACGCAACACTTGGTACGCCGGCGCATGCCCTCGTCCTGGCCCGCTCTACTGGTCACAGCAACGTATATCTTGTAACCGTCGAGGAAATGATATCCACGCATCCGTCGGTCGATGGTCTCGACAACCCGCTTGTTCGTGCAGAACTCGTCTTTTTTGAAACTCCATCCGGCGGTGCCGTCTTTGCGGCCGGCTCGATTGCCTGGGCCGCCTCACTCTGTCACCGGCAATACAGCAACAATGTCGCACAGATCACGCGCAATGTCGTGTGTCGGTTTCTCGAGCCCGCGCCATTCGCTACGCCCAAGTAAGCAGCGGCCTCCGCTATGCTAAATGTCGGCTGCGTCTCGACGTTGCCGCCGACGTAATGACCAGCTCCAGCCAACGGTCGGTCATCGTCCTGCAGAAAGCGGCGCCGCTTTCGAAATACTTGTCGATTTCCGAAAGAACGCGCTTTTCGACCGCCTCTACCTGGTCGCCATAGTGCCGGGTCATGGAGGGCCAGCAATCGCGCGGAAAATTGCGCGCATCCCTCAACGTCACTTCCGGATGCGCTTGAATGCCGTAGATCGATGTCCCGACCCGAAATGCCTGATTCTCGCATACATCGTTGCGCATCAGGAGCACCGCCTCTTTCGGCAAGCCGAAGCTGTCCTCGTGCATCTGCATGACTCGCTGCTCTTGCGCCAAGCCGAGAAACAGCGGATCGCATTGACCAGCTTGCGTGAGATGGACGCGCGGATAGCCGACCTCCAGACCGCCGAAGCGGTAGACTTCTTGGCCGAAAGCGCGTGCGATCAGCTGCGCGCCGAGGCACAACCCCAGCGCCGGTATGTTCAACTGGCTGCATTCTCGGATCAGCGACAGTATCGGCGCAAAGGCCGGATAGTTGTCATCGTCCCCGGCATGCATGGGCCCGCCCAGAACGATGAGGCCGTCCAAGCCGCCCATCGTAGCTGGCACCGGATCGCCGTGATGAGGAAACAGGGTGACGAGTTCTGCACCACGCTCAATCGCGCGCTCGCCGACGAGCCCTGCCGGCGTCACGGGACAATGCTGCAAAACAAGCAACCTCATGAGTCTATCCGTCTCTCGTTCGCATATCGCCCAATAATGCGAAAGGCCCCACGTTTCAAGCGGATTTGACGGAGGCTGGCATGTCCGCTAGCAATGCGTCCGGCCATCATCAGAGGCGACGCGCATGCATCATCCGGCGCAAGATTTCCCCCGGCCCGCTAACGGCGAGGCGCCCGATTCGAGATTGCCGAAGATCGCTTACGGCAAGGGTAGCCGGCTTTTTGATGTCACTGGAAAGGACTATATCGACGGCTCCGGCGGCCCGGCGGTGTTTTGTCTTGGCCACGCCCATCCTGAGGTCAATGAGGCCATCAAGCATCAGCTCGACCGCGTGGCGCACGGCTATCGTTATGATTTTACGAGCGATCCACTAGAGGAGCTGACGGAGATTGTCGCCGGACAGTGCGGTCCCGGCTATGGAAGGATGATATTCACGACTGGCGGCTCGGAGGCGGTCGAGTCTGCGCTGAAGGTTGCGCTCCACTATCACACAGCCAATGGCGAGCTTTCGCGCCGGCGTTTCATAGCGCGGCGCCGTTCGTGGCACGGGAATACCTTGGGTGCGTTATCTGTGTCGGAATTCAAGGAACGGCGCGACCCATTTGAAGGCGCTCTCATTCCGGCTTCACATCTCTCGCCCGTCAATGTCTATCGGCCGCCGGCCGACGTACCGCCGGAACAGCTCGCGCAATATTGCGCGAACGAACTGGAGGAAGAGATTCTTCGTCTTGGTGCGCGAAATGTTGCTGCGTTTATTTTCGAGCCGGTCGTTGGCGCGGCCGGTGGCGTTGTGCCAGCTCCGGACGGCTACGCGCGGCTCATTCGCCAGGTCTGCGATCGGCACGGCGTTCTCATGATTGCCGACGAGGTCATGTGCGGCGCCGGCCGCTGTGGAACCTGGCGCGCTCTTGCCTATGATGGCGTTCAACCGGACATCATGGCGGTCGCGAAAGGTCTTGCAGGCGGCTATGTACCCCTCGGCGCCACGATCTATCACGACCGTGTCGCAGACGTCCTGGAGGCGATGGCCGGCGGCCCAATGACAGGCCACACGTTTACCGGCCATACGCTTGCGTGCGCTGCCGGCGTCGCTGTCCAACGCATTGTCGTCAGAGATCGGCTGGTGGAGCGCGTGTCGGCGGACGGTGCAATTCTGATGCAGAAACTCAAGGGGCGACTGGCCGATCTCGCGCCGCTCGGCGACGTGCGCGGTCGCGGATTCTTCATAGGCTTAGAATTCGTGGCTGACCGCGTCAGCAAGGCGCCCTTCTCCGCAGCCCTTGGTTTGCATCACAAAATACGCGCTCGATCCCTTGAAAACGGACTCATTTGCTATCCGATGGGCGGCAATGTCGATGGCGTAACCGGCGATACAGTCATCCTCGCCCCACCCTACAATTCCAGCGCGTCGGAGCTCGACGAAATTGTCGACAAGCTGGACCGGTCGGTGCGCCAGGCACTAGCGGACATCCCTGCGGTGTAGCCTACGACCCTGTCGACTTCATCTGGTCGAGTGTCCGCAACAGATCTGCGAGTCGGTCCATCGTAACCGCTTGCCCATCTCCGCCGCAGAGTCGGTCGATGAAGTCGCGCACATTTGGATCGGGATAACGATTGACCGCGCCGATTGAGCTATCGCAAAGAGCGACTAGGTTGACCGCCAATTTCTTGTCGTTGTACTCCTTGCGATCCTGATCCCACCAGCGAATTGAAATTATCGGATCCAACGATCTGCCAGCTTGAGCCATTGATCAGCTTGATCCGCATATCGTCATCGCGCTGCCCCACACGGATGGATGGCGGAAAGGCCTCGTCGATTCGGCGCCGGCCGGTGTGCGGATTGATCGCATCCCAGATCGCCTTTCGGGCCTGCGACGCTTCAGGCAGCATGTGCCAATAGTTGCCGACACGCTGCATCGCCGCGCATGCGGCCCAATGCAGACATACCTCATCTTTGCCCGCACGCCGATGCCAGACCGCGACGGCGCGCTTGCCGCCGGCTTCGAGATAGCTCCACAGACGTCGCTGATAGGGCCTTGGTTGCCAGCAATTGGGCAAAGTGATTTCCATAGCGGCCTCTTTGCCAGCCAGCTAGCATTCCGCATCCGTGCCGCCGGATAGATCGCAGCTTCAGCCTAGCTCTTGCTCTTGCTCTTCGCCCACCACTGCGACGATGACTGGATCATGCCATCCGCTATAACACAGGTCAATTATTTCCCGCTATGCGTGTGTCAATGCGTCACGCAATTCCGCATGAACGCCGTTGGCGCGATCACGCTGGGAGCGTCAAAATCGCGTAGCTGTGCCGAATGCCGTCGACCTCGCCTTCGACGACCATGCCGAAATCGCAAGCGATCTTCGGATTGGCACGCGCGACCGCCGTCGTGACCTGAAAGCGCGGCCTGGCCCAGGCGAGCCCGGTCTGCTTCCGAATTTCCGCCGCCTCGGGGAAATGTACCAAGGCCATCGCACCCGGGGTCATCATTGCCGCGATGTTGCCGATATAGGCATCAAACCGGTTTTCCGGCACCTTGGAGCAGACGTGCCACGAGATTATGTAGCGAGGCCGCGCCGCGCGGGCACGGTGAATGACCTCATCGGCGATCACGTCCAGCCGCGGTCGCTTCGCTTTTGCGACGTCCGGCGACAAGTGAGCCCGACCGAGATCAAGGAAATCCTGCGCTAGGTCCATGCCCCAATATTTCTCCGGATCCAGGAAGCCGATCAGCGGCGACGCCAGGCGAAGGCTTCCGCAGCCATAGTCGATCGTGAGGTCGCCCGGCTTCAGGCCGTGCCTCCGCAGAAAATCAAGCAGTTCGGATTCATTGCGCAGCGGCCGCGCCATCGGCCCGATAGCCGGGTGCCCCCGGCCCGATCGAATCTTGGACATGACCCGGTGCACATAATACTGCTCGTAAGGCCCTGTCGGATGGCTCAATCGCCACATCCAATAACTCAGCGCTCTGCGAATTCTCTTTTTGAATTTCATGAGGGAAGCCGAGGGTGGAGGCGAAATTCGCGCGAACCTGCCAGATTCCAGGTGCGCGCACCAGTAACCCTGGCGTGTATCGGGAAGACAAATATCTCTGGTAGATTGCTTAAACCGCCTGGCCACCGGGCCTGCGCACCGCACCGCTCAACACCACTTCGATGCAGTTGCGCTCGGTCGGATGGACGCGAGCGAAGCCGCCATGGACCCGCGCTACGTGGCGCACGATGGCCAGTCCCAGCCCGGCACCGGACGACGATGCCTTGCCCTTGCGGAATCGATCGAACACGCTCTCGCGAAGCTCTTCGGGAACTCCACTGCCCTCGTCGCTGACTTGCAGGACGACCGGCTCGCCGCCATCGGTCCGCATCGGCGCCGTCAGACGGACGGTGATCTTGCCCTTGCCGTGCGACAGCGCGTTGTCCAGCAGGTTGCGCACCATGTTACGAAGGTCGGCGGCGTAGCCCATGATGGTGATCGGAAAGTCCGTGCCGGTCGCGACCTCGATCTCCCGTCCTGCATCATCCGCCAGCGGCAGCACCATCGCGGTTGCCTCTCGTACGATGCGCGGCAGATTGACCGGCTGAGGCTCCGGCAACACGTAGGCTGCGCTTTCCATCCGTGCGAGATCCAGCAATTGTGCAACAACACGATGCAGATGTTCGAAATCGCGCCGTATCGCCGCCCAATCGATCCCTCCTTCGAGTTGCGCACGCTGCAACCTGAGGTCCAGGACCGCGAGCGGCGTGCGCAGCTCGTGCGCGGCATCGGCCGTCAACCGGCGTTCCGCCTCGTACGCCTGCGACAGCCGATCCATCGCGCCATTGACCGCCGCCACCAACGGCAGCACCTCATCCGGCAGTCCAGCGATGGAAACGCGCGCCGTCGGGTTGGCCGGCCCCACCTCCGCCGCCTCGCGCGAGGCACGCTCGAGCGGTCGCAGACTCCAACTGCCGACCAGCCAGATCGTGACGAGCGCGACGATGCCGCTGGGAACGAGGAGATACATCGGCTCTACCGACTCCTCCAGCATGCTTTCCGCCAGCGCCTCGGAATCGACCCGTCCGCGTGAAATCACAAGGATGCCGCTCCTTGGCGCGCGGGCGGTCATGACCATCTGTGCTTCCGGCCCGCGAAATTCCAGCGGCCCGTAATCTTCGCCGCGCGCGACGTTCGACGGTGCCAATGGATGTTTCAGGTTTGGGGCCATCGCCGCGACGTTGCCGCGGGCATCATAGAGCGTGTAGGAGAAGCCGCTGTCCGGCGCGCCATAAGCCTCCACCCAATCGTCAGGCAGTTGGATCCTGGTCGCGCCGGTTGCCCGGTCGACGGACATCGATTCCAGGAATTCGTTGGCTTGCCCCTGCAGCGTGCGCTCGGCGATCGCCTCGTCCGTATTGTAGACCTCGCGATAGGCAAAGTAGACGGCCGAGGCGATGCCGACCGCCGATACGACGAACAGCGAAGCAGTCAGCCGGAATTTCAGGCTGAACCGGCGGCGCCTCATGGCGGCGTGCTCGCATCCTCTCGTTCCGCCACCAGGCGATAACCGATACCGCGGCGGGTCTCGATCCGCACGTCGGCATCCGCGCTGATCAATCGCCGGCGCAAGCGGGACACGACCGCTTCCAGCGCGTTCGGCGTGACCGGTTCGTTGAAGGAATAAAGCTGCTCCTCCAGGAAATCCCTGATCACGACCCGGCCAGCGGCTCGCAGCAGCGCTTCGAGCAGGTCGGACTCGCGACGGCTCATTTCGATGGACTCGCCGCGTACCGTCACTTCGCGGGCCGCCGGATCATAGAGCAGCGCACCGCACGCCAGCTTCGGCGCTTCCCGCGTTCCGGGCCGGCGCAGCACGGCACGCAGCCGCGCCTCCAATTCCAGCAGGTTGAACGGCTTTACCAGGTAATCGTCGGCACCCTCGTTGAGCCCCATCAACCGGTCATCGAGCGAATCGCGTGCGGTCACGACGAGTGTCGGCAATCCTCCCGCGACCAAGGCTGGAATCTCTCTCAGCAGGGTCATGCCATCGGTATCCGGAAGTCCGAGATCGAGGATCAGCACGTCGTAGCCGCCGGCCGACAAGGCGGCGCGCGCATCCTCGGCCGCGCCGACCGCGTCAACGACGAAGCCGCGACTGGCAAAGTACTCGGCCACCATGTCCCTCAGCTCACGATGATCTTCGACCAGCAGGATCTTCATGGCAGAATCCTAATGCCCGGCCTTTCCGCCGGAAACCGCGTCCATCCTAGCGCATTTTCATGCGCGCTTGGCCAGATAGGCATCGCACAATCCCCGCAGGCGCGCACGGCCAAAACTCGGATCGCGCCCGGCACGGACAATGCTGACCGGAGGCTGACGGAGCCGCTTGATGGTCGCGACATTGAGCGCCATGTCCGAACCGGGCAGTTCGTTCAGCAAAGGCCACCATGTCACCCTCTCCACGGTCTGCGTCGCTGGCGCCGGCATAGTCAGCGGATCCCGATCGCTTCCGGACATGCCGGATATTGCAGCGGATCAATGGTACGACATGCGGCTTTCAGATCAGCGTGACATCGTCGCCGATCCGCCGGAACGCGGCCCATGGCCGCAATCTGAAAACCCATGCCTCCTTGGCTGCGCTCACGTCCACCCGCCATCTTTCGATGGCCGCCAGTATTGATCGAGCCCGTCGGCAAGCTTTGCCACACAGGATCCCCAACCGATCCGGTGCTTGCGGGCAACGGGATAGATCGCCATGCCCAGCACCGCGACTCTCAGCACGATGTCCAATGTTGTGGGCGCGTTCGCGCGCAACCGTTCCGCCCATGGCACGAATCGCTTTGCGTGGATGAAGGCGGCGCGCTCGGGTAGCGGGACTTCCTGCCAGCCTTTGGGCGCATCGATCTCGGAAAGCCGCGACACCCGCGCCCGGCCCACCCGCGTGATCGCTTCATAGACCCAGCCGATCTCGCGCGCCGCGCGAACCTGGTCATTGTCCAGCTTCCCCTTCCCCAGCAGCAGATCGATGGGATCGATCGACGCCGGCCGCACTGTTGCTTCGGCGAGAGGCCCCACGTCCTCGTCCTTGGCCTTCCCGCCGAACACGCGCGTCGAGCCCGCCAGATCGCTGATCCGACGCAGTCGTTCTGCGATCGCCTCGCCAAGCTGCGCCGCCAGAATGCCGCCGCCGTCGCCATCGGCACGCTCGGCCAGGGCCTTGCGTCCCTGCAACGCTTCGATCTCGCGCTCCAGCCTCGCGGCCTCGCTGCGCACGCGCGCCACGGCATCGGGTTTGCCCATACGCAAGGATTGCCGCAGCACCGCCAAGTGCGCCTGCCATAACTCAGCTTCGCCGGCCGCTCTCGCTGTCTGAGCCGTCTGCATCGGCATCACCGCTTGCCATACAGATCGCTGGCGATGTTGAGCACGTGCTGACGGTCCCACTCGTCCTTGATCTTGTCCGGCCACAGGATGACGATGCCCCGTTCCCGCCAGGCGCGCCGGGCCATTGCCTCCATTTCCTTAGGATCGATGGGCGGCTGTGAGGGCTTCGACAGGGTTGTGCGCGGGCCACGCTCGATCATGATTGTCCACCTCCTTGAGAATCGGCGATGTCGGTCTCGCCGAACTTCACGATTTTGATGATCAAGGCCGGGGTCGCCGGAGTTTCCTCCGCACCAACGGCCGTTGCCTTGCCGAAGGCGCGGTTGAGCAGTTCCTGGGTCGCCGCCAGGGCGACGCGCTCATCCTCGCTGCGCGACAGATCGGCCAACCGTTTCAGGGCCGCCAGCGCCGCATCGCGCGCGAGCAGGCGCAGATCGACGGCCTCCATCGCCTTGCCGTCCGCGCTGGCCTTGCGCGATCGACCGTCCGCGCGAGCGGTTTTCGGCCTCTTGGCCGCCATCCCGTGATCTCCTTGAATTAGGCTTTACCGACGGCCAGTGATTCGCCCGACCGTGCCAAGGCTGGATTCGGGCCAAATACCCGCGACCTCGCGGTCTGCCCCTTTGAAAAATCCTTCGGCCGGCACGTCTGCATCCTCGAACCGGATACCATCCGGCCAGCGCCCGATCATGCGCGAGACCCCGCGCCGTTCCCGCCGTCGAACTGGCATGGCTTGCGGCCGATCGGTCACGCCTGTTCTCCCTTCGCTGCAGCACGTCGCCTGGCGGCCAATTGCGCCAGCAGGCTGGCGTCGATGAATGCGATGCCGCGACGACCCGCGCCCTCGACGACCCGCGGCCAATAGTGCGCCGGCACAAAGTCCCGATGCCGCCACTGCCGCACCAAAGTGGGCGAGAGCCTGCATCCCTCGCAAAAGAGCGGGTGGCCGGCCACCGGGCGATAACTTCTCGAAAGCTGCCGGGAGGGGTTGAGTTGGCGATAGCTGTGAGCATGCAGGAACGATACATCGAGTATCGAAAAAAGACAATACACAATGCATCGCTTTTCCGTTACACTTCGTCTCATGCCCGATTCAACCGAGCACCCCTCGTCTCATCGCTTGCGCCAAGCCATGCAGCTTCGCGGCATCGGCTCAGGCGCCGAGCTTGCGCGGCTCACGCATCAGAACGAGGTGACCGTTCGCTCCCATGTCAACGGCACGCGCGACGTGTCGAAGCGCGCGGCGGAGGCTTACAGTCGTGCCCTCGCCATCGACGCGGCGTGGCTGATCTATGGCCATGGTACCGCACCGCGCGCGCCAAGCAGCGATGGCGATGATGTCGGCGGCCCATCCAACGTTCGCTTCTCCTCGTCGGAAGCACCGGACTTCCGTTTCCTTTCCAAGGATATTCCCGTCCTTGGCTCGGCCGAATGCGGATCAGATGGTGTCATCACCTTAAATACGGGAGAGCCAATCGATTTCGTGCGCCGCCCACCGGGACAGGTGAACCGAAAGGGCATCTATTGCATCTACGCAGCGGGAAGCTCGATGGAGCCGGTCTATGAGGAGGGGGATCTGATCTATGTCGATCCACACCGCCCACCGCGCGCTGGCCGCGATGTCGTCATCCAGCTTGTCGCAAAGGGGGCCCGCGGTGAAGAACGGTATTTCCTGAAGCGTCTAGTTCGGCGTTCCGGCAGCAAATGGCGCCTCAAGCAATTCAATCCGGAAAAAGAAATCGTGCTCGACGAGAAGGACGTCGCCGCCGTCCATCTCGTGCTCAAAAATCAAGAACTGATGGGGCTCTGACGCTGGCCGGTTGATCTCGTCAGCACCAGCCGCTGCGCTTGCCGCCGTCATAGCGCCGCGCCAGCCCCGCCGCGATCAATTGATCCGCCAAGAGCTTTCCGTCGATCCACACGTCGGCATCGACTCGTCCGCCATATTTGTCCCAGCTCGGCCGCTCGAACTCGATGCTGCCGGCCGCAGCGACTGCTTGGCGCGTAAAGCGTGTTGCGCGTTCGGCAAGCTTGCGTTCGCTCATGCACTTGGCGCGGCCGCCGCTTTCCGGTGTGTCGACGCTGCGCAGCCGGACGGCGACCGGATTGAGCGGCGCTGGCAGGCCAGGCAGGTTCACTGTCAGCGTGTCGCCATCCTTGATTCCGATGACCTGCCAGGTGAATCGGGCATGGTCCGACGCTCCGGCCACCGCTGGAGAAATCGCGGCGACAATCGCCATGATGCAGAAAAGGGAGAATATGGAACGCAATTGGAATACTCCGGTCTATAAGCCGCCTCCAATACAAATTGTGTTGACGAATGTCAATTCATTATGTATCGTTCCTGGGAATAAAGTTGAGAGGACCGATGCATCAGAGCCTCAGCAGTTTCTTGCGTGCCGCCACAGACGCACATTTCGAGGGCCCTATTCCGGCCGCGGATCGCGAGCGCATCCGGATCGTGGAAAGCGCCGAGCGCGCCTTTGACCGCGCCCTCTCGCCGCTGGAGCGCGCGGTCAAATCGCTGTCCATCGCCTATGCCGACGTGCTGAAGGACAGCGCCCTGGTCGAAGCCAGTCGGCAATTGCGAGGAGATGTTGAATCGGAAGGCGACGTTCGCTACTCCGCCTTGCATCGGCAAAGGGCCGAGGTGCTGGCGGAAAGCGCGTCCTGGCTGTGCGAAGCCGCCCGCCAGGTAGCGGAGCGGGCGCGCGGTGAAATGCCTTCAGGATCGCGAGGGAAAGGAAACTAGGACAGCGGTCTATTCGGCCACGCCCAAGCGGCGCTTGGCGAACAGGACCTCCTGCCATTGCGGCGCCGGCAGCGGCTTGCCGTAGCGATAGCCCTGGCCGAACTGGCAGCCGAGCGCGCGCAGTCGCAGTTCGTCGGCTTCGGCCTCGATGCCCTCTGCGATGACGGTCAAATGCAGGATCTTGGCGATCTGTATGATCGCGCCGACCATGCTCTCACCTGCGAACTCCCCGCTCATCGCCGCGATGAAGGAGCGGTCGATCTTCACGTAGTCGAGCGGCAGGCGTTGCAGCAGGCTGAGCGACGAATAACCGGTTCCGAAATCGTCGAGCGCCATGTGGCAACCGAGCGCCTTCAACTGCTTCAGCACATCCTGGCTGCGCGCGACGTCGCGCATGACGGCGCTTTCCGTGATCTCGATATGGAGACACCCCGCCGGCGCCGGATGCTCGCTCAGCGCCGCTGTCACCGCCTCCACCAGATCGGGACTGTCCAACTGCCGGCTCGAAACGTTGACGGAGACGAAAAGGTCCCGAGGCGCGCCCGCCTCGTGCCAGGCCCTGCCCTGGCGCAGCGCCTCGCGCAGCACGAATTTGCCGATCGGCACGATCAGGCCGCTTTCCTCTGCAACCGGGATGAATTCGAGCGGCGAGATCAGCCCGCGCGTCGGATGCTCCCAGCGCAGCAATGCCTCGAAGCCCGCCAGCCGGTTGTGGCCTAATTCCACGATCGGCTGCCAGAACACGCGCAATTCCTCGCGCCGCAACGCCTGGTGCAGATCGGCTTCGATCCGCAGGCGATCGCGCGCGCGCCGCTGCATGTCGGGGTCGAACACTGCCTCGTGACCGGCCCCGGATTGGCGCGCCTTGTTGAGCGCGGCCGTCGCATCCTTGATGAGTTCGTCGGCGCCGACGTGGTGCGAGGAACCCTGCGCCATGCCGATCGACAAGGTCAGCATGACCGATTCCTCGCCCAGCGAGACCGGTTCTTCCGCCGCGCCGCGCACGCGCTGCGCAACCCTCACCAGATCGGTATCCTCGCGCATCACGTCGACCAGGATGCACATCGTGGTGTCGCTCATGATGGTCAGCGTGTCGGTCATCCTGAGGATGCCGACGATGCGCTGTGCGACCACCCGCTGGACATTGTCGCAGAACGACTGGCCATAGGCCTCGCGCATGGTCTCGTAGCGGTCGATCTGCAGCTGGATGATGCCAAAGGTGCTGCTCTTGCGCCGCCGCGCCTTCACGATCGCCTGGTTGATGCGGTCATAGAGCACAATGCGGTTGGGCAGGCCGGTCATCGGATCGGTCAGCTTGCGTTCGCTGATGTCGGTCAGTGATCCGGCCATGCGTGTGGTGTGGCCATAAGGATCGCGCTGCGACGTGCCCCGGATCAGGAACCAGCGGTAGGATTGGCTCTTGTGTCGCAGACGGCATTCGACCTGGAACGCCAGCGAGATGCCTTCCAGATGATTGCGCAGCTCGCGCTTCACCATTTCGGATTCTTCCGGATGGACCAGCGCCAGCCAGTCATCCATGGCGCTGAAGCGGTCTTCCGGCTGATAGCCCAGCAACTCGCGCCAGCGTGGCGAGAAATAGACGCTGTCGTCCGTCAGCCGCCAATCCCAGATGCCGTCCCCGGCGCCGCGCACCACCAGATCGAAGCGCTGCCGCTGGTCGACCCCCTCGGCCATTTCGCGCAGCCGTCCCATCAGCGCGCGGATGCGGGCCACCGCGAGCGGCGGATAGGCCGGCGTTTCCAGGCAATCGTCCGCTCCGACTTCGAGGGCGCGGACCATCAGCTCCTCCCGTCCCTTCGCCATCAGTATGACGATCGGCAAGGTGGCGGAGTTAAGGCCCTTGCGCAGGCGCGTCACCATGCGCAGCGCTTCATCGGCGGGCGAAGCGGCGAACAACACGAGCAAGGCGCGGCCGCGTTCTTCGATCTGCCCTTCTGCCTCGATCAGATCGGGTACGCGTTCCGCCGGCAATCCGGCATCGCCAAGGACCGCGAACACTTCGTCCAAAGCCGGCGCCTGGCCAGCGACGATGATGACGTCGGTCAGGCCGATATCCATGCCGGCATTCATGATCGACAGCTCCGGATGGCTGTTGGCGCCTGACCCGCCCTGACGGTGCCCATAATGGCCCTCGTGACCGAATATCGGAGAGCCAGGGTAATCACCGCGCATTAACCGTTCCTTACTCTTCCGTACACCTGCGTGAGACGGTTCCGAATCCGGTCAATCGATAGAATTCTGTTTCAGGTCAATAGCTTATGGGTCTTCGGAGGGTGCCGCCCCTACTCCACTTGCGCCCTGGCAATCGGATGGACCCTGCCTATACTGGCGCCCCGGCGTGCGATCTCCCGAGCTGGCCTGCGTTGAACGGGGGAAGAGCGCCGGAAGGGGTGGGGGAATCTCGGGCCATGAGTGTCGATCAATCAGCAATCGGTCGCCCGGCCGCGATCTCGAATCTCGGGCACCAGCCGCTGCACCGGCGGATGCTGGCAGTCGCCCTGCCGGCGATCCTGGCCAACCTCACGTCCGTGCTTCCGGGGATCGTCGACACTGCCTGGATCGGCACGACCGGCACCAAGCTCGACCTTGGCGGCATCGCGCTCGGCACCACCATCACCGGCTTCATTCTCTGGGCCTTCAGCTTCCTGCGCATCGGGACGGCGGGATTTGCCGCCCAGGCCTTTGGCGCACGGGATGAAAGCGAGCAGCGCTCGACCTTTCTGAGGGCGCTGGGCCTCGCCATCATCTTCGGCTTCGCGCTTACCCTGTTGATGGTGCCGCTGGGAATGCTCGGCTTCGCAATCTTCAACACCGGGTCGGATGCGCTCGACATCGCCGGCCGCTACTACCATATCCGCATGTTCGCGGCACCGTTCGACCTCATCCTCTATGTCGTGATCGGCTGGATGCTCGGGCGCCAGCGCGTGCGCGACATGGTGGCGATCCAGATATTCCTCAATCTCCTGAACATCGCGCTCTGCTACCTGTTCGTGGTTCTGATGGGGCGCGGCGTCGATGGCGCGGCTTCCGCCACCGCTCTCGCCGTCGGCATTACCTGCGCGGTCGCCCTCATCATCGTGCGCACACAGTTCCGGGGCCTTGCCCCACGCGGCGCGGAATCCCGCCTGATCGAGTCCGAAAAGCTGCTGGGCCTAATGGCGGTCAACCGGGACATCTTTCTGCGCACCCTCGTGCTGATGGCGTTCCTCGCCTATCTGGTGCGCCTCGGCGCGCAGATGGGCGATACGGTCCTGGCCGCCAATCACATCCTGTTCGCTTTCGCCTCGATCGTCGCCCAGGGCCTGGATGGCTTCGCGCAGGCGACCGAGACGCTGGCTGGCCAGGCGATCGGCGCACGCGACCGCCATCGCCTCAGCCGCGTGGTATGGGCCGGCAGCTTCTGGTGCCTCCTCTTCGCTTTCGTTGTCGGAATGGCGCTTTACGAGTGGGGGCCGCTGGTGCTGCCCTATTTCACCCATGACGTCGACGTGCTGAAGACCGCGCGCGACCACTTCCCGTGGATCGCCGCCATGCCGCTGGTCGCGGTCTGGTGCTTCCAGCTCGATGGCATCTACTTCGGCGCCACCCGCGGGACGGAGATCCGCAACGGGATGGTCCTCGCCGCTCTGTTCGGCCTTAGCGCCAGCCTTGCGCTGCCGCCGTTCCTCGGCAACCATGGAATCTGGGCGGCACTTTATGTGTTCTATGCGATGCGTGCGCTGCCGCTGATGTTCTGGTATGGACGGATCCCGCGTGCTTTGGCGCGCTGATGCGCCGCCGGGAGAGATTGCAATGCCGAGTTTCGATATCGTTTCCAAGACCGATCTGGCTGAGGTCGACAATGCCGTTCAGGGGGCGGTGCGTGAGATCGGGACGCGCTTCGACTTCAAGGGATCGAAATGCTCGATCGAGCGCAAGGAAGCGCTGATCACCATCCTCGCCGATGACGATATGAAGCTGCGCCAGATGCAGGAGCTGTTGCGCGGCTACATGGTCCGGCGCAAGCTCGACGCCGCCGCCCTCGACTTCAAGGAACCGCAGAAGGCCGCCGGCAATGCCCTGCGCCAGGAAGTGGTGGTCAAGCAGGGCATCGACCAGACGCTCGGTAAACGCATCGTCAAGGAGATCAAGGACAGCAAGATGAAGGTCCAGGTCTCGATCCAGGGCGACGAGCTCAGGGTCAGCGGCAAGAAAAAAGACGATCTGCAGGATGCCATCGCTTTCGTGCGCGGCTTGAAAATCGAACAACCGCTGCAGTTCGTGAATTTCCGTGATTAGATACCGATAGGAACTCTGGATTCATCGATGGCGAGCAAGAAAAACCCCCTCAATCTCAACCCGCTCCAGCTCAAGACCCTGACCTTGTTTCAGGCGCTGTCGCAGATGGAAGGCATCGCCGCGCCCCATGAGGACCCGAGCGGCGAGCCCGGCCACATCATGATTTCCCACATGCCGCGGCCGCACGGCGATCATTTCCATCTCGGTCCCTATGTCGTGCGCGCGCAGGATGCATCGGGCCTCGCCAATGAAAGCGTCTGGACTGCGCTGGAACGCAAGAAGCTGATCAAGTCGCTGTTCCCGAGGGCCTGTGTCCTGACGCCGGCCGGTGGTTCCTACGAGACCGGTCTCAAGGACCAGATCCTCCACCAGAGCGGCCATCACTAACCCCGCGAGGCAAGAGCAGCCCCATGTCCGTCGATCTCGATCTCTGCTACATGCCGGCGACCGAGATCGCAGGTCGCATTCGCGCCGGTTCGCTGACCGCGACCCGCGTCATCGAAAACAGCCTCAGCCGCATCGCCGCTATCAATCCCAAGCTCAATTGCTTCTGCTTCGTCTATCCGGACGAGGCGCTGGCCGTCGCCGCCGAGCTCGACCGCGAAGCCAAGGCTGGCAAATTCCGGGGGCCGTTGCATGGCGTGCCCTTCGCCCTCAAGGATCTCACGCCCACCAAGGGCAAGCGCACCACACTCGGGTCCTATGCGTACGAGCATTGGGTGCCGGATCACGATGCCCCGATCGTGGAGGCGCTGAAGGCGGCAGGCGGGATCATGGTCGGCAAGACCACGACCCCGGAATTCGCATACTCCGGCTTCACCGAAAGCCCGCTATGGGGCATCACGCGCAATCCCTGGAATCCGGATCGTACCGCCGGCGGCTCGTCGGGCGGTGCGGGCGTGGCAGTCGCGAGCGGCTGCGTTCCGCTTGCCGAGGGCTCCGACATGGGCGGGTCCGTGCGGATTCCCGCCGCGTTCTGTGGCGTGGTCGGATTGAAGCCGAGCTTCGGTCGCATCCCTTTTACGATCCTGCCCAGCGTATTCGATCAGCTCTCCCATTTCGGCCCGCTGGCGCGCACCATCGCCGACGCCTGCCTGTTCCTTCAGGTGACTCAAGGGCCGGATGAACAAGACATTCAGTCACTGACCGAACAGCAGAATTTCCTCGCGCCCTTCGACACCGATCTCCGCGATCTCAGCCTTGGTCTGTGCCTCGATTTCGGCAAGCGCGTCTGGTACCCGGAAGTCGAGGCCGCGATCCGTGCCGCGGCGGCCGCGCTGGCCGAAGCCGGCGCCCGTGTCGAGGAGGTCAGCCTCCCGTGGGGCGTGGAACTCGACGATCTGTGGCTCAAGCATTGGGAAGTCTATCTCGCGACGTTCTTCGGTCACACACTGAAGACGCACCGCGCCAAGATGGACCCGAAAGTGGTGGGCTATATCGAACACGGCCTTGCGGCTTCCGCCGTCGCGTTCAAGACTCTTGAGTTCGCGCGCACCAGCGCCTGGCGCAACGATCTTGCGCCGATCCTCTCCCGCCATCATGCCCTGCTCTGCCCGACCATGGCGGCACCCGCTGTGCCGCATGGCGGCTCAGACGCCAGCTATTGGAAGGTGGAGGCCGATGGCACCTATCGCTGCCTCGACGTCACCTCCGTCTTCAGCCTGTTCGGCATGTGCCCTGCGCTGTCGGTGCCGTGCGGCTGGTCCAAGGACAACCTGCCCATGGGATTGCAGATCGTGGCGCGCCGCCACGACGACCGCCTTGCGCTCAGGATCGGTGCAACGGTTGAGGAGCGCATGCCCTGGGCCCATCGCCGCCCGCCGGTCTAGAACATCGTCATGCCCTATCTTGACCTCGTCATCATCGGCGCCGGCGCAGCCGGCATTGGCGCGGCCCGCGCGGCGGCGAAGGCCGGCCTTACGCATCAGGTGATCGAGGCCTCGCACCGCATCGGCGGACGGGCCTATACCGAGGATCTGGCGCCGGGCGTGCCGTTCGACCTCGGCTGCCACTGGCTGCACTGGTCCGACATCAACCCGTTGGTCGCGGAGGCCGACCGGCTCGGCTTCGCGATTGATCGCAACTTCGCCTTCTCGCCCCACCTCTGGCTGAACGGGCGACACGCAACGCCGGCGGAGAACAATGCATACGCCGCCTATTTCGACTGGGCCGAAAGCGGCGGCGGTGCTGCCCTGCCCGCCCATGAAGATCGCGACGTGCTGTCGCTGCTCGATACGGATAGTCCCTACTTCGCACCCTACGCTCACGTCTTTTCCGTGATCCATGCCGCCGATCCTGACGGCGTATCGGTCAGGGACGTGATGAGCCAGGTCACGAGCGGCGGCGACTGGCCGGTGCGCGATGGCCTCGGCCGCATGATGACAAGGCTCGGCGCCGACATTCCGGTCTCTCTGAACACGGTGGCGGAGGAGATCGATTGGTCGCCGCGCGATCACCTCATTATCCGGACCAATCGCGGCACGGTCACGGCCCGCGTCGCGCTCATCACCGTCTCTATCGGCATCCTGCAATCGGACCTCCTCAAGTTCCGGCCCGCCCTGCCTGCAGCAACCCTCGCCGCCATCGACGGTTTCTCGCCGGGCGTCGCCAATCGCGTTGCGCTCTATTTCGACCGCGATGTGTTCGGTGACGTGCGCCACAATCTCACCATCGTCGATGGCGACGCCGAACCGCTGGCCATCCATATCCCGACCTTCGGTTTCAACTACGTGGTCGGCCAGACCGGCGGGCACTATGCCAGCCACTTGACCCGGGCCGGCCAAAGGGCTGCCACCGACTACGTCCTGGACCGGGTCGCGGCCGTGTTCGGCCAAGGCATCCGGCGGCACTTCGTCCGCTCCATCGTCTCGGCCTGGGACACCGATCCCTGGGTGCTGGGCGCCTATGCCTCGGTCAAGCCAGGTCATTTCGGCGCCCGGGACAGGCTGGCGGAAGCAGTGGAAAACCGCCTGTTCTTTGCCGGCGAGGCGGTCGGCATGCCCATGGTGGCGACCTGCGGCGGCGCCTATCGGAGCGGCACCCAGGCCATCGGCCGCATCGCCGCCGCCCTCCAGCCGGCCTAGGCCGTCTGCCGTTCCGCCGGCAATCCGTGCATTCTGACGGGACTGGCTTCCTTGCCGCCGGTCCCCTGCTCGGCTATGTCACTGCAGTCCAACAAGGTGTTCCCCATGGCGACTTCCAGCAACCTGCGCACCGGCGGTCAGGTCCTGATCGATGCGTTGAAAATCCACGGCGTCGACACCGCCTTTTGCGTCCCTGGCGAGAGCTATCTGGCGGCGCTCGATGCCCTGCACGACGCCCGCGACCAGATCAGGCTCATCGTCTGCCGGCAGGAAGGCGGCGCTGCCTATATGGCGGAGGCCTATGGCAAGATGACGGGCCGGCCCGGCATCTGCTTCGTCACCCGCGGCCCCGGCGCCACCAACGCCTCCATCGGCGTCCACACCGCATTCCAGGATTCCTCGCCGTTGATCCTGTTCATCGGCCAGGTGGCGCGCGATCAGGTGGAGCGCGAAGCATTCCAGGAGATCGATTTCCGCCGCATGTACGGCCCGATGGCCAAATGGGTGGCGGAGATCGACGACGCAGCCCGCATCCCGGAATATGTCAGCCAGGCCTTCCACCGCGCGGTCAACGGCCGGCCCGGGCCCGTCGTGCTCGCCCTGCCGGAGGATATGCTGACCGACCGCGTCGATGTGCCCGATGCCGGGCGCTACAAGCCCGTTCAGCCCTCGCCTGGCGCTGCCCAGATGCACGATCTGCGGGGCCGCCTGGACAAAGCGAAGCGTCCTTTCATGATCCTGGGCGGCGGCGGCTGGTCGGCGGAAGCCACGGCCGATATCCGCGCCTTCGCCGAGGCCGCCAACCTGCCGGTCGGTTGCGCGTTCCGCTGCCAGGACCTGTTTGACAACGACCACCGGAACTACGCCGGCGATGTCGGCATCGGCATCAATCCCAAGCTGGCGGAGCGCGTGAAGGATGCCGATCTGCTGATCGTCGTCGGAGCCCGCCTTGGCGAGATGACGACGTCCGGCTATACGCTGGTCAATATCCCCGTCCCTCGCCAAACGCTGGTTCACGTTCACCCCAGTGCCGAGGAACTTGGCCGCGTCTATCAGGCCGCGCTCCCCATCAACGCCGGCATGGCGGAGTTCGCTGCGATGGCGAAAGCTCTCGGGCCGGTGGCCGCGCGCTCTTGGGACGCCGAGACCAAGACGGCGCACGCCGAGTATCTTGAATGGTCGACGCCGCCCCAGGTCGAAGGCCCAGTCCAGATGGGCGAAATCGTGACCTGGCTGGAGCAACACCTCCCGGTCGACGCCATCCTCACCAACGGTGCAGGCAATTACGCCACCTGGATCCACCGGTTCCATCGTTATCGGGGGTTCCGCACCCAGCTCGCCCCGACCAACGGCTCGATGGGCTACGGCGTGCCGTCCGCGATTGCCGCCAAGTTGATTGCACCAGCTCGCATGGTGGTCTCCTTCAATGGCGACGGCTGCTACATGATGAATGGCCAGGAGCTGGCGACGGCCATGCAGTACAATGTGCCGGTCATTTTTGTGGTTGCGAATAACGGCAGCTACGGCACCATCCGCATGCATCAAGAGCGTACTTATCCGGGCCGGGTCTCCGGAACCGATCTGGTCAATCCCGATTTCGTCGCGTTGGCGCGTGCCTATGGCGCTCACGGTGAATTGGTAGAGCAGACCGCCGACTTTGCCCCGGCCTTCGAGCGCGCGGCGAAAGCCGGCAAGCCGGCGCTTATCGAAATCCGCCTGAGTGTGGAGGTGATCACGCCACGCCAGACTTTGTCGCAGATCCGTGCATCCGCGTTGGCAGCAAGGTCGCGCTCTTGACCACCGACGGTCGTCTTTCAACGGAGCTGTGGGTGCAGGCCCACCTGCGCCGCTGCAACGCGGAAGGCATGTTCGCCGCTGTCCTGCGCAAGGGCGATCAATGGGGCGGCGCGGTGATCGTGAAGCTCAATCTGCTCGATGGCACCTTCAAGGTTCTCAGCCAGACACGCGATATGGAAGGCCACGTCGCCTGGCTCGCCGCCCAGCAGGGCGCGCTTCTCGCCGAAACCGATGCGACCGCTTACATCGACCGCCAGGTCAAGCGCGACCCCGACCTCTGGGTGATCGAAATCGAGGATAAGCAAGGACGCAACCCGTTCGAGGGAAAAGTCGTTTGATGGGTTACGAATTTCAGTGGTAGTTTGCCGATCGAAGAATTGAATGCACCGGATCACCGAGCTGCGCGGTCGATCAATATCCAAATGAGCGAGTTGTTGAACGGTCTGTTGGCCCGTTTGCGCATCCCCGCATGGCTCCAATCGCGTGCGTTCCATGCCGCGAGCGTCATCGGCGCGTCCGGCCTGTTTGATTCGGCTTGGTACCTGGAAACCTATCCGGACGTGGCGGCGCGCGGCGTCGATCCGCTGCGCCACTATGTCCGCCATGGCGCGCGCGAAGGGCGGGACCCCAACCGCCTTTTCAGCTCCAGCTGGTATCTGGCCAACAATCCCGACGTGGCGGAAACCGGCCAAAATCCGCTGGTGCACTTCATCCTGCACGGCGTCAGCGAGGGCCGCAGCCCAGGTCCGTTGTTCGATACCAAGTGGTATCTCGAGGCGAATCCGGACGTCGCCGCCGCGCGCGTCAACCCACTGCTGCATTTTCTGCGTCACGGCGCACGCGAGGGCCGTCGCCCCAATGGCAAGATCGATTCGGGCGCCTGGATGGCGCCGTCCGCACAGATCGCTTCGCCGCACGGCAAGAACGCATTGCACAAGAGCTTCGACCAAGACGCCGCGCGCGATTTCATCGCGACGGTCAGGTCGAGCGGTGGTCACGCGGCCTTGTTGCGCGACCGGCCTTTGGTCTCGATCATTCTGCCGACGCGAGACCGAGCCACCCTTCTGCCGACCGCGGTGCAAAGCATCAAGGCCCAGACCTACGATCATTGGGAACTCCTGATCGTCGATGACGGCAGCAGCGATGCGACCCCAGCGGTGATCGCTGGTTTTCTCGGCGATCCCCGCATCCGCACGTTGCGCATGGCCGGCAACGGCGTGGCCGCCGCGCGTAACGCCGCGATGGCTGAGGCAAAAGGCCAGTTCTTCGCGTATCTGGACAGCGACAATAGCTGGCGGCCGGAATTCCTCGAAATCGCGCTTTCCTACCTGCTCGAGCGCAATCTCGACCTGGTCTATTCGGCTCTGGAAACCAACGATGGCTGGCGCACGCGCTATGTCGGCGCGGCCTTCGACTATACCGCGCTGAGCCGCCGCAACTTCATCGACATCAATGTCGCCCTTCATCGCAGGAATCTCTATGACATGCGCGGCGGCTGCGATGAAGACCTGAAACGCATGTCCGACTGGGACGTGATCCTGCGCTACGCAAAGGAGTCGCGGGTCGCGTATGCGCCGTTCATCGGTTGCGTCTATGACGGCCGGCTCACGCGCGCCGACCGCATCACGGTGTCGGAGCCTGTGAGCTGGACCTACGTGGTCTTGGGCAAGCACCATCTGGATTGGTCGCAACTGCAATCCGATCTTCCCGCCCGCGATCGGGATCTGGTTTCCATTGTCATCCCTGTCCACGGCCAATCGGACCTGACCGCGGCATGTCTCTCTTCGCTGTTCGAGGTTGAGCCCGGCTGCCGATTTGAGCTGGTGCTGGTGGACAATGGCAGCGACTCCGCGACGGCTACTCTGCTCGATCAGTGTGTCGCGGCCCATTCAAACGCGCGCCTGGTCCGCAACTGGGAAAATCTGAACTTCGCCCTCGGCTGCAATCTCGGTTTTGCCGCTACCCGCGGCGATATCGTTGTGTTCCTGAACAACGACACCCGCGTGCGGCCGGGGTGGCTGCGTGCGCTCGTCGCGCCTCTTGCCGATCCGGCCATTGGTGCCGTCCAGCCCAAGCTGCTCTTTCCCGACGGCACCATCCAGACCTTCGGCACCGTTCTCGGTGAACAGGGCCACATTCCGTATGAGCTCTACCGCGGCCTTCCCGGCGATGCGCGGCATCTCGGCACGCCGCGCACGCTCGCCATGATCAGCGGCGCTTGCCTCGCGATCCACGCCGGCGATTTCGCGGCACTCCATGGTTTCGATCCTATTTTCATCAACGGACAGGAAGACAACGACCTCTGCCTTCGGCTGAAGACAGATCTGGGCAAGACCTGTCGGGTGGAACCCTCTTCCGTCGTCATTCATCATGAAGGCGGCACGCCGGGCCGCGGTCGGTTCGCATACAGCAATCGCCGCACTTTCGTTGAGCGCTGGAAGGCCCACCTGACGCCGAACGATACGGAAATCTACCGCCGCGATGGGTACCGCGTGGATCTCTATGCTCCGGATGTTCCGGAATGGGAACCGGCTGGATTGGCTTCGTTTCGCCCGGTCCTGGAGCGCACAATCGCTGCGAAGGACAACGCCAAGCCGTTCGTTCCCGCCCAAGCGGTTTCCGCCCTTCATCCATCTTTCGCAATCAAGATCGCCTGCCCGAGCGAAGCAGTGCGTGAGGAATGGGGCGACTATCACTTCGCCCGCAGCCTCGCCCAGGCTCTGTCGCGCCTCGGCTGCCGCAGCAGGATCGACTATTTGACGTCCTGGGACGATCGCGATGCCGCATGCGAGATCGATCTCGTGCTGCGCGGTCTCGAGCGGTTTGGTCCCAAGCCTGCGCGGCCATCGATCATGTGGGCCATCAGCCACCCCGATCTCATCGAGCCCAGCGAGCTCGCGGCCTATAGTTACGTCTTTGTCGCATCCGGTCGACTTGCGCAGCAATGGTCGCGCGAACTCGGACCTCGCGTGGAGCCGCTGTTGCAATGCACGGACCGGGGCCTGTTCTTTCCCGATCCACCGGGCAGCGGCAGAAACCGCGACATTCTATTCGTCGGCAATTCGCGCAATATCTTTCGCCCTGCCGTGCGCGCCACGATCGAGGCTGGTTTGGTGCCGACGGTTTATGGAACGCGGTGGGAATCCCTGATCGATGCCAGCTACATCAAGGGGTCGGTGATTCCCAATGCGATGGTCGGCGATCTCTATCGCAAGGCTGGCGTTGTACTCAACGATCACTGGCCGGACATGCAGCGGGCTGGGCTTCTGTCCAATCGCGTGTTCGACGTGCTGGCCTGTGGGGCTTCAATCGTCTCCGACGACGTCACGGATCTGCCCGCCGGGTTCTCGGACTTTATCATAGGGTTCGGCCCTGATCGGCCGATCGGCCGCTCGATCGCACAGGCACTGAACGAAGACGCCGACCGCCGGACGGCGCGACAGGCTTTCGCGGAAATCGTGCGCCGCGACCACAGTTTCGATCGCCGCGCCGCGGCGATTCTGGAACGTGCGAGAATTCTACTGGCGAACCGAGAGCGACCGTCAGTTTCGCCGGCTTGATCGTAAGTCACTCCTCGGTATCGGCGAAGGCCTGCGCCAGCACCTGCATCAGGTGATCGGCATTGTCCTGGTTGAAGATGAGAGCCGGCCGCAGCTTGATCACGTTGTCATAGGGACCATCCGTTCCCATCAGGACACCCAGCTCGCGGCAGCGCTCCACTACGCGCGCGGCACGCTCCGTCGCCGGCTCCTTGCTCCTGCGATCCTTCACCAGGTCGATGCCGAGCATCAGTCCCAGTCCTCGCACATCGCCGATCACCGCATGCTTGTCCATGAGCGCGCGCATGCGGGCCAACAGATCGGCGCCGATCGCGGATGCGTTTTTCAGCAGCTTGTCGCGCGCGATGATCTCCAGCACCTTCAGGCCGACAGCGCACGAAACCGGATTTCCGCCGAACGTGTTGAAATACTCCATGCCGTTGGCGAAGCTCTCCGCGATTTCCTCGGTCGTCACCAGCGCAGCCATCGGGTGGCCGTTGCCGATCGGCTTGCCCATGGTGATGATGTCAGGCGTCGCGTCCTGGGTCTCGAATGCCCAGAGATGGCTGCCCACCCGGCCGAATCCGATCTGCACCTCATCCGCGATCACCACCGCGCCGGCCGCGCGCGCGGCCGCGTGGGCCGCCTGCAAGTAACCATCAGGAAGCACCATCTGGCCCGCCGAGCTTGGCAGCGATTCGGCGATGAAAGCGGCAAGGCCTCGCCCCTCCTTCACCAGCGCGGTTGCGAACTCCGCGACCGGCTGTGCATAGCGGCGCCCGATCTCCGCCTTCGGCCAATCCTCCGGCGCGCGATAGGCATCCGGCAACGGCGCTTCCCAGGTGGTCTCGGGCCGGCCCTTGCCGCCCCTCCGCTTGTATTTGTAGGGACTGATGTCGATCAGCGCCTGGGTATGGCCGTGATAGGCCCAATCGAGCGTGATCACGTCCTTTGCCCTGGTATGAGTCCGTGCCATGCGCAACGCCAGATCGTTGGCCTCGCTGCCCGTGCAGCAGAAGGCCGCGACCTTGAGCTTCGCCGGCAATGTCGCGGTCAGGGCCTCGGCATAGGCAATGACGTTGTCGTGCAGATAGCGCGTGTTGGTATTGAGGATCGCCGCCTGCCGCGCGATCGTCTCGACGATCTCGGGATTGCTGTGGCCGAGCTGCGCGACATTGTTGTAGCAGTCGAGATAGGCGCGCCCAGCGTCGTCGATCAGCCACACGCCGTCGCCGCGCACGATCTTCAGCGGCTTGCGATAGGAGATGCTGAGATTGCGAATCAACCTGCTCTTCCGCGCCTTCAGCAGATCGTCCTTCGGCTTGCCGCCCGCGTACAGCGCTTCCGCCGGCAGCCCGGCGAAGTGAATCGGATCCGGAAACAGCTCCTTCCATACATCACGATAGTGCGCCTCGCCCGCCCCGATGATGTCGGCGGCACGCGGCGACTCATAGGTGATGAGCTGGATATGCACATGTGGCTGCCAGTTGCCGTTCTCGTGCGTGTCGCCAAGCTGCCCGATGACGTCGCCGGCCTTCAGCCGCTCGCCGACCTTGCGGTCGCGCACCGTCTGGGCCGAGAGGTGCCCCCACAGGCTGTAGAAGACGAGACCATCGGACTCATGCTTCAGCAGCACCGCATGCCCGTAATCCAGCGGGACATCTGTCTCGAACAGATCGACGACGGTCCCATCCAGCGGCGTGCGGACGTTCGATCCCGCGGACGCGAACAGATCAAGGCCCAGATGGAGAGACCGCCGATGGTCCGGTGCAAAGACCGATTGGAAGGCGTCGGAGGAATAGACCGGACGCTCCTCGCCCCACGGCCCGATTCCAAGCTCGATGCCATCCTTCTCCGCAATCGCGCGCCATAGGCGCTCCGCTTCATCCGGCCGGCGCGCCGCCGATGCCCTGGCGATCGGATGCAGCGGATCGCCGAATGGAACCGTCGCCTTGCTCAGCAAAGCAGCCGGCCTGTCGAGCACCGGCCGCAACTCACGTCGATTCCCCGCGAGCCAAGCGACGACGCCCTTGGCGCCCGGCGCTGCCTCGAACCCACATGCATGCCGCAGAATGCCGGCGGCCAGTGCCGGGTCCATCGCCCGCAGCCGTTCCAGCATGGCCCAGGCCGGCGCCTCGCTGATGCTGAGATAGGCGTTGTCCTTCACCCGCTCCCGCCGCGAAGCCGACAGCGTCACGCTCGTCACCAGGCGCATCGCGATCAGATCGAACAGCAGGTCCAACTCCTCGGACTGCAGCGGATAGACACGGTGATAAGCAGCCGCGATCCGGCCGGCGACATCGATCGGCGCCGCTTCGTCCAGGATGGCGTAGGCCGAGGCCACCGCCAGTTCGCCGATGGTCGCGCTATGGATCGCGTCGCCGAAATCGATCAGGCCCGTGATCCGTTGTCCGACCGGCCCGTCCACCAGCAGGTTGTTGTCGTTGGCATCGCCATGGATGACCTGCGCCCGCAACCGTGCAAGGCGCGGCGCAATCCTGCCCTCGAAACGTCCCGTGAAATGTTCGACGATCGCCCGCTGCTTCCGGTCTTCTATGAATGCCAGCCTCGCCCGCGACCGGCCCGCCTGCTTGATATCCCAATCGAACACCCTGTGGGCCCCGGGATGGCCGAAGCTCTGCAGCGCCCGATCCAGCCGCCCCAGGCTTTCGCCCAGGCTGCCATGAAGGTCCGCGGTCCTGCGGCATCCCGAGTAGAGCTGCCCAGGCAGCCAGCTCACCAGCCGCACGAAATGGTCCCCTGCTTTCCCCAGATCCCCGCCCCCGAGCGTCGGTCGCAGGTGCGGCAAGAGCAGGGCCGGATCGACAACCTGCACGTGGCGCAGCAGCGCCGCCTGGAACGCCAGCGCCTGGCTGTCCTCCGCCCTGTTGGCGATCTTCAGCACCCAGCTCGTTCCGTCGCTTTCAGTCAGGCGGAAATTCTGGTCCCGCTCGCTGTCGAGCGGCGCAAGATTGCCCGAAAGCCCGTACAGGTTGCGCGCGATGCCCGCGACCTCGTCCGGCGTAAAGGTGGGCGGCAGCGTCGTCAGGACAGACATGGAACTCTCCCCAAACTCCAGCATGGGCACGCAACCCATTGACCCGTCGCTCAATTTGCTGAGGATGAGCGCCGGAAAGCAACCGCCCTTTTGGCTCCCGTGACCGCCACTTTGACCAAGATTCCCGCCTGATGCGTCCGCTCGACGACAAGGACCGCCAGATCCTGGAATTGCTGCGGGCCGACGCGCGACTGCCCTTGAAAACCCTGGCGGCCAAGGTCGGTTTGGCGCGTTCGACGTTGCGCGATCGGCTCTCACGATTGGAAGCCGATGGGATCATCCGGGGCTATCACGCCGATATTGCCGACGGCGGGCCAAGCGTTTCGGCCTATCTGTTCGTCCGCCTCAAGAGCACGCCGGCGCCCAGCCTGATCGCGCTTTTGCGCCGGATGCCGGAGGTGAAGTCCTGCACGTCGCTGACCGGCGATGTCGACCTGCTGGTGGAGCTTGCCGCCGCCACGACCGACCGCGTGAACGCGCTGCGCGATCGTATTTCATCTCATGAATCCGTCGCCGACCTGACGACTTCGATCGTCCTCAACCGGAATATCTGACCTGCGACTCGGGGCGTCGCATTGCCCTGGGCGGAGTCGCTGGTTACAGTTCCAGGTCAATGCACTGTGATTCGGCAGTGCATCGGGAGATGCTTGGGGACGACGGCGTTAAGGGGAGATGCGCCTATGATCCTGCCGCCCAACCATCTGGCGCTGGTCGGTTATCTGCGCCCGCCTGTCATGGCGATCGGCGATTCCATGTCCAACGGCGTGCGGTCGCTGACGATTTGCGATGAGCTGGCCGCCCTCTCGCCCGTGCAGCAATTCGCAGAAGCGACGGGCCTGCCCATGACGCGACCGGTCTATCCACGGGAGGTTCTGTTCGATCTCGAGGAGATGGCGCGGCAGGGCATCACGTCCCTGTTCTCGCTGCAATCGGCGGTGATGAAGAATGCCAAGGCCTGGCTCACAGCCAAGCCCAAGGCCAAGCCGCTGTTTCACGATAATCTGTCCTGCGCCGGCGCCGACTGGTCCGACATGTTCGATCGGCGCGGCGGCGACGCGCGAGCGGAGGCCCTGGCCGCCTATGCGCAGCTCCAGGCTTCCGACAATCTCGAGCTTGGCGCGGCGGCACGGCTCTGGTTCAGCATCAACGACGCGTTCCTGCTCGATCCCAATGCCGGTACTGCCTTCGCGGAAACCTCCCAGCTATCGCAGTTGGAGCAGGTCGCCTCGCGCCTGCCGGAACGGCTGCTGGTCAATATCGGCGCCAATGAAGGCTTGTTCCGCTTTGGCATGCTCGGCGCCTACGACAATACCGATCTTGATTTCTCGACCTGCGCCGGTGCCCAGGAAATCGTGAGGCAAGCCAGGCGGCTCGGCCAGTTCCTGGCTGCAAATCTGCGCAACGATCTGAAGCTCGTCTATTTCAACACGCTCATCAGACCGCGTGCGGTGCCGAACCTTGCGCCCTATCACGACGTGGATTTCATGGCGAACGCCACGCGCAAAGCCCTCAATGGCAAATACTACGCCGAGTATTCGACCAAGGTCGCCTTGCGCGCACCGGTAACGCCGAAGGCCATGAAGGCCTATGACCAGGTCATCAAGACCGCGAATGACGAGGCCGTGAAGGCGATCCAGGCCGAGCTGGCGGCGACGCCGATCAAGCTGGTGCCGGTCGATCTCTACACCGCCATCGATCAGTATGATTCCAAGCACCATGGCGACGGCCGCGCGATCGAGGTCAAGCGGGCGGGAAAGCTGGTGAAGCGCATCACCAACCTGCCCTTTGCGTCCTCGCCGCTCAAGTTCCAGGGCGGGATCGCCGGCCTCGACAACATGCATCCTTCGGCCATCGGCTATGCCGCGATCGCCAACGAGATGATCAAGGCCTACAACGCAACGGAGGGCGCGACCGCCGCACTCATCGACCTGCCATCGGTCTATCGCAAGGACAGCTTGCTGACGTCTCCGCCCAAATCATGGGAGCCGCTGAACAGCCTAATCTCGACGCTGGTGCCGTTCTTCATGTAGGTCAGCGCCTACAGCCACCCGGCTTTTTTGAACCGCCAATAAAGCACCGCGCAGATGACGGCGATGGCGCCGATCACGATGAAATACCCGTAGCGCCAGCTCAACTCGGGCATGTTATTGAAGTTCATTCCATATATGCCGGCGATCGCGGTCGGAACCGCGAGCATGGCGGCCCAGGCGGCCAGCATGCGCATGACCTCGTTCTGCCGCCTGCTGGACAACAGCATCTTGGTTTCCACCACCGTCTTCACGCCTTCGCGCAGCTGTTCGATCCGGTCCAGCAGGATGACGCAATGATCATAGACATCGCGGAAATAGGGATGCGAATGCGGATCGATGACCGGCACGTCGAAGCGCAACAACCGCTGGCAGATGTCGGGCAATGGCGCCACCGCGTGGCGCAGCTCGGTAAGCTCGCGGCGAACTGTCGAGATCTCCGCCAGTTCGTCGCGATCATCGATTGGGCTGAATAGCGATTCCTCGAGCTCGTCGATGCGCTCCTCGAGTTCGTCGACGGCGGGGAAGTAGTTGTCGACGATGAAGTCCATCAGGGCATAGAGGATGAAATCCTCCCCCTGGCGCAGCATATTTGGCGAATTCTCGCAGCGCGCCCGGACGGCGGTATAGGAGCGCGAGGGTCCGTGGCGGACTGTGATGACGTAGCCGCGCCCGACGAAGACGCAGGTCTCGCCCATGGCGAATTCCTCGCCGACCCGCTGGAACGTCTTCATGGCGATGAACAGGGTTTCGCCGTAGATCTCGAGCTTGGGACGCTGATGCGCCTTGTAGGCGTCCTCGATAGCGAGCTCGTGCAGATTGAATTCGCGCTGCAGCTCGCTCAGCAGCTCCTGGCTCGGCTCATGAAGTCCGATCCAGATGACCCGCCCGGACTGGACCTTCATGTCCTCGGGGTTGCTGATGTCCAGATCCCGGACCTTGAGGCCGCCCTCGTAAATGGCGCAATTGATGACTGGACCCATCTCTGGCATTCCCGAAGCCCGCGGGAAATCTGGCGCAGGCGATGTGTTTCCGTTCCCCGGCCCAGCCTTAATGCATGCCAAGGCCGGAGACAAGCCACGGATCGCCATCGCGCGATTAGAGGTTTGCCTGCCTCTTACGACGCGGCCACGCCGTGCAATGAAGTGCCCAAGGCCGCCAGGATGTCCGCATGAGACCGCCGCGCTCCGGCCATTCTGATCACCGCCAGGGTGCGAGCGATCGCGTCGCCGGGAAGGACGGCATCCGCGAAGAATTCTTCAAGCTTCGTGCGGTCGTAGTGTCCGCGCCGCACCTGATCCGCGAACGCCAGCCAGTCTGCGGACTGCTCCAGTCGCGGAAGCGGCGCATAACTATGCGCGGAAATCCCGTAGGTCACGAGCGCCACCGGCACGCCATAGCGCGCGGCGTCAAGGGCAATGGTCGAGGGCGTGGTGATGACGGCGGATGCGTGAGCAAGGAATGCGTCTGCCGTGAAGCGTCGCCACTGGATCGCCTCTGGATTGGCGATCTGGACATTCGCCGGCAATGGACCGGCCACTGGACCCCTGCGGGTAAACCATCGACCGCCCATATGCGGCTTGACGACGAAGGTCAGGTCCGGAGACGCTTCCGCCGCGGCGACCAGATCGCTCACGAATCGCGTTCGATATTCATCATTGTATCGACGCCAATGCAGATTCTCGAAAACGGCGATGAAGGGGCGACCGCCGAAAGGAAAGCCCGGAAAGTCGCTCCGGCGAAACACGCGTTTGGGACAGCCGACCGCAACGGTCTTTGCTCTGATCTCCGGACAGGCCGCATCCGTCAACCGATGGGGGCCGCCCCAGGTCAGCACCAGATCGGCCCTGAACGCGCTCGGCGGAACCCGTGGTCCGAAAGTCAGGCCGCCATTGTCCAGACCATGCTGCAAGGTGATGACGCGCGCATCGGCGGCGCGGCTGGCCGCAACGAAAGCCCTGGCGAATCGTGCCCCGACACCGAGGCCCTCGGACGCGGTGACAGCCACATCCGCCGCAAAGCGAGCGGGATCGATCCGGTTTGCGAGCAAGTCCGCGCCATGCCAGAACTCGACCTTGCCGCCATTGCCGCAGATCGTGCGAAGGCGCCGCGATGCTGGAACGGCGATCTTTGAAAGCACCGCGACACGCACCTCGAGGGCCGCGTCGGCACTGGCCATCTCGGCGATCGGGACGATGAGGTCGATGTCCTGGAATTGCTGGAGCAGCAGCAGAACACGCAATTTCCGCTCGGCGCGAATGGCAATGCCGGCGGCTGGGCGCAGTCCCATCGCCGCTTGAGCGGCATCGATCGCCTGCTGCCAGGCTGCCGTCACGGATCGCGCGTCTTGTTCCCGCATGGCGCGCAGCGCAGGGGACGTTGGCTGGATGCGTGCCGTCGACCGATCTGCCAGCGCGGCGCGCATGGCCGGCAACAGAGGAGAGGCGATGGTCGCCGCCACGACCGGGACGCCCAGAGCGGCGGCGAGACCGGCACGGGCCGGCGACTTCGCCAGGCTCTGTGCGTCGCCGCCACCCGGCAGAAGGCAGAGATCGGCCTCGCGCAGCCGCTGCCGTACCCGGTTTGGCGAATATCGGTAGAAAGCGATCGGTATCGCGAGATGCCTCAGCAATCGCCGCGCTGCCCGAGGTGACCGTCCGACGATATCGAGCCGCAACGAAAATTCCTCGGCCAGCTCGACCAGATCGCTCGCCGCAAGCAGCAGCTCCGCGACTCCGCCTTCGCCGTTGGGCTGGCGCGACGCCCCGAACCAGACGATGCGCCTGCACTCTGGATCGGACATCGCGTGGCCCGGCCACCTCCGTCGCAGCCGGGCAACGGCGTCGCGCGCCAGCCCTTCGGCCCACTTTGCCATCGCGCGGACGGTTGCGCCTGGATGGTGGCGTATGCCGGCGCCCAATCCATCCTCGATCTCGATCGGGTCAGGCACGATCGCGACGCGCTCGGCACCGATGACCTGTTCGATATGGTGGGCCAACGTCGCATTTCCGGCCGTGATCGTGCTGGCAAGCGCCGCGATCGCGACGAACTGTTCTCGTTGTGGCCCGGCAAGGGATGCGTCGAAGATATCGATGCTGCCGATGTCGAGAATGATTGGCACGCCCGCCTGCGATGCGCGTTGCGCTGCGCTAAGGGCATGTCCGGAAGCTCCACCCGTCAGGACGATGCACTTTGCCGAGCCGAGAGCGTCAGCCGGGACGTTGCCATCAACAAGCTTCGCCTTCAACCCTGAGCGGCGCAGATGGCATACCGGCAGCCACGCGCGAGATCTCACATCCGGCTTGTCCAGATCCAGCGCCGCGACATGGAAGAGAATCATGCGAGCCGTGCCGACCGTGGGCGTGGGCGTGGGCGTGGGACTTGGGGTCAAAGCTGTGCTTGCGGGAAGGCCGGCCCGACCACCTTCTGCTCGCCGCCTTGCGCGTCGGCCGCCCGCGGAACATCGGTCGAGTAGCCATAGTGGCGGAAGTCCTCCGCATAGAGGCGGGTGACCCGTGCCGATAGATCGTCGTCGTAGAAAACGCTCGCCGGCGGCAGCGCCTTCGCGGAGAAATGAGTCAAATCCGCCGCCGGTCCATGTTCATAGGCTCTGACCGTGTGATGATCGGAACTGAAGACCGGACTCGTGAAGTCGGTCGCCGGCAGGCCGAGAGCGCGCTCGAGTTCGCTCAGCGCCGACGTCAGCCCCTGCTCGATCCTGATGATCTTTCGCGGCGTGGTCCGGAACAGCACATGGCGCTCGACCGGCGCGACCTGCACCCGATGGTGGGGATTGCAGTACTGCAGATCGCTTTGCTCGAGGAAGGCCACGAACTCGCGAAACGAGAAACGCTTCCGGTGCGTAAGCGGTCGCCGAATGACCTTGGAAATCGCCTCATCGTCATAGCCGGTGCGATAGGCATGGATGTACGAGCTGACCGCCCGGTCCAACGGGTCGCGCACGACCTTGACGACGTCGAATGTTCGGAGCTGTTTCAGGCGCGCATTGTACCGCTCCGCCTTCTGGTACTGGCGCAGTCGGTACTTATGGATCCAGTTGCTGTAGGCCAACGCCTCCGGCAGCAATCCATTGTGCTGGAACACCCATTTGATCACGGTCGTACAGGCGGCCTTGTAGGACCACATCACGGCCAGATTGGCGGGCTCGATAAATGCGATATGCGAGCGTCTCAGCTCACGATATGTCGGCGGCAGAAAATGTCTTAATCTCATCACGTTACTTGCCTGATCGGCATGCCCGCTATGCGTGCATAGTGCCGGGTCACTGGTCTTGATGGCTGCGCTGTTGTCACTGGTCGGGATCATTCTGTCAATTGTCCCCGGCAGTGTGCGTGGACTAGCCGCCGGCAGGCGCCCCAGCCGATGGGACCTATACAATCCGGCCTGCTTTGCGGTATCTTGTACCTCCGCGAAAAGCGAAAAATAACAAGCACTTGAAGCATTCGCACCGCGCTCTCGAACCGGTTGCGCGTGTGCCGCGACGGATGGATGTGAGATGGACATGCTGAGTGCCAGGTCGGCGGACGCGGCTGCCAGCGACGGACAGTTGCTGGTGCGGATCGCGCGCGGCGACCAGGACGCGGTAACGGCGCTCTATCGCCGGCTCGAACGGCCGCTTTTCGCCTTCCTTGTGAAGACGTTGCGCGACCGCGAGGCCGCGGCCGACGTGCTGAACGAAACGATGCTCGATGTCTGGCGCCAGGCCGGCCGGTTCGAAGGCAAGTCGTCGGTCGCCACGTGGATCTACAGCATAGCCCATCACAAAGCGATCAGCTGGCTGCGCAAGCGGCGCGAAGTCGAGCTCGACGAGGAAGCGGTCGCCGAGGTTGCCGATGATGCGCCCGCTGCCGACAGCAAGATCGCTGCCGAAGACCTGTCGCACGCCATTGCGCGGCTGATGGAAAAACTCAGTGTGGACCACCGTATCGTGCTCCAACTTGCCTATTTCCAGGAATTCAGCGTCGGGCAGATTGCCGAGATTCTGGACTGCCCGGAGAATACCGTGAAGACGCGCATGTTCTACGCCCGGCAGCGCCTGCGCGCGCTTTTGGAAGCCGAAGGCATTGAAGGGGCGGCGGCATGAGGCACGAGCAACATCAGGGCCCCCTGGAGCCACAGGACGTCGAAGAGCTGCTGCCCTGGTATGTGACCGGGCGCGTCTCGCGCGAGGAAGCACGCGGAATCGAGGCCGCGTTGAAGACGATGCCGGACCTCGCCGAAAAGCTCGCCCAGGTGCAGCGCGAGCGCGAGGCAGTGGCGCGCGCCTCCGAAGCGGTCGAGTCCGCTCCGCCGGAGACCCTGCAGCGCCTGCTGCAGCAGGTGGAAACCACCCGCCAATGGCGGGTGCCACGCATCGAGAATCAGGAAGCCGGTAGCTGGCTCAAGGGCGCCCTTGGCCGCAACGCGCTCTGGCAGGCCGCTTTTGCGACCGCCTGCGTCGTGATCGTGGCGCTGGGGGTTCGGCTCTACAATCCGACGACACCCGGCGAATTCGGCGTGGCGAGCAGCATCAATCAGGCCGGCGGCCCCACCTTGCTGGTTACCTTCCAGCCGGCGGCGACGGCGGCTGATATCGCGGCCCTCTTGACCGGGTTGGATGCGACCATTGTCGATGGCCCGAAACCAGGTGGAGCCTACGTGGTGCAAATCCCGGCAGGCCAAGCGAGCGACGCCGCAACGACCGCGCTGATGTCGCACGGGGATCTGGTGCTGACCGTCCTGCCGGGACAGTAGACCGGCTGGCGCTGGTCGTGGCAATTCGGCGCTGGCCGCGCAGACGCAATGGCTGCTTTCAGCCACTTGGCAGCGAACTAAAGCTCTGGTCATGATGGCAGTCTTGCAGCACGGTTGCCGGACACCATGATCGAGATCGCCGCCCACCCCCGCGCCTTTCCCCATAACGGCCTGACGAAGGGGGAGGTCGCCCTCGTTCTCATCGACATGCAGCGCGACTTCCTGGAGCCCGACGGCTATCTGGCGGCAATGGGCTACGATCTTGGCGGCGTGCGCGCCGCACTCCAGCCAGCGCGGCGACTGCTAGCGGCAGCCCGTGGCGCCGGCCTCTGCATCATTCACACGCGGCAAGGCTATCGGCCGGATCTGGCGGAGATGCCGGCTCACAAGCTCGCGCGCGTTCAGTCGGGCCAATCGGCGATTGGCAAACCGGGCCCTCTCGGCCGGTTTCTCATCCGCGGCGAACCGGGATTCCAGATCATCGCCGACCTGGCCCCCGCGCCCGGCGAGTTCGTCATCGACAAGGCCGCGAACAGCGCCTTCTGGGGCACCGATCTGGCCGCAATTCTGGCCGCGCGCGGCATCCGTGCCTTGATCCTCGCGGGCGTCACCACCGACGTCTGCGTTCATTGCACGCTGCGCGAAGCCAACGATCGCGGCTTCGAATGCTTGCTGGCGCAGGATGCCTGCGGCTCCGGGGATGCGGAGGCGCACCGCGCCGCGCTCCACATGGTGACGGTGGAGGATGGCGTGTTCGGCGCCCTCGCCGATGTCGATGCCATTGTCGCGGCGCTGGATCGCATGGACCGCGCGCTCGCGAAACCGGTCCCGGCACTCCCTAAAGCGGCGACGCCCACGCCGCCGTCGGAGCCGATGGACAATCTCGGCGACTGGTCGATCTGAACGCAATCGGCTAAGCTCCGGTGCGCTGCGGCAGAGCGGAGCCAGTCCAGATATGTCGCGACTGAAGAGCGCTCAGCGGATCTTGTTCGGCATCTTCGCCGTCGCGCTGCTTGCCGGCATGTCGCCGAAGCCGCCCGCCAGAACCATCGATGCGACGCCCGCCGCCTATCAGGCCTGGCGCAATGCGATCGTGCAGATCGGCCCCAATCTGGTCGCATCTCACCGCCGCGGTATCTTCGGCCGCTTGCGTCACATCGAGCCGCTTTTTGTCGACATCCCCGTCGGGACCAAGCTGCCTGCAATCCTTTATTTGCACGATTGCCCCGGTCTCAAGATCGAGGCGATCCGCGATATCGACGAGCTGGCTGCCGCCGGCTTCGCGGTCTTCGCGCCGGACAGTTTCGACAACCGGGATCGCAAGTCCGATTGCGTGCGGTTCGAATTCGTCGCCGGGCTCAACCCCGATGCCTATGTGCAGCGGCAATCGGAAATTCTGGTCGCCTTGACCGGGATGAAAAAGCTGCCCTGGATCGACTCCTCGGCGATCATTCTCTATGGCCTGGGCGAAGGCGCGTTGGCTGCCGCGAACTATGCGGGGCACGATTTCCGCGGCGTTGTCCTGACCGGCTGGACCTGCGGCGCGGCGCAATATCCGGAGGACGTGGCCGGCTTGAAGACCCCGCCGGACATCCCCATCCTAGCGCTGGTCTCGCGTTACGATCCCTGGTTCGACCGCGAAGGCCGCGCAGGGAACTGCGGCGCGTATATGGCCGGGCACAAATATGCCAGATCCATCGTGATCGAGAATCGCGGCCTCCATCACATTACCTGGATGGATGACCGGGCGAGCGAAGCGGTGCTGCGCTTCGTCAAATCGCTGATGCCGCCGCAGCTCTGACTATCCCGCAGGCCGCAGCCCTAGCAGCGCGCGCGCCTCCTTGGGCGTTGCCGGGCGACGATCGTATTTTCCACACAGATCGGCGACCCGCTTGACCAGCTCGGCATTGCTCGCCGCCAGCCGCCCCTTTTCGAAATAGATATTGTCCTCGAGGCCGGTGCGCACATGCCCGCCGCGCTTCAGCGCCCAGTGATTGACGTCGAGTTGGAATCGACCGATGCCGGCCGCCGTCCAGGTCGCGCCCGGCAATTGGTCCGCCAGCTCCTCGACCAGGAAATCCAGCAGCTTCTCGCGCACGGGCAGCGCATTCGGGATGCCGAGGACGAATTGGACATGGACCGGCGCTTTCATCATGCCCTTCTCGACAAGAGCCTTGGCGTTGTAGAGCATCGCGGCATCGAAGATTTCCACTTCGGGCTTCACATCGTTGGCAAGCATGTCCTTCGCCAGGTCGTCGACCAGTTGCGGCGGATTCTCATAGATCATGGTCGCGAAATTGACCGAGCCGGTGGCAAGCGACGCCATGTCGGGCTTCAGCTTGATCGCGGCGCCGCGTTCGTCCGCCGCGCGCCCGCGGCCGCCGGTCGAAAACTGGATGATCATGCCGGGGCAATGCTTCAAGATCCCCGCCTGCACTTCGCGGAACCGCTCGATGTCCGAGCTGGATTTCCCCTGTTCGTCGCGCACATGGATGTGCACCAGGCTCGCGCCCGCCTCGAAAGCTTGGTGCGTGCTTTCCACTTGTTCTGCGGGGTAGATCGGCACGGCCGGATTCTGCGCCTTGCTCGGCTGACTGCCGGTGATCGCCACGGTGATGATGGCCGGAGTGCTCATACCTCGAAATCCTGTCCTGCTAGAACCGGCCGGTGATCGCGGTCCAGAGCAGCCGCCAGACATCGAATGGCGACGTCATGATCACCCGGGGGTCGAATGGATCGTAGGCTGCGTGCCGCAGCCGCTCAAGATGCAACGCCGCCAGCCTTGCTGTGAGGATGAGGGGCCGGGCGCGCCGCGGAATCGGTCGGCGCCGCGCCACAGTAAGACCGCTCTCCGCCTGTTTTGCCAGTGCGCTGAGGCAAGCCTGCAGTGCCGGCTGCGGACGCAGGTCGAACAGCTTGTCGAGATCGACACCCGCTTGCGCGAGCGCCTCCGTCGGCAGCCGCAGCCGGCGCCGCCGGGCATCCAGCAGCACCGATCGCGCGCATCCAACGGTCGCATAGGCCTGCCCGATTTCCGCGCTTGCCGCCGCCAGGGCAGGCTCGGCCGGATCCAGCCCCACCGCCTCCAGCGACAGCCGGATCAGGTTCGCCGCCGTCGCATCGGCGCGGGCATCGAACGCGGCCTGAGTCGGCGCCCCGTCCGACTCCAGCTCTTCCTCCTTGCCGGCGATCATCGCCAGCATCCGATCCGTCGAAAGCCGGTGCGCGCGAGTCGCGGCGGCGAGCGCGTCGACCACCGGATGCCGCCGCGTGGCGCCGCCGGCGCGAATCTCTTCCACCGCCTCGCGCCACCATTGGAGACGGACCAGTCCCATCATCGACTCGCTGATTTCGCTCGCCGCCCGCGCCAGTTCCAGATTGAAGGCAGCCACCGCCGCCAGACTGCCGCGAGTCGTCGCCGGTGAGAACAACAAGGCGAGATATCGGTCTCGATCGCCGTGCCGCACCTGCGCCAGACAATAATCGTCGTGTGCGGACAAGAATAAGCCTCAAAAAGCCTAGGGATTCCCACAAGTTCGTTGTCACAGATACCGCATTCTGTAAAATGCCGACACGGTCAACTCAATTTCTGGGGTGGGGACATGGATAAATTCTTCGGCAATCTTCATCGAGTCCTGTTGGTGGGCTTGATCCTGGCGATCGTGGTCGCTGTCATCCGGCATTCGGACCAGCTCGGGTCGCATGCGTTCTGGGCTTTCGTGTTCCGCTGGATCCACGTCTGGTTCGGCATCCTGTGGATTGGGCTCCTCTATTACTTCAATTTCGTCCAGATTCCGTCGATGCCGAAAATCCCGGATGAGCATAAGCCGGCCATCGGCAAAGTGATCGCGCCGGCTGCCTTGTTCTATTTCCGCTGGGCGGCCGCTGGCACGGTTCTCTTCGGCCTGATTACTGCAGGAATGAACCTCTACCTGGTGGAGGCCCTGACCTTCCAAGGCGGTTATGCCACCATCGGCATCGGCATGTGGCTTGCGCTGATCATGGCGTTCAACGTCTGGTTCATTATCTGGCCTAACCAGAAAAAGGTCTTGGGGTTGGTCGATGCGGACGCGGACGCCAAGAAAAAGGCGGCCCGCACCGCTCTGTTCGCATCGCGGACCAATACGATGCTTTCCCTCGCCATGCTCTATTGCATGGTGGGTCAGCAGAATGTCGGATAAGACACTTCGCCTGCCGAATGAAACGGGGCCCCGCGGGGCCCCGTTTTGTTTTTGCGGCACCACGCACGTTGGATAGCCGGCTGTGGTGAAAGCGACGCCAAGTGGCACACCGGCCTTCGCCCAGGCCATCATGAACATGGTCGATCGCGGCGAGAGCGATCAAGCGCTCGCCGATGCGCGCCGGCTTACCGAGCAAGCGCCGGAAGATCCCGCCGCTTGGCGGGCCTTCGGCTACGTGCAGGCCGCACGCAGGGCGTTCCCCGAAGCCGAGCAGGCGCTGCTGCACGCAATCTCGCTTTCGCCCAAGGATGCCTTGTCCTGGGAGCATCTGGGCTGGCTCTACCGCCGCTCGGGTGATTTCGGGCGTTCGGTCGCCGCGCTGCGGGAATCGCTCGCCATCGACGGCTCCAAAGCGCGCCCGCGCATGATGTTGGCCAATTCTCTGGCCGATCTCGGCAAGGCGAAACGGGCGATTACGGAATATCAGCGGGTACTCGAGCAGCAGCCGGATCATGTGCGCGCCCACAACAATCTCGCCAATCTGCTGGCGGCGAAGGGCGACCTGAAATCGGCAACCGACCACTATGTTCGGGCTGCTGAACTGTCCGATGAATTCACCTACCGGATCAGCGCCGCCCATGCGGCGCGACGCATCGGCGATTGGGCCACGGCCGAACGGCTGGAAGACAACTTCCTGCACTCGTTACGCGCCGGTCAGCGGCCTCAAGATCGCGCTCAGCCCTTTCCCCTGCTCGCCATGCCGGCGGCGACGGCCGCCGATCAGCTTGTCGCCGGCCGTCAGATGGCACGGGTCTATGCCGGAGCCCAGGCGATGCCCCACAAGGCTCCGGCGATCCTGGCGGCCAAGCCACGTCTACGGATCGGCTATGTCTCATCCGACCTCCACGATCACGCCACCACCTATCTGCTCGTGGAAGTGCTGGAGCTGCACGATCGAGGACGGTTCGAAGTCGTCGGCTTCGACTACAGCCGTGACCGCTCAAGCGGATACCGCGCACGCGTCCTCAAAGCGTTCGACCGCGTGGTGGCGATCGCCGGGCTTTCGGACGCCGACGCAGCCCGCCGGATCGCGGCGGAGGATATCGCTATCGTAATTGACCTCAAGGGCTGGACGACGGGCGCTCGGCCGCAAATCCTCGCTGGTCGGCCTGCCCCCGTCATCGCGCAATGGCTCGGCCATCCGGGCACCATGGGCGCGCCCTGGATCGACTATGCCGTCGTCGATCCGATCGTCGCTCCGACGGCGAGCGAGGTGGAGTTCAGCGAAAAACTGGTGCGCCTTCCGCATTGCTATCAGCCCAACGACCGCCAGCGGACGATCGCGCCTGCTCCAACGCGCGCGCAGGTCGGCTTGCCGGAGGATGCCGTCGTCTATTGCTGCTTCAACCAGCCCTTCAAGATCAACCGGGCGACCTTCGAGACCTGGTTGGACCTGCTACGCGCGACGCCACACGCGGTCCTGTGGCTGAAGGACGACAACCGCTGGGCCAGCGCTGCATTCAAGGAGCGTGTGCGCACCGAGGGCATCGATCCCACGCGGCTCGCCTTCGGCCGAAGCCTGCCGCTCTCCGATCACTTGGCGCGGCTGACGCTTGCCGACCTGGCGCTGGACTGCGCGCCTTGTGGGTCACATACGACCGCGAGCGATGCCTTGTGGGCCGGCGTGCCCCAGATCGCCTATCTCGGCAGCACCTTCGCGGCGCGCGTCTCCGCCAGCCTGGTCACCGCCATCGGGTTGCCGGAATTGATCGTCCGATCGCCGGAGGAATATCGCGATCTCGCGGTTCGCCTGGCGAACGATCGCGGCGCGCTCGCGCAGCTACGGTCTCGGTTGGCCGCGAACCGCCTGACGACCCCTTTGTTCGACAGCCCCCGATTCGTCCGCCATCTCGAAGCTGGCTACGAAGCCATGTGGCAACGCTGCATCGCCGGCCTGCCGCCGGACCATATCGATGTTCCTGAAAACGGCTAGCGTCGTTCGAATACCACGATGCGGTTGCTGTTGGTGCCCTTGGCGTTGTTGTCGACGCCCCAGCATTGCGCCGTCTTGGTGAAGGCCTGCCGGTTGATCATCACCGCAAGCGGTTCGAGCGGCAGGCCTCCTGCGGCCGACAGGACCGCATGCTCCAGCGCCACTTTCCCGCCGCGCACCTCGCCTACCTCGAACGCAATCTTACCGCCCGGCCGCACGATGCGCGCGAATTCCCGGAAGCAGGCGGCGATGAATCTCTCCCAGTCCGCGAGCGAACTGTGCAGCGTGATCGGCACCGCCCGCGGGTCGATGCCCGCGAACCAGCAGCGCAGCCAATTGTCCATCGGATAGTCGACCACATCCAGGAATGGCGGCGACGTCACGATGAGGTCGATGCTGGCATCCGCGATGTCCGGCGTGCATTCGGCCGGCCCTGTCAGCAGGCATGCCTTCCCCCTGCCCAAATCGGCAGGCAGCGGTGCCTTCAGCAGCGCCCTGGTCTTGCGCAAGATGATCTCGAAAACGTCCCGCTTGGGCGGCACCTGCCCACGCACCTCGTTGATCTTGCGCTGCCGTACGGCCGAGGTCGCCTGGTTCGGCGGCAGGGTATAGACCGAAAAGAACCCGCTGGAATGGCCGGTCAGGCGATTGAGGCAGACCATGCGGATCCACGCATCGATCGAATCGCCGACAGAATCCAGGAAGTAGCTTCGCAGCCGCGCAATATCCCGCAGCGTGTCGGGATGATAGAAGGCCAGCAGATCGCTCGGCGCGTCATCGGCCGGCGGCAGCGTGCGTTCCAGGTCGCCCAGCCGCTCGGCCACATCGCTGATGGCAGGTGGATCGAGGCGAGGCGCGATCAACAGGCGGCTCAGTGGATTGACGTCGTTGCCGACGGCGCGCCGGCCCGTCAGCGCCGCCTCGATCAGCGTGGTCCCACGCCCTGCAAACGGGTCATAGACCCGTGCGCCGGGCGGCGTGAAGGCTTCGATGAAAAAGCGCGGCAATTGCGGCTTGAAGCAGGCGCGGTAGGAGATCTCGTGCAGCGGATGGGCCTGGCGCTGCCGCGCCGTCCAGAATTCGTTTTCGAAGACGGGAACACGATCGATCTCCGTCAGCCGTGTTGCAGTCCCAAAGGCATCGAACCCGGCCAGCATTCCGGCAAACCTGCCGTCATCGCGTGCCGACGCCGGATGAGACGTGCCTTCCATGCCTGATGTTACCCCGATTGCGACTCAGTCCCGTCGGCGAGTGTGGCGGGAAGCGGCAGCGCCTACAAGCGGCTCGCGCCTAGGCGACTGCGATCAAGGCGGCCGCCACGCGCCTTCCTTCCGCCATCAGCACGTTGTAGGTCCGGCAGGCCGCCCCGGTGTCCATCGCCTCGACGACCACGCCGTCGGCCCGCAGCGCCTGCCGCAGCGCCCCATCGATCCGGGTCATGCGGGGGCCGGTGCCGATCAGGAGCAGTTCGACAATCCCGGCGCGGCCGGCAGCGCCGACGGTCTCGAGGCTGCTGACGCTCAACGCCGCGGCCTCGCCCACATTCCAGCCGGCGACCTTGTCGGGAAAAACGATGACTGACCCTTCGATGCGCTGTCCGGAGATGCGGAACCCGCCCTCGCCGTAGCTTTCGATGATCTGCTTGCCTTGGGGGATCAGCGGCGTGACGTCCATGCCTCTCTCCTTCCCCCCGTTACCCGCTTGAATCTAAGCGCCGCGGGCGGCGCCTTTGCCGGATTCCTTGGCGCTCTGGTCGTCGCCCCGGATCTTCGAATGCCGCAGGTTGAGCAGCCCGGCCGCGGCGATGCAGATGGACGAATAGGTGCCGATCGTGATGCCCCAGATGAGAGCGATCGCAAAGCCGTGCAGCACTTCGCCGCCGAACAGGAACAAGGCGATCACCGAGATCAAGGTCAGGCCCGCGGTTACCGTGGTACGGCTCAACGTCTCGTTCACGGAGAGGTTGATCACATCGCCCATTGGCATGGTCTTGTAGCGGCGCATCTCGAAGCGGATACGGTCGAACACCACGACCTTGTCGTTCACGGAATAGCCGGCGACCGTCAGAATCGCGGCAACCGTGGCAAGGTCGAACTGCAACCCGAGCAGCGAGAACAGGCCGAGCGTCGTCACTACGTCGTGGATCATGGCGAGCAGGGCGTTGACGCCGAACTGCCAGGCATACCGAACCCAGACATAGGTAAAGATCCCCGCCATCGCGAGGCCGGCGGCGATGATCGCATTCTTGACCAGCTCGCTGCCGACTTTCGGCCCGACCGTCTCGGTCCGTCGATAGTCCCAGCCGTCGCCCAACGCCGCACGCACCTTGGAGATTGCGGTTTGCTGCGCCTGCTCGCCGCCGGCCTGTTGCGGCAGGCGGATCAAGACCGTGTTCGGATCGCCAAAGGACTGCAGCGACACCTCGCCGACACCCAGGCCGCTGAGGCGCTCGCGCATGTCACCCAAGTCCGGCGGCTGCGGGGCGCGCACTTCCATCAGGATGCCGCCCGCGAAATCGATGCCGAAATTAAGACCCTTGAAGCCCAGGAGCCCGATCGATCCCAGCGTCATGATCACCGCGAGCACAAAGGCGAACCTGTGCCAGCGCATGAAATCGATGCGCGTATTGGGACGAACCAGATGGATCGGCTTCCACATGATCGGCGGCTCTCCTAGAGCGGCAGCACTTTGGGCCGCGTGCGGCGCAGCCAGAATGAAGTCATGAGCTGCGTCACCAGCAGCGCCGTGAACAGCGAGATGATGATGCCGATGGTCAGCGTCACGGCGAAGCCCTTGATCGGACCGGTGCCGAACATGAACAGCAGCAGCGTGGAGATCAAGGTCGTCACGTGCGCATCGATGATGGTGGCCAGCGCTTCGCGATAGCCGAATTCCATCGCCGTGATCGCGGACCGGCCGTTGCGCACCTCCTCCTTGACGCGCTCCAGGATCAGCACGTTGGCGTCGACCGCCATGCCGAGCGTCAGCACGATGCCCGCGATACCGGGCAGCGTCAGCGTCGCGCCCAGCGCCGACAGCGCGCCGAGAGTGAGGATGCCGTTGAAGATCAGCGCGACATTCGCGAACACGCCGAAAATGCCATAGAGCAGGATCATCGCCACGACGATGCCGACGATCGCGATGATGCAGGCCCGCTTGCCCGCCTCGATCGAATCTGCACCGAGATCAGCGCCAACCGAGCGCTCCTCGATCACCGTCAGGGGCGCGGGCAGTGCGCCTGCACGCAGAAGCAAAGCCAGATCGCGGGCACTTTCGACCGTGAAATTGCCGCTGATGATGCCGCTGCCGCCAAGGATCGCGTCCTTGATGACCGGCGCTGAAATGATCTTGTCGTCGAGCACGATAGCGAAGCGCCGCCCGACATTCTTCAAGGTCGCATCGCCGAACTTGCGGGCGCCTAGTGAATCGAACTTGAACGAGACGACCGGCAAGCCGCTCTGCTCGAAACTCTGCTGTGCATCAACCAGGTTCTCGCCCGCAACCAGGGGGCGCTTTTCGACCCGCAGCAACTGGCCCGAATCGGCTTCCGGCAAGTCCACCTGCGTAGGTGGCACTGGCCCGACACCGCCCGGGCCCTGCACCATCTGGAAGGTGAGCACAGCTTCCGACCTCAATATCTTTTTGAGGTGCTCGGGATCCGTTACGCCCGGCACCTGGACAACGATCCGGTCCTCGCCCTGCCGGATGATGGTCGGCTCGCGCGTGCCGGTCTCATCGATGCGGCGGCGCACCACCTCGATCGACTGCTCAACGGTACGCTGCTTAAGCTGAGTGAGACCGGACTCGCTGAACCCGATCGTAAGCTTTGGGCCGTCGTTGACGATCTCCATCCCCTCGCTTGCAACGGACTTCAGTTGCTCGCGTGCACTGTCAACGGAGCCTGCGTCACGCAAAGTTAACGTGACCTTCCCGCCACTGACGACAAGATCGGTGTAACCGATGTTGGCCTTGCGCAGCACGGTGCGCGTTTCATCAAGCACGCTATCGAGGCGCAGCTTGATCAGTGTGTCCATATCCACTTCGAGCAGCAGGTGCGAACCGCCTTGCAGGTCGAGGCCCAGATTGACCGTCGCCTTCGGCAGCCAGTCCGGCAGCGCGTCGAGCGCGGCGCGCGGCAACAGGCTCGGGATCGCCAGCACCGTGCCGACGATCAGCACGAAGAGGACGGTAACGATTTTCCATTTGGGAAAGTGCAGCATGGCTTGGCTCGGCCGGGCTCCTCGGCAGCGACCGCCTCAGCGGTCGTTGGCGCCCTGCTTCGATTCTTCCTTCTTCACCGGCTCTGGCTTGCCTGGAACGGCGCTCACCGCGTCACGCACGATCTTGATCTTCACACCGTCGGCGACCTCCACCATCAGATGATCGTCCGCGACGTGCGAAACCTGCCCATAGATGCCGCCGTTGGTGACCACGCGATCGCCGCGCTTCAAAGCAGCCACCATCGCGCGATGGTCCTTGGCTTTCTTCTGCTGCGGGCGGATGAGCAGGAACCACATCACGACGAAGATGAGGATGAACGGCGCGAACTGCATGAGGACGTCCATGCCGCCGGCGGCGGGCGCCCCAGCGGCCTGTGCCCAGGCTTCAGAAATGATCATGAACCTGCTCCCTAAGTGCTTGATCCGGCGTCGTTCTTTACTACCGGTGCAACCCTGTTACAAAATTCCGGCGGACTATACAGATCGGAACTCGAAATGCAAATGCCAAGCCCGCGCGGTCGGCGCGGCTACTCTACCGCTCAGGGTGAGGGATGATAGCGGCGCGGCTAGGCGTTCTTGCGCCGCCGCAATTCTTCGAGCAGGGCCTTGTTGATGAACCCATCCTGCGGCCAGCCCAGCTCTTTCTGGAAGCCGCGCGCCGCCTTCCTGCTTTTCAGGCCCAACACGCCATCGACCTTGCCGACCTCATAGCCGCGGGCCTGCAGCAGCGTCTGCACTTCCTCCCGCTCATCCAGGCTCAATGGCTGCTCCTGCACCGGCCAGGTGCCGATGATGCGCCGCCCGCCGAGGATGCGGTCGCCGAGATAAGCTACCGACAGCGCATAGGAGGTCGAGTAATTGTATTTGAGGATCACCTTGAAATTCTCGGTGATCAGGAAGGCCGGCCCGCGATAGCCCGCGAGCAGCAGGATCGAGGTGCCGCCCGGCAGGTCCGGAAGCGCCGATCCATCCATGCGCGTCACGCCGAGCTTCTTCCAATTGCCGACCGGCTGGACCAGATCCAGCTCCGCCTCGCCATAGGGAAAGTTCGCCGGTAGCTTCACTTCGAGACCCCAGATCAGATTGCGTTGCCAGCCGTCATCGACCAGGTGATTGGCTGCCGAAGCAAAAGCATCCGGCAGCGAGTCCCACAAGTCCGCCGCGCCCGATCCGTCGCGATCCACCGCCAGCGTCAGGTAGTTGGAGGGCAGGAATTGCGGATGCCCCATCGCGCCGGCCCAGGAGCCCACCATGCGTGATGCCGGCACGTGGTCCTTCGCCACGATGTCGAGGGCGGCCAGCAGCTCCGAGCACGCAAAGCTCTGACGGTTGGCGCGATAGCCAAGGTTGGTCAGCGCCTCGAACACATTGGCGTCGCCGAAATTGTTGCCGAAGTCGGTTTCGATGCCCCAGATCCCCATGACGATTTCCGGCGGCACGCCGTAGTCGTGTTCGATGCCCGCCAGCAGCGCCTTGTTCTCCAGATACTTCAGGTGCCCGCGCGCCACGCGATCCTCCGACACGGCGCGATCGAGATAGGTCCAGACCGGCGTCACGAACTCCGGCTGCTTGGAGGCGCGATCGCTGATCTCCGGATTCTCCTTCACGCCGGCGAACGCCATCTGGATCACAGTGTCCGGCCGGCCTTTGCTCAGCGCATAGGATTGGAACTTGGCGACCCATTCCTGATAGCTGGCGGCGGAAGTCGGGCACTTGGTTTCCTTGAGCGTATGGAAGTCGATGGGCTTGCTCGCCACCGGTGCCGCGCTTTGCGCGCTATTGGCCATCGTGCCGCCCTGCGTCTTGGCCGGCTGCGCGGCGCATCCCGCCAGCGCCACCACCGCGCCGACGATCATGATGCCAACCGAGTTCCGCAGCCTCGGCCTTGGCAGATCGCGTGTCCGCATGCCCCTACCTGAAAATCCAGATTGCGAATCGAAGCCCGAGAATAGGCTGCGCACGGCTTTTTGTCATGGCCGGTGCGAGCCAAAGACGCGTTACTGAATCAGGCCGGTACCGCCCTGCAGCAGATAGACCGCGCCGATCCCGAGGACCAGGCGCCGGGACCAGGTCTGGAATGCATCGTTGCTGAAGCGATGCAATACCGGCTTCGCCAGCGTCGTGCCGACGATCGCGAGGCCCACCGCCATGGCATAGAGCCAGATCGGCACGGGCGCCTCGGGTCCCGTCCCAGCTTCCAGCGGCGCGACCGCCACGAATGCGAAATAGACGAACTTGACGGCGTGGCCGAGGCTCTGGGTCATCGCCTTGGTCGCCACCACCACGCGGCGGTCCAGGTCCCGCGTCAGGAAAAACATGTCGAGCACCGCGCCTGAAACCCCCGCCAGGACATGGAGGCTCATCACCAGCGCGCCGACCAGAGCCGGCGCGCCCCGGCGCCTGATGTCCGGCGCATGCGCGCGCGGCAGCAGGCGCGCGGCGAACGGCACGATGCCCAGGCACAGATAGACCCAGGCCTTGGGCGGCGAATATTGCACCAGCGCCAGCAGCCCGAAGACGATGCCGCTGCCCAACAGATAGCCCGGCAGCACGCCTCCCATGACGTGCTGGCGCCAAACCAATGCGCGCCAGCCATTGGCGGTCATCTGCGTGATGGCATGCAGGGTCATGGCCGCCGGGACAGGCAGGAACAGCAGCAGCACGCCCATCAGCACCAGCCCGCCGATCATCCCGAAAATGCCGCTGAGGAACGACGTGCCCAGCGCCGCCACCGCGACTGCCGCTGCAATGCTCCAATCAAACATCAGCCTGACCCCCGATGGGCGGAAGAAGAGCTCTTCCGCCGAGCGCCGATCTTCGCCAGTATTGCGATGCGAACAAACTAGGTTTCTTCGATCTAGGCCAATAATAGATTGGGGTCAGAATCATGTGGTTGCCGAGCTTGCGTGGATTGCGCGCGGTGGAAGCGGCTCTGCGTCTCGGCAGCTTCGCGGCGGCGGCCAAGGAGCTCGGCGTCACCCAGACCGCCATCTCCCGCCTGGTGAAGGAGGTCGAGCGCCAGCTCGCCCGGCCACTGTTCGAGCGGCGGGCCAACCAGTCGCGCGCCACGACCTTTGCCCTGTCGCTTCAGTCCGGACTGGGCGACGGGTTCCGTCGGCTCGAGGCGACGATCGCGGAAGCGCGGCGCGTGGTCGACGATCCCACCATCACGCTGTTGGTCGGCCCGACCTTCGCTATGCGCTGGCTCATTCCGCGTCTGACGGAATTTCACGCCACGCATCGCGAGATCGACCTGCGCCTTGCGACCACCATCGATCGCGAAGTGACGCCAGGGCCGGACACGCTCGCCGCCATCCGCCTTGCCGGCACGCAGATCCCCGGCTTCTCTAGCGACGCGCTGTTTTCCGGCCGCCTGATGGCCGTATGCAAGCCGGACATCGCTAGACGATTGAAGGCGCCCGCCGACCTCGCGCGCGAAAAGCTGCTCGATGTCGGCCACTCGCCCGAAGACTGGCCGCGCTGGCTGGCGGCGGCCGGGCTGCCGGACCGCGCGCGATACCAGACGGTCTCATTCGATTTTTCCGCCTTCGCGATCCAGGCCGCGCTGGACGGATTGGGTGTCGCCCTGATTCGCGCGCCCTATATCGCCGACGATCTGCGCGAAGGCCGGCTGGTCGCACCGTTTCCCCTGACGATCGAGGATACGCAACTGCGCTGGCGCCTGATCTATCGGGCTGAGGCGCGCAGCCACGCCGCGTTCCGCATCTTCCGCCGCTGGCTCCTGGCCAAGGTGCGCGCCGAAAGCTGACGCACACGATCGCATGCCAGTCATGCGGCGGCCTATCTTGCCAGAAACGGCGCCGCCCTTATGCTGGCCGCGCTTTGTCAGGGGATTTCTTTCGTGCCTTGGTCGCTCCACGCGCGCGGTGTCGCGATGGTCGCCGGCGCCGCCATCGTGTGGAGCACCGGCGGGCTGATCGTGCGTCATGTCGAAGCCGAATCCTGGAGCATCGTCTTTTGGCGCGGCACATTCGCCGCCCTGACCCTTCTGGTCTATCTGGCCGTGCGCGACGGCCGCAACATGTTCGCCCTGTTCCGCGGCCTCGGCCTCGGCGGATTGGGAGTCGCTGTTTGCTTCGGCACGGCGTCCTTGAGCTTCGTGATCGCGCTGCGCCACACGTCGGTCGCCACCATCCTGTTCCTGCAAAGCGCGGCGCCGCTGATCGCGGGCGTGCTTGCCTGGCTATGGCTGGGAGAGCGCATGACCTGGGTGAAGGTTGCGGCGATGCTGCTGGCGCTGGTCGGTGTCGGCATCACCGTGTCCGATCAGGACGCCAGCGGCGACCTTCTCGGCGTCGTACTGTCGATCGTGATCATGATCAGCTTCGCGCTCGCAACCGTGCTGGTGCGGCGCTTCAGCCACATCCGCATGACGCCCGCGACCTGCCTGTCGGCGCTTTGTCTGGTCGCGGTCGGCGGAACCCTGGGCAGCCCCGCATCGGTGGACGCGGCGGAGCTTGTGCTTCTGTTTCTGTTCGGCGCCTGCCAGCTTGGCATCGGCTTTATCCTGTTCACCAACGGCGCCCGACTCATTCCAGCGGGCGAGGCCATTCTGCTCAGCCTGCTCGAATCCATCCTGGCGCCGATCTGGGTCTGGGTGTGGCCGACGCTGCACGAGTACCCGGGCGATCGCGCGCTCATCGGCGGCGCGCTGGTGATCGCCGCCGTCATCTGGAACACGGTGGCGGAGATGGGCCAGGCCAAGCGCATCGCGCCGCCGATCGAATGAGCGAGAGCATCATACAGAACCGCGTCGGATTCGATCGCATCCCGTGGGCCATCGCGTTCCACGCGCTTCGCGTCATCGGGCAAATCGTGAAGCACCGGGTGTTCTGGCAAGTCGCGCCGATGGTCGCCAGCATGTCGGGCACCTTCGCGCGTCGGTCGCCAACATGCTGCTTTTCATGGCAATTGGTTTCGTAATTGGTTCGCTGACGACGGATTGGATCGCGGATCGGGCACAGCGTCGCGGCCTCGCCATTGAGCTGGTGGTGGTCTGGCAACCTTGGCTACGCCACCCTGGCTGTCCACTTCGGCGCCGGCGCCACCGGGCGCGCGCAGCGCCGCGAACCTGCTCTTGTTTGGTTCGACCTGGGCCCTGCAATGGGGCGTCGGCGCCGTGCTCGACCTGTTTCGCGGGGCCGCCGAAGGCAGCGTCGATCCAGCCGGTTATTGCTGGGCCTTCGGCATTGTCCTGGCCCTCCAGATACTGGCGGTCCTTTGGTATTTGCGCCCGAACCGGGGGGTTGACCTGCGGAATGACGGTCACGTTATCGTTTCGCGTGAATTAACAGTACCGCCGCCATTGGAAAACCATCCGGTCTTTGGTTATTGTGCGCGCATGTCGACGACCCTCACCCAACAGACGGCCCGATCCCTGCGCGGGATCAAGCTGTTCGAGTGCCTCTCGGACCCGGACCTGAAGGCCGTGGAAGGCCAGTGCCGTTTTCGCAGCTACGCCAAGGCCGAGACCTTGTTGGATAAGGGCAGCCTGACGCGCGAGGTGTTCTTCGTGCTCAAGGGCGCCGCGGCGGCTGTGACTTTCTCTCCCGCGGGGCGAGAGGTCACGCTTGGCATTCTGCGGAGCGGCGACATGTTCGGAGAACTGGCGGCGATCGACCAGGAACCGCGCTCGGCCACGGTCACGGCGATGGAAGCGACCGATGTCGCCATCATGCCGGCCGAGCTGTTCCGCGATCTGCTGATGAAGCATGCGCCGATGGCCTTCGGCGTTCTGCAGCGCCTAGCGATGATCGTGCGCACGACGGGCATCCGCATCATGGAACTGGCGACGTTGCAGGCTGCCCAGCGGGTCTATGCCGAGCTGCTGCGCATGGCCAAGCCGGACGCGGCGGTGCCGGGATTGTGGGTGGTCCGGCCGCTGCCGCCGATGCACGAGATCGCAAGCCTCACCGGTACGACGCGCGAAACGGTTAACAGGGCGATCAGCCAGCTCTATCCGTCCGGAATGCTGAAGCGGAAGGGCCGGAACCTATTTTTGATGGAACGGGACAAGTTGATGGAGATCGTGCAGAGCCTGCAGGTCCATCACGGCCGCAAATAACAAGCATAAGAACCCGCTCACGGCCCCTCACCCATGTTTGAGCGCTGAATTGAACGAGTGACCGCCGACCGAGCGCCGGAAGCCTGCTCGCTCCGGCGTTGGATTGGTGAGCCATTTGACCGGGAACGACAAAGCAACGACGAGACCATGCGACGCTCATATTTGACTGCCGGAACGATTGCGCTGTTGGCCGCCGGCTGGCTGGCCTCCGGCATGCTCTTCAAGCCGAGCGAGCCGACCAGATCCGTGCCGACCGTGAGCGCCGAGGCCGCGCAATTGTCGGAACCGCAGCCGGCTCCGGAGGCCGAAGGGTCGCCTGCCGCCCAGCCCTCGAACACGCCGCCTGAAGTCCCCGCCGCCGAGCCGGGCGAGATCGTCAGCGTCCAGGTCACGACCTCGAAGGCGGAGGCGCAACCGCGCACCATCGTGCTGCGCGGGCGGACCGAGGCCGATCGCGTGGTCGAGGTGCGCGCCGAGACGACCGGCAGGGTCGTCGAGATTCCGGTGGACGAAGGCACATTGGTGCATCAGGGCGACCTGATCGCCGTGCTCGATGGCTCCGATCGCGCGGCGCGACTGGCCGAGGCCAGGGCCCTGCTGCTCCAGCGCAACGCGGAATCAGAAGCATCCAAGCGCCTTGCCGAGAAAGGCTTTGCGCCTAAGCTCAACTTGGCGGAGCTGGCGGCCAACCAGGCGCTCGCGCAAGCGCAGGTCAAGACCATGGAAGTCGAGATTTCGTACCTCTCGATCAGGTCGCCGATCGAAGGCGTGCTGGATCAGCGCGATGCCGAGGTCGGCAATTATCTCCAGATCGCCGACCCGGTTGCCACGATTATCGATCTCGATCCGATCGTGCTGGTGGGTTTCGCAACCGAGCGCGATGTCAGCCAGCTTGAGATCGGCGGGCCGGCGCGTGCGCGCCTGCTCGATGGGCGCGAGGTAGTCGGAGCCTTGCGCTTCATCGCGGCCCGCGCCGAAACGGAGACGCGCACCTTCCGCATCGAGGTCGAGGTGCCCAATGCCGATTACGAGATTCGCGATGGTCTGTCGGCGGAGCTGGTCATACCGGTCGAGGATGTGCCGGCGCACCGGGTTTCGCCCGCGGTCCTGACACTCGGGCCGAATGGCGAGGTCGGCGTGAAGGTGGTGGACGAAGCCAACCTTGTCCGCTTCAAGCCGGTCGATATCTTGCGCGAAGACACCAACGGCCTGTGGATCACGGGGCTGGCCCCGAGCGCGCGGCTGATCGTGGTCGGCCAAGACTTCGTCATCGACGGCCAGCTTGTGCATCCGGTCGATTCCAAGCCCGCGGCAAGCGACGGCAATCCCCAATGAATCGTCTCGTCGAGGGGATCATCGCCAACAGCCGCGTCGTGCTGGCGGCCTTGGTGCTTCTGCTGGGAGCCGGCTGGGTCACTTACAAGAACCTGCCAAAGGAACTGTGGCCCGACATTCAGCTGCCCTTTATCTACGTGATGATGACGCTGGAAGGCGTCTCGCCTGACGATGCGGAACGGCTGCTGGCCCGCCCGATGGAGCAGAAGATGCGCACCATCGAGGGGCTTAAGGAGCTTCGCTCCCTCACCTATCCCAGCGGCGCCAGCGTGGTGCTGGAATTTCAGGCCGGTTACGACATCGATAAGGCGTTGGACGATGTGCGCGAGCAGGTCGACCTTGCGAAGCCCGATCTGCCCGAAGATACCGACGAGCCGCAGGTTTTCGAAGTTGCGTTCAGCCGCTTCCCGGTCCTGCTCGTAACGCTGTCCGGCGATGTCCCGGAACGCACTCTGCGTACCCTCGCCGATCGCCTGCAGGACAAGATCGAAAGCATCCCAGCCGTTCTGGAAGCGACCATGAGCGGCGAGCGCGAAGAGCTGGTCGAGCTCATCATCGATCCGCTGCGGATCGAGGCGTACGGGCTCTCCCTTGATCAGATCGGCACGATCGTCGCCCGCTCCAATCGCCTGGTCGCGGCCGGCACGATGGATACCGGCCAGGGCCGGTTCGCCATCAAGGTGCCGGGTCTCTTCGAAACGGCGGACGACATTCTTGATATGCCGCTGAAGGTCAACGGCGATGCCGTCGTGCGGGTCAAGGACATCGCCAGTCTCCGCCGCACCTTCAAGGATCCAGAATCCGTCGCCCGCATCGACGGCCTGCCGGCCATCGGCATCGAAGTATCGAAGCGTGCCGGCGAGAACATCATCGAGACCATCAACCGGGTCCGTGCCCTGGTGACGGAGGAGAGCAAGTCCTGGCCGCCGCAGGTCAAGGTCACGTTCTCGCAGGACAGCTCCAAGGAAATCCGCGACATGCTGGGCGAGTTGGAGAACAGCCTCATCACGGCGGTTCTGCTGGTCCTCATCGTTATCGTCGCATCGCTCGGGCTGCGCGGCGGCCTGATCGTCGGCATCGCCGTCCCGGGCTCGTTCCTGATCGGCATCCTGATGCTGGCCGGCTTCGGCATCAGCATCAATATCGTCGTGCTGTTCAGCCTGATCATGGCGACGGGCATGCTGGTCGACGGCGCCATCATCCTGGTCGAGTTCGCCGATCGCTGCATGCTGAACGGCATGGACCGCCGACTGGCTTACGCCGAAGCGACCAAGCGCATGGCCTGGCCGATTTTCTCATCGATCACGACCATCATCGCAGCCTTCGGTCCGATGGCATTCTGGCCAGGCGTCACCGGCGAGTTCATGAAGTACCTCCCCATCACGCTGACCGCGACTTTGTTCGCCTCGCTGCTGATGGCGATGATCTTCATTCCGTGCATCGGAGCGATCATCGGCAAACCGAATGGCGAGGGCCTCCATGCCGCCACGGCCGAGCGTCTTTCGGCCGAGGAACAGCTGGCACGTGCCAGGGGATTGGATTGGTTCTATCTGATCGCGCTGCGTGGCGCGCTCAGGCATCCTGTGATCGTCATTTTCGTCGGCCTCGCGATCCTGAGCGGCACCGTCGTCGCCTCCTATTTCTACAGCGCTGGCGTCGAGTTCTTCCCGGAAACCGAGCCCGATCGCGCCCAGGTCCAGGTTCACGCCCGCGGCAACATGTCGGTCAACGAGCGCGACAACCTGGTCAAGTCGGTCGAGCGCGAGGTTCTCGCCATCAATGCCGAGCATCATGACCTGCGGAGTGTCTATAGCGTCACCAAGGCCGATGCCGGTGGCCGGTCCGGTGGCGAAGAGCTGGCTGAGGACGTGATCGGCACGATTACGGTGGAATTCGCCGACTGGGACAAGCGGCGCAAGGTCGATGCCATCCTGGAGGACATTCGCGACCGGACGGCGCCCATTCCCGGCATCCAGATCGAGCTTACCAAGGAAGAAGGCGGCCCCAGCGGCGGCAAGCCGGTTTCGCTCCAGCTGACTTCCACCAACTTCACTGCCCTGGAGGCGGCGGCCGATCTCATCCGCAAGAAGCTGGAAACCATGCCGGGCCTGGTGGACGTGCAGGATTCGCGGCCCGTTCCCGGTATCGAATGGGAGCTTGACGTCGATCGCGGCGAAGCAGCCAAGTTCGGCCTCGACGTCACCGCGGTTGGCGACGTGATCCAGCTCGTGACTCGCGGCCTTAAGTTCGGTGACTACCGGCCGGACGATGCCGATGACGAGATCGACATCGTGGCGCGCTTCCCGTCGGAAGTGCGCAACATCAGCGAGCTAGACAAGCTTCGCATCCCGATTGCCGGCGGCTCCGTTCCGCTCAGCAACTTCGTCGAGCGCACCGCCAAGCCAAAGCTCGCCTTGGTCCACCGGGTCGACGGCACGCGCGTCATCGATGTCGAAGCAGACGTGAAACCCGGCGCTCAGGCTTACGCCGAGCTGGAGGCGATCAAGGCTTGGCTTGGCACCCATCCGGGGCTCGATCCATTGGTCAATATCGCGTTCAAGGGCGAGGAGGAAGACCGCGCGGAATCCGCCAACTTCCTCACGCTGGCGGCGGCGGCCACCATGTTCCTGATCACCCTCATCCTGCTGCTGCAGTTCAACAGCTTCTTTTCGGTCTTTCTGGTCCTGACCGCTGTCGTCATGTCCTCGATCGGTGTCATGTTCGGCCTGCTGATCCTGCATCAGCCGTTCGGCATCGTGATGACCGGCATCGGCGTCATCGCGCTCGCCGGCATCATCGTCAACAACAACATCGTATTGATCGACACCTACGATCATCTCAAGAAGACCGCGAAGTCGCGGCGCGATGCGCTGCTGCTGACCGGCGTACAGCGTCTGCGGCCCGTCATCCTGACCAAGCTGACGACCGTGCTCGGCCTGCTGCCGCTGGTGTTTCACATGACGATCGACTTCACCAACCGCAACATCACGTTCGACGCGCCGTCGACCCAATGGTGGTCGCCGCTGGCCGCCGCCATCACGTTCGGTGTGCTGTTTGCCTCGCCGCTGACCTTGCTGTTCACGCCCTGCGCGCTGGAGCTGCAGGGTCGCCTCTCCGATTGGCGCGCCCGTCGCCGTGCTCGCAGGCGGCAGATCGGCCCCGAGCCGGCGCAAGCCGAATAGGCTATTTCATGCCGCTGACGATGGCGTGCCCTGCGACGGCCCTATAGATATCGACGCCGCGGAAGCCGACTTCCTCCAGCCATCTCAGATGCTCCGCCACCGTGGATGGCTGGTCGGCGGTATTATCGTCCGGATAGCGGAAATAGTTCCATCTCAGCTCGCGCAGCTTTTCGAGCATGCTGAGATCGCCGCGTTCCTTCAGCGAGCGCTCGGCGACGGCACGCTCATAGGCCTCGGCCGCCACCGCGAACCCGGCCGGCGATGTCGGGCGCATGATGTCAGCCAGCACGAACGCGCCACCCGCCGCGAGCAAGCCGTGGAGATCCCGAAACAGCTTGCGCTTTCCATTGCCGTCCAGGTGATGAATGGCCAAAGAGCTGACGGCCACGCGCGGCTGTTCCCGCATCTGACGCCAGCCATCGCTGCCGAGATCGAATTGCTGTGTCGTGAGCCGGCCGCGGAACAAAGCACATTGCTGCGCCGTCTCCGCCAGCATCGCCGGCGATCCATCGAGCGCGAGATAACGCGCCGATGGAAACCGGCCGAGCAGATATGCCGCCAAGTCGCCAGCTCCGCAGCACAGCTCCACGATCAGCGGCGCAGTTTCACCATCGACGGCCGCGGCCACAAGATCACCGATGACGTCGAACTGGCGCTCGCGCTCCGGATTGAAGAACCGTCCATAGGCGATGAAGCTGGCGGAGGTTTCTTCGCTCCAGGTCTGTGCCGGCTGCCCCGTCTGCATGCTGTTCTCCTATCGCAATCTTTGCACCGCGGCTCCGATGCGCCCGATGGTCGTCAGCCAGCACAGCGTGCCGTAGACATAGGCCGCGATCGCGAACCAGGTGGGGAACACCAGGATAATCACGAACAGAAGGATTGTCTCGGTCCCCTCCGTGATGCCTCCGAGATAGTAGAAGCTTTTGTTGGTCGCCGCTTCGCCATCCAGCTTGCGCTTGGCCGCGAAGATCGCGAACGCCAGAAAGCTGGAGCCCGTTCCCATGAAGGAAAAGATCAGAAACGCCGCGGCCTGCGCATGATCGGGCTGCGCCAGCGCGAAGGCGAAGGCCGCGCCGGAATAGATGATGAAGTCGAGAACGATGTCGAGATAGCCACCCAGGTCCGTTGCGCCAATGCGCCGGGCCAAGGCGCCGTCGACGCCATCGGCCAGCCGGTTGGCAAGCAGCAGCAGCAGTCCCAGCCCATAGAATTGCATGGCAATGGCGACCATCGCCGCCAAGCCGCACAGGAAGCCTGCAACGGTTATCTGATTGGCGGTCAGGCTCCGCCGCTGCGCGGCAACCGCCAGCCGGTCGAGCACGGGGTCGATCAGCCGCCGCGCGGCACGATCCAGCATCGGGGGGACGCCGTCAGATCTTCAATGGAGATCCAGGTCCTGCTCGGCGCGCTGGTCGATCGTCGGCGCATTCGGCCGCTGCATCGCCAGCCGCTGATATTGCCGGTGGCTGAAGGGGATGGACGCGAGATAGAGCGCGCCGCAGCCCAGGATCGTGTTCCAGGTCTCGCTGGCGAGCAACGCGACGAACACGGTCACGATGACCATGGCAGGCAATACCCAGCGCTGATTGATGGCCAGCCGTTTGAACGAGAAGGTCGGGATGCGGCTGACCAGCAGGCCGGAGATGATCACCATCCAGGTGCCGACCAGCCACGGCGAATCGGCCAGGCCGGTGCCGTACTCGTTGTAGGCGATCAGCGGCATCAGCACCAATCCAGCCCCTGCCGGCGCCGGCACGCCGGTGAAGAAACGCATGGTCCAGGCCGGTACGTCGGCGTTGTCGAGCTTGGTGTTGAAGCGCGCGAGGCGCAGCGCCATGCAGGCGCTGAACAGCAGCGAGCAGCCCCAGCCGATGCGTCCCGCCTGATCCATTGTCCAGACATAGAGGATGACCGATGGCGCGACGCCAAAAGCGACGAAATCCGACAGCGAGTCGAGCTCGGCGCCGAACTTGCTGGTGCTGTCCAGCAGGCGGGCGATCCGTCCGTCCAGCGCATCGAACACGGCGGCAACGATGATGGCGATGCAGGCCAGCTCCCATTTCCGGGCGGCGGCATCGGCGACCGAGGACGGATCGGCATAGGCGGTGACATCCATCAGCGCCTGGGCATCGAGCGCGAACTTGATGGAGGTGAGCCCCGCGCACAAGGCGAACAGGGTCAGCATGTTGGGGATCAGCCGATTGATCGAATGGTCCCGCAATCTGGTTCGCCGCATGGCTCTCGATCCTCCAGGATTGAACCGTCCGCAGCCGGTCCATTCTGCCGCAGATTACCGTTGCTCGCCAAGCCTCGTGGATTCGTCCGACTTGGCGTCCGCCAGCACCGTCTCGCCGGCCACCGACCGCTGCCCGACGCAAACGAGGGGTGAGACGCCGTCCGGCAGGTAGACGTCGACCCGGCTGCCGAAGCGGATCAGGCCGAACCGCTCGCCGGCCCGTACCGTACGGCCGGCAGACAGCTCGCATTTGATGCGCCGCGCGACCAGGCCCGCGATCTGCACCACGCAGAGGTTGAGGCCGTCCGGCGCGCGCAGGTGGATCGACTGGCGCTCATTGTGCTCGCTGGCCTTGTCGAGCGCCGCATTGACGAACTTGCCGGGCCGGTAGGCGAGTGCGACCACTTCGCCGTCGATCGGCGAGCGGTTCACGTGAACGTCGAATACGTTCATGAACACACTAATGCGCGTGAGAGGCCTTTGATCCATGCCCAGCTCCGCCGGCGGGATGGCGGGCTGGATCATCTGCACGATCCCGTCCGCCGGCGAGATGACAAGGCCCGGCCGGTTCGGCGTGACGCGCGCGGGATTCCGGAAGAAGTAGGCGCACCAGCAGGTGAGAATGACGCCCACCCAACCCAACGGCTCCCAGGCCCAGAACAGAAGCACGGTCACCAGCGCGAACAGGGCTACGAAACGCCAGCCGTCGCGATGGATCGGCGGGACAGTGAATGTCGACAAGAAGAGCACCTCGCTCGGCCGGCCGGCGATCCTTCAAGCTTTTCGCCATGGTCCGCCGCTATTGCATTGATTTGGCACATATCTGGCCGTTAGCGCCGCCCAAGTCAATGACCGGCAGCAATCGTGCCGGGAACGTTGTGCGCAGCACTTTTTAGTTTTCGTTAATCATCCTCCAATTAGCATCGGCTTTGATCCAAACCATTTCAGTTGGCACTGATTTCATGAATATGCCGACGGTCTTCAACCACCCGCCTGCGCCTGCGGAGCTGAACGAGCTGGACGTCCTGGACGATGGCTCGATCGCGCTGAAGCAAGAACGTACGAACGTCGAATTCGGGTTCAAGGCTTGCGGCCTCCCCTTTTCCGCGGTGACGCGGCTGACCGATTCCGGACCCGTGCTGCAGATCGCAGCCAACATCGGCGGCGATCCCTATTCGGTGGAAGGCGTGGAGATGCGCGAGGCGGTCCATGCCATCATCCGCTCCAGCCACACCTCGCCCTCGTGCCGCCTCATGGTGTCGAAGCAGAAGCGGATCTATTGCGTCGGCAAGGCCCGGCTCAATGAGACCTGGACTCCCACCGCCCTGCTGACGGCGGCCGCGGAGCTGGTCCTGGAAGCCCGCCCCTATCTGATGGTGCTGCGGGACGTCCTGCCGCGCTGGGCAAAGCCCGCCGCCTGACCTTCGTCGTCTGCGCTCGCGCCGGTCACCGCGCCTTGATCGCCATGCGGTCCTCGCCGGCAAGATCGGTCAAAACCGTGCCGCCATCCTTCGCCACCCGCAGCAAGGCGAATTTGGCGTCCTCATAAAGCTTGGCGTCGCCCTCCTGGAAGAAGAAGGCCTGGGCGCCATAATCCAACCGCGGTCCGCGCCAATCCTGGTGCCGGCGATATTGCACGCGCATCTCATCAGCCTGGAGCGGCGTCCCGTCATCCAGCCGCGCATAGCGACCTACCCCGTTTTCGTCCAGCGACAGGACCACCGTGCCGCGATAGGGCAGGCTGGCGATGATCGTCGAGGCCGGCATGGTCGCATCAGCCAGTGCCAGCGCCATGTAGTCGCCCTGGAACAAAGATCGCGGATCGGCCGGCCGCAGCTCGAGCAACAGGACCCGGCCATCGGCAACGACCGCGCGCTTCTGCGCGATGGCCCAGTTGGCGAGCATGAGAATGAGCGCCAATCCGACCAGCGCAATCGCCAATCTCGCCTTTTTCATGACAGCCTCCGCTCGCGCAGCGTCCCGATCAGCAAGCCATAGCAGATCAGCAGAGCCGCGCCCGCCGCCATCAGGATGATCGACTTGGTCAGCAGCGTATCCTGGAGGTCCGCGTAGAAGCGCCAGATAAAGTAGACCTCCGCCAGCGCGCCGATTGCGGCCAAGGACCGCGAGCCCAGTGTATAGGCCAGCGCCAGCAGCACCAGGGCGGCCGCTGTGCCGGTCGGCAGCAGGAGCGCGATTGCCGCGACCGCCGCCGCCCCCGCCAACGTCAGCAATCGTCCCTGCGAGTCCGTCACGCGCCGCCAATTGAAGGCGAACAAGAAAGCGAACATCGCCAGGAACAGCATCTTGGCCGGCCAGCCGTGCCAGAGCGTCCAGCCGGTTTCGAGGTCAAGCGCCAGGGCGCCCAGGAGCTGCGGCACGATCAGCAGGGCAAACGCAGTCGGCCGTACGTCGCGGCGTGGCGGATACAGCAAGAGAGCCACGCCGAACGGAGCAAAGATTGCGGGCAGGTCGGAGAGCACATCGTGCCAATGGTCCCATACGGCAAGGATGGCCAGGATCAGCGCGACCGAGGTGATCAGGAACTGCAACAGCACCGACCGCTGCTGCCAGATCGCCGCGCCGGCCAACGGCAAGGTCGCGGCGGCGGCCGCCCAAACGCTTTCCTGAGTTACGCCAATTCCGGCAGCCGCAAGCAGTGTGCCCGCGGTGGCGAAGGCCACGGCAGCATGCGCCATGAACGCGCCTTCGGGCCGGTGATGCAGCAGCCACAAGCTGGCGCCGAACACGATCGCGCCGACAATCGCGACAGCCAGGTTCGGCTCATCGATCTCAAAGACCAGCATCATGACCGCCCCGGCGAACAAGAGCGCGGCGATCGCTGTGACCCAGGCGCCGATCCCCAGAACCGCTTGCATGTACCACGGCGCGTCGTCCTGCGCCGCGTGCGCATTCAGCGCCTGGCGCGCCGCCTCTTCCTCGATCCCGGTCCGCGCACAGAATGCAGCGAGAGTCGTCATGCCGGGATTCCTTGCAGGCCGGCGCGCAGGCGCCGCATTGCCAGCGCGGCGCTTCCTGTTCCGGCGATCGCCCACGCAATCATCGCGCCAAAGCTGGTCAGCGCCGGCGCGACGCCGCTGAAGCCAAATCCGACTGCCTCGTCGATCAGGCGATATCCGACGCAAATGAAGAATGTGTCGGCGAATCCGATGACCATGACCAGAGCCGCGAAGTCGGGCCTGAGCCGCCAATAGATTCCGGCGCCGCCGACCATCATCAGCAGGAATGCCGCGAGACAAAGTGGCTCGGAACCGAATTCGTCGATGTCCACGGCATTTCCCGCGGCTGGGATGAACAGCACGGCCATGGCGGCGAACAACAGGACCAGGCGCGTCCAATGCGCCGACCCCCACGCCAGGCCGCCATGAACGGCGAGTTCCCTGACCACGAGCGCGAGCACGATGGTCGCTCCAACCAGCACCCAGATTTCACCCAGACTGACGGCGCTCACCACCATCAGCACCTGGCCGCCATAGAGCGCGAGCGCGGCCTCGGCGACGACCAGCCAGAGCAGCCAATGGACCGCGCTGCGCGAGATGATCGCCCAAGGCAGGATCAGCGCCGCCCACGCGACGAACAGCTCGAACGCGTCGGCGCCGGTCTGATAGACTTGGCCGATCACCGCGAGCAGCACGCCGGTCAAGACCGACGCCACGATCAGCAGCACTTGGCCGAAGGCGCGATCGAGACCGACCAGCAAGGCACCCCCCGCCGCGATCACCAGCGCCGTCTCGACGATTGCGAACTTGGCGAGGTCGGAAAGGTCGTGCCAGTTGTAGGCGAAGAAAAAGACCACGCCGGCCAGGAACTGTCCCGCGCCGAGCGCCATCAGCGCACGCAGTCCCCATCGCACCCAGAAGGCCTCGTCTCGCACTGCATCGACAGCGGCCGCATAGCCGCGCGCTGAAACCAGCCCGGCGGAGCGCAGGAGCTGCAGCTCGCGCGGACCCAACTCCAGACCGGCGGGGCTCACCTTGCTATGTCTTTCGATGCTGGGGGCGATATCAATTGCCGGCGGGAACGGAGAACACCTGGCCCGGATAGATCAGGTCCGGATTGGAGATCTGCTCTTTGTTCGCTTCGTAGATCACGGTGTAGCGGACTCCCTGCCCGTAGCTTTCGCGCGCGAGCTTCCATAGGGAGTTCCCCGGCTGCACGACGATCCTGCCCCCCGCGAGCGCGCTGTCGCTCTGGCCGGCGCTGGCCTGGCTGGCGCCGCTGGCCGAAGCGGTCTGCTGACCGCCGGCTCCAGCCTGGGCTGCCAGCGGTACCTCCGCCTGCTCGAATGGAGTCTGGGCGCGCGCCAGCACCTTGCCGGTCGCGTCGACCTGATCGACCCGGATGACATGCAGTCCGGGGGCGACCGCCGTCGGCGGCGTAAAGGTCCACAGCCCGTCCTCGTCCGCCACGGCCTCGCCGACCGGCTCGTTATCGACATAGACGAACAGCCGCGCACCACCGGGCGCCCTGCCCGACAGGATCGCGCGCCCGCTGGCATCGTAATCGATCGCCGAGATCTCCGGCACTTTCGGCGCGCCGGCCGAGGCTTCGGCCGGCTGGTTCGGCACATTCATGACCCGGGTCGGCCCATTGCCCGACCTGGGCACTTCGATGGCGAGCGCGCCAGCCGGCTGATCGCTGGTGCGGCCCGCAATGTCCTTCGCCACCTGCGGCACCAGCACGACCACCGAGGTCTCTGATTCCTGTTTGGGAGCTTGCGCGGAATCTTCCGGTTTGCTTTCGAGCGTGAAGCTGTGCTCGCCGGGATCAAGGGCGCTATCGGGCAGGAAGACCCATTCGCCATGGCCGTCCGCTTTCACCGAACCGATCGCCTTGCCCTGATCCAGGATGGTGACCTCGGCATCCGGCTGGGCGCGACCGGCGATCACGGCATCACCACTGGGATTGACGCGCACCACATCGAAGCTGGGCGGGGCGGATGCACCCTCGCCGGCTGCGCCGGTCCCGGACTGCGTGGCGGTTGCTCCGCCCCCGGCTGTGCCGGCTGACTGGGTGGCTTGGTCGCCGCCATTACCCGCCGAGTCGGCTCCGGGAGCGGCAGCGGGCTGGCCGGACGTCGCATCGCTGCTATCGTCCTGGTCCTGCTGGTAGATCGCAAAGAATAGCCCGAGCGCGACCACCAGAACCGCGGCGCCAATTGTTCCGGTCAGAGCGACGCGCGTCACCTGATCCTCCCGTGACCAACCTGTTGCACAACAGTATCAGACCGGCCGGTGAGGCAGAAGAACGAAGTCACAGGCCGGAGATTGCTGTTCCATCGCCGAATCAGCGGAAACCAGCCATCCGAGCAGTCTTGGCCGGTCCAACAAAGCCAACTGTGGCGGGAATACAACGAAAAGTGCCTTATCATGGCCAAAAAGAGCTACCCTCCGATACTTGCCCGAATACCCGATTCCCGCCATAAATGTTGTGACCAGAGAGATAGAGAAGAAAGGCCAAGGGGACGGCCCCTTGGATTGGGAATGAATCAGACTATGAAGTCCGTTTGCGTCTATTGTGGCGCTTCCAACGGCGCCTCCGAAACCTTCCTCAAAATCGCCACCGATGTCGGACGCGCTCTAGGGGAGCATCGTATTCGCCTGGTCTATGGCGGCGGCGGCGTTGGCCTGATGGGCGCGGTCGCTGACGCGGCGCTGGCTGCGGGCGGCGAGGTCCTGGGTATCATCCCGCAGCATCTGCAGCAGGCCGAACTTGGCCATCGCGGCCTCACCGACCTCAAGATCGTCGACAGCATGCACACCCGCAAGCGCATGATGTTCGACCTGTCGGAGGCCTTCATCGTGCTGCCGGGCGGCATGGGAACCCTCGACGAGACCTTCGAGATCATCACCTGGCGCCAGCTCGGCATGCATGACAAGCCGATCATCCTGGTCAATCACGACGACTATTGGGAACCATTCCTGGATTTGGTTGACCACGTGATCGACAACGGCTTTGCCCGGCCGGCGGCGCGGCAGTTGTTCTCCGTGGCCGGCAGTGTCGGCCGCCTGTTTGACCTGCTTGAGGCGTCGCCGCAGACCCGCGAGCCGAGCTATCCCGAGCGCATTTAGCTTGGCCTAGCCCGTGATTTCCGCGCGCTGGAAATTCCAGCGCGCGATGCTATTCTGCGCCGATTTTGCGATGCAACATCGCGGCCGCCGCGCCCATGCGCGTGGGCTAGCCGCCCTCGGAGGATGCAACAGAATGGCGAAGATCAAGGTCAAGAACCCGATCGTGGAGTTGGACGGCGACGAGATGACGCGCATCATCTGGCGCTTCATCAAGGACAAGCTGATCCTGCCCTATCTCGAGGTCGATCTGAAATATTACGACCTCGGCGTCGAGAGCCGCGACAAGACCGGCGACCAGATCACCATCGACGCCGCCAACGCCATCAAGCAGCACCGTGTCGGTGTCAAGTGTGCGACCATCACGCCCGACGAGGCGCGCGTGAAAGAGTTCAACCTCAAGCAGATGTGGAAGTCGCCCAACGGCACGATCCGTAACATCCTCGACGGCACCGTCTTCCGCCAGCCGATCATCTGCAAGAACGTGCCGCGCCTGGTGCCGGGCTGGACCCAGCCCATCGTCATCGGCCGCCATGCCTTCGGCGATCAATACCGCGCCACCGATTTCGTGGTGCCCGGCAAGGGCAAGCTGACCATGAAGTTCGAGCCCGCCGATGGCGGCAAGCCGATCGAGAAAGAGGTCTTCAACTTCCCCGGCGGCGGCGTCGCGCTCGGCATGTACAATCTCGATGATTCGATCCGCGGCTTCGCGCGCGCCTGCTTCAACTACGGTATCGGTCTCGGCTGGCCGGTCTATCTGTCGACCAAGAACACCATCCTCAAGGTCTATGACGGCCGCTTCAAGGATATCTTCCAGGAGGTGTTCGACCAGGAATTCGCGTCGCAATTCAAGGCGAAGGGGATGGTCTACGAGCATCGCCTGATCGACGACATGGTGGCGAGCGCCTTGAAGTGGTCGGGCGGCTTCGTATGGGCCTGCAAGAACTATGATGGCGATGTGCAGTCCGACACCGTCGCGCAAGGCTTCGGTTCGCTCGGCCTCATGACCTCCGTTCTCATGAGCCCGGACGGTAACGTCGTAGAGGCGGAGGCTGCTCACGGCACCGTGACGCGCCACTTCCGCGAGCACCAGAAGGGCAAGCAGACATCGACCAACCCGATCGCCTCGATCTATGCCTGGACCCGCGGCCTTTGGTACCGCGGCAAGTTCGACGGCACGCCCGAGGTGCAGAAATTTGCCGAGGCGCTGGAAAAGATCTGCGTCGATACGGTCGAATCCGGTTTCATGACCAAGGATCTCGCGTTGCTGATTTCGCCTGACCAGAAATGGCTGTCGACCACCGAGTTCCTCGACAAGCTCGACGAGAACCTCAAGAAGACGATGGCCTAGATCTGCCCACGGAGATTTCCATGACGAATATGTCCCGCCGCGCCTTTGGCGCGCTCGCCGCTTGTGCGCTCGCGACAGCCGGCGCTGCCGACGCGCTCGCGCAAGATCTCGAGAATACGCTCTATATGGACCTCAGCTACGGCCGCGTGGTGATCCAGCTTCGGCCGGACGTCGCTCCGAAGACCGTGGCGCGCATCAAGGAGCTGGCACGCCAGGGCTTCTATGACGGCACGCCGTTCCACCGCGTCATTCCGAACTTCATGGCTCAGGGCGGCGACCCGACCGGCACCGGAACCGGCGGCTCGGGTCGGCGGCTGGAAGCCGAGTTCTCCGCCGTCAAGCACGTGCGCGGCACAGTCTCGATGGCGCGTTCGTCGGATGTGAACAGTGCCGACAGCCAGTTCTTCATCTGCTTCGCGCCCGCCCCGCATCTCGACGGCCAATACACCGCCTTCGGCCAGGTGATCGAGGGCATGGAATTCGTCGATCGCATCAAGAAGGGCGACCCTGGCAGCGGCATAGTCAGCGCCCCGCAGGATCGCATCGTGAAAATGCAGGTAGCAGCCGACGCGCAATAGCGTCATTTCGGCATTCCGCTCAACAGCGCGTCGGTCGGGTTATTTCCGCCCGCGTGATCGCGCGCCGCGATGGTCGCGTGGAAAATCGTAGTCTTCGATGCCCAGGATCTGCGTGACGGCGAGGCCGTCATTGCTGAATGGGAATATGGCGAACTCGCACTTGCCGATGCCGCCATTCTTGAGCGTCCAGGTATAGAAGCCGCATAGCGGCTTCTTGCCGACGACCACGTCCGTGCAGGCATCCACCAACTGGCGCTCCTCCTGCCAGCCGATGGTACCGAGATAGAGCCCGGTGAAATCCAAGTTGTTGAATTCAACCACGCGGGTGCCGACCAAGCGGTAGCGAAATCGCGATGGGTCCTGCTCGACCTCGATGACCACGATGTCCGGCAACAGCTCGCGCACATGCGCCGGGTCGAAATCCGCGCGCAACGGGATAACATCCGGGCTGGCACGCTTGCCATTCCAATAGTCGCGGAAGCGTCGAATGCGGGGAGAATCGATCTGCGAAAAATCGAGCCGATGTATCTGATTGACCATGGCGCCCCGCGCTCAGCGCATTGACCCGCCAACGCTCGGACTCGCATCGAGCTGCGGGAAGTCGTAGTCCTCCATGGCAAGGATCTGCGACACCGCCTCGCCGTCTTCGCTCAATGGAAGTCGGGCGAACTCGCATCGTCCGACGGCCCTGGTGACCAGTTCCCAAGCCAGCGATCCGAAGAACGGCCGGCGGTTGCTCACCACCTCGGCGTAGCTGTCGAACAGTTCCTGCTCCTCCGGCCAGCCGATCTCGCCCAGGTAGCGGCCGGTGAATTCGAGGCCGTTATATTCGACCACTCTTGTCCCGACGAGTCGATAACGGAAACGCAAGGGATCGCTCTCCACATCAACGATCATTATGTTCGGCAGCAAGTCCTTGATCTGGTCCGGCGCGATATCGCCGCGTCGCGGCAGGCTGCCGCCCCGGTACCGTTGCTGGCTCTGCCAATATGAATACAGCCGGTGAATGCGCGGCGAGGTGATCTCCGCAATGTCGAGCGTGGCTGTCGCCTTCGGCATTTCCGACTCGGCAGTTTGAGAGCGATCGCCGGCTCACAATCGCGCGCCTACGCGCGCTTTGCAATCGAAGCCGGCGCGGGCACCCGCTAGCGTTCCGCCACGCGCGGCTCGCCGATGGCCTTTTCCGGCGGCTGCAGTCGCATGATCCAGCCGAAGGCATGAGGGAATACCGAAGGCGCCAGCAAGAACGCGCCGCGATATTCATCCGACTGCACGAACCACAACCCGACCAGACCGACCGCCGCGCCCGAAAGCACGAACACCGTTCCGATCAAGCGCCACGGCCGCACCGCCCAGCGCGCCGGCAAATGAATATCTGCATCCTCGCTGTCCCGCGTGAAGATCTCGACCATCTCATGCCGGCAGATCAGGAAGGTCACCGCGCCGGAGGCGATGAGCACCACCATCAGGAACCAGAACATCTCGCGCCACACCTGACCCGGATTTGCGAACGGCACATGCGCGAGCTCGCGCCACATCATGAGCGGGAAATCGTACAACCCGTGGCCGAGTACCGGCACGATCAAGGCCAGAGCCCAGCTCAACGCCGGCGTCTGGCCGCGGTAGGCGCGCGCCGCGAACAGTCCCATGACTCCGCCGAACACCATATGGGCCGGGATCGATAGCACGCCCCGCATCGTGCCGAGCCCGAGCCAGTCGGGGCTGCGCAGCAGATAGAGCGAATTCTCCAGGCCCGCGAATCCGAGACCGATCAGCATGGCGGCGCAGAACAGATCGCCGCCGGAATCGCAGTCCTTGTGCTCCTGCACCACGAAATAGAGCAGCAAAAATTTCGCGAGTTCTTCCGGCCCCGCTGCGCCGAGGAACGCCGTGGCCAGTGCGCTTTCAACCCCCGGCGCCGCAAAGCTGATGGCCCAGCCGATCAGCGGCGCGCCCGCCAGCACCAGCATGCCCGCTATGACGCCGAGCGCCAGCGTGCGCACGATCAACCGCGGCCCCATCCGCTTGCGATAATGGCTGACCAGAAACGCCGTCAGCACCGCGGCTGGAAAGATCGCGAACCCAATGATGACGAGCTTGATAAGAACGCCCATAGACCCCGAGCCGATGCGCCAATCGAATCAGAATAGCAGATGCAGGTGAGCGTTAAGAAGGTCCTAAGGCTTCCGCCACGCCTTGAGCCGCTTCACCGCTTCCGCCATATCCTCAGTCGAGCCGGCGAAGGAGAAGCGCATGGTGGCGTGGCCGCGCTGGCCGTCGAAATCGACGCCGGGCGTGGCGGCGACACCGGTCTCGCTCAGCATGCGGCGGCAGAATTCGACGCTGTCGTTGGTGAGGCGTGCGACGTCCGCATAGATGTAGAACGCGCCGTCCGTCGCGACCAGCTTGTCGAAGCCGGCGCCAGGCAGATCGCTCAACAGCAATTCGCGGTTGGCGGCATAGCGGCGGACATTGGCGCGGCATTCATCATGTGCCTCGAACGCTGCGATGCCGGCGTGCTGCGACAAGGTCGGCGGCGAGATGAAAAGGTTCTGCTGCAATCGCTCGATCGGCTGCAGCAGATCCGTCGGCACCACCAGCCAGCCAAGCCGCCAGCCCGTCATCGAGAAATACTTGGAAAAGGAATTGACCACGATCGCCTGATCGTCGATTGCCGCCGCAGTCGCGGCTTCAACGCCATAGGTGATGCCGTGATAGATCTCGTCCGAGATGAAGCGGATGCCGCGCTGACGGCAATAAAGCATGAGCGCACGCATCTCCGGCTCGGGCACGATGGCGCCGACAGGGTTCGACGGGCTGGCGATGATGAGCCCGTCCAAATGCTCGCCCAGCTCGCGCTGCGCCTGCTCCAGCGCCGCCACCGTCGGCTGGTATTTGGTGTCGGCCTCCATCGGCACGATCACCGGATCGATGCCGAGCGCGGTCAGGATGTTGCGATAGCAGGGGTAGCCCGGGCTCGCTAGCGCCACACGATCGCCCGGCTCGAACGCAGTCAGGAAGGCCAGCAGGAACCCGCCGGAGGAACCGGTCGTCACGACGATGCGATCCGCCGGCACATCGGCGCCGTAGAATTCCCGATAGTGCCGCGCGATGCGCGCCCGCAGCTCCGGTATTCCCAGCGCCAGCGTGTAGCCGATGAGTTCCTTGTCCAGCGCGGCCTTCGCCGCTGCCAGCACCTTGCGCGGCGCCGGCGTGGAAGGCTGGCCGACTTCCAGATGCACGACATCGGCACCGGTCGCTGCCCGCTCGGCGGCAGCGCGCATCACTTCCATCACGATGAACGGATCGATACGACCCCGCGCGGCGACCTTGAGGACCATCGCGCGCCTACTTGCCGCTCACGAGAGTCGCAAGTCCGTTGCCGCGATAGTCGTTGCGCAATTGGCAGGTATCCGGATCGGTCGGCGCCCCGCCCGGGCAGAAGATCGCGTTGACACGTCCCAGCGCCTCGCGCTGTTCCGTTTGGTAGCCGGCGGCCGCCAGCGCGCCCGACGGATTGTCGTCCCCGCTCACGTCGAAATAAGCGATATCCGGATCAGCGCCGTGATAGATCCGCGCGCGCAGCACCGCCGCCTCCAGCGGTACCCGCTCTTCCGTCACCGCATAGAGCATATCCGCCTCCGCCAGCGCGCCGGCCATTCCGCCCGACGCAGCGGAAGCGTAATAGAGCTCGCCGTTATTGTCGTTCGCCATGATCATCGGCGCCAGCGCCGAAAAACCGAATCCCTTGTCCGAGGGCGCCGGCGCCAGGATAAGCCCCGTTCCCTGGGCAATGCGTCCCGCGCCGAACAGTGCGTTCATGGTGAAGTTGCACGCAATGCCCAGCCCCTCTGCGTCCACTGCGACGACGCTTGCCGCGAACGGATTCTCCGGCACGCGCTGCGCCGGAAAGGGCAGGCTCGCGGCCGCGGTGGCGCGACCCGACTGATGGCCCTGCATCACCTGGGCGACATGCTGGTCGGAAATGAGGGCGTCGGCAGGTTGCTTGGCATCGCCGTTGGGCTCCATCCACTGGGCGCGGTCCGCCGTGAGGCGCATGCTGGCGTCAGCCAGGAAGGCCGCGCGGTTCTTGTCGTCGGCAGCATCGAGCGCCTTCAGCATCTGCGCCACCGCGACGCCGCCCGCCGCCGGCGGCTGCGGCAGGAAGATGGTCTGGTCGCCCCACTTGATCTCAAGCGGCTTGTAGAACTTCGCCTGGAATCCGCGCAGATCCTCGATGGTCAGCGGCGCACCGATCGCCTGGGCGCTGGCCGCCAGTTGCTGGCCCAGCACGCCGCCATAAAGCTCGTTGGGACCCCTGGCTCGAATCTGGCCCAGCACGCCGGCCAACTCCGGCTGCCGCAGGTTGTCGCCCTCGCCCAGCATGCTGCCGTCGGCGCGGGTGAACAAGGCGGCCATCTGCGGATCGGCGCGCAATTTCTTCTCGGCAATCGAAACATCGCGCGCAAGCGCGCGGCTGGCGGCTTCACCGGTCTGCGCGATCGTTTCCGCCGGGGCCACCAATTGCGCCCAGGGCAGCTTGCCGTAGCGCGCCGCCAGCGCCGCCATCCCGCGCGCCGAACTTGGAATCGCGACCAGACCGCCCGCCGCGGCCCGCGGCAGGAAATCGAGCACCTCGCTCGCTATCTCATCTTCCTCCCCCCGGTGGATGACGCATATTCCGCCCCCGCCCAGCCCGGCCGTCGAAGGCATGGTCGCCGACATCACGAAATATGCCGCGGCCACGGCGTCCGCCGCGTTGCCGCCGGCATTCAGGGTCTCCCGGCCCACCAGGGCGGCCCGGGGCTCGTCGGCCACAATGCCGCCATAAAAATTGTCCACGGAATACAGTTCGCCAGCCTGCTGGACGCCGCTACGGGCGCAGGCCGTCACGGCCAGCACCGCCCCCATCAGGCTCCCCGCCAGGCGCAACGGGCGCCCAAGGGGGCGCCAGGGGCCCCCGCGCCCGGGCCGAGTCGGGGCCGCGACTGCCTTGCCCGACGGGCCCCGGCCGATATGATGGCGCACCGACATAGAGGAACTCCGCTCAATTTTAATGGTTTTAACGATTCGGCCGCGAGCATAGGAAGGACCATGGATGTGATCAACCGGGCTGCCCGATCCCTGCCTCGCCTCCGAAGACCGGCGCGGCGCGCGATCGGCGTTGCTTTGGCTGTTTCTCTCGCCCTGGCGCCGGCGGCGGAGGCCCAGTCGCGCGGCCCCAGCCTGATCCGTGATGCCGAGATCGAAGCGACCTTGCGTGCCTATGCCGACCCGATCTTCGCCGCGGCCGGGCTCGATACCTCGGCGGTCCAGGTTCACATCATCAGTGACAAACGGATCAATGCCTTCGTCTCCAACGGAATGCAGATCTTCATCCACACCGGACTGCTGACCGAGGCCAAGACCCCCAACGAACTGATCGGCGTTATCGCACACGAGACCGGTCACATCCAGGGCGGCCACTTGGCGCGCGCCAAGGAGGAGATCGAAAACCGCACGATCGAAGCCATCATCGGCATCATCGCCGGCGTGGCGATTGGCGTGGCGAGCGGCAATGGTGCCGCCGGCGTCGGAGCGGCAACGCTCGGCCAGAGCATCGCGCAACGGAACCTGCTGCAATATTCCCAGGCCCAGGAAGGCGCTGCCGACCAGGCCGCCTTCCGCCTGCTCGACGCGACCCATCAATCGCCGAAGGGCATGGTCGATTTCTTCCGCACGCTAGTGCGCCAGGAGGCCCTGTCGCAGATCAACCAAGATCCCTATATGCGCACGCACCCGCTGACGACGTCGCGCGTCGATTCAGCCGAGGCCGCCTTGAAGAAATCGCGCTACGCCGACGCCAAGGATTCGCCGGAGATGATCATGCGCCATCAGCGGATGCTGGCGAAACTCAACGGCTATCTGGAACCACTCGGTCGCGTGATGAACATGTATCCGGAGAAGGACCAGAGCGTTCCTGCGCGCTACGCCCGCGCCATCGCGTACTTTCGCGTATCGCGCACCGATGAAGCGATCGCATCGATGGACAGCCTCCTGGCGGAAGCACCGGACGATCCCTTCTTCCTGGAGCAGAAGGCGCAGATTCTCTACGACCGCGGCCGGCTGACCGAAGCGCTGCCGCTTTACCAGCAAGCTCTCGATCTTGCCCCGCAGGAACCCCTGATACGGATGGAACTAGCCGAGGCGCAGGTGGGGCTGGAGGACCCGTCGTTCCTTGAGCCGGCGACCGAGAATCTCAAGGAAGTGGTGCGGCTGGAGCCAAAAAACGCCCGCGCGTTTCACCTGCTTGCCACGGCCTATGGCCGGGCCGGCGACGAGCCCATGGCGACCCTGTCCCAGGCCGAGGAATTCCTCGCCCGCGGCAAGAACAAGGAAGCCAAGGCATTCGCCGACCGCGCCATGCAGGGCCTCAAGGAAGGATCGCCAGGCTACCTCAAGGCCCAGGACATCCAGTTCGCCGCCGACCAGGACGAGGACGACTGACAAATTCGTGATGCCGGTGGCGCGGCACCCGCCTATGCCGCTATGCTAGCGGCCGCTGCTTCTCTGCTGAAAGACCGTTCCGATGCGCGCGATCCTGATCGCTCTTGCCCTGATCCTTGCCGCCGTCGGCGGCTACGCCTTCAAGGAATTCGCGATCGCCCGCGATTCCGCCGAAGCCCCGCCCCAGGCGGCGATCGATCAGCAGATCTCGCAATATCTCAAGGCTCATCCCGAAGAGGTGGTGGCCGCCATCAAACAGGCGCAGGCCAATGCGGAGAAACAGCAACAGGCCGAAGCGCAACAGGCGCTGGAGCTGAAGCAGGACCAGATCTTCAACAACCCGGCCGATCCCGTGGCCGGCAATGCACAGGGCGACGTCACGGTGGTCGAGTTCTTCGACTATCGCTGTCCCTACTGCAAGCGGGTCACGGATGCGATGGCGGAGTTGCTCAAAAGCGATCCGAACGTCCGTCTGGTCTACAAGGACTTCCCGATCCTCGGGCCTGAATCGGTAGTAGCGGCGAAGATCGCGCTGGCAGCTCAGCGCCAGGGCAAGTACGAGGCGGTACATACAGCCTTCATGGCGCACAAAGGCTCGTTCGAAGAAGCCGCCCTGCTGGAGCTTGCCGCCTCGGTCGGGGCGGACACCACCAAGCTCGCGGCCGACATGGAGGACCCCGCGATCCAAGGCCAGTTGCAGGCCAACGATTCCCTCGCCGCGGCCCTCGGCATCACGGGCACGCCGGGCTTCCTGTTCGGGAAGCAACTGGTGCCTGGCGCGGTCTCGCTCGACGACATGAAAAAGCTGGTCTCAGCCGCGCGCGCGCAAGCTGGCTGATCAACAGCGCAGAGCTGGCGGCGATGTAAAGCCTGCCTACTTCTCCACCACCCGCATGATGACGACCGATGGCGCCGACCGCCGGATCGGTCCATGGAACACTGCCTCCACGTTGTTGCCGTCGGGATCGAAGGCGAAGGCCGCGTAGTAGCCGGGATGATAGGATCGTTCGCCCGGCGCGCCGTTGTCGCGCCCGCCGGCCGCCAGCACCGCCGCATGGAACCGGTGCACGGCATCGCGGTCCGCCGCCTGGAACGCCAGGTGGAGGCCGCTGGTCAACGGCTCGTGCGGCGGATTCGCCGCGCTGACATACAGCTCGTCGGTATAGAAGTAATCGGCCCCGCCCTCCGCCAGCGGCAGTCCGAGGGCACCGAACGCTGCGTCGTAGAATCCGCGGCTCGCCGCTAAGTCGCGCACCTTCAGGTGCACATGATCGATCAGCCGCCCGACGTGGTACTGCATGGCGCACCTCCGGCCAAACGCGCATTGTCCCGGCAATCCTGTCCATCAATGCCCCCATCGTCGCTCGGGTTCCAGCCTGGCATGCCGGCGGATTGCGCGCATCGGCAGCCGCCGCTATAAGGACTCGGATGATCGCAGCCGCGGGGGAAGGGTCTTGGCGAAATCGCCTAAGATATTGATTCTGAACGGCCCCAACCTCAACATGCTCGGGGTGCGGGAGACTGCGATCTATGGCTCCAACACCCTCGCCGATATCGAGCGCATGTGCACGCGCCGGGGCAAGGAACTCAGCCTCGCTGTCGATTTCCGACAATCGAACCTGGAGGGCGAGCTTGTTACCTGGGTTCAACAGGCGCGGACCAATGCCGCCGGCATCGTCATCAATCCTGGTGCCTACGGACACACCTCGATCGCCTTGTTGGACGCGCTGCGCATGGCCGACAAGCCGGTGATCGAGTTGCACCTCTCCAACATCCACCGCCGCGAGGCCTTCCGCCACCACACCTATACCAGCCAGGCCGCCACCGGAATCATCTGCGGCCTCGGCGCGCACGGCTACGTGCTGGCGGTCGAGGCGATGGCGGAGCTGACCAGCAAGAAAGACCGCGCATGAGCAAGTTCGATATCGATGAGGCTTTGATCCGCAAACTGGCCAAGCTCCTGAAGGAGACCGGCCTCACCGAAATCGAGTTCGAGACAGACGACGCCCGGATCCGGGTGAGTGCCGGGTCGAGCGGCCCGGTGATCGCGGCTGCCCCTGTCGCCGCCGCGCCGGCCGCTGCACTCACTCCGGCCCCCGCGAGCGATGCGCCGGCCGCCGGCTCGGTCTCCTCGCCGATGGTCGGCACTGCCTATCTGTCGCCGGAGCCGAATGCCGCCGCGTTTGTGAAGGTCGGCGACCGGGTCGCCAAGGGCCAGACTATCCTTATCATCGAAGCCATGAAGGTGATGAACCCAATCCCGGCGCCGCACGCCGGGACGGTCACCCAGATCCTGGTGCAAGACGGTCAGCCGGTGGAATTCGGCGAACCGCTGATGGTCGTCGCCTAGGGCCCCGGGAAAGACGGTCCGGGGATGTTCGAAAAAATCCTGATCGCCAATCGCGGAGAGATTGCGCTCCGCATCCATCGCGCCTGTCACGAAATGGGCATCCGCACCGTCGCGGTTCATTCCGTCGCCGATGCCGACGCGATGCATGTGCGCCTCGCGGACGAGAGCGTCTGCATCGGGCCGGCGCCGTCGCGCGAATCCTATCTCAACATGCCGGCGATCATCTCGGCCGCCACCATCACAGGCGCCGACGCGATCCATCCCGGCATCGGGTTTCTGTCGGAGAATGCGCGCTTCGCCGCGATGGTGGAGGAGCACGGCTTCACCTTCATCGGCCCGGCGCCCGACCACCTGTCACTGATGGGCGACAAGGTGCAGGCCAAGGACGCCGCCATCCGTTTCGGCATCCCGGTCGTCCCCGGCTCCGACGGAGAGGTGAAGGACGAAGCCGACGCCAGGCGCTGGGGCAAGAGGATCGGCTATCCGGTCTTGATCAAGGCTACGGCCGGCGGCGGCGGCAAGGGCATGCGTGTCGCCAACGACGAGGGCGAGCTGTCGCAGGCCTGGTCGATGGCGCGCAGCGAAGCGATGAAGTCGTTCGGCAACGATGCCGTCTATATGGAGAAATACCTCTCCCATCCGCGCCACATCGAGATCCAGATCCTGGCCGACAATCACGGCAACGTCGTGCATCTGGGAGAGCGCGACTGCTCGCTCCAGCGCCGCCATCAGAAGCTGGTCGAAGAGGCGCCTTCGCCCGCGCTCAACGGCAAGCAGCGGGCGGAGATCGGCGAGGTCGCGACCAGCGCCATGCGCAAGATGGGCTATCGCTCGGTCGGCACCATCGAGTTCCTGTTCCAGGACGGCGAATTCTATTTCATCGAGATGAACACGCGCCTGCAGGTGGAGCACCCGGTGACCGAGATGATCACCGGCATCGATCTGGTGCGCGAGCAGATCCGCGTCGCGTCGGGCGCGCCGCTCGGCATGACCCAGGCGGACATCACGTTCAACGGCCACGCCATCGAGTGCCGCATCAACGCCGAGAACCCCGAGACCTTCGCGCCCTCTCCCGGCCGCGTCACGGAATACCACGCGCCGGGCGGCCTCGGCGTTCGCGTGGATTCGGCGCTCTATGGCGGCTACCGCGTGCCGTCGCACTATGACAGCCTAGTCGCCAAGCTGATCGTCCACGGCCGCAGCCGCAACGAGTGCATGATGCGCTTGCGTCGTGCACTGGAGGAGATGGTGATCAACGGGATCCACACCTCGATCCCGGTGCATCGCCGCATCATGGGCGCCGCCGATTTCCTCAACGGCAGCTACGACATCCGCTGGCTGGAAAAGTTCGTCGCGGAGCACAAGGGCTGAGCCCTGCCCCAAAACAAGAGCGCCGGCCCCTGGGCCGGCGCTCGGAAGCGACACCGTCTTCCGACGTTCTATTCCTTTGGCGGAACGGTCGTCGGCTGTGTCTGATTCTGCGTCAGGATTACCGTGTCGTCTGCGGCAGTCGCCGTTGACGCCGGTGCGGGTGTCGATTGGGCCACCGGCGCCGGCGCACTTGGAGTCTGGGCCGTTACGCTGGAGTGACCAGGACATTCGGCTAACGCCGGAGCCGCGACCAGAAAAGCCGCAAGCCCCAGCGCCAGCCTTGATGTGTTTTTCATGAGCACCTCCGTTCGCTGTGAAGGCCGGCGGTATCCTGCGCCCTCCGACACAAATGTAAAGGCCCCCACCGATCACATTTGCGTCGCGCGCAGCACCGTCCCGTCATAAAGCGCCGGCAGCCAAGGCAAATCTGTGACACCCGGCTCCACGCCGAGCTGCTTCATCAGCGTGGTCAGTTGGCCGCGATGATGCGTGGCGTGATTGAACATATGCGTCACCAGCACCCAGCGCGGCAGCGACATGGTTTCCGCCAGCCAACTCTCCGTCAATCGCCCGGTCCAGGCGAGGTCGCCATAGATGAGATGATCGAACGTCCCGTGAACCGACTTGAAGAAGGCGCCGAGACCGCGCTTGCGCTCGGCATCGGAGCGCGTACCGCACAGGTCCAGCATGCGCCCGTTCATCCAACCGCCATAAGCCGTCATCATCCGGACATGGGTCGGTGTCATGATTTCCCCTCCCGGCTGTTCACCCCTGTGCGCGGCGACTATGCCACGGCCGCCATTTGCGTTAGGCTCGCCTTGTTGGAGGAGGCGCCATGTCGAATCGCGCTGGGTCGCCCCGCATCACGCCGGAGATGCTGCTCCGGGCGTATGCCATTGGGATTTTCCCGATGGCCGAATCGCGACACGACCCCCATCTCTATTGGATCGACCCTGATGCCCGCGGCATCTTGCCGCTCGACGATTTTCATGTTCCCCGCAGCCTCAGGAAGACCGTTCTCAAGGGCCCGTTCGAGGTAACCGCCGACCGCGCTTTCGAGGAGGTGGTGGCAGGCTGCGCCGAACCGGCGCCCGGCCGCCGGCAGACCTGGATCAACGACACGATCTTTGATCTGTGCCGCAAGCTGCACGTCATGGGCTATGCCCACTCAGTCGAGACCTGGCTGGATGGCGAGCTGGTCGGCGGGCTTTACGGCGTCGCGCTGGGCGGCGCGTTTTTCGGCGAAAGCATGTTCAGCCGCGAGACCGACGCCAGCAAGGTCGCCCTGGTGCATCTGGTGGCGCGGCTGAAGCGCGGCGGCTTCGCCCTGCTCGATACCCAGTTCGTCACCAAGCATTTGGAACGCTTCGGGGCGATCGAGATTTCGCGCGACCTCTACCGCAAGCACCTGACCGAGGCGCTGAAGCATCGCGCTTCGTTCCCGGCAGACATGACGTTGGCGGCTCTGTCCGACACGCTGAACGAAGCTGCACTCTAATCGGCCGGCGCCGCGCCTTCCGGTGGGGGCTGGCCCTCAGGCGCCGGTGGTTGCTCAGGCGCTGGCGCTTGCTCAGCTGGTGTGCCGCCCTGGTTCTCGCAATCCAGCACCCACAGATCGTAGACCGGATGCTCCATCGCGGAGAGCGCCGGGCTGGAGGCGAACATCCAGCCCGAAAATCGCGTCACCGGCTGCTCGCCGGGCTTTTGCTCGACCACCTGCAGGAAGGCGGCGCTTTCCGGCGTTTCCTCCGGCGGTTTCTTGTCGCACGCTTGCACGGTGATCTGCAGCGATCCGAAACTGACCGTCTGACCCACCTGGACCTTGATGGTGGAAATCCGCGCAGTGATCTTGTCGAGGCCCTGCAGCACGGCCTCCTGCATCTGGATCGCGTTCGCAGGTCCGGCCATGGCGAGCAAAGCCGCCACGCCGAACGCCGCCGGCAGATATCTCATTTGTCTTTCCGGTAGGGGTTCTGCAAATCCTCGACCAGGGTCTGCAGGACAGCGCGTACCTGCGTTTCGTCGCAGCCCATCAGGATGGCGTCTTCCAGCGCGTCCTGCGCCAGTTGCCGGATCTCGTCGAGATTCTGGTTCAACACCTTGATCTTTTCGACGCACGACACGGGATGCCCGTCTGGCTGCCGCCAAATGTGGCCGCCCTTGCCGCGGTTTGCCGCCCCGGACTTGTCGTTGCCCTTGGATGACATATGCATCCCGCCTCCGCGGCCTAGTTGCTGGCGCCGCCGCTGTTGGTGCCGACCACGAACTTGTTGATCAAATCCGCCAAATTTATGGCGCCCTGCACGTTGCGGATGCGGTCGCCCGGAGCCAGCATCTCGGTGTCGCCGCCGATGTTCAGCAGGATGTAATTGTCGCCCAGCAACCCGTCGCTGGTGACCACTGCGGAGCTGTCCTTGGGTAGCTTGACCGAATAATCCATCTCGATCGTCACCACCGCCTGATAGGCCGTGGGATCGAAATGCTGGTCGATCACCGAGCCCACTTTGACGCCGGCGATCCGCACGTCGGTGCCGACGCCGGTCGATCCGCCGCTATCAAACCGCAGCTCCAGAGGATATCCGCTCGCCTCCGCGCCGACATGGGTCTGCGAATAAACCAGGTACAAAAAATATCCGGCGACCACCAGCACGACGGCGCCGAGGACGGTTTCGAGTGTGTTGCGCTGCATGGCCCTCTCGTTCCCTCCTAAACGGCAGGAACAGCCCCAAACTGTTCCGTCGCCATTGATCTGATGTCAGTTCGGTACCCAAGGCTCGTAATCGCCGCTGGCCGGCGCCCGCGCACCACCTTTGAGGACATGGCCGGGCGGCCGGTAGGCGAGGTCGGTGCCGGTCAGGTTCGGCTCATGCGGCTTTTGCCAGGCGCGCTGCGGCGCCCGGCTGACCGGTGCCTGAAGGACGGTACTGTGCAGCCAGGCGTGCCATTCCGGCGGCACCTTGCTGGCTTCCGGAATGCCCTTGTAGAGCACCCAGCGCCGTTCCCGTTTTTTTCCCTTAGTGCGCTTGTCGAGATAGTAGCGATTGCCGAACTCGTCGGTGCCGACATGCTCGCCATGGAGCCAGGTAAAGACGCGTGTACCGAAAGACATGGAATCGTGCCGGCCTCAAAGTCTCGAATTGCCGCGGACTATATCGGCGGGTCCGGGCGCTGGCAAGCTGACCGAAGGCCGCGCCGCAGGGGCCAAGTAGCCGTCAAATCAGGATTTTCTCCAGTTCGACATAGGTCGGATGGGTGAATCCGGCATGGCAGCGATGTGCCCCTTCCGTGAAACCCAGCGCCCGGAAGAACGCCCGGTTGTCGCGCAGCTTCAGGCGGACATCCACGCGCAGGCGGTTCGCTCCCATCTGGCGGGCCAAACCCTCCGCCTGCGCCATCAGGGCCCGGCCGACGCCAACGCGCCGCTCCATCGGCTCGACCGCCAGGCGGCCGGCATAGGCGAAATCCGCCTTCCGGTGGACCGAAACGCAGCCGACGATCGGGTCGCCGCGGACGGCAAGCAGGATAGTGCCGGTCGTCATGGCCGCCCTGATGGTGTCGGCGTTTTCCAGCAGCGCACCCGATTCCGGCCGCAGCTTGCCGCGATATTGTCCGAACGCGCGATGGATCAGCGCGACGATCGCGTCGGCCTCCTCGGGGCGCGCCGGCCGAATCGCGAGGGGGTTGCTCCCGGTCGTTTGTTTCCGCACCTTGCGGGTCCTTCCGAATCCAGGAGGCCATCCTGTCGTCTTCCGAACTCGCCGACCAGCGCCGCAATCGCATGCTGGGACTCGGCGCGACCTTGCTCGCGGCGTTCTTTGTCAGCCTGATCACCACCTTCGCGCGGATCACCTACGATGCCGGCAGCAACCCGGCGACTCAGGTTTTCCTGCGCTCCCTCTGCATGATGCTGGCCCTCGGCGGATTGCAGCTCGTGCTCGGGCGCGGCCTGATGGTGTCGCGCCGGACAATCCCTCTCACGCTTGGCCTTGGGCTCTGCATCTTCTTGATGTCGTTCGGCTATCTGTCTTCGGTGGCCTATATCAGCGTCAGCCTCGCCGTCCTGGTGCTCTACACCTATCCGCTGATGGTCGGAATCGCCTCACCGCTGCTGGGGCGCGAGCGCATGACCTGGCTGAAGGCCCTGTGCCTGGCCGGCGCATTCGCAGGACTCGTCGTCGCATCCTGGGATGGATTCGGGACGCTCGATTGGCGCGGCATCGCCTTTGCCCTTGCCGCCGCGGTGGCGCTCGTTTGCATCGCCTTGTTCGGTGCCGGCGCGATGACGCGGGCGCACCCGTTCACCATGAGTGCCTGGATGAATCTCTGGGCAATGCTGGCAGTTGGCCTCTATCTCTTCGTCAGCGGCGGCCCGCAATTTCCTCAATCCGCGGTCGGCTGGCTGGCGACGCTGGCGGTGTGTCTTTGCTACACGCTGGGCATTCTGTTCATGTTCCTCGGCCTCATGCTGGTCTCGCCGGCCCAGTCCGCGCTGACCATGAATCTGGAACCTTTGTTTTCTACCCTGGCGGCGATTTTGCTGCTGCACGAAGCAGTCGCGCTTCGGCAATGGATCGGCATGGCCATGCTCTTGATTTTCCTGGCCGTTTCGACACTCGTCGGAATGGCGCGCCGCGGAAAAGCCCGAAATTGCTGACATCACTTATCCACAGGCGCCCGCAACACCTACAAGATGCTGGGCGGAGCCACTAGATGTAGGCTCGTCAAGAAGCAAATGTGACAAGATGTAGAAATGTTTGCTTGCCCCGACGCGCCTTCGGGGCTCTATATTAAGCATGTCGCTACGGGGTCACCCGCAAGATATAGCGGCCGATCTAAACAACTTAGACCACTTTGTTGAAGCAGTTTCTTCGGCAGGTGGCGGATTCCCGTTAACGCGGGACTATCGGGGGATTGAATGCGCATTGAACGCCGTTTCACCAAGTCCGACCAGTCTCCCTACGCGGAGATTGCGTTCCAAAAAACCATCAGCGAGATCCGCAATCCGGATGGCTCAATCGTCTTCCAATTGAAGGACATCGAAGTCCCGGCCGAGTGGTCGCAAGTCGCGTCCGACGTGCTGGCGCAGAAATATTTCCGCAAGGCCGGTCTGCCGGCGAAGCTGCGCCCGGTCGTCGAGCGCGACGTGCCCGAGTGGCTGTGGCGCAAGGAAGCGGACCGCGAAGAACTGCTGAAGCTGCCGGCCGAGGAACGCTATGTCGGCGAGCATTCGGCTCAGCAGGTGTTCGACCGGCTGGCCGGCACCTGGACCTATTGGGGCTGGAAGGGCGGCTATTTCGATTCGGAGGAGGACGCCCGCGCCTTCTTCGACGAGATGCGCTACATGCTCGCGCTCCAGATGGGTGCGCCGAATTCGCCGCAATGGTTCAATACCGGCCTGCACTGGGCCTATGGCATCGACGGCCCGGCCCAGGGCCACTACTACGTCGATTTCCGCACCGGCATGCTGACGGCCTCCGCCTCGGCCTACGAGCATCCGCAGCCCCATGCCTGCTTCATCCAGGGCGTCGCTGACGACCTGGTGAACGAAGGCGGGATCATGGACCTCTGGGTGCGCGAAGCGCGCCTGTTCAAATACGGCTCCGGCACCGGCTCCAATTTCTCCAAGCTCCGTGGCGCCAATGAGAAGCTGTCCGGCGGCGGCAAGTCCTCCGGCCTCATGAGCTTCCTCAAGATCGGCGATCGCGCCGCCGGCGCCATCAAGTCGGGCGGCACCACGCGCCGTGCCGCCAAAATGGTGACGGTCGATCTCGATCACCCGGATATCGAGGAATATATCGATTGGAAGGTGGTGGAAGAGCAGAAGGTCGCGGCCCTGGTCGCGGGCTCGCAAGCCTGCAACATGCACCTCAACCGGGTCATCAAGGCCGCGCATTCGGGCGAAGGCGAAGGCAAGTTCGATCCGCTGAAGAATCCCGCGCTGAAGGCCGCCATCCGCGAAGCCCGCAAGGCCAAGGTGTCGGAGAACTACATCCAGCGCGTCATCCATTTTGCGCAGCAGGGCTACAAGCAGATCGAGTTCAAGACCTATGACACCGATTGGGACAGCGACGCGTACCTCACCGTCTCCGGCCAGAACTCGAACAACTCGGTGCGGATCAGCAACGACTTCATCCAGAAGGTGGTCGAGGACGGCGACTGGAACCTGATCCGCCGCACCGATCACAAAGTCCACAAGACCGTGAAAGCGCGCGATCTGTGGGAAAAGATCGGCGCTGCCGCCTGGGCGTCGGCCGATCCGGGCGTGCAGTTCGACACCACCATCAACGAATGGCACACCTGCCCGGAATCGGGGCGCATCAATGCGTCGAATCCGTGCTCGGAATACATGTTCCTGGACGACACGGCCTGCAACCTCGCCTCGCTCAACCTGATGACCTTCATGAAGGAAGACGGGCGGATCGATATCGAGGCCTACAGCCACGCCGTCCGGCTGTGGACCGTTGTGCTCGAAATCTCGGTCATGATGGCGCAGTTCCCGTCCAAGGAGATTGCGCAGCTGTCCTACGATTTCCGCACCCTCGGCCTCGGCTACGCCAATGTCGGCGGCTTGCTGATGGCGATGGGCCTGTCCTATGACAGCGACGAGGGCCGCGCCCTCACCGCAGCCCTGACCGCGATCATGACCGGCGTCTCCTACGCCACGTCGGCGGAGATGGCGAGCGAGCTCGGCACGTTCCCAAGCTTCGACAAGAACCGTGAAGCGATGCTGCGGGTTATTCGCAACCACCGCCGCGCCGCCTATGGCGAGACCGCGGGCTATGAAGGCCTGTCGGTCCCGCCTGTCACGCTCGACCACGACAATTGCCCGGACGCCGCTCTGCTCGACGCCGCGCACCAGGCCTGGGACCAGGCGCTGACCCTGGGCGAGCTGCACGGTTATCGTAACGCGCAGTCGACCGTGATCGCGCCGACCGGCACGATCGGCCTCGTCATGGATTGCGACACCACCGGCATCGAGCCGGACTTCGCCCTGGTCAAATACAAGAAGCTGGCCGGCGGTGGTTACTTCAAGATCATCAACCGCACGGTTCCGGCCGCCCTCCACAAGCTCGGCTATGCGGAGAACGAGATCGAGGAGATCATCCGCTACGCCGTCGGCCATGGCACGCTCGCCGGCGCGCCGTGCATCAACCACGAGGCGTTGAAGGCCAAGGGCTTCACCACCGGTGCCATCCAGTCGGTCGAGAATGCCCTGGGCGCGGCCTTCGACATCCGCTTCGTGTTCAACAAGTGGACCCTGGGCGAGGAATTCTGCCAGGCCGCCCTAGGCCTCACCGCCGAGCAGCTCAACGAGCCGACCTTCGACATGCTGGCGACCCTCGGCTTCAGCAAGGCCGAGATCGAGGCGGCGAACACCTTCTGCTCCGGAGCGATGACGCTGGAAGGCGCGCCGTTCCTGAAGGACGAGCATCTGTCGATCTTCGACTGCGCCAATCCGTGCGGCCGGATCGGCAAGCGCTTCCTGTCGGTCGAAAGCCACATCCACATGATGGCGGCGGCGCAGAGCTTCATCTCCGGCGCCATCTCCAAGACCATCAACATGCCGAACCAGAGCTCGGTCGAATCGTGCAAGGACGCCTACATGCTGTCCTGGCGCCTCGGCATCAAGGCGAACGCGCTCTATCGCGACGGCTCGAAGCTGTCTCAGCCGCTCGCCAGCTCGCTGCTCGGCGATGAGGACATGGTCGACGAGGTGATCGAAGCGCCGGCGGCGGCCCGCGCCCCGATGGTGGCGGAGCGGATCGTCGAGCGCATCATCGAACGCCAGGTCCAGCAGGGGCGCAAGCGCCTGCCGGAGCGCCGCAAGGGCTACACTCAGAAGGCGATCGTCGGCGGCCACAAGGTCTACCTGCGGACCGGCGAATACGAGGACGGCGCGCTGGGCGAGGTCTTCATCGACATGCACAAGGAAGGCGCCGCCTTCCGCAGCCTGATGAACAACTTCGCCATCGCGATCTCCATCGGCCTGCAGTACGGCGTGCCGCTCGAGGAGTTCGTCGAGGCCTACACCTTCACGCGGTTCGAGCCGAACGGCATCGTCGAAGGCAACGATGCGATCAAGATGTCGACCTCGATCCTCGACTATCTGTTCCGCGAGCTTGCGATTTCCTACCTCGGCCGCAACGATCTGGCGCACGTCCAGTCGCATGACCTCTATCCGGACGCACTGGGTAGCGGCGTGGCGCAGGCTGATCTGCCGGAATCGCAGCGGGAGCTCGCCAGCATGAAGCGCATCGCCTCCACCGGCTACGTGCGCTCCAACCTGGTGGTGCTCTCCAACGTGGCGCGCGGTGGATTCGCCGGCAATACGGCCCTCGCCGCCAGCCCGCACGAAGTCCACAGCCATTCTCATGGCAACGGCCATGACGGAACGCAGGTCCATGTCCACATGGAGCGTCACGAGCAGGTGGACGCGCTGATCTCCTCGCCCAATCTGGCGAAGGAGATAGAGAGCCGGCTGGATCGCATCCGCGAAGCGAAGATGAAGGGCTACGAGGGCGATGCCTGCGGCGAATGCGGCAACTTCACCCTGGTCCGGAATGGCACGTGCATGAAGTGCACGACCTGCGGCTCAACAAGCGGGTGCTCGTAAAGCTCTCTTTATCCCTTACTCGAGCGAGGGCTCGCTTGTTGCTCACCCCGCCCGCCATCAGCTAGGCCCTGACGGCGGGCGGGAGCGTTTAGGGCATCCGCACGCGCTCGATCCTGATCTCGTTCTCGAGATACTCCTGCGCTTCGGCCTGCGCGAAGATGCGCTCCAGCACGTCGAAACCCTGAATGACGCGCCCGAAGGCCGCGAATCCCTGGCCGTCGGGATGACGCGCGCCGCCGAAATCCAATACCGGCTCGTCGCGCAGGCAGATGAAAAAGGAATGATAGACGGCGCCCGGCGCAAAGCGCGCCAACGATACCGTGCCCTTGAGGTGCCGCAGGCCTGTCACCGTCGTGGTCTCGTGCGGAATGACTGGCGGAATATCCTCGCGCTCATGCTTGAGGCCGCCCTGGATCACCGCGATCTTGCGGCGCTTCTCCGTTCGCTGATTTGAAAGCGTCACGATCCGGAAGAAGCTGCTGCCGTCATAAAGTCCGCCCTTCACATCGTGCAGAAAGTAACCCGCGCTCGCCGGCGCACGCTCGTCGAACGCCTCGATGTCGATATCGCCCAAAGCCGTTTCGATTCGGACTCGACTCATGTCTAATGCGCTCTCGTTCCATAGCAGGGTCGCATTATGAAGCGTCATAGCGCCATTCTGGAAGAGCGATGGACAGAGGTCCGGCGCCGCCTCGACATGATCGAGCGCGACCAGGGGTGCCGCATCCTGTTCGCCATCGAATCGGGCACATGCTGAGCCCCCGCGCCCTCACCTATCACTACCTGCATCTGGCGCGGCGCCAGGTGGCGGCGAAGCTCTCGCGCGAGCGGATTGCCCTCAAGCGCTATTTCTATGCCCTGCGGCCGGCGCTCACGCTGCGGTTCCTGCGGCTGCAAGGCGGCCAGCGCCCGCCCATGCATCTCCCGGCGCTGGTCGATGGCACGGACCTTCCCGCCGCGACCGTCAGGGTCATCGGGCGATTGGTGGCGGCCAAGAGCCGGACGCGTGAAATGAGCACAGGCCCGCGCATTCCTGCTCTCGACCGCCTGATTGCCGCCGAGATGCCGCTGCGCCCGGATCGGCGGGCGACGGCCGGGCCGTCCGCCCGCCGACCTGGAGGCCGCGGACCGGCTGTTTCGCCGCCTTATTCGCCGATGGCGCCCACAAACCGGTCTCCCTCCGCGACATGATCGGCCTTGCGCCGCCTTGGCCCGGCCCCTTATGAATCCGCGCACCAACGCCGCTCAATGGGGTCAAATGGCAGGGGCAACAGCAGTACGCGGGAGCGAGGGCAAATCTCCCTGGAAGGCTTGGCGGCGCGCTAAGGTTAAGATGCTGGGTCTCGGCACCCTGAAGCTGCTGGCCAAGCTCTATAGCCGCCAATCGCGGGTTCCGGACCTGCCAGTCATCCCGAACCAGCATTTCCCCTTCGTCGCGGAGCTGGAAGCGAACTGGACCGACATCCGGGCCGAGCTGGAGGTCATTCTCCAGGATCGCGAGCATATCCCCTTCATGGACAAGATCTCGCCCGACCAGGCCCGCATCGCGCATTCGCAGAAGTGGCGCGCCTTTTTCCTGTGGGGCATGGGCGAGGAACTGACCGGTAACACCGCGCGGTGCCCGAGGACCGCGGCGATGCTCCGCAAGGTCCCGGGCCTGCGCTCCGCTTGGTTCTCTATCCTGGCGCCGAACTACAGGATCAAGCCGCATCGCGGGATCACCAAGGGCGTCCTGCGCTCGCACCTCGGGCTCATCGTTCCCAAGCGGTGGCAGCATTGCCGCATGGTGGTGGGCGGCGAGACCGTGCACTGGCGCGAAGGCAGGTGCTTCGTGTTCGATGATTCCATGGTGCATCGCGTGTCGAACGGCACGAACGAGGAGCGCGCGATCCTGCTGTTCGATTTCGACCGTCCGATGCGCTGGCCCGCCAGTGCCCTCAACCGGCTCGCGATGTCGCTGTTGAAACGCACCGCCTATTACCGCGATGCCCGCCGCAATCTCAAGAAGCACGCGCGCGCCCAGATGAGCGATGCGAACCGCGACCAGGCGATCGCCGACGCCATGCGGCGGATCGCGGACTAGCCGCCTTGGCCGGCCCCGCGCAGCCGATCACCCTCATCACCGGCGCTTCATCGGGCATCGGGGCCGCGCTGGCTCAGCGCCTGGCGCGGCGCGGCGATCACGTGATCCTGGTGGCGCGCCGCCTGCGCCTGCTCCAGGAGGTGGCGGCCGAGATCGCGAAGGATGGCGGCAGCAGCGAGATATCCGTGTGCGACGTCACTGTCGGCGAGGCCGCGCGCCTTTGCGTTGCGGAGGCGCTGCGCAAGCATGGCCGGATCGACCGGCTGATCCTCAATGCCGGCGGCGGCAGCCGCACGCCGCCGGAGCACCTGACCAGCGCGGACATGCGCGCCTCGTTCGATCTCAACCTCTTCGGCGTCGTCAATTTCATCGAAGCCGCCCTGCCCGCGCTGCTGCAACAGGGCGGCGGGCAGATCGTCGCGATCGGCAGCATCGCCGGGTTCCGTGGCCTGCCGCACGCGGCCTCCTACGGCGCGGCGAAGGCGGCCTTGATGAACTATATCGAAAGCCTGCGCGTCGATCTGGCACCGAAGGGCATCGCGGTGACGCTCGCCGCGCCCGGCTTCGTCGTGACCAAGGACACGAAGAAGCAGCGCGCCAAGCCGATGTCGGTGCACGTCGACGCCGCCGCCGATCTGTTGAGTGCGGCCATAGTGGCGCGTCGCCCCTATGTCACCTTCCCCTGGACGCTCGCCTGGATCGCACGCCTGATGCGGCTGTTGCCCGCCCCTGTCTACGATCGCCTGATCCGGGCGCTCGATCGCGGCTAGCTAGCCTTTGACCGCTCCGGCGGTGAGGCCGGAGATGATGTAGCGCTGCAACACCAGCACCAGGACGATCAGCGGCACCGTGACGATGACGCAGGCTGCCATCACCCGGCCCCAGGGCAGCTCATAGGCCGTCGCGCCGGAGATCAGCGCGATGGCAACCGGAACCGTCCGTTTCTCGGTCGAGAGCGTAAAGGTCAGCGCGAACAGAAACTCGTTCCACGCCAGGATGAAAGCCAGCAACCCCGCGGCCGACAAAGACGGACCCATGATCGGCAGGAAGACGCGCGTCAGGATCCGCCAGTCGTTGGCGCCATCGACGATCGCCGCCTGCTCCAGCTCCCGCGGCATCTCGCGCATGAAGGTCGTCAGCACCCAGGTCACGAAAGGCAGCGTCAGGATGAGATTGGCGATCACGAGCCCCGCCAGGGAATCGTAGAGTCCCATCGCGCGGATCAAGTCGAACAGTCCCGACAGCACTGCGATCTGCGGAAACATCGAGACGCTGAGGATGATGAGCAGCATCGAAGTCCGCCCGCGGAACCGGATGCGGCCCAGCGCATAAGCGGCGGTCAGGGCCAGAAACAGCGAGATGCCCGTCGCTGCCATCGCCACGATCAACGAGTTGACGATGTTGCGGGCGAAGGGCTGTTCCTGGAACAAGGCGATATAGTTCTCGAGGGTCGGGTGGCTTGGCCAGAACTCGACCTGGAACAGGCTGCTGCCGGTCTTGAGCGAGGACACGATCGCCCAATAGAACGGGAACACCGCATAGAAAATGATCCCCGCGATCAGCAGATAGAAGGCGAGCCTGCCGAGGGACTTGCGGATCATAGCCGCTCTCCCGTCGCACTGACATTGACCCGGCCCACCGTGATCACGATCGCGGTGGCGAGCGCGACAATCAGGAACAAGGATGTGGCGGCGGCCGACCCGTAGCCGACATCCTGGAAATCGACCAGTTGCTGCCTGGCATAGACCGACATGGTGGTCGTCGCCGGATTATTCCCGGTGAGGACATAGATCACGTCGAACACCCGCAGCGCATCGAGCCCGCGGAAGATGATCGCGACCAGCAACGCCGGCCGGATCAGCGGCAGGGTCACGCGCAGGAACATCCTGATCGGCGGCACGCCGTCGACCTTGGCCGCCTGATAGATCTCCTTCGGCAGCACTTGCAACGCCGCCAGGATCAGCAGTGTCATGAACGGCGTCGCCTTCCACACATCGACCGCGACCACCGCCGCGAAAGCGAGCCTTGGCTCGGCCAGCCAGGCCCAGGGCGCAGCGATCAGGCCGAGTTTCAGCAGCGCGGCATTCACCACGCCATAGAGATCGTGCAGCATCCAGCCCCACATCTTGGCTGAGATCACGGTCGGGATGGCCCACGGGATCAGTACTGCCGCGCGCAAAAGTCCGCGCCCCGGCATATGCGCATTGAGCGTGAGCGCGATCGCCAACCCGAACACCGTTTCCAGCCCGACTGAGACAATGGCAAACAGCAACGTAGTCCCGACCGCGCTCCACCAGAGCGGATCCTCGAACAAGGCTACGTAATTGCCGAACCCGATGACTTGCCAGCTATCGAGATTGTCGAGATAGGCGTCGGTGAAGCTGAAGGCGATGGTGCGCGCCAGCGGCCAAGCCGCCACCAGTGCGACCGCCGCCAGCATCGGTGTCACGAACAGCCAGGCGATGCGCGCGCGTTGCTGCTCTAGCGTCGGGCCAGCCTTGCGTGACGCCAGTGCTTGCGCGGCGCCTTCCAGCTCCTGCGCCGCCGGCATGATGCGGGGCACCTACCAGTGACCGTTGCGTCCCAGCCGCTCCAGCTCCTTGTTCAGGCCCACTAGGCTGGCCGAGGCCGCGCCCTCTCCCGACAGCGCGCCGTGGACCACCCGCACGAACGCGCTGGACACCTGGTTGTAGCGCCGCCCCGTCACCGTCGAAGGCCGCGCCACCGCGCTGTCCACGATCGGCAGGAAATCCTTGTAGAACGGGTTGGCGGCCAGCAGCTCGGAATCCGTATAGAGGCTGCGCAGAGTCGGATTGAACGAGCCCTCGAGGGCGCGGCGTTTCTGCTCCTGCGCGGAAGTCAGGTACCGCACCAGGTCCGCCGCTTCCTTCGGATGCTTCGAATAGCGCGAGACGGCGAGATGCTGCCCGCCGAGGGCGGCGGCATGCCGCGCGTCGGAGCCTTCGCCTTGCGGCAAGACCGCGACGCCGACCTTGCCCTTCACCGGGCTGTCGGCGGCGTTCGCCAGCGCCCAGGCATAGGGCCAGTTGCGCATGAACACGGCGCTGCCGGACTGGAACACGCCGCGCGATTCCTCTTCCCCATAGGAGAGCACGCCTTTTGGCGAAATCGTGCCGATCCAGCTCTTCGCGGTCTCCAGGGCTTTGGCGGCTTGCGGATTGTCGATGGTGACGGCGCCGTCTTGATCGACGATGCCGCCGCCGCCGAAGCTCGCGATCCATTCAAGCGCGTTGCAGGCAAGCCCTTCATAGGCCCGGCCCTGCCACACATAGCCTTGCAGGACCGAACTTCCCGCCTTTGTCTCTCCCTCCATGATCGCTTTCGCGGTGTCGGCCAGCTCGCTCCAGGTCTTGGGGACTTCCTTGCCGTACTTCTCCAGCAGATCCTTGCGGTAATAGAGCAGGCCGGCATCGACGAACCAGGGAACCGCGACCAGCTTGCCGCCCACCGTGTCGTTGTCGATCAGGACCTTGAAATGGTCGGCGCGGTCCTGCTCCGAAAGCACGGCACCGAGATCCATCAGATGGGGCGCCAGGATGGCCGGCCAGATCACGTCGATCTGGAAGATGTCGATATCGTGCGACTGCGCCGCCAGCAGCGTCTGATAGAGCGCCAGCCGCTCGTTGGCGTCGGCAGGCGTCGCCACCAGCTTGACCGCGTTGCCGGTCTCCTTCGCCCAGGCCTCGCTGCCGGTCTGGCAGAGCTGCTGCTCGATGCCGAGCGAACTGCAGGAGATCGAGACGGTCACGTCCGCGCGGGAGCTCGCGGGCAGGCTGGATTGGATGGCGAAGATGGCCGCCGCAAGGGCGAAGATGCGCAGCATGAGGGTTCCTCCCTGGTACTGTTGTCGATGCCCTCCCCAGCCAACCGATTAACGCCGCGCATTGCCGCGCTGTTCCGCGCCCGCGCTGGAATATTTGCCATTATTGCTTGATGTTAGGGAAATCCAGACCGCGCGCCCGCGTGGGTGGCAATGTCACCGGGTGGTTGCCGGAGGTTTGCAAATGCCCATAGACTTGCCCCCCGTCACCGCGATTGGAGATATGCGCGCCGATGAAGCCGATCACCATCAAGATCGAGGAAATCTATGTGCCTGCGGCGCTCCGCAAACCGGTCGATCCGGCAAAGGTCACTTCGCTCGCCGAGAGCATCGCGGACAAGGGCCAGGAAACGCCGATCCTGGTGCGTCCGGACAAGGCGCGCTATGTGCTGGTGAGCGGCCTGCACCGCATCGAGGCGTGCAAGGCGCTGGGCGAGACCACGATCATTGCCAACCTCGTGCAGTCTCGGAAATACTGACGCTTATATCACCAGCCAGGCGAGTCCCAGGATCGCGAGCAGCCCCGCGGCCAGGACAGCGGGCCGCAGCCAGAAGGGCTGCTCCATGACCACGCCTTCCCACTCCTGCGCCGGCCGATCGGGATGGCGCAGCGTGGCGGCGGCGCGCCGGATGCTGGCCGGGTTGAGATTCAGCCCCAGCGTCGACAACTGCAGTGAATTGCTCTCAAGACCAAGCTGCGACTGTGGGATCGAGCGGCTTTCCGCCGCCGCCCCCAGCTTTGCCAGCAAGGCGCCGGACGACATCTCGCGATCCTTCAGCAGGAGATATTCCCCCGCCCCGGTGCGCGAGGCGATGCCGTCGTACGCGTTGCCAAGAACGATCTCGTCGAAGTCAGCCTGCAGGCTTGCGCGTGTCTCCGGCGATGCCGCCTCGTCGCCCAGGATCGCGGCATTGACCCGCATCAGATCCAGCCGCTCCCCTATTTGCTGGGCCGCGCTCTCTATCAGCAGCATGAATTCATGACCGGACGCCAAGGCCGGCTTGTCCGGCTTGCGGACCGTCGGACGCAACGCTTCAGGCAGATTGGCTGTCAGCATCAGCCACCATTTGCCCTCCGCCTTGGCGGGACGCGCGGTGACGAAAAACGGCTGCGGTGCGACGGCGCCGGTCTGCAGATCCGCCGTGATGATCCCGAGTTCCTCCCCCGCCGTGACCTTGATGATGCAGCGCCGGAACCAGGCGCGTTGCGCCGGGGTCACGAAATCGATGAACGCGCGGTTCGCGATGTGCCGCAATTCCATGCCCAGATGCTGCATGGTCATGCCGCGCGCTTCGTGAATGCGCATTCCCTTGTCGATCAGGGCCGAGACGTCCCAGGTTTCCTGCATGGCCTGTCAAAGCGGCTGTTTTCGGACAGCTAGCAAAGCGCAAGCGGCATTAAGGAAACGTTAGGAGCCGAGGCTGTCAGGCCGTGGCTGTCCGCCGCTGACCCCCGGAATGCTTGCTCCATAGTGGCCGAAATGCCGCGCCCGCCGCCACGGCAAGCCCCGCACCGGCCACCACCCAGGCCGGCCGAAGGCCAATCCCGAAGGACCAGTTGGTCGCTAAAACACGCGTCAACTCGACGCCGGTCTTGAGGTGATAGTATAGCGCCTCGGCACCGGCCGAAGCGGCGGCGGCCGCCGCTGCCAACAGGATCAGTAGCGCGATCGACGCGATGCCGCGCTGCAGCAGTCCGCGCTTCGCCAACAACCGCCAGAGCATCAGCCAGAGGAATATGCCCCCCATGATGAATGGCTCGGTCACGTCGGCCTTGGCTTGAATGAAGAAATGCACCACCGCCAACGCGCCGGCGCCATAGACGAGGCGGTGCAGGGCAGCCCATCTTTTGCCGCCGAGCCGCCGCACCATGCCATCGGTGGAGGTGACCGCCAGCGCCAGCAGGATCAGCAACCCGATGAAACCGATTGTCAGGTAGTAGCGCAGCGCAATCTCGCGCGCGACCACCCAGATCCGCAGCGACTGATCGAGGGTATAGAACAGCAAATGGGCAACCGCGTAGCAGAACGCCGTCACGCCGACCATGCGCCGCACCAGGATCAGCTTCGGCAGCCCGAGCGATTGGCGGATCGGTGTCACCGCCAGCGTGACGAACAACAGCCGGATCGCCCAATCACCGAGATCATGGTTAGCCAGGATGTAAGGACGTGCATAGCTGTGCGTCGCCAATTGCCATGCCACGTATAAGCCCGGCAGCAGCAACAGCGCGAACACTGAGGTCTTGAACGCCGACACCCGCCCCGCCCGGTCAAGCCAGGGGAGATAGGGGGTCAGCCATGCAGCTGTGCGTGACGCTGAGGGCATTCATCCGCTCGTGAATTGAGACGCCGGCATGACAGGCAAGTTAGCCTGCCAACGGGCGCCCACAATTCACGGCAGCGTGTACGCATGATCAAGTCCTGGCAAGCACCTTAAGCGCCTGTCCCATATGCCGGATTCCATTATGCCAATCCGGCATCATGTCGCTGCGGCAGGCTGGCCGGCCTATACATCCCATCCCTTCCGGATGACATGAGGAATCTGCTCCCGGCTGATTCCGATGTCGCGCAAATGATGGTCGCTCAATTCCTGCAGCAGCCTCCGCTCGGAATGAGTATTCCAGGCGCGCTGCGCCGCGCGCCACAATGCGCGCGGAACCGCCACCAGGAGAGCGCCGGCCCAGCCAAGCGACGGCTCGCTCTGCGCCTGCAATTGGAAGCTGTCGGACCTGCGTGAAATCAATTGTGACATGACCGGCTCCTTGAATTTGTCGCTGCTTCGTCACCTCTTTTCATGTCCTAAGCTCTACCGCGGACCAGTGACAAGAATTGGCAGTAGTCTTCCCCAGGCCAGCTCACTGAAATCGCGGAATTTTTGCGCGTGACCCCCCGCAGCGGTGGCAACTCCGCGTGTCAAATCGTCACGCGGCCACAGCGGCGCTGGAATTCATGACGGCTAACCGCCACGTCGCTGCAACGGATTCTTGGCGGAACTTTTACGGCGATTTTATCTTCACGAAAGAGAATGCCCCGCGAGGATTTATGGCCTGTGCGCCTAGTCTTCAGCGCGAGCGTTTCATTGGCGTGGCAGGAATTTCATGTGGGCTGCACCGGTACTAAAGTCGTTTGTGCGATCCGTCTCGACTCGCGAGCGGCATCCCTTGGACGACGAGTTCTTCATCCTGTCGAACGTCCGGCCCGAAGGCGGCGTCGTCGGCCGGCTCGGCGAGCTGGCGATTCCCTCGCATGTCATCGGCGAGGACGGCCAGCGCTATGCGTTCGAAGGTGTCGCCGCACGCCGGCGGAGCGGACGGTTCGATGTCCGCGCGCTGCGTCCGGGCGAATGGATCGTGCGGCCCGGACTGGTCTATCGCCAGGTCGACTAAATGATTCGAGGGGCGTCCGGTCGCCGGGCGCCCCTCGTCGCAGGCCTGAATCGGGCTTACTTCTGGATGCAGGTGTCGACCGTGTCCTTGGTGCATTCATCAAGGCCGGTGAACACCGGATCTTCGACCTTCTTGCCGGCGATCAGGTCCAGCATGACCGTCGGAGCCTTGTAGCCCATCTCGAACGGCCGCTGGCCCACAAGAGCCGTCACAAGGCCCTCGCGCGCGATCGCTACTTCGTCGCCGATCGTGTCGGCGGCGGAGATGACGAAATCGCCGCTGGCGATCCGATCGGCAAGCGGCTTGAACAGGTCGCGGTACGGCTGCGGCGCGCCGAACAGCGGCCAGCCGCCCTCGATCGCGAACGCATCGAGCTTCGGATTTGCGGCGAGGATGTCGGTCATCGCCTGGACGCCCTTGGCACCGTCGTCATTGGTGAAGACCGGGCAGCCAGCGACTTCGGTCCACCCGCCTTCGCCCTTCAACGCCGGCAGGTCCTTCTGGCCGCTCAATGCGTCGCGCGTGCCTTGTGCTCGGCGCAGGATGTTGTCGGCGCCCGGATTGCCCTGGATCGAGCAGAAGGTGCCGCCGTTCGGTTTGTGCTTCTTGATGTATTCGCCGATGCGATAGCCCATCAGGTAGTTGTCGGTGCCGAGATAGGTCTGGCGCAGGGCCGAATCTTCCTTGGCGAGGTCCGCGTCGATCGTCATCACCGGGACCGACGGACTGGCGGTCTTCAGTGTCTGGGCGATCAGCTTGGCGTTGGACGGCGAGATGGCGATGGCAGCGGTGTCGGCCTTGCCGAGCACGTCCTGAACGATCTGGGCCTCGCCCGCTTCGTCAGAGGTCGATGCCGGGCCGGTATAGAAGCACTCGTATTCTGAGCTGGCGTTTTCCTTGTTCCACTTTTCGCAACCCTGGTGAATGGCTTCGAAGAACGGATTGTCGAGGCCTTTCACGACGATGACGAGCTGTTTCTTGGCCAGGGCGGGTCCGGCGCTGAACGCCAGAGCCGCCGCGGCGACCAGTAGCGATAGTTTTTTCATTCATTCCTCCCATTGAAAACAGACGGGCACGATGTGCCCGCCACACAAAATCAACCCGGATACCAGACGATACGAGGATCGTTCCGCGAGCGCTCGTAGGTCCAGGCCTGGTCGATCAGCATCTCCAAATCGTAATCCGGCTGCCAGTCCAACAGGTGCTTGGCCTTGCTGTTGTCCATCCAGTTCGAGTGGAACTGGCTCGGAATGTCGATGGAATTGAGACCGCGGGTGCGCCGAAGATAGTCGGCCACCTCGCCGTAATCGACCGGCCGGTCCATGCAGATGTTGAAGAGCTGGCGTTCGGCGCGCGGATTGTCGATCGCCGCTACGATGGCTGAGACGAGGTCGTCGACATGGATGAAATTGCGCTTCAGCGGGCGGCCGTCGGCATCCCTCAGCAGCGGCACGGTGCCATCCTTGGCGTAGCGTTTCGCGTCTTCCGCGGGCACCATGGTCTTCCAGTCCGGCCCGCCGAACACGTCGTCGCCGAACGACAGCGTATACTTGAAGTCGTCCTTTTCCATGATCCACGGCGCGCGCAGGCAGCATCCGTTGGTACCGTACTGGATTCCGAATTGCTCCAGGATCACTTCTTCGAGAACCTTGGAGAGCGCGTAGCAGCCGGGATAAGCCATGTGCGGCGCATCCTCGGTGATCGGTCCGTCGTGGCGATAATAGAAATGCCCGATCCCGGCATCGCCGCCAATCAGGATGAACTGGCGCGCGGTCGGGCTGAGGCGAAAACCCTCAAGCAGCCAGAACAACCCCTTCACAGTCACGTCCATGACATCGAAAGGCGTCTCCTTGCACGTGGCCAGATGCACGACGTGCGTCACGCCGGCGAGCGCCTCGGTGACGATCGCGCGGTCGGCGATCGAGCCGCGTGCCATCTCGACACGGTCGTGCTCGTCGAACGTACGGTTGTGGCAGAGCGCACGAATGCGAGCCGCGGAAAATCGCGGGTCCTCAAGCAGGCGGGCGATCAAGTTCCGCCCAACCTTGCCCGTCGCACCGGTTACGAGGATCAGCATCGCCCCCTCCCGCAGTTAGCTAATATCGGAGAAACCCCACCCGTCAACGGTTTTGTCCTACAAAAGCCGTCTTTTGCAGCGGCGAAGGGCTTGATTCTCCGACAATCGATTGACGCCCATAACGGTGTTTGCATAAATTCACCGCAAGAGACATCGCGACAATATCCGCGCTCACGGTTCAAGCGAGACCGAACGCAACGAACAGCGCGAGATGGGAGGCAGGACGGGTGGCACTTCTCGAACTCACCAACATCTCAAAGCATTTCGGCGCGATCCAGGCGGTCAACGACATCTCGCTCTCGCTCGAGGCGGGCGAAGTCACCGGCCTCATGGGCGATAACGGAGCCGGCAAGTCCACGCTCGTCAAGATGATTGCCGGCAACTTTCGCCCGAGCCACGGCACCATGCGCATGGAAGGCACAGATCTTGTCCTTCACAAGCCGGTCGATGCGCGCAGGCATGGAATCGAGATCGTCCACCAGGATCTGGCGCTGTGCGACAACCTGACCGCGGCAGCGAACGTCTTTCTTGGGCGGGAGTTGCGCGTCGGCATGGGCCCGTTTGGAGTTCTCGACTACGCATCGATGTACAAGCGCGCCGGCCAGATCTTCGCCGAGCTGAAGTCGGAGACCCGGCCCCGCGATCTCGTCAAGCAGATGTCCGGCGGCCAGCGCCAGGCGGTCGCGATCGCCCGTACCATGCTGTCGCAGGCCAAGATCGTGCTGATGGACGAGCCGACCGCCGCGATCTCCGTGCGCCAGGTGGCCGAAGTGTTGAACCTGATCCGCCTGTTGCGCGATCAGGGCCTTGCGATCGTCCTCATCAGCCACCGCATGCCCGACGTCTTCGCGGTCGCCGACCGCGTCGTCGTGATGCGACGCGGCCGCAAGGTCGCCGACAAGAAGATCGCAGCGAGCTCGCCCGAGGAAGTTACCGGTCTCATCACCGGCGCCATCGAACAGGTATGATCCGCCGGAAGGAATGAAGGTCCACTATGGCAACCACACTTGATCACACGATCGCACAGAGGCAGCACAACTGGCTTTCGGCGATTGTGGCCAGCCAGACTTTCTGGGTCCTGATCGCCGTCATTCTGGCGTGCATCTTCCTGTCTTTCAGCACCGACTCGTTCGCGACCACCAAGAACCTCTACAACATCACCCGTAACGTCACGTTCGTCGCCATCATCGCCCTCGGCATGACGCTCGTGATCATCACCGGCGGCATCGACCTGTCGGTCGGATCCGTGCTGTGCCTGTGCAGCATGGTTCTCGCCGTCACCATGCATGCCGGCTACAGCATCGAGGTGGGCATCGCCGTGACGATCGCGACCGCCCTCGGCATCGGTCTTTTCAACGGCATTCTCATCGCCTATCTCGGATTCCCGCCCTTTGTGGTGACGCTCGGCATGCTGTCCATCGCGCGCAGCCTGGCGATGGTCGCCTCGAACAACACGGTCGTCTTCCAGTTCGGACCGGATCACGACAAGCTGCTCGCACTGGGTGGCGGCGCCTGGCTGTTCGGCATTGCCAACCCGGTGCTTTATATGGTCGTGCTGGCGCTGCTGACCGGCTTTGTCCTGCGCTGGACCAAGTTCGGCCGCCACATCTACGCCATCGGCGGCAACGAGCATGCGGCAACCCTGACCGGCGTGCCGGTTCGCCCGCTCAAGGTCGCGGTCTATATGATCTCTGCCCTGTCGGCGGGCGTTGCCGGCATCATCCAGACCGGCTGGCTTGGCGCGGTCACCACGAATATCGGCGCTGGCATGGAGCTGCAGGTGATCGCCGCGGCAGTCATCGGCGGCGCCAATCTGGCCGGCGGCATCGGGACGGCGTTCGGCGCGCTGGTCGGGGCGGCCCTCATCGAGGTCATCCGCAACAGCCTCGGCCTGCTGGGCATCAACGCCTTCTGGCAGGGCGCCTTCATCGGCGGCGCCATCATCCTGGCGGTCCTGTTCGACCGCATCCGCAACCTCCGCCAGAGCGAATAATCCGGGCCAATAGTGGCGGAAATCGCGCGATGTCAGCTGCCACCTGCAGCCGTTCGTCGTCTTACACCTATTACGCATCATTTTGAGGGGTGCTTGTGCAGTTGGCGTAATATCCGCGCCTCATTATTGACGCCCGCGGCCATGGTCGCGTATTGAGATATTGTCAGACAAATAGACTGGCCAAGGTCGGCGGCGTAATCAAGGTCCGATCGTCACGTAAAGCGCATTCATGAAGTGTGCGCGGGAGGAAATGATGAAGCGAATCTTTATGGCCGGTGCCGCCCTGGCACTGGCGATGAGCGTCGGCATTGCTGCTCAGGCCGCCGACAAGAAGACCCTGGCGTTCGTGGTCAATGGCGCCTCCGACTTCTGGAAAGCGGCGGAAGCGGGCGTCGCGAAGGCACAGACCGAGCTGCCGGACTACGAGCTGGTGTTCAAATATCCGGAAACGGCCACTGCTGCGGTGCAGCAGAGGTTGATGGATGATCTGGTGGCAGGCGGCGTCGCGGGCATCATGGTCAGCCCCGACGATCCCAAGCACTCCACCGAGGCCCTCAATCGCATCGCAGAACATGCGGCCTTGTTCACCACCGACAGCGACGCGCCGGACTCCAAGCGCCTCGCCTATATCGGCAGTTCCAACGTCGAAGCCGGCAAGCAGGCGGGCGAGCTGATGAAGAAGGCGATGCCCGATGGCGGCAAGTGCATCATGTTCGTCGGCATTCTCGCCAACGACAACGCACGCGAGCGCGTCGAGGGCATCAAGGAATCGATCAAGGGAACCGAGATCGAGATCCTGGACGTGCGCGAGGACGACATCGACATGGCGCGGGCCAAGCGCAATGTCGAGGACGCCTTGGCGGCCCATCCCGACATCGACTGCCTGGCCGGCCTCTACTCCTACAACACGCCGCGGATCTACGAGGTGGTGAAGAATTCCGGCGAGCTCGGCAAGATCAAGATCATCGGCTTCGACGAGGATCCGGTGACGCTGGGCGGCGTCAAGGAAGGCACCATCGTCGGCACCGTGGTGCAGCAGCCCTACGAGTGGGGCTATCAGGGCATGAAGATGATGGCCAAATACCTGGAAGGCGATAAGAGCTTCATTCCGGCGAACAAGCTCATCATCGTGCCGACCGCGATCATCGAGCAAGGCAACGTCGATGCATTCTGGGCGGAGCTGAAGAAGCGCCAGGGCAAAGGCTGACAGCGATCGGATGATGGAGGGGGAGCCGGCGCGATGCTATGATCCCGCCGGCTCCTTCGCCTCCACCGTGACCCACCAACGATCGGCATCATGTCAGCATCGCAAGAGGCCCCTGCCGCGCCGTTTCTCGACCTGATCGATATCGGCAAGACTTATCCCGGCGTTGTCGCGCTCTCGGGCGTCAACCTGTCGGTGGTACCGGGCGAAATCATCGGGCTGGTGGGCGAGAACGGCGCCGGCAAGTCCACTTTGATGAAGATCCTGGGCGGCGTCGCCGCGCCCAGCGACGGCAGCATCCGGATCGACGGGACGGAACGCACGGCCATGAGCGTGGCGGATGCCACCAAGGCCGGCATCGCCTTCGTCCACCAGGAGCTGAACCTGTTCGACAATCTGGACGTCGCCGCCAACGTCTTCATCGGACGCGAGCCGCGCTATGGCGGGCCGCTGCGCCTCATCGACACCCAGGCGCTCCATGAGAAGGTGACGCCCTTGTTGCGCCGCCTGGGCGCGGATTTCGGCCCTGCCACGCCGGTCGCGAACCTCTCTCTGGCGCAGCGCCAGCTGGTGGAGATCGCCAAGGCCCTGTCGCTCGACGCCCGCCTCGTCATCATGGACGAGCCGACCTCCAGCCTCACCGCCAGCGAGACCGCGCGCCTGCTGGAGGTGATCGCCGATTTGAAGGCGAACCATGTCAGCGTCATCTTCATCTCCCACCGGCTGCACGAGGTGGAGCGCTGCGCCGACCGGGTGATCGTGCTGCGCGATGGCAAGATCGTGGGCAGGCTCGATCGCAGCCAGATCCAGCACGATGCGATGATCCGCCTGATGATCGGGCGCGACCTGAAATCGCTCTATATCCCGCCGGCCGCGCCGCCGCGCGAAACCGCACTCGACCTCGCGGAGGTCCGCACCACCGCCTTTCCCGGTCAATCGGTCACGATCGCCCTGCGCGCCGGCGAGATTTTGGGGCTGGCCGGCCTGGTCGGATCGGGGCGCACGGAGCTGGCGCGTGCGATCTTCGGCATCGACCGGCGCCTCGGCGGCCGGATCATCCTGTCGGGCCGGCCGCTCGAGATCACGGAGCCGCGCGACGCGATCGATCGCGGGCTCTATCTCATCCCCGAGGATCGCAAGCAATGCGGCCTGCTGCTGGATTTCTCTGTCTCCGAGAACATCTCTCTGGCGAACCTGTGGGCCTATGCGCGCGCGACGATCGTGCAGGGCGATGCCGAGGCCAGGAACGCTGAACGGCAGAAGAGCAGGCTCAACATCAAGGTGCCCTCGGTGGCGACCCAGACCTCCTCGCTGTCGGGCGGCAACCAGCAGAAGGTCGTGCTGGCCAAATGGCTCAGCATGAGCCCGAAAGTCATCATCTTCGACGAGCCGACGCGCGGCATCGATGTCGGCGCAAAAGGCGAGATCTACGAGCTGATGCGCGCACTGGCGGATTCGGATGTCGCGATCCTGATGATCTCCAGCGACATGGAGGAAGTGATCGGCGTCAGCGACCGGATCGCCGTCATGCACGAAGGCCGGATCAGTGGATTCCTGGAGCGAGCTGAGTTCAGCGAGGATCGCGTCCTGCAGCTCGCCGTCGGCAAGAGCCTGAAAGAGGCGTCGGCGATGAAGATGGCGATCGGGGGATAGCAAGGATGTTCTTCAAGAAGGATCTCAGTCTTCTAATCCTCATCCTGGTGGTCGGGACGGTGGTCGCCTACATCAACCCCCGCTTCCTATCCCCCATCAACATCGCCAACACGGCCAACCTGATCGGCCTGTTCGGCATGTTCTCCATCGGCATGGGTTTCGTCATCATCACCGGCGGCATCGAGCTTTCGGTCGGATCGATCTTCGCGCTGCTCGGCGTCATCTTCATCGATCTGCTGGTGACCTACGAGATGAGCTGGCCGCTGGCGGTGGTCCTGATGATCCTGGCCGGCACCGCGCTCGGCTGGCTGCATGGCTTCCTCGTCACCAAGGCGAAGCTCCAGCCCTTCGTCGTGACGCTGTGCGGCCTGCTGATCTACCGCGGCATCGCGCGCTACTACACGGATGACGGCACTGCCGGCTTCGAGTTCGGCATGAATTTCCCGGCCCTGGAATGGCTGACCACGGGGCGCGCCTTCGGCCTCGTCCCGCACAGCTTCATCGTCTTCATCCTGCTCGCGATCGTGCTGGGCATTGTCCTGCACAAATCGGTGTTCGGGCGCTACCTGTTCGCGGTCGGCAAGAACGAGGAGGCGGCGCGTTATTCCGGAATCCGCACCGACCGCATCATTACCGCGGCCTACGTGATCTCCGGCGCGCTGTGCGGCCTGTCGGCGGTCTATCTCGCGATGTATACCCGCTCGATCTCCCCCGCCTCGCATGGCAGCTTCTACGAGCTTTATGCCATCGCCGCGGCGGTCCTCGGCGGCTGTTCGCTGCGCGGTGGCGAAGGCTCGGTGCTTGGCATCGTGCTAGGCGCCATCCTACTGCAGGTGCTGCAGAACCTGGTCAACCTGCTCGGCATCCCCTCATCGCTCAATTTCGCGGTGATCGGCGGGGTGATCCTGATCGGCGTGCTGGCCGACCAGCAGCTGGTGCGGCGGCGGCAAGCACGGCTGGCGAAGAAATAGCGCCCCCGGCCCGGGAGTGCGGCCGGGGGCGCCAAGGACTTATTGCGCGGCGTACCTGTCGATCTGCGCGCTCAGGTCCTCGAACTCCTCGCAATCGCCGCACGTCTGGCTGAGGACGGCGAGTCGCTCCTTGGCCTTCTCCGGCTGCTTCATTTCCAGATAGAGCTCGCCAAGATATTCGTTGGCGCCGCGATGCTGCGGGTTGAGCGCAAGCGCGCGGCTGTAGTAGTCGAGTGCCTCGTCCACCTTCCCGGTCTTGCGGAGTGAGAAGCCAATCAGGTTCAGGACATCGGGGTTGTTCGGACCCTGATGGTCGAGCTGATGAAGCATGGGCAGCGCTTTGTCGTATTCCTGGGAATCGACCAACGCACGGGCGGTGTCGAAGTCTCCCATGGTCGCGCTGGCCGGCGTTTCCTCGGTATCGGCGGCGAAGGCGGCGCACGGTGCCGCGAGCATGGCAATGAACGCGAGCGTGGCGACCCGGGCCGGCAAAACAGACATGATTTATCCTTTCGATGTGATGGAGGGTGGAACTGGATTGAAGTTCAGACCGTCGGATGTTCTTCGGTCTTGATTCCCGACATGGCGGCTTCGACCGATCTCCAGCCGATGCCGTGGTCCTTGGCGGCGGCGTCCCACGGCAGCGGCGCTTTCTTCGGCTGAGCGCCAGGCGCCGGCAGCGGGTAGAGCGCGGAGCGCGCCGAGATATGCGTGACATTGCCGGTCACGTGACGATTTTCCTGATGGATGTGGCCATAGAACACCGTCGCCGCCTGGAATGGCGACAGCAGCGCGATGACCTTCGCGCCGTCGCCGGTGAACCAGTCCCAGTCCGGCTTCAGATCCCACAACGGGCGATGGGTGAAGATGGCGACCGGCTGCGCGCGGTCGATCGGCTTCAAGTCGGCCGCGAGCCAGGCGATCTGTTCCTCGCCCACCAGGCCCTTCGGGTCCGAGACATTGTCCAGAGTGACGAAATGGATGCCCTTGTGATCGAAGCTCTGGTGCGTGACGCCGAAATTCTCCTTGAACGCGGCGCCCTGGTCGGCGGCGGCGTCATGCTCTCCGGGCAGGAAGATCATCCGCAGAGCGGACAGCGGCCGGATGATCTCCTTGAATTCCGCCATCCGCTTGCGCCGCACGGCGCCATCGTCGGTCTTGTGCGTGAGGTCGCCGGTGAACACCACGAAGTCCGGCACCTGGCTCAGCGAGGCGATGGCGCTGACTGCGCTCTGCAGCGAAGCGCGCGGGTCCGGGTTGGCAACGGGGTCATCGAATCCCCAATGGGTATCGCTGAGCTGCACGAAAAAGAAATCGTCGGCCGCGAGAATTCTCGTGGTCGAGAGGCGTGATGCGAATACGACTCCTCCGCCGATGGCGGCAAGCTTCAAGGCATCTCGTCGCGTCAATTTGACCTGCATGTGACTGTCTCCAGGGATAAGGTGCGCTGACGCCGAAAAGACCTGGCAGCGCCGCCCGCTATTCCCGGAAATCCAGCCGGGAATAAAATTCCCGAGCCGGCGGTATAGGGAGGGAGTCGCGTCATGTGTTGGGGAGCGGCCGGGACCAAGGAGCTGGAGGCCTGATCTTGTCCGAAACCGACCGGCGCACCCGATTCGAGCAGTTGGCCGTGCCCCTGCTCGATGACGCCATGCATCTGGCGGCCTGGCTGGCTGGCAACCGGTCGGACGCCGAGGACATCGTTCAGGAGGCCATGCTCCGCACCTACAAATATCTCGATCGCTTTTCCGGCGGCGCCTTCCGGCCCTGGCTGCTGGCGATCGTCCGCAATACCGCGATGACCTGGCTGAAGCGCAACCGGTCCTCCAAGGTCGTGCTGGTGCCCGATTTCGAGTCCGAAGAAGCGCCGGCCATGGCCGACGACGCGCAGGTGGAGAGCCCGGAGGCCGCCCTGCTCCAGCGCGACCTTGCCGGCGAACTCAACCGCGCCGTCGCCGCCCTGCCCGACGAATTCCGCGAAGTAATCGTGCTGCGCGAGTTGCAGGACCTGTCCTACAAGGAAATCGCCGCCGTCATCGACGCGCCGATCGGGACCGTCATGTCGCGCCTGTCGCGCGCGCGCCGCCTCCTGATGGATGCCCTGCCGGAGCATTCGACATGACCCCGGCCACTCTCATCGCCTGCGAAAGCCTCGAGGCCTATGTCGATGGCGAGCTTTCGGCCGCGGAAAGCGCCGCCTTCGACAAGCACATGGTCGGCTGCGCGACGTGTCAGCAGCAGATCGAACGCCAGCTTCGCCTGCGCGCCCTGCTGCGGACGGATTTGGCAAGACCCACCGCGAGCGACGCTCTCCGGCACCGCATCTTGTCGTCACTGCCGCAGGATCAACCGGAATCCAACGTCGTTAATCTGCCGCGGCGCCAGTGGCTGGCGATGGCCGCGGCGGCTTCGGTGGCCGCCATCCTCGCCAGTGGTGCAACACTCTATGTCTTGCATCCTGGCTCCGAGGACGAGTGGCAAGAGGCGATCCTGGCTTCACACCTGCGCGCGACCTTGTCCGGCCATGTCATCGATGTCGCCTCTTCCGACCGGCACACGGTGAAGCCGTGGTTCGGCGGCAAGACCAAGGTTGCGCCGATCGTGCTGGACCTCGCCGATGCCGGCTTCCCGCTGATCGGCGGCCGGCTCGATATTCCGCAGAAGGATGCGCTGCCGGTGCTGGTCTACAAGGCGGGACGGCACGTGGTCAGCGTCTTCGTGCGCGCAACGGAGGGGGCGCCACCAAGCGGAAGCACAACCATCAACGGCTTCTCGATCCTAAGCTGGTCGGAAGATGGTCTTGCCTACTCGGCGGTGTCCGATGCGGACAGCGCAGAGCTTCAGGCGTTCCAGCGCGCCTTCGCCGCCGCGCGGCGGGCGCTGCCCTGAGCTACCCCTCCGCCCCCTCCAGAACCAGCAGATCCTCGCGCCCGAAGGTCACGGTCACCTGGCTTCCGCGTACGGGCGGGGTGGCGTTGGGATTGTTGAAGGTGTCGAGCGAAATCGCGTTCTCCTGGAATCGCACGCGGATGCGCACGACGGAGCCGAGGAAGCTCACTTCCTCGATCGTGCCCAGCATGCGGTTGCGCGGGCCGCTTTCCTTGGCGAAGCTGCTGGCGATCTTGGCGGCTTCCTGCAGCTCGCTCTGGTGCAGCGTCGCCGCCTCGGGGCGCAGTGCCACCGTGCACGCCTCGCCCGCCTGGAGATGAGTGATGCGCTTGGAAGCAACAACCTCCTGGCCATCGATCACGATCTTGCCCGCTGCGGGATCGACCACCTTGCCTTTGAGGAGATTGAGCGTCCCCACGAACGAAGCCACAAAGCGCGTCTTGGGATTGTTGTAGATCTCGAACGGCGTGCCGATCTGCTCCACCCGCCCCTCGTTCATCACGACGATGCGGTCGGACATGGAGAGCGCTTCTTCCTGGTCGTGCGTCACATAGATGGTGGTGATGCCGAGGCTGCGCTGCAGGGAGCGGATCTCTTCGCGCAGCGAGACGCGGATCTTGGCATCCAGCGCCGACAAGGGCTCGTCCAATAGCAGCACCTTGGGGCTGATGGCGAGGGCGCGGGCCAGGGCCACGCGCTGCTGCTGGCCGCCCGAAAGCTGATAAGGAAAGCGCCCGCCCAGATGCGGCAGCTTGATGATCTTCAGCATCTCATCAACCCGCGCCGCGATCTCGTTCGCCGGCTTCTTGGCGATCTTGAGGCCGAAGGCGACGTTGTCCGCCACCGTCATGTTGGGAAAGAGGGCGTAGGACTGGAACACCATGCCGACATTGCGCTGGTTCGGGCGCAGGCGCGTGATGTCCTTGCCGTCGATCCGGATCGCGCCGGCGCTCGGCACCTCGAAGCCGGCCACCATGCGCAGGGTCGTGGTCTTGCCGCAGCCCGATGGGCCGAGGAATGAGACGAACTCGCCGCGCTCCACATCCAGGTCGAATTTCTGCACGACCGTCTGCTGGCCGTAGTTCTTGCAGACGTCGGTAATATCCAGGAACGCCATTCTCACTCTCCCATGCGACGGCGCGCAGCGATCATGGCGCGGCCTTGATCTGCTTGCCGCGCCCGACCACGTTGATCAGCCCCATGCAGGCCCAGGTCACCAGGAACGCGATGACCGCCAGCGCGGAAGGCTCATAGGCGCGGTTGGCGCCGATCAATTGCAGATATGGCCCGAAGGCCGGCCGGTTGAGCAGGCTGGCCATGGTGAACTCGCCGATCACGGTGGCGAAGGTCAGGAACGCACCGCTCAGGATCGCCACCCGCACATTGGGCAGGATCACCTTGAACAGGATGGTGGGCCAGCCGGCGCCCAGATTCTCCGCCGCTTCGGTCAAGACCCGCACGTCGATCGCGCGCATGCCGGTATCGACCGCGCGATAGAGGTAGGGCAGCGCCAGCGTGACATAGCTGAAGACCAGCAGCAGGTCGGTGGAGCGCGCGCTGGCCGTCAGCGGCAGGATCGAGGAGCTGTTATAGAGCCGCAAATACCCGAACACGATGACGATGGCGGGGATGACCAGCGGCATCAGCGTGATGAATTCCACCAGCGGCCGCAGCTTGGGCAGGCGAAGTTGGATCCAGTACGAGGTCGGCACCACGATCAGCACGCCCACCACGATGGTGAGGAGTGCCATGAGGGTGGAATAGCCGAAGGTCGCCTGGAACCTGGGATCGGCGAACACCACGCGATAGGCATCGAGGCTGTATTCGCCGCGCCGCATGCGCAGCGAGAACTCGAACGTCCCGATCAGCGGCACGACGAAATAGAGCGTGCCGATGATGATGGCGATCCAGGAGCCGATCTTCTGCTGGTTCATCGCTGCCACCGGTCGCTGCGGGCGCGCAGCCAGATATAGGCGCCGTTGGAAAGGCCGGTGATCAGGATCATGCCGAGCGCGAGGGCATAGCCCAGGTTCTGGTCGTGCAGCACATCGCCGCGGATCTGTGCGTAGAGCAGGATGGTGACGATGTTGAGCGACGATCCGGTCAGCGCATAGGCGGTCGCGATCGCGCCGAAGGAATTGGCGAACAGCAGCAGCGTCGTGCCGAGAATGGCCGGCCACAGGATCGGCAGCGCGATATAGCGCCAATATTCCCAATAGCTGGCGCCCAGGATCGCCGATGCCTCGCGCCATTCGCGCTTCAGCCCATCCAGCGCCGGCGTGATGATGAGGACCATGAGCGGGATCTGGAAATAGAGATAGGTCAGGGTCAGGCCCCAGAAGCTGAGCAGGTTGAACCCGGTGGAATAGATGTTGAAATCGAACAGAGTGATCAGCAGCGTCGTCACGATGCCGGTCCGCCCGAGCGTCGCCAGGAATGCGAACGCGAGCGGCAGGCCGGCGAAATTCGACGCCACGCCCGAGAACGTCATCAAGGTCGGCCGGATCCATTGCGGCAATCCGCCGATCACTGCGGCATAGGCCAGCGCGAAACCGAGCAGCGCGCCCACCAGGGCGGAGGCCAGGCTGACCTTGATGCTGATCCAATAGGCGCTGCGGATGGACGGCTGGATGAAGAGCTGCGCGAGGTTGTTGAGCGTGAAATTGCCGTCCACATCCTGGAACGCGCCGACCACCAGATAGAGGGTCGGGATGACCAGGAACATGAGCGCGAAGATGAAAAACGGCGTCACGCCGATCCACGCCCAGGCGGTCTGCCCGAGCTGGATCGATTGCGGCTGCTTCGCCGGCGCCTGCGTTATGCCTTGCCCCTGTTGAGCCATCTGGTTTTCTTATGAACCCGGCGGCGATCTGCCCGGCAGATACAACTCCCCCGCCCTCACCGGATCATCGGCGGGAGCGGGGGAGCGTTGCAAGGCAAAAAGTCTGTTGGACCGGTTGGTCTACGTTACTGCACGTTGGCGCCGACGACCGAATCCCACTGCTTGGTGATCGCTTCCTTGCCCGCCGCCTGTTCGTCCAGCGTCGGGAACACGGCCGCTTCGTAGGCGGCAGCCGGCGGAAGCTTGTCGAGCATCTCCTGTGGCACCTTGCCTTTCTTCACCAGGTCGTTGAACCGGATCGGATGGCAATAGCCCTTCAGCCACAGCAGCTGGCCGTCGTCGGAATAGAGATGCTCCATCCACAACTTAGCGGCGTTCGGATGCGGTGCATATGCGCTGATCGCCTGCACGTAGACGCCGGCAACCACGCCGCTCTTCGGGATGACGACGTCGACCTTCGGATTGCCCTTCAACGTGTCGCGATCGGCCAGGGCATTATAGTCCCAGCGGATGATGATCGGGGTCGAGCCCTGCGCCAGCGAGGCCGCCTTGCCGATCACCGGCACGAAATTGCCGGCCTTGTTGAGATCGGCGAAGAACTTCAGGCCTGCCTCTCCGGCCTTGGCCGCATCGCCGCCGGCCGAAGCGAGGCCAGCCGCATAGACGCCCTGGATCGCCTGGTTGGAGGCGCGCGGATCGCCCGCGAGCGCCACAGCGTTGGCGTAGTCCGACTTCAGCAGATCGCTCCAATCCTGCGGCAGCGTCTTCACGATGTCGGAGTTCACCTGGAAAGCGAGCACGCCGTAATAGTCGCCGTACCAGTGGCCGTCCGCATCCTTCGCGCTGTCTGGAATGCTGTCCCAAGTCGAAACCTTGTACGGCTGGAGCAATCCCTCCGTCTTGGAGGACGGGCCGAACGACAAGCCGACATCGATGACGTCCGGCGCCTGCGGTCCCTTGTTGTCCTTGTTCGCCTTGATAGCCTCGACCTCGTCGCCGGAGCCGGCGTCGGGATTGAGCTCGTTGACCTGCAGGCCGTACTTGTCCTTGAAGCTCTGGATCACCTCGCCGTAATTGCACCAATCGTGCGGCAGGGCGATCGTTGTCAACGACCCTTCCTTCTTGGCCTCCGCAATCAGCGCATCCAACGGATTGGCGGCCGGCGTCTCGACCGCCGCCGTCTGCTCGCCGGTAGCCGGTTGTGCCGGCTGCTCGGTGGCGGCGGGCGCAGCGGCCTGTTCCTCGCTCTTTTTCTCTTCGCCGCATCCAGCGATAGCCAGCACCGCCGCAAAGGATGCGGCAGTCGCGTTTAGTTTCCATCGATAGGTCACTTTTATCTCCCTCTTGATAGGTGCTCGTATCGCCTTGAACGGCGACCGATCAGGTGCCGGCACCCTTCGGCATCGGAATGGAGTTGCAGACATCAAAACTTCACTTGACAGGCACGAGTCTCACGAGCCGCTCAATTTTTGTCAAGGCGACTTCCTTTCGCAAAAGATGTCGCGCCGACATTCCCCGCGGAGCGACCGCTTAGAGCATGGAGATGATTTCCATCTCATGGCACCGGCGTG